>Ga0070739_10003950_pt1 | contig 18022 bp, 15 predicted proteins | sample Coa_R1_7_FD_66445 | JGI IMG/M metagenome (GOLD analysis project Ga0070739, IMG submission 66445) | Surface soil microbial communities from Centralia Pennsylvania, which are recovering from an underground coalmine fire - Coalmine... | ecosystem: Environmental > Terrestrial > Soil > Unclassified ... | reverse complement strand
CGCCTCGTGCCACGCGGCCTGCACGTAGTGCGCCACGACGTCCGCGCCCAGCAGCTCGTCGGCGAGCGCCGAATCCTGCATCCGCGCGGCCGCCTCCGCCAGCGTGCGCGGTAGCAGCGTGGCGTGCGCGTCGTCGTAGGCACTGCCAGCGACGGGCTCCTCCTTAAGCGCCAGCTTTTGCTCGATCCCGTGCAGCACGGCGGCGACGAGAGCTGATGCAGCCAGGTGCGGCTGCGCGTCGGCCCCAGGAATCCGACACTCGATCCGCCCGCTCTCCCCGGCGCCCAGAACGCGCAGTGCGCAGGTGCGGTTGTCATACCCCCACGACAGTGTGGTGGGGGCGAACAGCGGCGGGCCGTCGGTGTGCAGGCGTTTGTAGGAGTTGACGCTCGGCAGCATCAGCGGCGCTAGTTGGTCGAGCACGGCCAGGCACCCGGCCACGGCGTGCTGGCCGAGGTCGGTGAGACGTCCATGAGCGTCGACCAGCACGCTGCGCCCCTCGTCATCCTGGAGGGACAGGTGCAGGTGGCAGGAGTTGCCGTCGCGGGCGCTGAAGGGTTTGGCCATGAACGTCAGCGCCATGCCGGTGTGCTCGGCGGCGTGGTGAGCCAGCAGCTTGTAGACCGCGTGCTGGTCAGCGGCCACCATCGGCTCGCCGTGTCGGAAGGTGATCTCCAGCTGCCCCGCCCCGGCCTCGGTCTTGATCCCCTCCAGCGGCAGCCCGGTGGCGTAGCAGGTCTCCCGGATGCGTGCGATCAGGGCGGTGAGCCGGGCGGGGTGGGTCAGGGCGTAGTCGGTGTTGTGGTCCGCGGCCGGCGGCAGGTCGCGCCAGCCGCGCCGGGCCGCCGTCCGGTAGTCGATGTCGTACACCATCGCCTCGGACTCGACCCCCAGCGACGCGGTCAGGCCGAGGTCGGCGAGGCGGTGCAGTTGGCGGGCAAGCACCGCGCGCGGCGCCACCGGGATCAGGCCGCCCTGCCGGTCGCACGGGTCGGCGAGCACCAGCGCGGTGCGCGCCACCCACCCGGCGATGCGCAGCGTCGCCTCGTCGACGTGCAGCCACACATCCCCGGCACCGTGCTCCCAGCCGCCAAGCGCGAACCCAGGCAGCACCCGCATATCCGGGTCCGTGGTCAGCAGGTACGCGGCAGCGCGGGTGCCGCCCTCCAGCACGTGCGCGGCGAAGTACCCGGCGTCGTACGCCTTGCCGCGCAGCATCCCGCTCGGGCCCGGAACCGCCACCAGCACGGTGTCGATCTCGCCGTGGCCGGTCTTCTCCAGCAGTTCGTCCACGCCCAGGATCCCGCGCGGTGTGGCGCTGGATTCCGTGTCCGGCTGCGCCGTGCTCGTCGTGGTCATCTCGATCAGACCATCTCGTCCTGGATCCCGGCGGCCTGCGCCGCGCTCATGGTGGACACGGGTGCGTCGTAGGCGCGGCGACGTGCCCACCACCACAGCTGCTCGATGACCAGAGTGCCCAGCAGCGCGATCCCGGCGTAGGGGAAGTTCTTGTGCGTGATCGGGCTGGCCTGCGGCGCGATCACCACCAGGCAGGCGACCGTGATCCATACCAGGGCGATCCGCGCGAACCAGGGCCCTGCCGCGCCGCGGTTCCACGGGCCGGGCACGAATCGGTCGTGGCGGTGGCGCAGCCGCAGGTAGATCGGCACCGCATAGGCGGGCAACAGCCCGATCACATTGATCGACACCACATTGTTCAGCACCGTGCTGCCCCACAACCCCGGCAGCGTGAGCGCGAAGCCGAGCACGACCGAGAGCCACACCGCGGCCACCGGCACCCGCGTGCGGCGCGAGACCCGGCTCCACCAGCGGTGCCCCGGGAACGCCTTGTTACGCCCGGAGAACGCGAACACCTGCCGCGAGGCGGCGGTGACGACTGCGACGCCGCAGAAGACCTGCGCCCCGAAGGCGACCACCAGCGCGATCTGACCCCAGGTCGAGCCCAGGGCGTCGAGGAAGATCTGCGCCGCCGCCCCTAGGCTGGAACCGAGTTCTGCGTTGTAGTCGCGGACCGCGAACAGCAGCGCGCCGATCAGCACCACGCCCGCCACCGCCGAGACCCAGATCGCACGCAGGATCGCCCCGGGCACCGTGTCCGCCGCCGAGCGCGTCTCCTCGCTCAAATGCGCGGCCAAGTCGTACCCGCAGTACACGTACGCCCCGCAATTCAGCACCAGGGCGGTGGCGTACAGCCCTCCCCAGGAGGCGTTGAACCCGGTCTCATTCACCAGGTGCCCGAGTACGAACGCAACGTTCTGATGGTGCGCCGGGCGCAGGAACAGGGCGGCGGCGAGGAACACGGTGCCGCCCAACAGCCACAGCGCCGAGGCCTTGTTCACGATCCCGATGCGACCGATGTCCAGCATGTTGACCAGCCCGTAGACCACCAGCAGCCCGGCAGTGATCCACAGGGTGCGGGTCGGGCTGGTCGAGTACGACGGCCAGTGCAGGGCGATCAGCGCTTGCAACGAGATCGCCCCGCCGTACGCGACGCTCGCGACGCCGCCGAGCAGGCCGAGGAAGTTGAGCCACCCGACCCGGTGCGACCAGCGCGGCCCCCGCTTCTCACCGGCGAGCGTCGAGGTCCAGTGATACAGCGCGGCTGCCGTCGGCATCGAGGAGGCCAGTTCCGCCATGCACACACCCACCACGAGAGTGAACGCGGACACGACGATCCAGCCCCAGAACAGCGCCGCCGGACCCCCGGCCGCCATCCCGGTGGCCAGCGTCCCGACTACGCCTGTGATCACGCTGATGATGTTGAACGGGGCGGTCCAGGCAGCGAACCAGGACTGGCGGCGGGCCAGCACCGGGGTGATGCCGAAACGCTCCTGTAGCTCCCGATCTTCATCCGCGGGGGTGCGCGGATGAGGCAGCGCATGGGATGTAGGCACAGGGATCTCCTTCATAAATCAATACAAAATGTCGGATCTTGGGCATGGCCGTGCCTCGGGAAAGAGAAACTGGACGGCTGCGGGTTATCCGGATAGCTCGCGCCGCTCCCATCCGCTCAGCCGCCGCGGCGCCGGCACGTGCAGCGCGCGGGCCGCCTCGATGAAACTGGCCACCCCGTCCCCGCCGGGGTCGGTCACCGACCAGGGATAGGGCGAGGCATACGGGCGCATCGCCTCGATCACCGCCCCCGCAAAAGTGCGCTCACCCGCCATGAACAGGGCGTGCGCCAGCAGCGAGCAGTCCGCCACAGGCAGCGGACCGCCGCCCTTGCGCCGGGGCAGGAACCAGTCGAAGTACACGTTCACGCACGCCCGCTTGTCCGTCCACGGCATCTTGGCGGCCTGATCGTCCTGCTGCGCCGCCCGGTGCGCCTCCACCCTCGCGGCCAGCGGCAGTAGCTGGAGCTCGTGATCATCCGGGGCAGCCAGTGCGGTAAACGTCGCGAACTGCATCATCGCGTGCACGGAGCCGCCGCAGCGCGGCGAGAGGCATTCGAGCATCCGGTGATGCCCCTCGCGGTTGCGCGCGTCGCGCGCCCACACCTCCATCATCAGTTCCCAAGGCCCCTCAGCGGTGAGCATCCCCAACTGCTCGGCCGCGACCTCCACCCGATTATGCGCAGCGCGCGAGAGCGGTCGACGGTGCTGATCGTGCCCGCCCAAACCGCGAGCGACCCGCCGGCGCCAGCGCGCATCCAGATCATCGGCATGCTCACGCGGGCCGAACGGCTCATGCCGCGCCCAATACGCCGCCCACCCCTCCCGCACCGTCATCCGCGGAAAGACACCGATCCGCGCCAGCGTCAACAGCGCCACCCACGCCGTCGGATCCGCCGGGAACGCCGCCGCCGCTTCGCCGCACGCCCGCACCGCCAGCTGCGTCCAGGCTTCCCGTGCTCGAGACGAGCGCAGCGCTAGCACTACCGCTGTGCGCGCCCACAGCAACACCGCGTCCGGATCATCCGGCGCCTCGCCCAGCCAATGCCGCGCCACCTCCCCCTCCCCAGCAGCGGCCACCGACGCCATCACCATCGAGCGCTGCGCGCGGGTCGCGAAGTCTTCCCGCGTCGCAGCCAACGTCTCTCGAGCCAGGCCGTATCGCCCAGCCTCCAGATCCCGGCACGCGGCAGCCAACTGCTCGTCCGCGCCCGCCGGATCCCACACCCAACCTCCGGCTCGGCCAGTGGCGAGTTTGCCCACCGCGCCTGTCACGTCCCGCATGTGTCCTCCCCCCGCCCCGGCTGCCGACCGGCGAGTTCATGCTCGTCGTCGGCAGGGTTGTAAGGCAGGTGGCTGAGCTCGACTTCCTCGTCATCGGGTAAGGCGCGATCAGTCCGGTCACTTGGATGTCCGGTCCGTGCGGCGAGTGAGAACGCTTCGAGCGCAGCGGACAGACGGCCGGCCGTGGTCAGGCTGAGGCGTCCGAGCGTGACGTTGCCCATGCCACTGGTGGTCACATCGGCCCGGCAGTGTTCGAAGTCCCGCTCCACGTCGAAGCCCGCGCCCTCCAACGCGGCGCGCAGCCGCTCCTTCGCGGCCTCGGCCTCGGGTGGCACCGCGACGGGAGTCACCGGCGCGGCGTCGGCCTGCTGCGTGGACGAAGTGCCGCTGTCCATGGGACATCCCCTCGAACTCGGGGCGCCGGGATCGGCGCCGAAGCGATGGCTGTGACAGTAAGCTGACGAACAGCGACGCGATCCACACAGTTCGTGTGCAACTTCGAGCGCGGAAACGGGCACGGTAGGCGTATGCGCATCGACCCCGACGGCATCCCCGCACGCATCGCCTACTGGCGCACCCGGCGCGGTTACAGCCAACAGCAGCTCGCCGCACGCATGCAGCCGCCACGCAGCCGCTCCTGGGCCGAGAAGATCGAAAGCGGCGAGCGGCAGTCCGACTTTCGCATCGGCGTGCTCGACCAGGTCGCCGCCGCCCTGAGCGTGCCGGTCGAGCGGCTGCTGTTCGACGAGGAGCACCGCACCTACCTCGAATGCGTCGATGAAGTCGAGGCCGCCGCGATCCGCGCGGCGCTGGCCCGCTACGACGTGGCCACCGCGCGTTTCGACGTGCCCGCCGGCGCGGATCCGCTCGCCGTCGACCTGGTTGCCCGCCAGGCCGCGTACGGCTGGGACGGCTTCCAAAGCGCTCACTTCTCCACCGTCGCCCGGCTGCTGCCCGCCCTGGTCGTCGACGCGCAGCGCACCGCGAGCGCCGACGGCACCGCGTCGGCCTGGTCCGCCGCGTCCTCGGTCTACCAACTCGCCGCCGCGATCAGCGTGAAGTACTCCGACGGGCCAACCGCCTGGCAGGCCGCGGACCGGGGCGTGACCAGCGCCGAGCGCAGCGGCAACCCGGTCACCATCGCCTCCGCGGCCCGGCGCTGCGCGGAAGCGCTCATCTGCCTGGGTGAGGGCGGCCCCGCCCTCGATCTGTGCCTGCGCGCCGCCGAACGCCTGGAGGCAGACCTGCGTCGGCGCGGACCGGACGGCCTGTCGGTCCTCGGCTCGCTGTTCCTGAAGGCGGCGGTTTGCGCGGCCAGCGCGGGCGACGCCGAGGCGACCACGGCACTGATCACCCAAGCGCGCACGTATGCGACCATGCTCGGGTACGACGGCAACGCCGAATGGACCGGCTTCGGCCCGACCAACGTCTCCATCCACGAGGTGGCCACCTTGACCACGCTGGAGCACGGCGGCCGCGCCCTGAACGCCGCCGCGGCCATCGACCCGACCGCGCTGCGGGCGCTGCCGCGCGAACGCCAAGTCCACCACCACGCGGACCTCGCCATCGCACAGATCCAAGCCGGACAGTTCGACACCGCGCTGTCCACCCTGCTCTACGCCGAACGCCTCGCCGCTCAAGAGGTCCACTGCCGCCCCCGCACCCGTGAGACCATCGCCCGCCTCGCCGAGGCGACTCCGGTCCCCAGCGACCGGCTACGCGCCCTGGCCCGACGCTCCGGAGTCCTCGCCTGATGCCCGTGCTCTACCTGATCGGCTGCACCGCGCCCCCGGTCAAACACAGCCCCACCGCGATCAAACTCGCCCAGACCGCAGGCTGGGACGTGTGCCTGATCCTGACCCCGCGCGCCGCCGGATGGCTCGCCGACGAACTCGACACCCTCCAGGAGCTGACCGGACACCCGGTACGCTCCGAATACAAGATGCACGGGCAGCCCGACGTGCTGCCCCCGCCGGACGCACTGCTCGCAGCCCCCGTCACCCTCAACACATTGAGCAAATGGGCGGCGGCCATGCCCGACACCCTCGCACTCGGCCTGCTCACCGAGGCCATCGGCAAACACCTGCCCACCGTGGCCCTGCCCTACATCAACGCCGCCCAAGCCGCACATCCCGCACTGACCGGACACCTCGCCGTGCTGCGCGGCGCCGGCGTACAGGTACTGCTCGGTGAGGACGGACACACCCCACACCCCCCAGGCCACGGAGACGCATCCGCATTTCCCTGGCACAAAGCACTCGAAAGACTGGCCGATACACACAACTGACCGGGTGGCAGATCGCACAAGCCCGACCACGCGAGCCGCGATGCCCGATCCCGGCGAGCCCGAAAAGAACAACAGGGTATTGCGGTGCTCTCGCGCAGGCCTTCCGGGTACGCCCACGCGAGACACCGAGGTGGCGCTCACCGCGCGCCGCCCTCGCCGTTTGTGCCGTGCGCCGTGGCCGGACCCGAGGATGCCGGTCCTGTCACCGTGGCGCAGCAGTCGGATTGCGCCACGAGGGACGCGACCAGGAAGCGGACAGCCGAGCCGTCCGTGTCCGATGCCAGGGTGCTGATGATCGCGTTGCGACCGCCCGCACCCCGTCGGGCGGTCGGCGATCTGCGCATCGCTCAGCCCCGCCGTACGTACATGCTCGATAGCGCCGGACAGGAAGTCGGCCAGCATGGCCGCCGAGCGCAGCGCGTCGACCGGGCGGGGTTCGTCGGATCGGTCCCATGTGGACGCGTCGGAGTCGGCGTAGCGGAGCGAATCGGCACTCTGTCGCACGGTTCGCGCGCTGGCCATCAGCGCTCCTCCAATTGCGGATTGAAGTCCAGGAACAGATCGGTGAGCATCGTCAGGGCGATGCGAAGCGAGGTCAGCGGTATCGGCTGCCCGGCGGACTGCGGCGCGCGCAGAACCCACGGGTGGGTGCCGCCGTCGCGGCTGCGGGTACAGGTCGCGAACGGCACACCCGCACCGTCGGGTGCAGTGAGGTAGAACACTGTGGTCACGCTGGCGTCTCTGTCTGCGCTGGCGAGTTGTTCTCCGCCGGCGAACGGCAGGCGCAGCGCGGCCGCGATGCATTCCAGCGCCAGCGCATCGGCGGCCAGTTGCACGGCCGCATCGCGCTCAGTGGCCAGGGCGCAGTGCGCACCCACATCGACGCTAAGCTTGTCCTGCTCGCCCGTGGGTATCGGCCACAACAGGTGGTAGCGCAAAGGTAGAGCCGCGCCGCGCTCGATCCAGCGGCGGAAGATCCGGGTGATCTGAAGGCATTGCGACGTCGGTACGGAGCCGGCCGCGGTACCGTGTGGCAGCGGTGGCATCAGCGCGGGCATCATCGGGTCGTAGCCGACGCCCTGTAGGGCCACAGCGGCGACATCGGCGACCAGTGTCGCCGCTCGCACGTAGCCGGGGGACAGAGCGCGACCCCTGACGAATTCGCGGAAAGTAGCGGGGACCCGCGCACCGGTGCGGTCCGTCACCTCCCCACTCCACCCCGCGCTGTGGGTCCGCCCGTCTGTGGGTCGACCAGATCCAGCGCGATGAGCATCCCCGTGTCGCGCATCTTCCCCGCAGCGTTGCTCCCGTTCGAAGTGCGAAGGCTGGAGAGTAGCCGGGACCTGCGCCGATCTGCGAGAGCGACGCGGACGCCCGGCCGCGAGAGTGAACGAGCAAGCGCTGGAAGTGCCATGCCACCAAGGTTCGGCTTCAGCGCAGCACGCGAACAGTGCCGCCGTGAGTACTCAACATGATTGGCAGCGTCCTGCGATGCCGGAGAGCCTGCTGGCCTTGCCGCTTGCGCCACTCACCCGGCGAGCTATGCATGCTCGCTGTCTACTTCGTAGAGAACTCGCTGTATCGCAGAAGAACGAATCTGTCGGCGCTCACGTAATTGGTCCAAAGGCCGCTCGTCATGCCCAGGGGCGCGGGAGCGGATTCGTCCGTCGTTCGCGCCGCGGGTGCGGCGAGCGTGTGGTTGAAAGGCGCAGCTAGGAGCAGTTGGGTGACACCTCGGTTCGCTCGCCAACTCGCCTCGCTCAGTGGTTGGCATCGCACCGCGCCGGAGTGGGCACGACGAGCGCAGGCCGGAGCAATTATGTGAGCGTCCACAAATCTCGGGCGTTCGCAGCGATAGCGGCGCTGTCTCCGAGTCGGAACGAGTCTCCGAGTACGGGGCTCACCCTGCGCCGTCGTCGCCAGTTTTCGTGGCGGGCGTTCACCGCCTCGGCGGCTATGTCGTCGATTTCCCCGGTCGCTGTGCGAGTTGTGCGAGCACCGGAATCGCCGCGATTTTCTCAGGCCTCAGACTCGCCCAGTCCAGTCCGCCGCGGCGCCGCGGCGTGTCGCAGATGATTACGTCGTGCGGGGTGACGACGATATCGACGCGGAAGTCGTGCCCTGTTTCGGGGATCGGTTCGTCCACCAGTTGCAGCGGGTGCACCGTCGTGGCGATCACCGTGTGCTCGTCGATCAGCCCCGCCTCGTTCAGCAGCGCGACTTCGATGTCGGAATATCCGGCACCCTTGCCGAGTCGGGCGCCATTTCGCCCGACCGCGACGCAGCCGGTCACGATCAGGTCGATCGGACGCATGTCCGCCACGCCGACCAGATGCCCAGCGCGCGCCGCGCCCTCCCGCGAGGCCGCCTCGGCGGGGCTGACCCCGGGCGCCGCGGGATCCAGGCAGTAGAACGGCAGCCGGTCAGCGAGCTTCGGCACGGCCATGTAGAGCAGTTTGCCGTCTGCGAGAGCGCGTTCCCGCACCGGCTGCTGTGGACGGTCGGGCACCGCCTTGACGACGCGCGCCGCCTGCCAAACCTCCAGAGCAGCCAACCGCTCGGCGGCTGCGGCAGCGTCATAAAAGGCGGGAATGTGGCCGTGGACACCCGGCGGAACAGCGCGAGCGGCCTCCAATGCGCGCCAGACTCGCTCACGCACCGCCTGCTTGGCCCGGTCGATAGCCGGTTCAGCCACAGAGGCCTCCCTACCGCGTCATCAAGGTGAGCAGCCGATCATAGACCTCGGCCACGGCGGGGGTGCTGCGCCACGGCCGTAGCTCCCGGCCCGCGGTGAACACGAGGTTCAGTCCGCCGCCGCCGCGGGTTTCCGCGACCACGTCGATCGCGTCGTGCAACGCGGTGACCGCGCCGTCCAGTTCGCGCTGTCGGATGCGGGCCAGCCCGAGGTTGGCCAGCACGATGGCCCGGGATTTGGGGGCGATGCCGTCGGCGGCGGCGGCTGCGGACAAAATGGAGTCAGCCCTATCGTCACGACGCAGAAACAGATAGCAGGAACCGGCCAGTCGGCCGAACTGGGAGGGCGAGTACAGGTCGATGGCCACGTCGGCTGGGTCGATATGCTCGAAATGCGTCTCAGCTTGGCTCAGTGCCGATTCGCTCTCGCGGGCGTTCCCGAGCATCGCGTGCGCCTCGGCCGTGTGCAACACGGCCAGACCTGCCAACACGCGGCTGTGTGCGACGCCGGCGCGTGCGCTGGCCGCGGTCAGTTCGAGCGCCACGACCGGATCTCGCTCGCCATAGAGGGCGACGAAACTCTTGCGCAACAATGCACGTGCCTCGGCGACGGGATCTCCTACCTGTCGCGCGGCGGCGAACGCCTGGTCGAAATGGTCGTGTGCAGCGGCGTTGTCGCGCCGCTGCGAGGCGTCCCAGACAAGCTGGCCCATCAACGTGGCCGCCTCGGATTGCACCGCGGCCAGCCGCCGGGTGACCTGTTCGCTGGTCGCCTGGGCGACGAGGAAATCGACCTGGCCGAGGAATTGACCTGCTTGAGCGAGTAGCGCGGTAGAGGGTGCTCGGTCATAGCGTTCATCAAGGTTCCGGACCTGCCGATGTAGCTGAGCCACGGTACCCAAGTCCACACTGGGCGGGCGGGTGAGCACATACGCCACCCGGTCCTCGCCGTCATCACGGCCACCAGGGCGCGATGTGAGTATGAACGAGTTTGTTTCCCAAGGTCTGGGGGCGAGTTGGAAGCGCGCGCCGGGGATGCGCAGTCCGTCGGCGATACGGGCGAGCACGTCCAAGGAGATGGCCTGACGCTTGCGGTCCATATACTCACCGACGCGGGACTTGGACAGACCGCAGCGACGAGCGAGATGCGAGTTGCTGAACCGTGCCGGTTCTTCGGTCAGGTTGCCCACGAGGCGAAAGAGCCTGCCGACATCCCGGTTGCGGCACGCTTTGACCACCTCCGGGTGGTCACGCACCGCCTCGGGAAGAAAGTCCGGAGGTTGGTTGCGTAGGGGCATCGCGAACCTCCCTTCCCCGGCAGGACTCGACGTCGCATCCACCGTATCCGACCATTGACCGCTTCACCCACCGTGGGTACTCACGGTGGCACTGTTCGCCACCACCGGCGTGCGCCAAGGTGCCAGGCATGGCGAGTACCGGCACAACATCGTCGGCCACAAGGACGGGCGCGACGGCGCTCGCGGCACCCGGCCACGGAGCGCCCGAGCGTCGGCTGGCGAGCAGCAGTGACGCATCGTTCGCTCGCCTACGCCGAACCGCACGCGGCGTCATCGCAAGCCACAGGCCACGGGAGAACACCGACCTGTGCGCCTGTGGCGAGCGATGGCCATGCGAGCAGGTGACGCTGGCCTTCGCCGAGCAGTCATGGTGACCACCATGCTCCGCCCGGCTCACCGCGCGACCCGCCGTGGCTTCGGGCGTGTGGAACGGAATCGCTGCGCACCCGGATCTGCCGGCGTCCGCGAGCCCGGGACCGTCGGCTGCCCGGTCCCGCGCGATCTCGACGAACGCCGGGCGGACGGTGCGCCGCGCGAGCCCTTCGACCAGCACTGCTCGCGCCCACCCGACGCGATGGACGCGATCGCCGCGACACTTCTTGCGACCCTTTGTGATCCTCGGTTCGCCGCGCGGGCCCTTACCGCGCGCGCCCGTGAGGCCGAACATGAGGCAGACACCTGTACTGATCAAGTCTGTCGGTGCGTCATGGATGCGTGAAATATGCGCTCGCCCGTCTTCGTACCCTGGTTTCCCTGTCCAAGCCGTCTGCCGCCCTGCCCAGTGGCTGGGAAAAGTCTGCGGATCGCCGCCTACAAGCACCGGTCGGCTCGGTCTAGAGCCTCGCCCTCGATACCGGCGCCCCTGGAAGCTGCACGTGGCCATGTCCCACGAATATCAAGGAACGAATACTGTGACTACCTCTCTTGACGGCAATCCGTTGGCTGGTCACGTTCGCGCCGACCTGCCTGGCCGGTTCAACGAACTTGATGTGTTGCGCCGCCACTGGGCCCGGTTCGCGGCTGTGTCCCAAGGGGCGATTGTGCCCCCGTACGAGGTCCTGATTCATCCCTCCAGCGGCTGCAACCTCCGTTGCACCTGGTGCATCGGTGATCACGTGCCCGTGGAGCTGTGGGATGAGGACCGTGAGCAGTTGGTCCTGCTCGACGCGGCGAAGGATGCGCCAGCGCGGCTGCCGGATGTGATGGCTGTTCCCGAGAACATGCTGGAGGTGGTCCGCGGTGTCGCCGACTATCGGGTCGAGGCCGGGTATCGGCAGGCTGGCGAGGATCACTGCGGCGTATTCAAGGTGGAGACGATATCGTTCTCCGGGTTGATCGGCGAGCCGCTGGTCGCGCGCCGAGCCTTGGTCCCGGCGTTTCACCTGCTGGCCGAGCGGGGGATGCGGTTCGGCATCTTCACCAACGCTGTCTTGATGGACGAGCCGTGTATCGAGGCCCTGATGGGCGCCGGCTATGTGCACATCAGCATCGACGCGGGTACCGCCGACACCTACGCCCAGGTCAAGTACGGCGGACGGCCAGCCGGTCGAGCCATGTTTGAAAAGGCCATGGCGAGCCTGCGCGGCCTGGTACAGGCGCGTCGCAAGACCGGCTCCACCGTGGAGATCAATACCTCGTTCGTGATGTATCCGGAGAACTTCCACGAGGTCTACGATGCCGCGCTCCTGATTCGCGAGGCCGGCGCTGACTCGTTGCGGCTCAAGCAGGACAACTCCGGGCAGCGGTTGCTGAGGCCCGACCAAGCGGCGACGGCTGCGCGGCTGATCGAGAGAATCCGCGACGAGGTGGAGACCGACGACTTCCGGCTCCTGGAGGTTCACAGGGTCGGCGACACTCAGGAGATGGCACGGACCTGCTCGACGTGTTCGATCACCGACCTGATGGCGGCCATCGGCTCGGACGCGTGTCTGTATCCGTGCAACTATCACCCGCGGCCTGGCGGGTTCAGCTATGGCAGCGCTCTGGAGGACGGCTTTGCCGCGGTATGGGAGGGAGGGTTGCGCGCCCAGTTGCGCGCGCAACTGCCCGTCATTTGCCCGAAGGTCTGCGATCCGTTCAAGAACCGGTCAAACAGGCTGCTCGCCGTCGCCAAGTCCGTCGTCGCCGACCACGGGCTCGACCGGCTTGAGGAGCACGTCGCGCAACTGGTAGACGCCAGTGCCTACCAGGTCGAGCCGTGAGCCGAGGGCGGCGGCCATGACGGCACACGCCTCGGGCCTGTCGGCGCGAGACGACCTGCCCACCGTTGTTTTCAGCATGGCGGGTGCAGGAATCAAGCTTTCTGCGCCAGCTGAGGTCGTCGAATTCGTAGCCTGGTACACCGACGGCTACTTCACGCGCGACCGAGCATCGTTCGACGCACATCTGGTCGTCCACTCCTCGCTGCCTGGCCGCCTTGACGTAACCGCCGTGGGGCCGCGGACAACTCTGCGCGGCGTCGACCTACCAGGCATCACAGACGCGACCTGCATCGCAGACGATTCACACGCTGCGTTGCACCTGATCGTTCACGCGGACACTGAAACTACCGGCGTGCACACGGTGCGCCTGCTGCGCGCCATGTTGCTCAATCGGTTACTTGCCGAGGCCAACCCCTTCGTGCACGCCGCATGCGCTGCCGTTGACGGTGCTGGGGTGGCGTTCGTCGGGCCACGCGGCTGTGGTAAGACGACACTGCTCCTGCACGCCGCGATGGCCGGGGTAGACATCGTCGGCAACGACAAGATCTCAATGGCCGCGACGAGCAGCGGTGTCGACGCACTCGGTTTCCCGGTGAAGATCGGCGTGCGTGCCGGCAGTGTGCTCGCGCTTGACCAAGGTTCGCTTCGTGCGTTCCTCGAAACGCAATGGGATCAGCAAACGGGCGGACTCGAGCGGCGTGCTGACGATCTGGCGACGCGGATCTTCGCACGACCGCAGGATCTGGCCGCGGCGGCGTCCAGCGGTATCTCGCCGCAGTGCCGCCTTGCGGCGATCATTGAGCCCCGTCTTCAGAACGGCGTCGGCGCACCCAGGTTGGAGCGGCTCTCGCGCGAAGAAACCGGTGCGCTGCTCAACGCCGGTGCACTGCGCGGCCCGACGCAGGTGTTCCCGCAGCAAGCCGCGCTCTCGGTCGAACACCGCACCCAGCCCGCGCCATGGCCCGATCTTCCCGCCTACCGCTTGACGTACCACGCCGGATCGGGCCGCGGGTCCGTCGATGTGATCCGCGACCTGCTCGGGTCCGCGAACCTGGTGCGGTGATGCGGATGAGAATCCTCGGCATCGCCCACGACATGCACATCTCGTCGGCCGCCCTCCTGGAGGACGGCATGGTTGCCGCCGCGGCAGCCGAAGAACGATTCATCCGGCACAAACACACGCGCGCGTTCCCGCTCAACGCGATCCGTTACTGCCTGCGCGATGTGCCCGACGGACTGCGCGGCATCGACCGGATCGCGGTCAGCGCCAACCCCGCCATCGATCTGAGCGTCCCGGACGGCCGGTACTCAGGCCGGGCACGGTGGTACCCCGAAGCGCTCTATTCGATCCCCAACAACCTCGCGCCCCTGCTCGACGTGCCCTACCAGGGGACAACGACGCAACTGCTGCGGTCGGCCAGCGGTACCACGTGCATTGACTACGTCTACCACCACGACGCTCACGCAGCGAACGCGTTCTTCCTCTCCCCGTTCCGCCACGCTGCCGTGTTGACCGTCGACGGACGCGGGGAAGACTGCACGGCGCTGCAGGCGATCGGCGAGGAAAACACCCTCACTACTCTCGAGCGCACCCCCTACCCGCACTCGCTCGGCCTGTTCTACGGCGCGGTCACCCAGTACCTCGGCTTCCGCATCGACCGCGACGAGTGGAAAGTCATGGGTCTAGCCGCCTACGGAAACGCCGAGAGCGGCTGCTACAAGCGGATGCGCGAGTTGGTGGAACTCGGCGAGGACGGCCGCATCCGACTCGACCTGAACTACTTCGCCTACTACCTCAGCCCTGCACGCTCCGCCGTCTCCGACGCCTTCATCACCGCGTTCGGCCCGGCGCGCCAACCGGCCGACCCCATTACCGAGCGGCACTGGGATATCGCCGCCGCAGCCCAGCACGTTCTGGAGGACGCGCTGCTGCACCTTCTGCGCAACCTGCATGAGCGCACGCGCCTGCCGCGTGTGGCGGTGGGCGGCGGGACATTCATGAACTCGGTGTTCAACGGCAAGATCACATCGCTGTCACCGTTCGACGAGGTCTTCATCTCCAGTTGCCCCGACGACAGCGGCACCTCGATCGGCGCCGCGCTCTACGCGCACTGCGTCCTCGCCGAGAGGGACCGCTGCCCACCGATGAACCACAACTACTACGGCCCTAGGTTCGATGACGCGGCGATCGACGCCGCCCTGTGTCAGGCGAAACTGCGCGGTGAACAGGTCTCCGATCCAGCCGACCTAGCCGCCCGAGCCGTTGCCGACAGGCAGCTCGTAGGCTGGTTCCAGGGCGCGATGGAGTTCGGCCAACGCGCACTGGGCAACCGGTCCATCCTCGCTGACCCGCGAACGACCGACTCGCGCGACCGGGTCAACGCGGCCGTGAAATTCCGCGAGCCCTGGCGCCCCTTCGCCCCCTCGATCCTCGCCGAGGACTTCGCCGACTACTTCGGCTCCGACCAGGCGCCCGTGCGCTTCATGGAACGCACCCTGCCTGTACTGCCCGAAGCACGGCATCGAATACCCGCAGTCGTGCACGCCGACGGCACAGCCAGACCTCAGAGCGTGAGCGCCGCCGACAACGCACTGCTGCACCGGCTGCTGTGCCGCGCGCGCGACCTCACCGGTATCGGCGCCGTGCTCAACACCTCGTTCAACCTCGCCGAGGAACCCATCGTCTGCACACCCCACGACGCGATCCGTACCTTTTACTCCTGCGGCCTGGACATGCTCGTGCTGGGGAACCGGGTGCTACGCAAATGAACGCGCCGATCACGCCGGCAGAGCTGCGCGCCTGTCTCGACCGCTACGCGCTGCGCGTTCTCCAGCAGCCGCACGCCCTCAGCCACGGGACGGTCAGCCGAGTCTCCCTCGCCCAGACGCAACACGGCCCGGTTGTCGTCAAGCGGCACAGCGGCCGGTTCGAACCCGCGCAGATCCACCTGGCTCTAGAAGCGCACGCCCATGCCTGCGCGCACGACCTGGCCCCGCCGCTGCTGACCACCGCGGAGGGGCAACGCGCCGTGCTCCTGGGCCCGTTCTGGTACAGCGTCACCGAATACGCCGAGACCGTCCAGAGCGCCGCGGACGACCATCGGGTTCTCGGCCGCGCCGTGGCGGCGCTACACACATGTCTGAGCCAGTTCACCCCGACGAACGAGGGCACCGCCGGCGTCCTCCAACTGCACCAGGATCCCATCGCGGTGCTGCGCCGCATCCAGGCCGACCGAGCGGCGGGGTCACAGATCCACGATGAGATCGACTGGCGCGTCTCGATCCTGCAGAAGGCAGGGCTGGCCGCTGAAGAGCTCGCGGCGTGTCCGCGCGAGTGGGTCCACGGCGACGTCCGCAGTGAAAACCTGCTCGCCGCTGGATCGCCTGGCCGCTGGTGGTTCATAGATTTCGACCAGATCTCCCGCTTCCCCCGCCCCTACGAGATCGTCCGCGCCTTCGCCGCCTCGTTCCGCACGAGCGCGCGGATCGCCTTCGCCCGGCAGTTCGCCGAATACCTCGCGGCCTACCGGGACGTACGCCCGATCCCGGCCCACGAATCCGCCCAAATGATCGATCTGTACATCACCGTCCAAGCGGGCGAGACACGCACCTTCACCACGCCCGAAGGCGAGGTGCGCGGCATGGCCGACTACGCCCGCACACGCAGGCAACTGCTGACGTGGATCGTGAAGCACCGCGACGAACTCACGGCAGCGGCGCGTCAGGGCGCAGACATATGAGTACTCTCGCGCTTTTCGGAGGACGCCCGGTACGCACCAGGCCGTTCACCTCGTGGCCGCTCGGCGGCGAGACCGAGGCGGCCGCGCTGCGCGGCGTGCTCGCCAGCAACCACTGGGGCGGGATCCGCGCAGGGTCGCAGGCGGAGGCGTTCGAAGCGGAACTGGCGCACTACTTAGCCATACCGCACGCCGCCACCGTCGCCAACGGAACCGCCGGCCTCATAATCGCCTTGCGCGCGCTCGGAATCGGCCCCGGCGACGAAGTCATCGTCCCGGCGATGACGTACATCGCCACCGCCACGGCCGCCACCCTCGTGGGCGCCATCCCGGTCTTCGCGGATATCGATCCGCACACCTACACCCTCGACCCCGCCTCGCTGCACGCCGCGCTGTCCCCGAAGACCAAAGCGATCATCGTCGTCCACCTCGGCGGCCACCCGGCGGACATGGACCAGATCAACCAAGTAGCCACAGCGAGCGCCGTCCCCGTCATCGAGGACTGCGCTCAATCGCTCGGCGCAGCGTGGCGAGACACCCGCACCGGGGCGTTAGCCACCATCGGGGTGTTCAGCTTCGCCAACACCAAGAACATCTCCTGCGGAGAAGGCGGCGCCGTGGTCACCGCCGACGCCGCCCTCGCCAACCGGATCGCGGCCCTACGCGACCACGGCCGACCACCCGGCATCACCGACCACCACCCGCGCCTCGGCTGGAACCTGCGCCTGAGCGAATTCCAAGCCGCCATCCTGCGCCCGCAACTGGCCCGGCTTGATCGGCACCTCGCCGCCAAACAGCGCGCCTCAACCCACCTGGCACGCTCCCTAGGCTCCATCCCGGGTCTTCAGCCCGTGCCCCAAAAACTCGACCCGCGCGTCACCACCCACGGCTATTTCAGCCTCGCCCTCGACTTCGATGCCGACCGCTTCGGCGCAAAGATCGACGCGTTGCGCGCCGCGCTGCGCGCCGAAGGAATCCCCGTCGGCGCGCGCCCGATCCGCGCCTGCCCAGACGAACCCATCTACGCAGATGAAGCCACCAGCGACCATTCGCCCTCGCGCACCGTGTCCTGCGCCAACGCTCGCGCCGCATGTGCCAGGGTCATACTGCTCGGGCAAGCCACAGGCTCCGGACTGCTGCTCGACGACCCCGACGACCTCGACGACGTGACCAGGGCGGTCACGAAGATCTACGACAACCGGCGCGACCTACACGCCTGGCACCCCGCCCGAACCACCGCACCATCGACCTCGCACTAAGGAGCTTCGCCGTGCCCCGCGCGCCCTTCCAAGTACTTGTCATCCCCTTTCGCCGCGATGCAGGCCACATCGAGTACGCGGTCCTGCGCCGCGACGACCTCGGCGCATGGCAGGCCGTCGCGGGTGGCGGCGAAACCGGAGAGACAGCCGCACAAGCCGCCACCCGCGAGACCGTGGAAGAACTCAGCCTCGATCACCCAGTGCCGATCTACCCCCTGCAAAGCCACGCCAGCATTCCGGCCCGCTTCTTCGCCGACCGCGAGAACTGGCCGACCGGAACCTACGTGATCACCGAACACAGCTTCGCCGCGGACCTCACCGGCGTACCGATCGCGCTCTCCACCGAACAC
>Ga0070739_10003946_pt1 | contig 18031 bp, 16 predicted proteins | sample Coa_R1_7_FD_66445 | JGI IMG/M metagenome (GOLD analysis project Ga0070739, IMG submission 66445) | Surface soil microbial communities from Centralia Pennsylvania, which are recovering from an underground coalmine fire - Coalmine... | ecosystem: Environmental > Terrestrial > Soil > Unclassified ... | reverse complement strand
GCCTGGCTCATCGGCGGCCTCTTCGCCGGCCTCGGTGGCGTCCTGCTGGCCGCCGCCACCGGCCTGCACCCCTACATCCTGCCGCTGCAGATGCTGCCCGCCTTCGTGGCCGCCCTCATCGGCGGCATGGACAGCGCGGTCGGCGCCCTGGTCGGCTCCATCGTCGTCGGGCTCGCCATCGGCATCGTGCCGTCGCTCGGGACCATCGGCCGCCAGGTGGGGGCACCGCAGCTGGTGCTCACCCTGCTCGCCTTTCTCATCATGGCCATGCGCGGACGGCGCTTCCAGGCGTCCGACGTGCGGACCAGCCTGGCGTGAGGGGGACCGGCATGATCCGCCTTCCGCAACTCACCCTGCGCCGCCCCGGCGTGCCCGCGGCGCCCTCGCCGCTGCGCGCGCTGCAGCGCATCCCGGCCAAGCCCATCCTCCTCCTCGCCGTCGTCGCGCTGGTGGTGTCGTGGCCCTGGGCGCTGCCCCTGCCGCTGGCCATCGTCGACGACGCCAACCGCGCCGGCGAGTACGCGCTGGTCGCCGTCTCCCTGGTGATGCTGACCGGCTGGGTGGGACAGATCTCCCTGGCCCAGGGCTCCTTCGTCGGCGTCGGCGCCTTCATCACCGCGCTGGTCTTCCGCAAGGCGTCCATCCCCTTCCCGGCCAGCCTGCCCATCGCCATGGCGGCGAGCGCGCTGGCGGCGGTCCTGCTCGGCGTGGTGGCGCTGCGGGTGCGCGGCCTCTACCTCGCCGTGGCCACCCTCATCTTCGCCTGGATGGCCGACGCCTTCCTCTTCTCCGCACCCTGGTTCGTCGGCGAGGGTGGCTCGGCGTCCCTGCCGACGGGGATCATCGGCAAGGCCAACACCCTCATCGCCTTCGACCTGCACGACCCGCGCGCCTTCTACCTCATCATCCTCGCCGGCCTCTGCCTCGGCCTCTACGGGGCCAGCAACCTGCGCGACAGCAAGACGGGCCGCGCCTTCTTCGCCATCCGCGGCAGCGAGATGGCCGCCGTGTCGCTCGGCATCGACGTCACCCGCTACAAGCTGCTCGCCTTCGGCATCTCCGGCGCGCTCGCCGGCCTCGCCGGACATCTCCAGCTGGTCGGCGACGGCAGCGTGGTGCCCTCGGAGTTCAACTTCCTCACCTCGCTCTTCTACCTCAGCATCGCCGTCGTCGGCGGGCTCAGCAGCCTCGCCGGCGCGGTCGCCGCGGGGGCGCTCTTCAGCGCCCTCAACGAGGTGTTCTTCCGCGTCACCGCGCTGAACGGCTACATCGACATCGTCTCGGCGCTGCTGCTGCTCAGCGTCCTGCTCGTCTACCCCGGTGGCCTGAGCGCGATGGCCACGGCCCTGCGCCGCCGTGCACTGCAGGGAGCCAGCGCCGTGCTGTCGCTCTTCCGCCGCACCGAGGCGGAGGAGGACGACACCGAGATCCTCCACCTGCCGACCGACCACCCGGTCCCGACAGCGGAGCCGGCCGTCCCGCAGTCGGCTGCCGACCTCGTCGACGAGGCGGAGCAGCCCTCGCTGCTCGACCTCATCCCCCGCAGCCGTCCCGACCTCAGCGACCGCAACGCGCTCGACCCCGTCCTCGAAGCCGACGGCATCACCGTCCGCTTCGGCGGGCTGACCGCCGTCAACAACGTCTCCCTCGAGGTCCGCCGCGGCGAGATCGTCGGCCTCATCGGCCCCAACGGCGCCGGCAAGACCACCCTCTTCAACGCCATCGCCGGGCTCAACGAGCCGTCGGGCGGCACCGTGCACATCTTCGGCACCGACGCCACCAGGCTGCCCGTGCACGCCCGCGCCGCACTCGGGGTGGGACGCACCTTCCAGCTCATCCAGCTCTTCCCCCAGCTCTCGGTCTTCGACAACCTGCTGGCCGCCACCCACCTGCAGAACTCCACCGGCTTCCTGCAGCACCTCGTGGTCAGCGAGCGCGCCCTCGCCGAGGAGCGCGCCGCGCGCGAACGCGTCCAGGAGATCGTGGGGCGGCTGCACCTCCAGGACGTCGCCGCGCGCACCGTCTCCGGCCTTCCCTTCGGCGTCCTGCGCATCGTGGAACTGGCCCGCGCCCTCATCACCGGCGCGCCCTTCATCATGCTCGACGAACCCGCCTCGGGCCTCGACGACAACGAGACCCAGAAGCTCGCCGACCTGCTCCTCGAGCTGCGCAGCGACCTGGGCATCACCTTCCTGCTCATCGAGCACGACGTGGCCATGGTCACCGGGGTCACCGACTACATGTACGTCATCAACCGCGGCAACCTGCTCGCCGAGGGCACCCCGGCGGAGATCCAGCGCAACGAGGACGTCATCGCCGCCTACCTCGGCCAGTCCGCCTCCGCCGCGGTCGCGGAGGTGGGGGCATGACCAGCACCGCCGAACCGCTGCTCCGCGTCGACGACCTCGACGCCTTCTACGGCCCCATCCAGGCGCTCCGCGGCCTCACCCTGCACGTCAACCACGGCGAGATGGTGGCGCTGGTCGGCGCCAACGGCGCCGGCAAGTCGACCACCCTGCGCACCGTCTCCGGGATGATCCGGCCCAGCCGCGGCTCGGTCCTCTTCGACGGCGAGGAGATCGGGGGGCTGCCCCCCCAGAAGGTCGTCGCCCGCGGCCTCGCCCACCTCCCCGAGGGCCGCGAGCTCTTCCCCTCGATGACCGTCGAGGAGAACCTCAAGGGCGGCTACTGGGTGCGCCGCAGCGACAGCGGCAGCTACACCCAGATGCGCGACCGCGTCATGGACCACTTCCCCATCCTCCGCGAGCGCGCCAAGCAGGCCGCGGGGACGCTCTCCGGCGGCGAGCAGCAGATGCTCGGCGTCGCCCGCGCGCTCATGTGCGACCCCAAGCTGCTCGTCGTCGACGAGCTCTCCCTCGGCCTCGCCCCGCTCATCGTCAGCAAGCTCTTCGACATCTTGCATGAGATCAACAGGGAGGGCACCGCGGTCGTCATCGTCGAGCAGTTCGTCCACATGGTCCTGCAGAACACCGACCGCGCCTACGTCCTCGCCAAGGGACACGTCGTCCTCCAGGGTCGCTCCGCCGACCTCCTCGCCGACCCCAAGCTCATGGCCGCCTACCTCGGCGAGGGTGCGGGACACTCGGCGCGCACTCCCGCGCGCGTCGGGAGTTAGGGAAAGCACTGACAACTACTGTCGCTCACGGGAAATGACGCGCGTCGCGACGCATGCGCTTGCGCCGCACGAGCCTGCCAGGAAGGGATGAGAGCGACGGCCGGCGGCCCCGCGTGAGGGGTCGCCGGACCGTACCGGGGCGGAGCTAGGGCCGCGTCGCCGCGGTGTTGCCCGTGGGCACGACCTCGATCCACACCGCCCCTGGCGCGATCGGCGCCGGCGCCCCGCCCGCGAGGGTGAACTGCGGCGGCCCGCCGAACTCGGTGGCGGTCCAGGTCACGTTGTAGCCCTGCCCGTTGGTGAACACCTGGGCGGGTCCGGTCCCGTTGAGGAAGTACTCCCAGCCGGGCGTGCAGCAGCCGTCCTCGATGTCGTCCTTGTTGAGGTTGGCCGGCACCTGCATCACCACCACGGTGGGGACGGTGATCGGCTTGCCGTTGTCGGCGTCGATGAAGATGCCCGTGTCCGGCTCAGTGCGCTGCCAGCCGCCTGCGCCCGCGTTCCAGCCCCACGACGGCCGCTCCGACGGCGACACCGGCGCCGTGAACCCGCTGACGGGCGCCCCGCCCGCGGCGGTCAGCGAGCGGTTCCACAGGGTGTACGACACCGCCGGCCGGGCCGAGCGACGCACCATGTCGTCGACGCGGCCGCCGTCCGTGTAGAGGTTGTGCGGCGCAGGGCGCGACGAGATGCGGAACATGTCGGCGCCCGCCGACGTCTCCTCGAACCGCGGCGTTCCCCAGGTGCCCATGCGCGAGTAGACGTAGCCCGACGAGCCCGAGTAGATCAGGACGCCGCCGTACTGCCGGATCAGCACCGGCGAGATGAGCCGCGCGGACCGCACCGGGCCGACCTGTCCCTGCGGCTGGTGGAAGTAGATGGCGCTGAAGCGCGAGATGCCGCCCTCGGCCGAGTACTCGTAGACCACGTCGGCCGAGCTCAGCCCCGACTGGGGCCGGGCCGCGTTGAGGTTCTCCACCTGGATGATCGCCGGCGCCTGGTAGGTCGCCCCGGCCACGATGGTCGGCTTGGGGGTCGGTGGCGGGGGCGCCTGGGTGGGCGGCGCGGCGGTCGGCGACGTCGCCGCCACCGAGGGCGACGCGCTCGCCGCCAGCTTGACCGGCTGGTTGCTCCCGCAGGCGGCCACGGCGGTGACGCACACGGTGGCGGCGAGGCTGGCGAGCAGGCGTGGACGGCTGGCGAGATGAGTGCAAGTGCGCGACATTGGGGTTACCGATTGGGGGGCTGCTGTCGGAGGCGGCGCGAAACTACCACACCCCAGGCGAACGCGCAGCGGTGTGACGGCCCTGCGACTCCAGACCTTCCCAATCGCCCCGACCACTCCGCACAGGGCGGCGTCGCGGTCGCGGTCAGCCCAGCGCCGGGAGCACCTCGGAGACGAACTCCTCGATCCGTCCCTGCCCCTCGCTCGGCCAGCCGCACACCAGGTAGGCGAACCCCGCGTCGCGCCACTGCTCGGCGGTCCGCCGCACCTCGTCGAGCGGCCCCGACAGCGAGAGCGAGGTGGCCCGCCCGATCGCGGCCGGGTCCCGCCCCGCCTGCGTGGCGAGCTGCGAGAGCAGCGCCGACTTGCGCTTCATCTCCTCCAGCGGCCCGAAGGCGTGCCACATGTCGGCGTAGCGCGCCACCAGCGGCAGCATCCGCCGCTCGCCCGAGGCGCCCACCCAGATGGGCGGATGGGGCTGCTGCACCGGCCGCGGCAGCAGGCGGGCGTTGCGCAGCGTGTACGCGCGACCCTGGAAGCGCACCGGCTCCCCGGTCATGAGCAGGGGGATCATCTGCAGGGCGTCCTCGAGCCGGTCGATGCGGCGCGACAGTGGCGGGAACTCGATGTCGAGCTCGCGGTGCTCCTCCTCGAACCAGGCGGCGCCGAGGGCCAGCTCCAGCCGCCCGTGGGAGGCGTGGTCGACGGTCACCGCCTCGGCGGCCAGCATCGAGGGGTGCCGGTAGGTGATCCCGGTCACCAGCAGCCCCAGGCGGATCCGCGAGGTCAGCCCTGCCAGGGCCGCCAGCGTGGTCATGCCCTCGAAGGTCGGCCCCGGGGTGTCGCCGTACATGGGCTTGAGGTGGTCGAAGCCCCACAGGCCGTCGAAGCCCGCCTCCTCCGCGAAGCGCGCCCGGCGCACCAGCTCGTCCCAGTCGAGACGCTGCTGGGCGATGTCGATTCCGTATCGCATCGCGACATTGTCGCCGCCCGGCACCCGGACCCGGACGGGCGGCAGCGGGGCTGCGCGCGCCGCTGCCGTCCCTGGGGTTTCCCACGCGCCCTTCCTGGCGGACGGGGACGGGAGGCTGTTGTCGATGCGGCCTCCCACTGTGCAATGACCGCCCGCCCACTCCGGCCGTTGCAGCCTGCGCAGGGCGGCGAAAGGCGTCTCTGTGCTACACAGGGCGACGTGTCCGCTCGCGATGCCGCGCGCGCGGCGGCGGGGCTGCCGGCGCTGCTCCTCCTCTCGGTCCTGGCCGGCTGCGCACCAGGCAGTCCCGTCGCAGCACAGCGCCCCACCCCGGCCGACCCGCCCGCGGCGACGCCCGCGCCGCCGAGCCCGACTCCGCTGGCCACGCCGGTGCCGCTGACGGTCGCCGTGACCGCGTTCCGGGAGCCCAACGACTACGCCCACCGCAACTACTGCGGCGCAGGCGCCACCGAGGTCCTCCTCTCCGCCTGGACGCCGAACCGCCCCGGCGTGGAGACGGTCGCCCGCGCCATCGGCATCGACCCCAACAGCGGGACCACCGGGGCGAGGACCGTCGCCGGGATCAACGCGCTGCTCCATCCGTGGCTCGGCGTCGACCGCTACACCGGTGACCACGTGACCACCCTCGACGGCGTCCTGCAACGCCTGCGCACCGATCTCGGGAGTCGCGACGACCTGCAGCGCTACGGCCACACCGCGCCGGTGATGGTGCAGGCGATGACGAGGACGATGCCCGGGTGGCGCGGCTGGCAGGCGACGCACATGATCACCATCAGCGCCGCCAACCTCGACATCGGGAATCCCGACGCCGACACCGTCACCTACGCGGAGACACCGTCCACGGTGGCGGGGTACAACGGCCCTGACTTCCAGACCATCACCGTGCGCGCGCTCTGGACTGCGATGCAGGCGTTCCTCGCCGACGATCCAGGCGACCCGGTCAACGTCATCTGGTGACGCCGGACGCTCGTCAGCTGGCGATCGCCGCGACCAGCGCAGGCAGAACGGTTCCGGTCCGTCCGCGGATCACCGCGGAGGCGGCGAGGTCGAGATCCGTGTCGCCGTCGTTGACGATCACCAGTCGCGCTCCGCTCCGCGCGGCATGCAGCGGCACGCCAGCCGCGGGCCACACCGACAGGGTGGAGCCCACCGCCAGGCAGACGTCGCACGACGCCGCGTAGTCCATCGCCCGGTCGACGTCGGCCTCGATCAACGCCTGCCCGAAGCTGATGGTGGCGGCCTTGATCAGGCCGCCGCATCGCTCGCAGTGAGGGTCCTCCTCACCCTCGCGCACTCGCGACAGCACCACGTCCATGGGCATGCGCCGCCCGCACGAGAGGCAGCCGGCCTGGCGCGTCGTGCCGTGCAGCTCGATGACGTTGCGCGAGCCGGCGACCTGGTGCAGCCCGTCGATGTTCTGCGTCACCACGGCGGGCACCTTGCCCATCTCCTCGAGCGACACCAGGGCGCGATGTCCCTCGTTCGGCTGCGCCGTGTCGACCGGTGACTCGAGTCGCAGCCGCCAGGTTTCGCGGCGCACCTCGGGGTCGGCGAGGTACCTCTGGATCGTGGACCGCTGAGGGTCGCGCGTCCGCCAGACGCCGTTGGGTCCGCGGAAGTCGGGGATGCCGGATTCGGTGGAGATCCCCGCGCCGGTGAACACCAGGACCCGGGAGGCGTCGCGCAGCCAGGCCGCCACGGTGCGGAGCGCCTGGTCGCCGGCCACGCCCGCCAGTCTAGGGGCGGGGCGGGCGTCATCGGCGCGCTCAGACGCGCGCCAGAGGAGGGGAGGCAGATCCTCCCCTCGCACCCGGTCATCGGCGCGCTCAGACGCGCGCCAGAGGAGGGGAGGCAGATCCTCCCCTCGCACCCCTCCTCGGCGGGCTGAAGCCCGCCGGTTCGCGCTTCGCGCCCTGCGACACGACTGTCACATGGGTCCCTGGGGTTGCAGTGGGCAGCGGCTATACTCCCGCTTTGACACGCATGAAGTCGTCCTCCCGGGACGTTCGAAGGCGTGACACCCGTTCAGTGGGCTCGAATGACATGGTGACTGGGCTGTGACGCCACTTCGTCGGTGAGTCAGATGGGGCTGTCCTCAGCTGCCGTCGGCGAGGAGTACCTCGCCGCGGTGGTCCCGCCGGGACTTCCCCCCAAGGACGACGCCCGCGCAAGGGAGGGGGCGAACGCCTTTCTGCAGATCCTCCTGCGCCATCTGGAGGGGGATGCGGAGGCACTGGGCGACGCCGAGACGATGCTGCGCGCCGTCGCCACCCAGGTGGTCGAGGAGGGAGACGACGCCGGCGTCCTCCTCGACCGCTTCGACGCAGGGCGCCACGTCCTGATCCGGGCGCTGCTGGAGAGCGGTGCCGGCGCCGAGGCGGCGTCCCAGGCCGACGACCGGCTGCGCCTCGCCCAGAGCGCCGCCCGCACCGCCATTCGCGACGCCCAGGCGGGCTACGAGGCCGTCATCGACGCGGCGGTCGCCGAGGTGAGCCGGGCGATCGAGGACGGAGCGGCGCCGGAGGAGGCGATGCAGGTGGCGGCCGCGTCGCTCTCCGGTCTGGTCAACGCCGATCGCGCCCGCGTCTGGCTGGAGGCGGGTGGCGGGCGGCTGGAGCTGGTGGCCAGCGCCGGCAGCGCCTCGCCGAGCGGCTTCTACGTCAGCAGCGACAAGGGCGTGCTCGCCGAGATCATGCATGGGGCCGAGGCGGTGCGGCAGTGTCCCGTCGACCCCACCCAGTGGGCGGCGGCGGTGCCCACCCTGCCGATCCCGGGCGCGGCGCTGTTCCTGCCGCTGGCCACGGTGGGCCGCCCGTTCGGGCTGGTCTACGCCCTGCGCAACGCGCCGGACGCCTTCAGCGACTCGGCGATGCGCCGCGCCTCGCGCTTCGTCGAGCGGGTGGAGCCGGCGCTGGCCTGGGCCATGCAGCTTCGCTCGGTGCAGCGCTGGGCCGAGGCGTCGCAGGACTTCCTGCGCATCACCACCCACGAGCTGCGGCGTCCCCTCACGGTGCTGCGCGGCTACCTCGACATGATCGGCGACGTCGAGCCGCAGGAGGCGACCGTGCTGATGGAGCGGATCAGCCGCGCCGCCGACCAGCTCGCCGAGCTGCTCAGCGGCGTGACCGACACCGTCACCCTCGAGGACCCGGCCCGCAACCTCACCCTGCGACGCGTGCGGGTCGGCGACATCCTCGAGACCGTGGTCGGCAACGCCGCGGACGAGGCCGCCCAGCAGGGCGTGACCATGTGGGTCGAGTCGACGGCCGACGACGTGGTCATGCAATGCGACGTCGACAACGTCCAGCACGCCCTCGCCAACCTGCTCAGCAACGCCTTCCGCCACACCCAGGGCGAGCGCCGGGTCTGGCTGGAGGCCGCCTCCGACGGGGCCCGCTACGTCCGCTTCGCCGTCCGCGACGAGGGCATCGGCTTCGACGAGGCCGAGGCGGACAAGCTCTTCGAGAAGTACTACCGCTCCGACGCGACCAGGCGCAGCACCAGCCCCGGCAGCGGGCTCGGGCTGTACTTCGTGCGCCTCGTCGCCGAGCGGCACAGCGGGCGCGCCACCGCCGAGAACGTCCCCGGGAACGGCGCCCGCTTCACCCTGGAGCTCCCCCTCGAGCCCGGTTTGGTCCCCTGGAGCATGTAGCCGGCGCGATGCGCCGGCACCCGGCGGGCTTCAGCCCGCCGAGGAGGGGTACGAGGGGAGGATCTGCCTCCCCTCCTGTGGCGCGCGTCTGAGCGCGCCGATGAAACGCTCCCGGCTCAGATGGCGCAACCGCCGCCGTCAACGTACTCTTGGCGCATGCTCGGACGCCGCACCTCCCGGCAGGCGGACGACGGCCCCAAGGGCCTGCTCCCCTTCCTGAAGCGCTGGACCATCCCGATCATCGGCGCCATCACCCCGGTGGGCCTGATCGTGGTCAACATCGCGGCGTTCATCGTCAAGCACCTCGCCGAGTTCCGCTGGTCGATCACGGTGGCCGCCTTCGTCAGCTCGATGATGCTGAACAGCTGGATGGCGGTGAACGTCTTCCGCGTCGTGCAGCGGCGCCGTCCCGAGCACTCCCTGGTGCAGGACCGCAACCAGGAGCTGGTGCTGGTCGGCGGCGTCGGCGTGGTCATCATCCTCTCGCTGCTGGCGGCGCTCTTCTGCTACTGGGGCCTCAGCGATCCCAACAGCCTCCCCAACGGGGCCACCTTTTTCAGCGGCGCGGTGGCCATCGCGCTGCCCATCGTGCTGCAGGGCGTGTTCGCGCGCGGCCGCGGGTTGCGCAGCGGGGCTGACACGCGGGTGACCCCGGGACCGCGCGGCACGCCGTCGGTCCCGCCGCCGCCGCCGCCGGCCGGTCCCGCGGCGGGAACCTCCAGCGGCTACACGCCGCCGCGCTACCTGCCCCCGTCGTAGTGCGCATCAGCGGTGCGGTGGCGGTGGTCACCGGCGCGTCGTCCGGGATCGGCGAGGCGACGGCGGTGGAGCTGGCCCGTCGCGGCGCGCGGGTGGTCGGCGTGGCCCGGCGCGAGGAGCGGCTGCGCTCGCTGGTGGAGCGCATCGGCGGCGGGGCATCGTACGCCGTCTGCGACGTCGCCTCCGACGCCGAGGTGTCGGACGCGGCCTCCCGCGTTCTGGACAGGCATGGCCACATCGACCTCCTCGTCAACAACGCGGGGACGCCGCTGCACCGCGCCTTCCTCGACACCGGCGTGGCCGACGTGGCGCGCGTGATGGAGGTCAACTACCTGGGGCAGGTGCGCTGGATGAAGGCGGCGCTGCCCTCGATGGTGGAGCGGGGGAGGGGCAGCATCGTCAACGTGGCCTCCGCCGCGGGCGCGGCGCCCTGGACCTGGGAGGCGGCCTACTCGGCGTCGAAGGCGGCGGTGATCGCGCTGACCGAGGCGGTGGCGCCGGAGCTGGCGCGGCAGGGCGTTCACTGCGCCTGGGTCAACCCCGGGCTGGTGCGCACCGAGATCTTCAGCGACGAGGCGCTTCGCCACGTGCCGCCGCGGGTGCGCCGCTCCTTCATGGAGCCCGAGCGCGTCGCCCGGGCGATCTGCGCGCTCGTCGAGCGCGAGGGCGCGGCGGTGAGCGTGCCCCGGGCGATCGGCCTCCCGCCCCTGGTGCGCCAGCTCCTGCCGCGGGCCTACCGCGCCGGGCTGCGGCGCACCTACGAGGCGACCCTGAAACGTGACGCCGACCTGCCCGATCACGGGTAGGATGGCGTGCGGCGGCCGCTCGGCGCGCCGTCTCACACCGCATCGCTGAGGCGAACGAGGAAACGATGGCGCTCTTCCGTCGCGAGAACATCGCGGTCCCCGACGACAAGAAGGGGCAGATGGTCTACAAGTGGCCGGATCTCAACATCCGCCGCTACAGCCGCGCCATCGTCGCCCCCGACGAGGTGGCCGTCTTCCTCTACCAGGGCCAGGTCATCGGCACCCTGCCGCCCGGCCGCCACATGGTGGACGCCACCGAGCTGCCCTTCCTGGGCATCTTCAAGGACATGCTCACCGCGGGCAACGCCTACCGCACCGAGCTGTACTTCATCAGCACCCGGGAGTTCCCCGACCTGCGCTTCGGCGGCCGCATCGACGACGTCCAGGACCCGCAGACCGGCCTGGTGGTCGCCCTGCGCGTCTTCGGGGAGTACTCGGCGAAGATCGTCGACGGTTCCGCGCTGATCACCAAGCTGACCGGCACGGTGAACGTCACCGACAACAGCAGCATCACCGACTGGATCGCCGAGCAGCTCCTCAAGGTGATGCGCACCGACGTTACCGCCAACATCGTCCGCAACGGCTGGCCCATCCTGGGGCTGGCCGCCTACGTCCCGCAGATGGAGCAGGCCATCCTCCAGGGGGCAGGCGAGCAGCTGGCCACCTACGGGCTGGCCGTCGCCCGGATGGGGAACTTCACCGTGTCCCTCTCCGACGAGGACGAGGAGACGCTGAAGGGCCTGGCCAAGGACACCGCGTACTCGCGGCTGGCCGGCGGGTTCCAGCAGTACGCGGCCGGCGAGCTGCAGCTCGGCGCCGGCCAGGGAATGGCCAAGGGTGGTGGCGGCACCGGGGGCGCCTTCGTGGCCGCCGGGCTCGGCCTGGGGCAGTCGACGTTGCAGTCGCAGCAGTCGCCGCCGGCGCCCCCCGCGCCGGGGTTCGCGGGCGGCGGCCCGGGCTTCACGCCACCGGCGCCGGCGGGCGGCGCAGGTCCGGCGACGGCGGCTCCGTCGGTGACCTGCCCGCAGTGCGGCACCGCCTCGTCGGGAGCGAAGTTCTGCCCCAACTGCGGGACGGCGCTTCCGGTGGCCGTGGAGTGCCCGGCGTGCCACTCGGAGAACCCGGCCGGCAGCAGGTTCTGCGCGCAGTGCGGGACGTCGCTGCAGGGAGGCGCCGCACCGCCGGCCGGCGACGCTCCCGCGGGTGGGGACGCTCCCCCGGCCTCCGAGCCGCCACCCGCGACACCTCCGGCCGGGTGACCGCGCCGATGCCGATGGTGCTCCTCGCGGGCTTGCTGGCCCGCGCCGGCGGTGGCCAGAGCTTCGGCGGCGGCGGCCACAGCAGCGGCGGGGGTGGCTTCGGGACCGGCGGCGGGGGCGGGGGGTTCATCTTCTGGCCGTTCTTCCTCGGCGGCAGCGGCGGCGGCGGGGTCGTCGGCTTCCTGCTGCTGGTGGTGATCGTCGTCTTCCTGGTCGGCGTGGTGCGCTACTGGTTCGGCTCCGGTGGGCGCTCCGCCGGCGGCGGCCTTCGCGGGCGGTCGACCGTGCCGCCGATCGTGCCCCCGCCCAGCTACGGCGAGCCGACCGGCCCGCCGGGATCCCTCGGCGCCGCGGCGGGTGGCGGTCCCTCCGCCGCTCCGGGTGGAGGGGGTTCGGGGACGGCCGCGCCGGAGTGGGACGACACGCATCCCGTCGGCGTCCCGGCGAGCTTCCGCGGCGCCACCCTGCCGGGGACGCAGGACGCCGCGCTGGGCGGCGGCGAGCCCGTTTCTGCCGGACTTGACGCAATCAGGGCGCACGACCCCGCCTTCGACGAGAACGCCTTCATCGCCGACGTCGAGCGCGCCTTCTTCCTGGTGCAGCAGGCCTGGAGCGAGCGCAAGCCCGAGCTGAGCCGCCGGGTCATGGCCGACGGCATCTGGCAGCAGCACCGCGTCCAGATCGAGCAGTACGAGGCGCAGCACCGCCGCAACATGCTCGACTCGCTGGCCGTCGGCAACGCCGTCGTCGTCGCCGCGCACTCCGACCAGACCTACGACACCCTCACCGTGCGCATCCGCGCGGCCTCAGCCGACTACGACGTCGACGACCAGAGCGGCAAGGTGGTGCGCGGCAACCGCAACGTCGAGGAGTGGACGGAGGACTGGGTCTTCCAGCGCTCCTCCGACGCCGTCACCAAGCCGGGCAACGGCACGCTGTCGGCGCACTGCCCCAACTGCGGCGCTCCCCTCGACGTCGACCTCGCCGGCGTCTGCTCCTACTGCCATGCCGCGATCATGAGCGGCAAGTACGACTGGGTGCTCACCCGCATCGACCAGGTGTAGAGACGGCGGCCGGGTCGAACCGCGGCCGCCGTTCGATGTCGGGGTGACGGAGCCGGCTCAGACTTCCTTGAACTCGGCGTCGACGACGTCCTCGCCGCCCTGGCTGGGCTGCGCGCCGGCGTCGCCGTTGGGGGAGCCGCCCTCCGGCGGCGGGCCGCCCGCATCGCCACCGGTGGCGCCGGCGGCGTAGACGGCTTCGCCGATCTTCTGGATCGAGCCCTGCAGGTCGTCGTGGGCGCGGCGGATGGCGTCGGCGTCACCGCCGGCGACGGCGTCGCGCACCGCCTTGACCTTGCCCTCGATGTCGGTGCGCACGTCGGCGGGAACCTTGTCGCCCGCGTCGGCGAGCGCCTTCTCCGCCTGGTAGGCCAGGGTCTCCGCGCGGTTGCGGGTCTCCACCGCCTCGGCGCGCTTGCGATCCTCCTCGGCGTTGGCCTCGGCCTCCTTCACCATGCGCTCGACCTCCTCCTTCTGCAGGGTGGTCGAGCCGGTGATGGTGACCTTGTTCTCCTTGCCGGTGCCGCGGTCCTTGGCGGTGACGTTGAGGATGCCGTTGGCGTCGATGTCGAAGGTGACCTCGATCTGCGGCATGCCGCGCGGCGCCGGGGGGATGCCGTCGAGCTGGAAGGTGCCCAGCACGCGGTTGTCGCGCGCCATGGGACGCTCGCCCTGCAGCACCACGATCTCGACCGACGGCTGGTTGTCCGACGCGGTCGAGAAGACCTGCGTCTTGGCCGTGGGGATGGTCGTGTTGCGCTCGATGAGCCGCGTGTTCACCTCGCCCTCGGTCATGATGCCGAGCGACAGCGGCGTCACGTCGAGGAGCAGGACGTCCTTCACCTCGCCCTTCAGCACGCCGGCCTGGATGGCCGCGCCGACGGCGACGACCTCGTCCGGGTTGACGCCGCGATGCGGCTCCTTGCCGGTCAGCTCCTTGACCAGCGCTTGGATCACCGGCATGCGCGTCGAGCCGCCGACGAGGATCACCTCGTCCAGCTCGTTGGGCTGCATCCCCGCGTCGCGCAGCGCGTCGTGGAACGGCTTGCGGGTGCGGTCGGTGAGGTCGCTGGTGAGCTGCTCGAACTTGGCGCGCGTCAGCGAGATGGCGAGATGCTTCGGGCCCGACGCGTCGGCGGTGATGAACGGCAGGTTCACCTCCGTCTCCTGCCGCTGCGACAGCTCGATCTTCGCCTTCTCCGCGGCCTCGGTGAGCCGCTGCAGCGCCTGGCGGTCGGAGCGCAGGTCGATGCCCTGGTCGCGCTTGAACTCGTCGGCGAGCCAGTCGACGACGCGGCGGTCGTAGTCGTCGCCACCGAGATGGGTGTCGCCGTTGGTCGCCTTCACCTCGAAGACGCCCTCGCCGACCTCCAGCACCGACACGTCGAAGGTGCCGCCGCCGAGGTCGAACACGAGGATCTTCTCGTTCTCCTTCTTGTCCAGCCCGTAGGCGAGCGACGCGGCGGTGGGCTCGTTGATGATGCGCAGGACGTTCAGTCCCGCGATCTGGCCGGCGTTCTTGGTCGCCTGCCGCTGCGCGTCGTTGAAATAGGCGGGGACGGTGATGACCGCGTCGGTCACCTTCTCGCCGAGGTACGCCTCCGCGTCGGCCTTCAGCTTCTGCAGGGTCATCGCGGAGATCTGCTCGGGGGTGAAGGTCTCACCGCCGGCCTCGATCTCGACGCGCCCGTCCTTGCCCGCGAGCACCTTGTAGGGAACCTGGGAGCGCTCGTCGCCCACCTCGCTGAGCAGGCGGCCCATGAAGCGCTTGATCGAGTAGACGGTGTTCTCAGGATTGACGGCGGCCTGGCGGCGGGCGAGCTGCCCCACCAGGCGCTCGCCGGTGCGGGTGAAGGCGACGACGGAGGGAGTGGTGCGACCGCCCTCGGCGTTGGGGATGACGACGGGCTCGCCACCCTCCATCACGGCCACCACGCTGTTGGTGGTGCCGAGATCGATACCGACGGTCTTGGCCATGCGCTTGCGCCTCCGTTTGTCAGGAACGTGGAGCGGCCGCGGACGTCATGGTTGGGTGGCCGCCTGAGCACTTGTCTACCGTTGCGGGGCCCATCCTAAACGCCGCGCCCATCGGCCCAGTACCGCCGGGTTACCCTGGCGGGCATGGGCATGCACAGCACCCGCGGCCTGGGCGTCGACGCCGTGCTCCACGAGCTGCGCCAGCGCGCCGACGAGGACTTCCTCAACCCGCCCGACGAGCACGAGACCGGCCGCCACCAGGTCGACCTCGACGACCTCGAGCTGCGCGTCAGCCTGACCCGCTCCCGCTACCCCAACCGCCCCGACGGCGAGGACGCCTACGCGGTGACCATCTCCCGCCTGGCCATGGACCACGAGCCCGAGGAGGCGCAGGCACGACGCGTGCTGCACGCGCTCTTCGGGGACGCGGCCGAGTCCGTCGAGGAGCGGCGCGCCGGGGGGCCGGTGGTGCGGATGTACCGCGTGCCGCTGGCGGCGCTGGAGAACCCCGGCTGACGCGGTAGGCTCGGCGGCGCCGTGTGCACCATCCTGCTCGCCTGGCGCACCGTCCCCGGGGCGCCGATCGTCCTCGCCGCCAACCGCGACGAGCTCCTCGACCGTCCCACCCTGCCGCCCCACGTGTTGGTCGAGCAGCCGCTGATCGTGGGCGGCCAGGACGTCCTCGCCGGCGGCACCTGGATGGCGGTGCGGGCCGGCGGCACGGTCGCCGCGGTCACCAACCGGCGGTCGGAGTTCCGCGACCCGAAGCGCCGCTCGCGCGGGGAGCTGCCCATCGCCCTGCTGCGCAGCGCGGGCGACGGAGAGGCCCAGGGCCTCCTCGACGGCCTCGCGGCGCACGACTACAACCCCTTCAACGCGCTCCACGTCTCGCCGCACCACGCCGTGGTCGCCGAGGCCCATGGCGACGGGCTCACCCTGAAGCCGCTGCCTCCAGGACTGCACGTCCTCACCGTCTTCGACGTCGACGAGCGCACCCAGCCGAAGGTCGACGCGCTGACCGCCCGCTTCGAGCTCGCCGCCGGCGCGGCCCGCGACGACCCGCGCGCGCTCCTCGACGGCATGGAGGAGATCCTCCGCGACCATGGGGAGCCGGGGCGCGAGGGGGTCGACGCCGCCTGCGTCCACCTCGACCGCTACGGGACGGTGTCGTCCTCCTCCGTCGTGGTGTCCGACGGCGGGGGGGTCGTCTACCGCCACGCTCCCGGCAAGCCGTGCGTCACCCCGCACCAGGACCTCAGCGCCCTGCTGCGGGCGGCTCAACCCTCCTCCGGGTAGCCCTCGGCGCCGACCAGCGGGACGAAGCGGCAGGGCCCCAGGCCCTCGCTGGTGAGCAGCTCGCCGTCGCGCCGCACCCGGATCAGCTCCTCGCCGTCCCGGTTCACCGCCACCGGCACCACCAGCCGGCCGCCCGGGGCCAGCTGGTCGGCGAGCGGGCGCGGCACATGGGGGGCGGCGGCTCCCACGGCGATGGCGTCGTAGGGCGCCTCCGCCGGCCAGCCCAGGCTGCCGTCGCCGACCACCACCTCGATGTCGAGGTCGAGCGTCGCCAGGCGCTCGGCGGCCGCCTCGGCGAGCTCGGGGATGCGCTCGATGCTGACCACACGCGTCCCGCAGGCCGCGATGACCGCCGCCTGGTAGCCGGAGCCCGTGCCGACGTCGAGCACGCGCTCCCCCGGTCGCAGCTCCAGTGCTTGGACGATCAGGCCCACCATGAGGGGCTGGGAGATGGTCTGCCCGTGGCCGATGCCCAAGGCACGGTCGGCGTAGGCCTCGTCGTGCTGGGCCAGGGCGACGAAGAGCTCGCGCGGCAGCGACGCCATCGCCGCCAGGACACGCTCGTCGCGCACGCCGCCCTGGCGCAGGCGCAGCAGCATCTCTTCGATGCCGGGGACCTCGCGCGGCGACCCGTGCATCCAGCGACGGAACAGCTCGGCCGCGTCCATCCCACCGGTCTACCACCGCGGCCCGCGGCGCGACAGTGGCTAGCCCTGCGGCGGCGGCAGCTCGCGGGGCGGCTGGGCGACTGCGTCGGGCGGGAGGAGCACCCCGGGCCGCTCCAGCGGGGGGAGCGGGGTGGCGGTGGTCTCCAGCTCCTCGCGGTACTCGCGTGCGCCCGACGCGGGGTCGATCCAGACGCGCATGCGGCGGTGGGTGACCGGATCCAGGAAGACCTCGGTCGTGGGCAGCGGGTGCAACGGACGCTGCCGGGGCCGGTACCGCTCCAATCCCAGCGCGGCGGCACCCACCGCGACCAGGACGACGGCGAGGACGATCAGCACGATGAGGCCGGCGGACACGCCGCCATTGTCATGCAGCGGCGGGCGGAGCGACGTTCGCCGGCCGGCGCCGCAGCGCCCGCACCGTCGCGGCGAAGAGCGCCAGGACGCTGAGCGCCGGCAGCGAGAAGGCCTGCAGCAGCGGCCACCAGCCCGGGCCGGTCTGGGCGGCGCGGAGCTGGCCGATCCCGGTGACGCTGGACAGCGCGGTGGGCAACAGCACGCCGAAGAGGAGCAGGACGCCGAGGCAGGCCATCAGCAGGCGCTGCTCGGCGCGCCAGCCGCGGGCGGCGATCAGCCCGGCGCAGGCGGCCAGCGGGATGAGCAGGTGGGTGAAGTGCGGGAACCAGGCGATGCTCCCGGCCAGGAGCATGGCGGTGACCGCAGCGCCGAACTCCGCGCCGCGCTCGGCCGGGTCGCGCCGTCCCGGGCGCACCGCCCACGCGGTGGCGGCGAGCAGCGCCAGGGCGCCGAGCAGGGTGGCGTCGTTGAGCCAGGTGAGGGTGGGCTGGATGTCCAGCACCGAATGGTCGGCGGCACGGCTGAGCAGGCCGCCCAGCGACTGGTTGTAGATCCAGCCGGTGGCCCGGGTCAGCGAGGGGAGGACGTCGGTGACGAAGGCGCGCACCGGCCCCGTGCCCAGCGCCAGGGCCGCGACGCCGACCGAGGCCAGGCCGGTGGCGCACATCGCCGCCGTGCCGCGCCACCAGCGGCGGCGGAGCAGCAGCACGATCAGCACCACCGGGGCGACCTTGATCCCGGCGGCCAGGCCGAGCAGGGCACCGGTGCTCAGCTCCCGTCCCCGGACCCACTGGCAGAAGGCGAGGGCGAGGAGCAGGAAGATCACCGGGTTCATCTGGCCGTG
>Ga0070739_10003945_pt1 | contig 18033 bp, 17 predicted proteins | sample Coa_R1_7_FD_66445 | JGI IMG/M metagenome (GOLD analysis project Ga0070739, IMG submission 66445) | Surface soil microbial communities from Centralia Pennsylvania, which are recovering from an underground coalmine fire - Coalmine... | ecosystem: Environmental > Terrestrial > Soil > Unclassified ... | reverse complement strand
CTCCGGCTCCTGCTCACCGGCGTTCGGACCCAATGATCGCTCGTTCGCCGGAGCCGCCAACCGTTGCTGCTCTTTGGATGCCGCGCCGGCACCGGATTTTGTCGGAAGCGGTTCTTCGGCGAAACCGGGACCCTCGGCGGGAGGGCCGGAACCGGGTTCGAGCCGGCTGGATGTGGCGGGACCGGAGGAGGCATCCGGGGCGTTCCCACCAAGCCTGCCCGAAGGTGCCACCTGCCCTATACTGACCGGCGCGTGGGTATCGGGCAGGTCGGATGTGGACGCGCCGGATGGGACACCAGGTCCAGGCTGGCCGGGTGGGTTTGGCGGTGCCGGAGACCTGGGAGTCATTGCGTCCGGTTCAGGGTGAGGCTCCGCGGCTGAGGGCGACTCGGCAATGGGACGCAGGACGTGCTCTTCGAACCAGGCGTCGAAATCCTCGATGCCTCGGCTTCGTCTGGGCTCGGCCGTGACCGACTCGTCGCGCGGTGGCCCGCTATCTGACCGGGGCTCGTTAGATGGCCCGTTGGCCGTGCCGGCCGCATCGGACGTTTGCGAGGTGCCGGCGGGGGCAGAGAGATTCTCGGCGCTGGAAGGGCTGGTTTCTGACATGGGTCTTCCCGCCGCGTCTCCTGTGAACGACTCTTCCTGGGGACCGCCGGCCTCAGGTCCCGCGGATTCTTGGGGTCCCGGGGAAACGCGCCGCTCCACGGAAGCAATTGGTCTCCCGGACGTCACCGAGACCCGCTCCTCTTGAAACTGCCGGAGAGGGGCGTCCCTCGCCGCCGATTGGTCTTCAAGCTTGCCGTTTGACATCGCCGCGACCGTGTCGCCGAGGGGGATCCGCTGTCCCTCGATCGAAGGACATTCGATGCCTGGTCGCGGCCTGTGGAACGCATCTCGGGGCAGCATGCCCATGGCCATGCGCTCGATCTCCCTGCCGGTCGGATCAACGGCCCTCGCGCGCTCGATGTGGACCCCGTAAGCCTCGTCACGCCCACACTCGAGTGCTGACCAGGCGGCGATTACGTTGATGAGCGGGCTTCCCGGAAAGACTTCGAGCGTGATCCCGATCATGGTAAGCAGTTGCGGCTTCAGACGGGCGAGCCACAACGCACGAGTAAAGACCAAATAGAGGTCGTGCCGGTCAGGCACCTCACGGATCAGCCGGCTGAGAGTCTGAATAGACTGCATGTACAGCCGGCTGCGCTCGGTGAGGATACCGAGCCTCGCCCGAGTGATGGGGCCACCCAACGGTGGGGGCGTCCCCCCGGCAGCAGAGGCGTGGTCGGATGCCAGGACTCGGTACCGTCTTGACTCATCCCCCCGCCCCAGGAGGGCGCTCAAGCGCTCCAGCTCGACATAGGTTCGGGCGTCCAGTGGGTCGAGCCGCACTATCTGCTGATACTCCTCAGCCGCCTGTTCGTATCGCGAAAGCCCGGCCAGCGCTGCGGCCTTGAAGCGTCTTGCTTCGAGGCACTGTGGGTACGCTCTCAGGATGTCGCCGGCTATTGCGAGGGCCGGCTCAGGCCGGTCGGAGGCAAGCTCTTCTTCGGCCCGGCTAAAAGCCTTCTCAAGTGGGATCACCCGGTCTGACGTCCCTTACGACTCTTCGGCTTCCTCACCCTGCTTTCCCAGGGCCACGATGTCGCCGGACTGGAAGAGAATCCTCTCAAGTGCCGCTCGCCACTTAGGTGTTCGGCGCAGCAGGTACTCCAAGTCCATGCCGAAGTGCTTGAACTCCTCCTGTTGTGAGGCCTCCATGATCGCCCGGGCCTCGGGGTCCTTCTCCACGGATATTCGCTGCTCGTACCAGTTGATCGCCTCGGCTTCCTCCGTCAACGATACGATTATCCGCGCGAAGGTGCGCGTCTCGGCACTCAACTCGTTGGCCGGCTCGTGGTATTGCTCAAACCCCATTTCGTGCCTCCTTCTGCGTCTACTCGTTCATTCTGAACGATGGGTTCAAGCCCCAACCGATCAGGGACGCACTAGGGCTGAAATTCATTCTGCGACCGCCGCCGAGGGCTCCGGTCGCCGACGGTCCCGGCGCGCCCCCTCGGAGTGAACTACGCCGACCATCTGAGCCGCCTCCGGCCCGTGACATAATCTTGAGACATCTGAACCGCGACCATTTGAGGGGCGAAGATTCCATCAGGGTGGATGAACAAGTGAGCTCAGCCGAGGAGACGCTGACCACGCAAGGTAGCGAGGTCAAGTATCAGGAGAATGGCGCGGAGGAGGTGCTGCAGCCCCGGCGACTGCTCTCGGTTCCGACGCGCCGGAATCCGGCCCTCTCGGAGCTGCTCGATCGCATTCACGCCGATACGCGGCTGCATCAACTCTGGCGGTGTGCCAACATCAACGCCGTCGACCGCTCCGGTATGAGTGATCACGGGCCGGTTCACATCCGTATCGTGTCGAACATCGCCCTGAAGCTGGCCCGCCTGCTACACAGTGCCGGCCTCACCTTCGACGTGGTCAAGAACTACGGTCTTACCTACGAAGACGCGGAGGTCATCATCCTTCTCGGTGTGGCCCTCCATGACATCGGCATGTCCGTCCACCGGCATGAACATGAGTTGTACAGCTTCGTGCTGGGGGCCCCGATAGCGCGCCAGCTGCTGGATGGCCTGTACGAAGAGCCTCAGCTCACCATGGTCGTCAGTGAGACGCTCCACGCGGTGGTCTCCCATCGCTCCGACGAGACCACCTACACGCTCGAGGCAGGGGTGGTCAAGGTGGCGGATGCTCTCGACATGACCCAGGGCCGTTCGCGTATTCCCTTCGAGCAGGGAGCGGTAAACATCCACTCGCTGTCGGCAGCGGCGATAGAACGGGTGAAGATCGGACCCGGCCGCCGACGCCCGATCTGCGTCGAAGTTCTGATGAACAACTCCGCCGGCCTGTATCAGCTCGACGAGTTGTTAAAACCGAAGATCAACAGCTCCAGCCTGGCTCCCCATGTCGAGGTGGAGGCCCGCATCGAGAGCGAGACGGAGAAGCGGCTGCTGCCCGTCTATAACCTTTGAGGAAGTTTCGAGTTTCGAGTTTCGAGTTTAGAAGTTCGAGCTTAGGGCTGGGGCTCGGGGCCGTCATAGGTCAAGCACAGTCTCACGCGCTCGAAGTGGCGGTTAGCGTTTGGTGAGGAGGAACGGCCGCTCCTGACCGTGGTGAGCGCCGTAACCGACGATCTGGCCCTTGGAGTTGACGGCCGTGGCGACCGTGAGGTCCCAGCCCGAGCGCCCCGGCAGCATGGAATCGAGCGCCCGGATTGAGCCGCTATGCCACAGAAACGCGCGCCTGGTCTTGGGAGTGAGACAGGTGCCGACGACCCAGCCCGAGCCATTGACCCCGTAGGCAAGACTGTCGGCGAATCCCGGTAGACTCCCCAGATCTTCGGACTTCTTGACCGCCCAGTGTCCCGTAGTCCGCCGAAGCTTCCACAGCACGGCCCGCATATGGCCTCGGATCCTGGCAGTGCCGGCAACGTAGATCGTGCCGGACGAGCTCCGCGCGATGGCGTAGGCGTCGGAATCGCCATCAAAGCTAGGAAGATAGACAGCCTTCGATCCGGCGGGCCAGACGATGGCCCGGCTGCTGCCACTCACCACGTAGCCGGCGATGTCGCCGCTGGCGCTGATCGCGTCCGCCTGGCCCTTGGAGCCGCCTTTCAGCGCCCGGCCCTTGGTTGAGGAGCCGATCTTCCATTGCAAAGCTCCGGAGCCCTGGGTCCAGCCCGCAACCACTCGGCCGCCGTTCAGCCCCAAGGCCTCTCCCGGCACGTGGGCTCCCGCCGGCGCAGCCAGCTTGGTCCAGGTCACTCTCGAACCGTGAACGTGCGCCAGCGCCGGATAGACCGTCTGCCTGTCGGCCGGCTTGGCGAAGGCAGCAATCCATCCCGACGAGCTTATCCCTCGGCCGAAGCTGTCGCTCTCGTTCGGGGGCGCGCCCAGGTCGCGGAGCTTGCCGCGGGCAAAGAGAAACGCGTGCGTCGCAAGGGTTTGGTGGCCCTTCCTGCCCGTCACAACCTGGCTCTGGCCGGTCACCTCACCGTGATCGTCGAGACCGTACGCCTCGGCGTCGATTCCGCGATTGAGAACACCGAGATCTTGGACCGAGAAGACCAGTGGGTGGGCGGTCCGGCCGGAGGCCGCCCCAAGTGCGATACCTGTGGGCATGCCGGAAATGAGAGAAGATGCGACGAGGGCGGCAATAATGGCCATGGCGAGCCTGAGCGTGGTCACGAAATTTGCTCCCGAGAACTCGAACTGTGGGTCTATGATAACGAACCGACGGGAAAGGACAAGACCATAGGGGCGGCCGAGTCTTCAGGGCGCTCTCAGCTGCTGAGCCTCTTGCGCCGATCGGCCGTCCTCCGGGGCGACTTCGTGCTGGCTTCGGGTGCGAGATCCCCCTACTACGTCGACGCCAGACGGGTGACGCTCTCGAGTCAGGGCAGCAGGCTCGTGGGAGAGCTGATAGTCGACGCGCTGCAGGATCACCTACCCGACGCCGTGGGAGGCCTCTCGCTGGGAGCTGATCCGCTGGTGACGGCGACCACCGTCGTCGGCGCACTTCAGGGACGACCGGTGGATGGGCTTCTCGTCCGAAAAGAGGCCAAGTCCCACGGCACCGGACGGAGAGTCGAAGGACCTCTTCGCCGGGGCATGACGGTGGTGGTGCTCGAGGACACGGCTACGACGGGATCGTCGGCACTGGAGGCGGCAGAGGCGCTGAGGAGAGAGGGTGCCCGTGTCGAGCGAGTACTCGCCTTGCTCGACCGCGAGCAGGGGGCCGCGAAGCTCCTGGCCGAGAATGGTCTAGGGCTCAACTCGCTCTTCACGATGGAGGAGCTGATTGAGCAGGCGGATCCCGGGCCGACGCCGGAGGCCGAGGCAGCAGAGGCTGGCCCAAAGAAGGCGATTCTTCAGTGTGACGGCTCCTCGCTCAGTAACCCTGGTCCGGCTGGACTGGGCTATGTGCTGTATGACGAGTCCGGAGAAGAGATCGAGTCGGGTTCGCGGTATCTCGGGAAGGCTACCAACAACGTGGCTGAGTATGAAGCCTTGCTAATGGGGATGACGGCCGCCAAGCGCCTTGGCGTCACCGATCTCACGGTCCGTATGGACAGCCAGCTGGTGGTCAAGCAGGCAACCGGCGCCTATCGGGTCAAGGAGCCGAGCCTGAGACCGCTCTACGAGCGGGTGCAGCGCGCCATCGCCGCGTTCGACCGTGTGCGCTTCGAGCACGTTCTGCGAGAGCGGAACTCGCGTGCAGATGCTCTGGCCTTCAAGGCTGCCCAGTCAGGGAGACGTCAGGCGTCGACCTCCCAAAAGAAGTAGGTTTCTCGAGTTTTGAGTTCCGAGTTCCGAGTTTCGGGTTGGAGCCGGTGAATTTGATGGCCTGCCCTGGAGTAGGGCGACTTCGGTGAGGCCTATTGGTCCAGCCAGCGAATGAATCGGTCTGGATTGGGCCGGCTTAACGGTGGAGGAACGATCTCCGGGTAACCGAGGTACAGAAACGAAACGATATGCGCCCGGTCCGAGAGCCCGAGAAACTCCCGGACGGCTGGGTCGTAGGCGGCGTCACCGGTCCGCCACATGGCGCCCAGACCGAGAGCGTGTGCCGCCAGCATCATGTTCTCGACGCCGGCCGCGACCGCCTCCACCTCTTCGATCTCTATGGTCTTCGGGTCCGTCGACGGCTCGGCTGCCACCGCGATCATGACTGGGGCTCGAAGCGGTTTGGCACGCTCCTTCTCCAGCAGCTCATGCCTCCGCTCGTCGTCGACATCCTCGAGGCGTTCGGCGAGACGCGAAGCCATGAGATCACCGAGTCGTTGCCTGGCCCCACCGGTTACGACGACGAAGCGCCAGGGGTCGGTTCGACGGTGATTTGGCGCCCAGGTGCCGGCCGCTATCACCTGCTCGACCAGGGCTTGTGGCACCGGCTCCGGCCCGGACTTGGTCATGCTCCGTCGGAGGCGAAGGGCCTCGATTATCGCGGAGCGCGCACTCTCGACGGTCACCGGCACAACCTGGATGTCGCCCCGGGATGGTACGCGGACCTCATTCGCGGGTCTGTGAACCTGCCAGAGAGAGCGCCAGCCCGGCGTAGAACCTGGTCGAGTCGACCACATCCTGCAGCGGCACCTGGTCGAGCGTGGTGTGGGCGAAGCGCTCATCCCCGGGACCGAAGCCAATTGCCGGGATGCCCGCCTTCCCTGCCCAGTAGATGCCGTTGGTCGAAAAGTCCCACTTTCCGATCCTGGGCTGCTCCCTAAAGACGGTCCGGTAGACATCGACGGCGCGCTGAACCAAGGGATGCGATTCAGGCAGTGACCAGGCCGGGAAAATTTTGGGCACCGGAAACACGAAGCCGGTGTAGCTGGGCTCGTTCCACGTGGGCACCTCGATCTCCGCCTCCTGGCCCTCGGGCAGAGTACGCAGCTCCGCCGTTACCGACTCCGGAGTGTCGCCGACGATGACGCGGCGGTCAATATAGATCTCGCACTCGTCCGGAACCGCGTTCAGAGACGGCGTAATCACCCTCACGCTACTCGGCACGACAGTGCCCTGACCGAGGAAGGGGTCGGACGGCAAACGACCGCCGAGATCCTCCATCCCCTCCAGGAAACGCGCCGCCGGATAGAGCGGATTGACGCCGAGCTGAGGCATGGCGGCATGGGAGCTGCGGCCCCGGAACGTGGCCGTCAGCTCAATCCGACCGCGATGTCCCCGGTAGATGCCCATCTTTGTCGGTTCGCCGATGACCACAAAGTCGGGCCTGATGCCCTCGTGCTCGACCAGGGCGTGCGGAGCGATGCCGTCACACCACTCCTCCATGTTTCCGAAGTAGTACACGGTGATGCCCTCAAGCAGGCCTAGGCGCTTGAGGATTGCGGCGGCGTACACCATCGGTGGTGTCGAGCCCTTCTCGTCGCAGGCTCCCCGGGCGAAGAGGACCCCGTCCTCGATCTTGCCCTGCAACGGGTCCCAGCCCCACTGGCTGAGATCTCCGAGCCCCACGGTATCGATATGACTATCCAGCAACACTGTGATGGGTCCGGTGCCGACGCGGCCGAGGACGTTCCCCATGTCGTCGAAGCGCACCTCGTCGAAATCAAGCTCACGCATGCGCTCGGCGATCGCCCCGCCAACCTCACCGATCTGAGAGTCGTAACTGGGGATGCGCACGAGATCATGCAGGAACTCCGCGATCTCCTGGCCCGAACGGTCGACCTCGGCCCCGATGTCGGCGAGCACGCGCTGGTCTTGCTCCATCTCTCCCTCAGCTCCAAGTTTGCGAGTGGGCGGCCGCTCAGGACAGGCCGCGGACGATCAGGGGGCGGCGCCCCGTGCCGGCGCGAGTGACTGACGCTGCGAATCGGCCACCTGGTGCAGCAGATGCCGGAATGCGATGGCCGCCCGCGACAGTCGCTTATCCTTATGATGCACCAACAAGAGATTCCGGTTGATGGTCAGCGAGGGGAGATTCGGCTGAACCAGCCGGCCGGCCGCCATCTCGAGTCCCACGGCATACCGCGAGGCCACCGATAGGCCAAGGTTGGCCGCGGCGGCTTGCTTTATCGCCTCGGTTGACCCTAGCTGCATGGTATCGGCGGCCTGAACGCCGAGCTGGAAGAGCCGCTCCTCGAACAACCTCTGGGTTCCCGAACCCCGTTCACGAACCAACAGGGTCTCCCGCTTCAGATCGGCGGTGCGCACCGGTTGGCCTTGAGCAAAGCGGTGACCAGGTCCCACTATCGGAATCAGCTCGTCTTCCAGATAGGGCTCGGCCACCAGCTCGCTCTCTTCGAGTGGTCCCGCCACCAGCCCAAAGTCCACTTCGTTCTCGCGCAGACGCTCGAGTGTCCGCGCCTTGTTGCCCAGCTTCAGATTGACCTTCACTCCCGGATGGGCCTGCCGGAATTTTCCCAGAACGTCCGGGATGAGATAGATGCCTATGGTGGCACTGGCGCCGATGACCAGGACTCCACGATCCAGGTCCTGAAGCTCGCTCAGGGCGAGCAGCGCCTCTTCCTCCAGGATGACCATCCGGTTGGTATCCTCAGCGAGGATGCGACCGGCCGTGGTTGGGAAGATCTGCTTGCCCACCCGCTCAAACAGGCTCACGCCCAGATCCTCCTCCAGGCCACGGATATGGAAGGAGACGGCGGGCTGGCTGATGCCCAGCTCGTGTGCCGCTTTTGAGTAGCTGAGATTGGTTGCGACGGCATGGAATACGCGAATCCGCTGTGAAAGCATCAGTTCTCTGTGGGCCACCTCACGGTTAGTACATCTATTCTTGCAAACTGCCCTCCCTAGCTCCTCACCACTGAAGGGTCGGCCTCCAGCAACATAAACAGGCCTAATGGATGACCAAACAAACTGATATTGGACTTATGGGTTGGAGGACTCGTAGTCTCGAGTAGAGGTTGAGTTCAGCGGGGAGGTTGAACTGTGGCTGTGTCAGGTATTTCCGCCGTAATCGATCGCTTGAGGGCCGATACGTCGTTCCGCAGCTCGTATCAATCGGATCCGGACCGCGCGCTCTCCACCTACGGTCTAAGCGGTGAAGAAGCTCGTGCTCTCAAGACCGGCGACGGACTCCATCTGGAAATGATGGGGCTGGGTGACAAGTGGGACGACTTCGTCCAGACCGTCTGCGGCCCAAACCCGGGACCCTAGCTCCGGGCCGCTATCCGTAGACGCCCTTGAGGCGCGTGGGCAGCAGGGCAGCGACGGCTTTCATAACCAAGCCGCGGGCTTCGTCGTCGCGGGACTCCTGCGGTAGATGCCGAACCGCTTCCAGGTCCACTGCCGCTCCGAAGCGAATCTCTACGCTGCTCTCCCCGTCGTAGACGGCCGCCGGCACAATATCCGCACGGCCGGCCAGTCGTAGGAGTAGAGCGCCGGTACCCGGCACAGCCTGGATCAAGGCCGGAGTCGGGCCAACGTCCCCCTCAGGGAAGATGCCGACAACCTCGCCGCTTCGTGAGACCTCGAGCAGGTGCCGCACCGAGGCGGCGCGTTCCCCCACCGACGCGTACTCAGGTGCCATTCCCAGGAAGCCGAAGGTTTCGTAGAAGCGCGCGAAGATGGCTTGCGTGACCAGAGGTGGGACCGGGAGTATACCCAGCCGGTAGTCCCGCCACTGAGTGATCGCGACCCAGTGGACATTGGCGCCCGTGTGCTCGAACACGGCACGGCCGAGTAGCATGGCCGACCAACCCATCCAGAGGCCCGGTCGCTGATAGTGGTTGCCCACAATCACCTGCCGGCGGTCACGCGCCAGATGTTCGGCGCCCTTGACGGAAGGCAGAGATGGTAGATGGGGGATAAGCCATTTGAAGTCAGCTCCCAGATTGCGTGGGCGACCTCGAAGCATGAAGTAGAGTGCCTGGAACAGGTGGTGAAGCGGTAGTCGGAAGCGGTCCGGTGTTGTGGCCTGGGAGCTTAGTTGGAGCGTCGTCACGTCTCCGCTCTGCCGCTCGGCTCAGCATCAGGCAGCGAGCGTACCGCTGAGATCAGGTCTCGGTCAACCGGGAACGAGGCCACCACCGGAGGCGGGAACAGCCGTCGCTCGACCTGGGCACGTAAACGACTGATCGTAGCCCTCGACTCGGCCGCCTGGCCGGCTGTGACATGACCGTTCGCCTCCGCCCTTTCCAGCTCCGTCTCGTCGAGGACGGTGCAACGGCCGTTGGGCCAGATCCAAAGGTCGAGATATAGGTCAACCAGGGTTTCGAGGGTCTCGGGGCGGTCCCTTTGCCAGCGCACGGGCTCTAGCGAGTCGACATAATATCCTTTGAACACTTCCGATGCCGAATAGACGCGTGCGATGTCGAAACGCTCCTGTTTGAACAGGAACCAGATCCCCAGGCTGCCCCGCTCGACGACGGTCTCGCCATCGGCCTCGACGGGGACCCGGGGATTGAGCGTGTGCGCGAGGACGATCATCTCCTCGCCTGCGAAGCAGAGGGTCGACTCGAATCTCTCGGCCTGTCGGGGTGGTCGCCGGTATCGGAAGCTGAGCCGCCCGTGAGCCGGCCGTCCCTCCGGCGGCACTACTGGAAGCCGGTAGCTATCAGCGTGAGGCGGATCTCATCTTCGAGGTGGGGATGAACGCTCGTTCCGACGATCGTGTTGGCGTCCGGCGCGACCTTTGCGCCGATAGACTCGGCGATCGACTGGACATCATGGAGGGTCATGTCGGGCCCACCGATGACGTTGAGCAGAATGCCTCGGGCTCCGGTAAGGGAGCCTTCGAGGAGCGGGCTGTTCATTGCGGACTCGGCAGCCATGGCCGCTCGGTCTTCGCCCCGACCTTTTCCGATGGCCATGAGAGCCGAGCCGCTGCGCGACATGACCGCGTATACGTCGGCGAAGTCGAGGTTGATGATCCCGGGGGTGATTACGAGATCGGCCACACCCGTGATGCCCTGCTGTAGTACCTCGTCCGCCAGCCTAAAGGCATCGAGCAGATTGCTGCGAGGTGGTGCGATTTGCAACAGCCGCTCGTTGGCGATGACGATGAGCGCATCGACGTGGTCCCTTAGCTCCACGATACCGGCATCGGCGATCTCCTGTCGACGTCTTCCCTCGAAGCGAAATGGACGGGTGACGATGCCGACCGTCAGCGCCTTGGAGGAGTGGGCGAGTGCTGCCACATATGGAGCTGCGCCGGTTCCCGTGCCACCACCGAGCCCCGCGGTTACGAACACCATGTCGGCGCCTTCGACCGCCTGCTCGATCGATTCCGTGTCCTGCTCTGCTGCCTGCAGCCCGAGCTTTGGATTACCGCCCGTACCCAGCCCTCGGGTGAGGCGCTGGCCGATGGCGATCTTCCGGCGGGCGCGAGAGGATTGCAGCGCCTGGAGGTCGCTGTTGACGGCGATGAATTCGATCCCCCTGACGCCGGTCTCGATCATGCGATTGACCGTGTTGCCGCCGGCGCCGCCGACGCCCAGTACTCTGATCTCGGTGAATCCTCGGGCACGAGACTCGTTGGTTTCGGAGAGGAACTCGGAGATCACGGAGTTGGGTCGCTTGTGCTCGCCCAACTTACGGGGATCAAAGCCGCCTCGCTGATCAGACACGCGCCAGAACCTCCTGTGCCAGCTCTCGATAGGCCTCCACGGCTCGCTGCGCTCCGTTGAGATCGGTGAGGGGGATTCCGGCCGACGCCGCCTCCAGGATCTTCGAGTTGGTGCCCACGCTGGTTTCGAATACCAGGTCGCCCCAGTTGTCCCTGAGGTACTGAGAGACCGTCTTTTCCTCGCGCAGACGCTTATCGAACTTGCTGAGGAGTATGCCGAGGATCTTGAGATTGGGGTTGATGTACAGGATCTCGTCGATGCTCTCCTGCAGCATCTGGAGGCCCTGGAGCGAGAAATATCGTGCCTCCGTGGGGATGAGCACGAGCTGCGCGGCAACCAGGGAGTTGATGGTGAGCAGGCCTAGGGAAGGCGGCGTATCGATCAGAATGAAATCGTAGTCGTCGCCGGCCTTTGCCAGTTGATCGCGAAGCCGGAACTCGCGGCCCAGCTTGTTCATCAGCGCCGCCTCGGCACTCGCCAGCGCGAGAGTCGTCGGCACGAGGTCGAGCCGGCCGTTGAGATCCTGGAAGACCTGCATCATGGGGAGTGCATTCTTGTGGTCGAGCAGAGCGTCGGCAATGGTGCCGTCGATCTCCCGGTCAGATATCAGGCTCGAGGTGAGGTTGCCTTGAGGATCCATGTCGACCACCAGCACGCGGTTACCCAGCTGATAGAGGCAGATGCCCAGGTTGGTGGTCGTCGCCGTCTTGCCGACGCCGCCCTTCTGGTTGGCGATAGAGATGACTCGTGCTGACATGCTATGCCAATCTACCGGAGAGCGCTACCTATACGCCATATGAATTTGCATGAGAACCTGGCCGCCCTGCTGAGCGAGCAGGGACTGGAGCTGCGGGAGCTGCCGGCCGACACCGGAACTGCCGAGCAGGCGGCGGCTGCGGTTGGCGTCCCCACCGCCTCGATTGTCAAGTCCTTGGTACTCACGGCGGACGGGAATGGGATTCTCGTTCTCGCGTCCGGTGATCGCAGAGTCGACCTCGAGCGACTGAAGGACATTCTGCGAATCGGCGACCTGCGAATGGCTACGGCGGCCCAGGCTAAAGCCTTTACCGGCTTCGCCATCGGAGGGGTGCCACCCCTCGGTCACGCCGAGACATTGCCGTCGTACTTCGATCGGCGGCTGCTTGATCACGCCACCGTCTATGCTGCGGCCGGAACCAGGCATCGACTCTTTGCCATCCAGCCGGAGCGGCTGCTGGCCATGACCCGAGCCACCGTAGTCGACTTTGAGGGCTAGTTTCGGGGTTTCGGGTGGAACGTTTCGCGTACCACTGTCAAGTCTGTGGCCGCTCACTCGGGGGGTTCTCGGTTCTACCTTCGAGGCCGACTCACCCGTTTCGAGCTCGAGGCGTCGACTCTGAAAACGAGGGAGGACCCGCTTGCGGGCGGGCGGTGCAAGCGGGTCCGGGTGGGATAAGGAGGCGAAGGGTTAGTGGCGTTTGGTCTAGGGCGCGGCTCCGAGAGTGACCTGGATGCTTCTCGTCTTCCCTGATCTCCATACGGTCATGGTTACGACATCGCCCGGTCGGTGAGGCTGGAGCACCTGCTGAAGGGCATTCGGTCCTCGAAGTGCGGACCCGTCGACAGCGGTGATGATGTCGTTCCGCCTGAGGCCGGCGCGTGACGCGGGGCCCCCGGCTGCCACCCCCATGATGGCGGCGCCCCGGACCGGTGACGTCACGGGCTGATAGCTGACACCCAGGTACACCGGGGGGATGTGGGCGATCAGCCGCTCCGCCAGGAAGGCAGCCGTGTTGCTGGGGATGGCGAAGCCCAAGCCTTCCGCTACGGTGCTGTTGGGATCAGTGGTCCCGAACAAGCCGCCGGAGCTCTGACCTGTTGATCGTTGGATCTCGGTGTTGATTCCGATAACGTGTCCCGTCATGTCGATGAGCGGGCCGCCGCTGTTGCCGTGATTGATGGCGGCATCGGTCTGAATCATGTTGTTCATACGCCCGTCGGGCGACACACGATGGAGGCCGCTGACGATGCCCTGGGTAACCGTGTTCTGGTAGACGCCGAGAGCGTCGCCGATGGCTACCACCGGCTCTCCCAGTTGGACACTGGAGCTGTTTCCGAACAGTGCCACGGTCGGCACCGGTGGTTTCACACGGATAACGCCGATGTCGTTCATGGTCGTGCGGCCCACGAGCTGCGCCGTGGCTGTTTTGCCATTGGCGAAGGTGACCTGGAAGCGATGGTTGGCGGGAAGGGGAGCCAGGACGTGGGCGTTGGTTACGATGTCGCCGTTGCGGTCGACAATGAATCCCGAGCCGATGACGGTGCCGCCCGGCTGCGGGCCGGCGAACGGGTCCAGCGGATTGACCTGAGCGGGGAGGCTGTGCTGAATCTCAACCACCGCCGGCGCAACCCGCTTGACCACCGCCTCGGCGTTGGTAACTGGTACCTGAGGGCCGGACGAAGTGTCGTTGGAGGTTGGAATCAAGGCCGGGACCGCTGAGGGCGACTGCGAGGATGAGACGGCGACGGTGACGGCGCCTACGATGGCTCCGGCGACGGCGCCGAAGATCACTCCCAACATCACCAATGTGACGACTGTCCCGAATCCGATGCGTCGCATCGAAACTGACCTACCTAGTTAGAGCATCTGCTCCATTATCAGGACGCCAACATTGGAGGCAGATTTACCACTGGCGGCTTAACGCGGGCCTGTTGGCAGCGGGGGTGCGCGCCTGCGATGTATGCGCGGCCGGCGGCTCGGTCTTGGGTCCGGCATACGCTTGGAGGAACTGGCGGATGGGGTGGGATTCGAACCCACGAGACGGTTGCCCGCCTACGGCATTTCCAGTGCCGCGCCCTAGGCCAGACTAGGCGACCCATCCACGGTTTGGCGCTTTCGTGTCCGGCAATTCTATCAAGGCGACTCGCTCTTTCCCGCCTTCCGCCTGCCTTTCGATGGGCGGCAGAAGTTGGATGGAAGGGATACACTGATAGGCGAAACTGCTACCAAACATCCCCAGCGAACATCACTCCCCGCGACCAACTGGAGGCGACTCGATGACTCTCGGCACGACACAAAAGATTGGGCTGAGCCGGCGCCTGATCGTGGCCCTCACTGCCGCAGCAACCTTGGTGGCCGGCCTGGCGCTCACCGGACCCGGTGTCGCCTTCGGCACGCCGGCAAAAGCCTCCACACCCTGCCCCGCCTTTGAGTGCGGCAAGATTCGCCACATCATCATCATCGTCCGTGAAAACCACAGCTTTGACAACCTCTTCGGCCGGTTTCCCGGAGCCGATGGGACCAAGTACGCCATGCGCGGAACAAAGCGGATCCGGATGCCCCAAACACCGGACAGCTTGACGACAGACATCGCGGCCGACAGCCGGAGCACCAAGAAGTCAATCAACAACGGCCGGATGAATCAGTTCTACAAGACCGCGAATGCCTACCAGAACGGGCATGACGTGGCCGACAGTCAGTACCGGAAGAAGCAGATTCCCGATTACTGGACTTACGCGTCGGACTTCTCGCTGGCCGACCATTTCTTCGCCAGCATACAGAGCCAAAGCTTTCCCAACCACTTGGCGTTGATTGCAGGACGTAACCTCCACGTCATCGACAACCCTACCGACAGAGGCCACGTGTTCGAATGGGGCTGCGACTCGCCCAAGGCCACCCGCGCGAAGACCTTCGACGCAGGAAAGTACGGGTCGGTGTTCCCGTGTTTCAAGTCCAAGACCCTGGCCGACGAGGCCGACGCGGCCGGAGCGTCATGGAAGTACTACGCGCCGTCTAAGGGCCAGCTGGGGTACGTCTGGTCGACCTACGATGCCATCAAACACGTCCGCTACTCGCCCGAGTGGCAGAGCAACGTGGTGCCCACCTCCCAGTTCCTGACCGATGTTTCGAAGGGTACACTCCCGGCGCTGTCCTGGCTCGTGGCGGGCCTCAAGACAAGCGAGCACCCGCCTGAGAGTGAGTGTCAGGGCGAGAACTGGACGGTCGACCAGATCAACGCCCTCATGAAGTCCCCGCTCTGGAAGACCTCGGTAGTCGTGCTCACCTGGGATGACTATGGCGGGTTCTACGATCACGTAGTTCCGCCCCACCTGGGTGCCTACTCGCTGGGGCTGCGGGTGCCGACGCTGGTGATCTCACCGTACACTCGCGCGCATCTGATCTACCGCGGGACGCTTGACTTTCCCTCGATCCTCAAGTTCGTCGAGGATCAGTACCAGCTGCCGCACGTGGCCACCTTCAATCGCAATGAGACCAGCATCGCTCCCATGCTCAACGAGAACCAGACGCCTCTGCCGCCGGTCACGTTGCCGACGCTCACCTGTCCGAAGCGAACCAAGGCCCGGGCGACCACCTCCCTCGCCACCGCAACCTGGTGAGCCACTCCGCTCCCGAACTCGAAACTCGAAACTCGAAACTACTGCACCACTTCCGGCAGCTCGTCGAGCCCTCGAATGGTTGAGGTCGCGAGACCATCCGGAGCCTCCTCTTGCAGGCGGTTCACCCATATTGCGGGGATACCCAGCGCCGTGACGGCACCGATGTCGTGGAACATGCTCTGGGCGACGTGAGTCCAGCCTCCCGGCTCAGGCCGAACCACCTCCTGGAAGCGGAGAAAGTGGGCAGGGGCAGGCTTGTAGGATTGAACGTCTTCGGCGGTGACGACGAGCTCGAATAGCGGCGGCAGGCGCCGGAGCGTGAGCGCCATGAGATCGCGATCGCAGTTCGTGAGCACCGCCAGACGCCAGCCCTGCTCCCGGCAGCTCTGAAGGGCCGCGGACGCATCGGAAAAGACCGGCCAGTACGGGAGGGTCGTGGCCAGTGCGTCCTCGTCGTCCGGCTTCAGCTCGAGCTCTGACTCTTGGGCGGAGCGACGAAGCGCCTCGCGAAGCACTTCGCGGTAACGCCGAAACGGCTGCTCCGACTGCACCTCGGGCTCGTGTCGGTTGAAGGCGTCCAGCAGATCAGCGCCGCGCTCTGGGAACAGGAGGTCGCAAGTGGTGCGGATTCCGTGACGCCAATCGACGATGGTCCCGAAGCAGTCGAACGTCAGCCAGCCGCCGGACACAGCCTGCTCCTCTATCACTGATGAGGTTACGCCTCTGGCTCATGATGACCCCTGGGACGGATCGTAAGAGAAGATGGGAAGACAGCCTACAAGGAGTGCGACAGTATGGATCCACGAGTACGGAAGATGGCCGAGGTTCTGGTTGGCTATTCGATCGGCGTCGAGCCCGGCCAGAGTGTTGCGATCGAATCGCCGCTGCAGGGAGAGCCGCTCGCCGTCGAGTGTGTGCGGGCCGTTCTGGCGGCCGGCGGTTTCCCCTGGACACGATTCTCAGCCTCCTCGGCGCGGGAGGTGTTGTTGCGCGAGGGGAGCGATGAACAGCTGCGCTTCATCTCGCCCTTATCTCGAGCGTCGGTTGAGGAGGCGGACGCCTCCATCGCCATACTCGCGCCCGAAAATACCCGCACCCTCAACACCGTCGACCCCGCCAAGATCACCGTTAACCAGCAGGCGCACCAGCCGCTCCTCGAAGCCTTCATGAGGCGATCCGCCTCGGGCGAGCTGGCCTGGACGGCCGCGATGTATCCCACTCAGGCGGCGGCCCAGGATGCCGGCATGTCCCTCTCCGAGTATGAGGACTTCGTCTACGAAGCGTGTCTCTTGAACGAGCCCGACCCGGTTGCGGCCTGGCAGGCCCTGGGGGCGAAGCAACAGCGGGTCGTCGACTGGCTCTCCGGCAAGACCGAGATTCACATTTCGGCACCCGGTACCGACTTCAGGGTGGGGATCAAAGACCGAACGTGGCTCAATGACGACGGCAAGAAGAATTTCCCGGGGGGCGAGGTCTTCACCGGGCCTATCGAGGACTCGGCTGAGGGCACCGTGTCCTTTACCTTCCCTGGTTTCTATGGCGGGAAGGAGGTTCAGGGGATCCGGCTGCGGTTCGAAGCCGGGAAGGTCGTGGATGCCGCTGCCGAAACCAACGAGGACTTCCTTATTCAGATGCTCGACACCGACGCCGGCGCCAGACGCTTGGGCGAGCTCGCAATCGGCACCAACCAGGGGGTGCAGGCATTCACGAAGAATGTCCTGTTTGACGAGAAGATCGGGGGCACCTTTCACATGGCCCTCGGCGCCTCCTATCCGGAGACCGGAGGTACGAACGAGTCGTCGATCCACTGGGACATCGTGTGCGATCTGCGACGGGGTGGTGAGATTCGCGGGGACGGCGAGATCCTATCACAGGACGGCCGCTTCGTCCCCTGACAAACAGCGAGGCGCCGGAAGTGAATCTTCCGGCGCCCGCGTGGGGGATCGGGCTGAGCCCGGGCTCAGCCCGTTGGGGGAACCGGCGGATGGGTAGTCGCCGGTGCTGGGGAAGCCTCGTCACTCGTGAGGTACAACGCCTGTCGGTCGACGTGTCCGGTAAGCGCCTGCTGTAGGAGCCCGAGAAGAACGGCGTAGAAGAGAGCGATACCGTCCCGAGCCGGCTGAAGACCTCCCAATCCCTTCCGCAGCAGAACGACTCCCAACAACGCCGTGACACCACCCGCCGGAATCTTCAGCAGGGCTACGGCTCCCAACAGTCCATCAGATTCATGCCGCCCGGGCGCTCTCGACAGCGGCACCACCGCCGTCAGCAGGCCTGCCAGCGCACCTAGCCCCATCACCCTAAGGAAGACCGGACTCACGACGAGAGTCGCGATCAACAATCCCAGCGTCAGCAAGAAGGTGATTCCGAGGACTCGGTTACGGAGCTCACGGATGGCGGCACGTCTCTCCGCCGCCGCTGCGTCCTGATCACGGAGGAGCCGGCGCATAGCTGAGCGGTCCAGGTTTGCACGAATCTCACCGGCGGTCGGGGGGTCAGAGGGTGGGGACCCATAAGATGCCCCGGCTAGTGATGCGAAGCTGGACATCTGGGCC
>Ga0070739_10003943_pt1 | contig 18036 bp, 13 predicted proteins | sample Coa_R1_7_FD_66445 | JGI IMG/M metagenome (GOLD analysis project Ga0070739, IMG submission 66445) | Surface soil microbial communities from Centralia Pennsylvania, which are recovering from an underground coalmine fire - Coalmine... | ecosystem: Environmental > Terrestrial > Soil > Unclassified ... | reverse complement strand
GCGCTGCACGGCAGTCCCAATATGAACTGCGAACTTTGCAAATATCGTGTGCGGCTGCCGGGCTTCGAGCATGCGGTCGGCCAGCCCCAAGTCGGTCATCATCACCACGTCCGCGGCATCGGCCAGGACGGTCATGCTCACGACCATGAGCATGGCCATCACCATCACCACCATCATTGAGGCGATTGTGAATCCCATAGGGACATTCTGGGGCGTAGGTGTCGGTCCAGGCGATCCGGAGCTGATGACGCTGAAGGCGGCACGGGTTCTTGCTGAGGTGGACTGGATCTTCTGCCCGGCGGAGTCTGGGCAGGGAGCCAGCTTTGCAGCACGCATCGTGGCACCACTTGGCCTGCCGGCGGAAAAATTTCGCCCCGTGTCCTTGTGCATGTCCCGCCAGCGCGGCGCGGCGCAGCAAGCATATCGGCGTGCAGCGGAAGCGATTGTTACGCAATTGCGGCAGGGGCGCTCGGCTGCCTGGATAACGGAGGGTGATCCTCTCTTTTATAGTACGTTTCCGTACATTGCGGAAGAAGTACGCTGTCTTTGCCCGGAGGCGCAAATCAACATCGTGCCGGCCGTGTCCTCGGTGCAAGCTGCCGCCGCCCGTACCGGCGTCCCTCTCGCTCGTCTGGAGGAAGCGATGGCCGTCCTGCCCGCCGCCTATGGATTGGAACGCTTGCCGATGCTGCTCGATTCCTGTGCGACCGTTGCCCTACTCAAAGTTCATTCCGTGTTCGATTCGTTGCTCGACCGGCTCGCGGATATGCCCAAGGGTATACAGGCATTTTACCTCGAAAAAGTCGGTACAGCAGAAGAGCGAGTGACAACCGATCTGCACTCATTGCGCGGACAGAAGTTGCCTTATTTTTCGCTCGTCCTGCTGCGGCGCGGCGACCTCGGGCGAGCGGGGTCGCGTAAGCGCCCCGAGGGCTCGCTGCCCTCGGGGCACTTACGCGACCCCGCTCGCCCGAAATCAGGTCTGTTTATCGTCGGGCTAGGCCCGGGCGCGCGCGAGACGATGACTAGCCAAGCACTGGAAGCGATTCATCGTTCGCGGGTGATCGTCGGCTACCGTGGCTATTTTGAAGGCATCGCCGATTTGGTGGACGGCAAGGAGTGCATCGCGCTTCCTCTGGGCGAGGAGAGGGAACGCGCTCATCGGGCGGTCCAGCGCGCTCTCGAAGGCGAGTCCGTGTGCGTGATCTCCAGCGGTGACGCCGGTATTTACGGCATGGCCAGCTTGGTGCTGGAAACGCTCGAAGCGGCTGGTGATCCTTCCGCTGTGGAGGTCACTGTCATCCCCGGCGTTTCTGCCATAAATGCTTGTGCCGCGCTTCTGGGCGCGCCGCTCGGTCACGACTTCGCCGTCGTCAGCTTGAGCGATCTCTTGACGCCGTGGCCACAGATCGAGCGGCGTCTCATCGCAGCAGCGCAGGAGGATTTCGTGTTGGCTCTGCTCAATCCGCGCAGTTCGCGGCGCGATTGGCAATGGTGCCGCGCACAGGAGATCTTGCTTCAACATCGCCGGCCGGAAACGCCGGTCGGCATCGTGCGCCAGGCGTATCGTCCGGGTGAGTCGGTCGAAACGACGACACTCGAACGCATGACCGAGACTGCCGTCGATATGTTCACCACGGTGATTATCGGCAACTCCCAAACGCGCCGCTTCGGTGACAAGCTGGTGACACCACGCGGCTATCTGGCGAGCGGGGTCGCGTCAGCGCCCCGAGAACTGCGAACACTCGGGGCGCTGACGCGACCCCGCTCGCCGGGGATCATCGACGAAAGTTTTCGCATCATCGAGCGCGAGATCGGTAATCACGGCTTCGCCGCGGAGGAATGGCCAGTTGTCCGCCGCATGATTCACGCAACCGGCGATCTGGAATTGGCCCGACTGCTCTGTTTCCAACACAATGCGGTTGCCGCCGGTGTGCAAGCCCTGCGGCAAGGAGTGCCTCTTGTAACCGATGTGCGCATGGTCGCTGCGGGATTGAACAAGGCAGCCCTGGAATCGCTGCACCTTAGCGTACACTGTTTCATTGACGATCCCGAAGTGGCGCACCGGGCGGCCGAGGAAGGGCGGACGCGCAGCGCCTGCGCCATGGAACAAGCGATGGCGACGATGAAACAGGCGGTTTATGTCATCGGCAATGCCCCGACGGCGTTGCTGGCCTTGTGCGAGGGCATCCGTCGCGGTGTGGTTCAACCGCGTCTTGTGATCGCGGCCCCGGTTGGATTTGTCGCGGTGGAGGAGAGCAAGGAACAAGCGTTTGCCCTGGATGTTCCGCTGATCGGCGTGCACGGTCGCAAAGGCGGTAGCGCCGTCGCCGCTGCGGCGGTGAACGCACTGCTGCTGATGGCGATGGAGGAGGCGCGGCGATGACGACCGAACCGCTGGTAGTAATCGGCATCGGCCACGACGGTCCGGCGGGATTATCGCCGGAAGCGCTCGATCACATCGCGCGTGCCGAAGTTCTGGCCGGGGGAACACGCCATCTCGCTTTTTTTCCCGACTGGGCCGGCGACAAAATCGTCTTCGATGCGGACCTACCCGAGCGAATCGCTCGCCTCCAGGAAAGCACCGCAGGGCGGAAGACGGTCGTGCTGGCGTCAGGCGATCCATTGTTTTACGGAATCGGTCGCTTGCTCCTGGAAGCGTTTCCGCGCGAGCAACTGGTGTTTTTGCCGCATATCAGCTCCTTGCAGCTCGCCTTCGCTCGCATCAAAATGACGTGGGATGACGCCTGCATTGTCAGTTTGCATGGCCGGCCCATGCAATCGCTCTTACCGGCCTTGCGTCGCGGGGAGGACAAGATCGCCGTGTTTACCGATACCCGAAATACTCCGGCAGCGATTGGTGCTTTCTTGCGCGAAACCGGCTGCGCATCGACATATCATGTTACCTGGGTATGCGAAAACCTCGGCGGTCCCGATGAGCGCGTCACGCCCTGGACTCCGGCTGAATTAGAATCAAAAATAGAGACTTTTTCTCCCTTAAATATCGTGATACTTTTAGGAGGGTTTGCTTCGACACCAGATGGCTTCCAGTCACCTCCTTTGCTCGGCATTCCCGAACAGATGCTGCAACATCGGACACGGCGCGGCCGCCTTATCACGCGGCGTGAAATACGCTTGCTCTCCCTGTGTTATCTCGAATTGCGGCCCCACAATGTTCTCTGGGATGTTGGCGCCGGTAGCGGCTCCGTCTCTATTGAGGCTACTTGTTTCAGTCCGGCTCTTGAGGTATTCGCCATTGAAAAAGATGATGAAGCATATCGGAACCTGGAGGAGAACGTCCGACGGTTCGGTACGCTCGGCATCCATCCCATCGCCGGCACGGCGCCGGACGTGTTCGCGCACTTGCCCGACCCGGACGCTGTCTTCGTGGGCGGCAGCGGCGGGAAAATCGAAGCGATAATAGCTGCGGCGATGGGCCGACTGAAACCACAGGGGCGTCTCGTCATCAATTGCATCACTATGGACAACCTCGCGCGCGGCTGGACCTGGCTGCGCGAGCACTACGCGCAACCGGAGGTCACTTCCGTGCAACTGGCGCACTCAGGGCCGCTAGGCGAGCTGTTCAGCCTGGAGCCGGACAAGCCAGTGTTCATCTTGCAGGCGAGGAAGCAATGAACTCATCCGAGAAAATTGCCCTCATCGCTGTCACGCGCCGGGGACTGGAACAGGCCCGCCGGCTGCGTACACGCTTGGGATACGGCGAAGTGCATCGCCCGGCCAATCTCGACGATTCCGCGCGTCCTTGGGAGTGTCCCTTTGCCGGCGCTCTATCCGAGCAGGTTCCGCCTCTTTTCGCGCAGCGCGATCAACTGGTCTTTTTTCTGGCGGCGGGGGCGGTGACGCGCCTGATTGCTCCGTGTCTGGTTTCCAAGACGAGCGATCCCGGCGTGCTTGCCGTGGATGAAGCCGGCCATTTCGTCATCGCGCTGTTATCCGGCCATCAGGGCGGCGCCAACGCCTTTGCTCGCACGGTCGCCGGCTGCCTTGGGGCCACACCCGTCATCACCACGGCCTCCGACGTTCTTGGTGGACTCAGCATCGAAGAGCTGGCGAACACATTCGGCTGGACCGCCGAGCCAGCGGAGCGCCTCAAGCCAACGGCGGCGGCGCTGGTCAACGGTGAGCCGGTCGCTATCGTGCAGGAGATTGGTAGCCGCGGCTGTTGGCTCGATGAGGGCGAGTTGCCCGATAACGTGACATTCACCCATGATGTCCGCCGCTTGCCGGCCCGGCACTTCGAGCGAATCGTGTGGATCACCGATCGCCAAGTAGATGATTTCCACGGCTTACACGAGCAACGCATCCTCTGGCTGCGTCCGCCCAGCTTGGTCCTCGGCGTCGGCTGCGAGCGCGGCATTTCTATCGAAGGATTGGTGGAGGGACTCGAGCGTTATCAGCGTATTCATAGCGTAGCGCGAGCGAGCATCTGCACGCTTGCCAGCATCGATCTCAAAGCCGACGAAACCGCCATTGTGGAGCTGGCGAAACGGCACGGCTGGCAAACAGTTTTTTTTCCTGCCGAAGAGCTGGCGCGCGTCAGTGGCATGAAAAATCCATCCGAAATGGTCGAAAAGTGCGTCGGCACGCCGGGTGTGGCCGAACCGGCCGCGCTGTTGGCTGCCGGCACGGAGCGCCTGTTGGTCGAGAAGCGGGTTGTGGTTTCGTCTCTAGGCGGCGGAGGGAAGCGGATGACGTTCGCGCTGGCCCGCCTCGCTTCGTACCAGGAGCGGACGGCGGCGGGCCGAGTAATCTTCGTCGGTGCAGGGCCGGGCGATCCGGATATGCTGACAGTCAAAGCTCGCCAAGCCCTTCGCCGCGCCGATGTGGTCATCTACGCCGGCTCGCTCGTCCCCGAAGCGGTGCTCCGGCACGCACCGGCAACGGCTGTGCTGCACAACTCGGCCCCTCTGACGCTGGAACAGGTGATGGAGATAACGAAGGCGGCGGTGGACAAAGGCCAGTGCGTAGTCCGTCTTCATTCGGGAGATACCAGCCTCTACAGCGCCATTCAGGAACAGCTTGCCATTCTCGAAGACACGGGGATCGATTGCGAGGTCATTCCGGGCATCAGTGCGTTTCAAGCGACAGCCGCCGCCCTCAAGAGCGAGTTGACGATTCCGGAAATCGTGCAAACCATCATTCTGACGCGCGGCGAGGGCATGACGAAGATGCCGCCGGGCGAATCGCTGGAAGCACTTGCCAAACATAAAGCGACTTTATGTATATTTTTAAGCGCACGAATGGTCGAGATGGTGCAGACGCAGCTGTTGACGGCCTATCCGTCCGAAACGCCCGTCGCCATCGCTTACCGCGTCAGCTGGCCGGATGAAAAAATCATTGTCACGACTCTGACGAACCTGGCCGGCGAGGTTCGCCGTCATCGTCTGACGCGGACCACGCTTTTTTTGGTAGGCGACGCTATCGGCGGACGCCGCAATCGTTCGCGGCTTTATGATCGCAGTCATGGCCATCTGTTCCGGGCAAGGAGCCGCGATGAAACGCATCCTTCTGCTTAGCGGCACGAGCGAAGGTCCGCTCCTGGCCCGAGCCTTGCTGGCCGTCGGCTTTCAGGTGCGGACCACTGTCACGCGCCCCGAAGCCAAGGACAATTTGTTCGGTCCTCTGCTGGATGCGGTTAACGTGGAGATTCGCGGATTTACGGAGCAGAGCTTGACGGACTATCTCGCCAGCGGCCACGTCGATCTCGTGCTGGACGCCACGCACCCTTTCGCTGTGCGGATCACGCGCATCGCTCAGGGAGTTTGTGAGCGTATCCGGATGCCTTATGTGCGTTATGAACGTCCCGATTGGACGCCGCCCGCTGGTACGCATTTTGCCGAATCATACTCCGAGGCTGCCGCCGTCTTGCCGTCCTTGGGATCGCGTGCCATGCTGACCATCGGCGCCAAGCAACTGAAGCACTTCGCTCCGCTGCATGGTCAAGTGACGATGTACGCACGCATCTTGCCCTTGCCTGTATCGTTGCGCCAAGCCGTGGAATGCGGCTTCGCCGAGGAAAACCTGGTGCGTCAGCGGCCGCCGTTTACCGTCGAGCAAAACCGCGAGCTGTTTCGCCGCTACAACGTCGATGTGCTGGTAACGAAGGCCTCGGGGCGAGAAGGCGGCGTCGTCGAAAAAGTCACCGCCGCCCGTGAGTTGGCCATGAATGTTCTGATGATCCGCCGGCCCGAGCCAATCGGCCTTGGTTATGTGACCACCATTGAGGAAGCTCTATGCGTCTGCCGGAAGCTGCTAGAAAAGTAGATCGAGGAGAATGAGAATGGAACGGCCAAGGGCGGATCTGCGATCCGGTTACACGACGGGCGCCTGCGCCACGGCCGCGGCGAAGGGCGCTCTCCTCGCCTTGATCTACCAGCAAGTCTTCGATGAAGTTTCCATTCGCTTGCCGCACGGACAGTTGGTGAAATTTCCTTTGCACACCTGTTCGTTCAGTCTGGACGAGGGGCAGAGCAGCGTCATCAAGGATGCGGGCGATGACCCGGACGCCACCGATAAGGCGGAGATTTGCGCGCGCGTCACCTGGAGCCAAGCGCCTGGCATCGCCTTTCAGCGCGGCCCCGGCGTCGGCCTCGTGACCAAGTTAGGGCTGCCCGTCCCTCCAGGCGAGCCGGCCATCAATCCCGTGCCCCGCCGCATGATCACCGAGGCAATGCAAGAAGTTCTCGATGAATTCGGCGAGCGGGGTCGCGTGAGCGCCCCGAGTGTACAAGAACTCGGGGCGCTCACGCGACCCCGCTCGCCTGTACCCGCCGGCGTTATTGTGGAAATCTCGGTTCCCGGCGGCGAAGAAATGGCCCGCAAAACCTTCAATCCGCGTCTGGGCATCCTGGGCGGCATCTCCATTCTAGGCACGACCGGCATTGTCACACCGTACTCAGCAGCGGCTTGGCTGGCCAGCGTGGTGCAGAACATCGACGTGGCGGCGGCGCAGGGCTGCCGCCACCTGGTTCTGACCGTGGGCGCACGCGGCGAACGGATGGCTCGCCAGCTATTCGACCTGCCGGACGATGCCTTCATTCAAATCGGCCCCTTTTTCGGTGATGCTCTGCATCACTGTATCCAGGCCGGCATTGCCAAGGTCAGCCTCGTGGCCATGATCGGCAAACTCGCCAAGTTCGCCGCCGGCAACGAATCCGTCCACAGTACAACCAGCGCCCAGGACTTTGATTTTCTCGCCCGTATCGCTCACGAATCCGGGGCAGGAGATGATCTGCCGGCCCGCATCCGCGCCGCCAACACGGCCCAGGAAGTCGCGGAAATGATCGCCGCCGCGGGACTTGGCTCATTCTTCGCTCGGCTGTGTAAGCAAGCCTGGTTATTCGCTCGCAGTCTGGCCGGGGAAGCGATGTCAATGGAAATCCTTCTCACGGGAGTGGCGGGCGAGGTTCTGGGACGGTATCCATAATGCTCTCGTTCCCACGCTCTGCGTGGGAACGAGGGGTTAGGAGTCAAATAGGATCATGAATATCCCACAATCTAGCAACGACGAATTTTCCGAAGCCGAACGGCAAGCGATCTACCGCGTCATGCGCGCTCGCCGAGACGTGCGTGAGTTTCGACCAGACCCTGTTCCCTACGAAGTGCTGGCTCGTATCCTGGAGATGGCCCATTACGCGCCGTCGGTGGGCTTTATGCAGCCGTGGAACTTCATCCTCATCACCTCGCTCGACATTCGCCGGCAGATCAAGCAGTTGTTCGAGGCACGAAACGAACAAGAATCCGCCAAAATCGAGGATACCCAGCGGAAACATCTGTATGACCAGCTCAAGCTGGAAGGGATCATGGAGGCGCCCTTGAACCTGGCCGTGACCTGCGATCATCGCCGCGATAGTCCGTTCGTCCTGGGGCGCGGACCGATGCCTCAGACGGATCTGTACAGCACGTGCCTGGCCATCGAGAACATCTGGCTGGCGGCCCGAGCGGAGGGCGTGGGCATCGGTTGGGTGAGCATCCTCGATCCGCACGCCGTGGCGAACATCCTGCAATTGCCGTCCGGCGTGGAGTTGGTCGCTTATTTGTGCGTGGGTTATCCCATCGAATTTCGCGCGCGGCCCATGCTGGAGGAAGTCGGCTGGAAAGAGCGGCTGCGGCTAGAGGAACTCATCTATCACGATCGGTGGGGAACGCGCGTATCATCGTTGCAGGATTAGTCCTCATACGCTCGCAACGGCAATAGCGTAAGCGATGGCGTAATCGCGGCAATGGGAGAGTGACAACAAGATGTCACCAATCCGCTGCTCCTGGGCAATGTCCTTGGCCGCGCCGCACAGCATTACTTTTGTCCGGTTGCCTGCTTCCATGCGCACTTCCATGTCGGTCCACGATAAACCGCGACGCCACGGCATGCCGAGACACTTCAATATCGCCTCTTTGGCCGCCCAAAAGGCGGCGAATTGCTCCCTTGTCCGCTGCCGCGATTGGCAGTAGCGGATTTCGCGTTCCGTGTACACGCGCAGCAGAAACAACTCGCCGTGCTCCTCGATCATGCGTCCGACGCGCAGGCACTCGACAATCTCAGTGCCAATCCCCACGATTTCCATGACGGCCCCCATTTTCCCAATGGCGCTGGCTCGCTCCTACCGATCTTAGCAAAGAAGCGGCTCGCAGGTACAATCGGGATGGCGAGCGGGGTTGCGTAAGCGCCCCGAGTGTTCGTACTCTCGGGGCGCTTACGCAACCCCGCTCGCCGGAAAAGGAGAAAAGCCGCAATGACGCACCATGCCGAACAAGATCTGCTGGCCGATCTGACGCCGGCGCAGCGCGAGGCGGTCACGCATTTTGAGGGACCGCTGCTCATTCTCGCCGGACCTGGCAGCGGCAAGACGCGCGTCATCACGCGCCGCGTCGCCTGGTTGCTCCAGCAAGGCGTGCGGCCGGGCAACATCCTGGCCATCACGTTCACCAACAAGGCGGCCAACGAGATGCGCCAGCGCGTCGAGGCGCTGGTGCCCGGCTGCCGCGTGTGGATCAGCACCTTTCACAGCTTCGGCGCTCGCCTGCTTCGTCAATATTCCGACCGGCTCGCACTGGATCGCAACTTCACCATCTACGATCAGAACGATCGCGCCCGCATCGCTAAGATGGCCCTGGAAGACGCCGGCATGACTAATGCGCGGGTCTCCCCGGACTCGATCTCCGCCGCCATCAGCAAGGCCAAGAACCAGCTTCTCAGCCCCGAGCGCTACGCCGAACGTGCCCGCGATTTTTACGAAAAGATCGTCGCCGGCATCTATCCGATTTACGAGAAGCGCCTGCGTGAAGCCAACGCTCTCGATTTCGATGATTTGCTGTACTGGCCGGCCCAGGCGCTCAAGCACGATCAGGAACTGCGGGCGGAGCTGGATGCACGATTTCGATTTGTGCTAATCGATGAATATCAAGACACCAATCACGCCCAGTATGCCATTGCTCGCGGGCTGTCGATCGATAATCCGAACTTGTGCGTGGTCGGCGACCCGGATCAGTCGATCTATCGTTTCCGCGGATCAGACATCCGTAATATCCTTGATTTCGAGCGCGACTTCCCCGATGCCCGCGTGCTGCGCCTGAACACCAATTATCGCAGCACGAAAACGATCCTGCATGCGGCCGGCCATCTCATCGCCCACAACCGGCAGCGAAAGCCGATGGATCTCTTCACGGACAATCCCCAGGGCCAGCCGGTGACGGTGCTGACGTTTGACACCGGCGTGGACGAAGCGGAGGGGATCGCTCGCCGCATCCGTGAAGCGGTCGAAGGAGGTAAACGCAGCTATCGCGATTTTGCTGTGTTTCTCCGCATCAACGCCCTGTCGCGCGGATTGGAAGCAGCGTTCGTACAATATCGTGTGCCGCACCAGATCGTCCGCGGCCTGGCCTTCTTTGAGCGCAAGGAAAACCGCGACATCCTCGCTTATCTGCGTCTCATGGTCAATCCGCGCGACGATTTGTCGTTTCTGCGCATTGTCAACGAACCGGCGCGCGGGATCGGCAAGGTATCGCTCGATCATCTTCGCACCTATGCCGAGCCGCGCGAAATGAGCTTGCTGTCAGCGGCGGGAGAAGTCGGCAAAATCAAAGCCATCAAGGGCAAGGCCGCGTCGGCCCTGAGCGAATTCCACCGGCTTATCAGCGAGCTTCGCCAGATGCTCGAAGCGCCGCCCGATGAGGTCATCCGCCAGGTTCTGGATCGCAGCGGCTATCGGGACATGCTGCGCCGCAGCGACGACGATGCCGACCAGGACCGGTTGGCCAACATCGAGGAACTTATCACGGCGGCCAAGCAATTCGCCGCCGAGGACAGTCAGCGGACCATCAGCGATTTCCTCGAGAATATCACGCTGGCCAGCGACCTGGACGGCTGGGACGATCAGCAAGATTGTGTCTCGATCATGACACTGCACGCGGCCAAGGGCTTGGAGTTTCCGGTTGTCTACATGACCGCGGTGGAGCAGGGGTTGCTGCCGCATGAACGCAGCATTGCTCACAACGAGGAGTTGGAAGAAGAACGGCGGCTGGCCTTCGTCGGCATGACACGCGCCAAGGAAGAGCTGTATCTGAGCCATGCGCGCAGCCGGGATTTTCGTGGACAAACGGTGTATCCGGTCGAGAGCATGTTTTTCCGTGAGTTGCCGGAGGAAACCATTCAGCACATCGATTTTGCCGGTGGAAGTAATACGCCAGCCGCCTTCGACGAATGGCGCGGCGGCGGCGAAGCGGCCGAGCAGGGCTGGCACGATGCCGGCGTGCAAGCAAGTCCGCCCCGTTCTTCCACAAACGGGGAAGAGAAAGGATTCGTCCAGGGGATGCTGGTGCGCCATGCCAGCTACGGGATGGGACGCATCGTTGAGGTGAGCGGACACGGAGTGCATCGCCGCGTCAAGATTCGCTTCAGCACAGCTGGCGAACGGACGTTTATTGCGGACAAAGTTACTCTGGAAATCGTGCGGCGAGCATAACTCATCAGCCCACTGTTGTGCCACGGCTGTATCAGCCGTGGTTGCTTCCCACGGCATAACTCATCAGCCCACTGTTGTGCCACGGCTGTATCAGCCGTGGTTGCTTCCCACGGCTGACACAGCCGTGGCACAACAGCAAAGGACGCCCTTGCTGACACTGCGGGCTGGGGAAGCTCGATTGTTACGGTGCCGGGGCCGGCGGGGTCGCCTCGGGACCGTAGATGGTTTTCGGATTGGGCAGCGAGCGGAAGTCGCACTCCGCCAAGCGTTCCAGGATGACCTGCTCCAGCTTGAAGTCGCGGCCAATGGGAATCCAGTTGGATTCATAGACCGGCTGCTCGATCACCTCGAATTGCCGCTCGATGGTGCTGTTCATGCGGAAGGAAGCGGTGCCGGCGGTGGCCCGTACCGGAGCGGGAAGGTCTTCCAGCTCTTTGAGCACTTTCACATCGATGTAGTAGCCGCCCTCGTCGGCGGTGGTGATGAGTACGATACAGCGATGACGGATCGACTGCAAGTCGGCCAGCAGGCGCTGGTAGAAATCGGGACTGCCCGGTTTCCACGGCTGAATGATGCCGGGCGCCACGGCCGGCTGTGTTTCGATGCGGCCTTCGTAGCGATTGCTGTAAGCGATTTCCCAGAAGTCATCGACGATATCGAGGGCCTTCTGGAAAATCTTGTCGTAAACTTCCGGCTGCGGACCCTGGGGAAGATAGAGCGGGTTTTCCTGGGTGACGAACAGTCCGGGACGAAGGAGCGTGTTTTCGCCGGGCATGGTCTGACCGGGACGGAACAGGATGGGATTGTCGCGCAGCGGCCCGGTGGAGCAGCCCGCCAACGCCAGGACCAGCGTGGCGGCGCCCGCAACGAGCATTTGCCGGCGATTGATGCGACCCATACAGCCCCTCCGCCGCCCGCAGCGCAGCTTCTCGCGCTCTGCCTCCATGCGACGCCGGCCTTAACATGCAGACTAAGGGGCGCTCTTATGGCAAAGGGAAGGGCGAATGTCAAGGTGGAAAAAGCGCATCCGAGCCTGAAGCGTGAGCGAAGACTCTTCGCTTACGCTTCAGGCTCGGATGCGCTTATTACTTTTCTTTCTCCGACAATTTCCACTCCTCATCGAAGAACCCTGCCGCCACGACCTTGCCCGGCAGACGCGAGGAGGGCGGCGTATTCACGTCGATCACGGCGAAGTCCGGCAGCTTGGGCGTCTGCCTCGCGTTATTGAGATAATCATACTCGCGGAAGGTGAATCCACTGTTGAGCACGACGTAGTGCTTGGGATTGAGCGGGTTAGGATAAATCAACAACGGCACATGGTTCTCGGCGGAGAACGTCTCCTTGCCTAGCTGCACCTGCTCGCGGTCCCAGCGGATCGGCAATTTATCGACGATTTTGGCCAGGATTTTGTTACTGCCAGGATCGCCCCAGAGAACGAGATTATGGGCGGCGATGTCGGCGTCGCTGAGGGCGCTATCGTCCTTGACCCTCGCCTCGCCACGGAACTGCTTGCGCCAGTGCTCGACGGCGTGCTTCATCTCCGCCGTTACCCAGGCGCCGACTTTGTCGTTGAGCGGCTGGCCGGTCGGCAGGACCATCAGAAAGCTGTCCATGAAGGCGTCATCGATGGGGCCTTGCAGTCCGGGCCGTTTGCGCAGCGTCCTGTCGTCAATTTTCTTGACCACCTCCCAGGTGTTGTCCTTCTTGCGGAAATGCGCCGTCCACGAGCGGTCCGACAACACGGGCGGCACGCCCTTAATTCCTTCTTCGTCATCCTCTTCTGCATCAATGCGGACCTTGGGCTTGTCCAGCGCCTCCAACGGACACGAGCCTGGCTCGAAATGCAGAGTCAGCGCCGAGACGTTCCTCGTTTTGATAACCACGCCATCATCAATGGCAGCGTCCACCTCGGCGCGCGACCAATGTTTCTCCATGCCATCGATTCTCACCCATCGCATCTCGGGATAGCGCAGGGTCCAGGTGTGGAACAGCACGTGCGTCGGTATGATGTCGCGGCCATGCTTGACGATGCTGTCGATGCGGCGGTCCAACTCTTCCTTGGTCTTGCGCTCGTAGGAATGGCCCGTTTTGGGACCGATTAAGTGCATGAGCGTCAAGCCTTCTTTTTTCATGGCGTCGGCCATGCGGTCGGCGGCCTGTTTCTGCCGGTCGTTTTCGCCGCTGTAGGCGACGACGGGACAGTTGAAGAGATTGGCCGCGTAGTCGGTAGCATCGTACCAGCGCCACAATTTTTGCTCATACCAGGTCGGTTGCACGTTCTCGTTTTGAAAAACCTTGAGGAAGTCGGCCGTTTCGCTGAAGCCGGCGCCGGGGGCGGCCGCCGCCCACAGACCGGGGTAATGCACAGCGAACTGCCAGCACGCCGCCCCGCCCATCGAGAAGCCGCGCATGACAATGCGGTTTTCGTCGATGGGATAGTGCTTGCGGACATGGGCCAGCGCTTCCAGGCAATCGATTTCACCGGCGAACTTGTTGGCGTTGCAATAGCGGCCATACAGGTGCAGCACGAAAGCGTTCTTGGGAGTAAACTGGCCGGGCGACGACTGCCGGTCGTTGAGGAATGCCAGCTCCGTCAGCTTCTCGCCGCGACCATGACACCAGAGGTCGAGGCGATGCTCGTAGGGACTGTTGGCCTGGTAGGTTGGCGGCACAACCAGGCCATAAGGCTGCACCGAGCCGTCAATCTTCGATTGGTAGCCGCGCACCACCAAGCCATTCGCCGTCGTCCAGGGCGCTTTGCCTTCCCGCAGCTGTTTGGCGCGCTCCGTGCCTTGTGCGAGCAACTTGTGAGCGATGGCCGGTTCCTTCGGGTTGTAAAACTCGTTGTAGGTCAGAGCGTAACGGACGGCGTTGTGGAAGATTTGCACGTCCGGCAGCAACTCCAGAAGTGCGGGCTTGTCCTTGAGATCTTGGCGCAATTGCTCGATCTCCTTGCCCAGCGATTCGACCTCAGCTTGCAACTGGGTGCGGTCGGCATCGGAGAGGGAGATGCCCGGCGGCGGCACGGCACGGACCTTATCGGGCAAATTATCGCCTGGTCCATCGGCGTGGAGCAGGGCCTCGAGAACGAAGACGCACAAAAACAGAAAAATGCGCTTGGCCATGGCGCCTCCTTGTTGAATCCGCTGTACAAGGTGGAGTCGATGGTGTTGTTGTAGAAAGGGACGCCCTTGCTGGCGCTGCAGGTTGGCGAACAGCGTTTGGGCAAATTCTCCCTGATATGCCAGCCTGTCCAGCGCATTCTCTCCGGGTTCGCCGATTTCGCTTGCCCCGATGCTTGCCGATTGCCGAATTTTAGGTGTGGATGGAGCCGGTAGCTCAACACGACAGGATGAAACGATGAGACGAGACGGCATCAATCGCTTCGGAGCCGCGACCGTAAGGGAGCGGTTTTTCCCTCGCTCCCTTACGGTCGCGGCCCTGCTGCTGCTCGCCGTGTCCGCCCCGGCGCAGGAGAGGCGGCAAGAAGCGGTGAAAACCACGCCCGAGCCGGCCCCGCAGCAGCCACCGCCCAATAACTGGTTCAACGTCCGCACGCCCGGCCGCGGCGCCTTGGCCCAGCCCAATTCGTTTTTGCAATACGGGCCTCCTGCCAACAGCAATTGCTGTCCGGGAAGAAGGTGCGGCCACTATTGTAAGCAGATTCTCGCCTGGGCCACCTACTGCCCCAAATACCATGTGTGCGCCTGCACGCAGTGCTGCAATAGCTGCCAGTACAAGGGCGTCGTGCCGCTGTATCCGTTCTTCTACAATCCCAAGTGCATCGAAGGCAGCGGCGACCATGCGACCTTCGGCAACGAATGCTATCGCGGCTACAAGGATTGCCAGACCTGCGGCCATAAGTAAACACCAGGGACCTCCTTCACCCCGTCACGACGGAACCCGGCGCGAGCCGGGTTCCGTTCGTTTTTTCCGCTTACCTATAATCAACGACATCGCCCACCTCGTGGAGAGCAGCCGATGGACATCGTGCCGCAAGTCGCGCGCACCGAGGACTGGGGGGCCGCCTTCCGCTTGATCTTTCAGTACCTCCCGGCCCAGGAGCGGGAGAATCGCTGCGCCAATGCGCTGCGTTTGCTCCAGCGCGGCGAACTCGATCCCCACGGACTATTCATTATCCGCGGCCCAGCTGGCCTGTGCGGCGCTCTGCTCTGCATGCCGGTCCCCGGACGCAGCGCTCTCCTTTGGCCGCCCGGTGTGATTGAGGACCGGCGTGCCGAGTTGGAAGATGCTCTGCTGCGCCATGCCTGCGCCTGGCTGCGGCAGCGCGGCGTAAAGTTGACGCAAACGCTGCTTGCGCCCGAAGAGACGTTCCTTGCCGATCCCCTGCTGCGTAATGGATTCTCCGCTGTCACGCGCTTGTGGTACATGCGGCACAGCCTGAACCTGCCCGTGGATTGCCTGAATACTCCTTCCCGCCTGACTTATCAAACCTTCGCCGATGATGCACTGTTTCGGCAGACGTTGCAGCGCACCTACGAAGGCACGTTGGATTGCCCGGAAGTCAACGGCGTGCGCGGCATTGACGAAGTGCTGGAAGGTCATCGCGCACAGGGTACGTTTGATCCGGAACGCTGGTGGCTGGCGTGCGAAGGGGAGCGTCCGGTGGGCGTGTTGATGATGACGGAAATTCCGGAAAGCGGAGATTGGGAAGTGGCCTACATGGGCGTGACGCCGGAAGCGCGACGGCGCGGTTTTGGTCGCGAAATGCTGCTGCACGGCCTGTGCGAAGCTCGCGCCGCCGATGTGCCCACCGTCACGTTGTCCGTCGATGCGCGCAATCAACCGGCCTGGAACCTTTATCGCTCAATGGGATTCGAGCCGTACGATCAGCGCGTCGTGTACCTGGCGATCTTCTAACCCCGGCGAGCGGGGGGCGTAAGCCCCCTGTTGATTCCCAACAGGGGGCTTACGCCCCCCGCTCGCCGCGGCGAAACGAAGATGCCAAGAATGACGCACCACCAGCGTCGCAACCGCGGCAAAAAGTAAACTTTTGCTGTTGGCGAAGCCCCGCCGACAGTTTAGAATTGCCCATCCTAGCGTGGGATCCTATCCGGAACTGGGATACCCGTGACAGTCGGTGAACGCAATCTTGTTCAAGCGCTGGAACAAGCAATTTCCCAGCGAATTGGCGAACCGCGCTACAAGCTCTGGTTTGAAGGCAGAACTCGCTTTCATTGGGACGACGATCAGCTGACGATCGGCGTGCCCAATCGTCATTTCGGCGAATGGGTGGAAAAGAGCTTCGGCACCGCTGCCGCCGCCGCCGCCCAGGAAGTGTTCGGCCAGGCCATGCGGGTACGCTTTGTCATTGACCCGCAGCTGTTCCAGGAGGCGCGGCGCGAGCAAGATGAGGCACGGCAAGCACAGAGTCCAAAGTCGGCGAGCGGGGGGCGTCAGCCCCCTGTTGCGAACCAACAGGGGGCTGACGCCCCCCGCTCGCCGACTTTGCGCCGCGTCCGTCGTTGGCGTCGTCTGAGTGATTTCGTGGTGGGGCCGTGCAACCGCGTGGCCTACGCCGCCGCGCAGAGCGTCATCGAAGCCCCCGGCGAGGGGGCCAACCCCATTGTTCTGCATGGGCCGGTCGGCACCGGCAAAACGCATTTGCTCGAAGGCATCTATGCCGGCCTCCGCCGCGCACATCCCGATTGGCACGTCGTCTATCAAACCAGCGAGGACTTTACCAACCGCTTCCTTCACGCCTTGCGGATGAAGAACCTGACCGGCTTTCGCAAACATTTCCGCGAATGCGATGCTCTGCTTGTGGATGATCTGCATTTTTTGGCGTCGAAAAAGGCTACCGTGACGGAGTTTCTTCACACCTTCGACGCCCTGTTGGCAGACGGCCGGCAGATGGTGCTGACATGCGATTGTCACCCGCGCTTGGCTGACGATTTCACGCCGGAATTGACGGATCGTCTTCTCGGCGGCGTCGTCTGGGGCCTGACGCCGCCCGATGCGGACACCCGGCTGGAGATCCTGCGTAACAAGTCGTTGCGCGAGGGCGAGAAGTTGCTGCCCGAGGAGGTGCTTCGCTTTTTGGCCGGCCAGCTGCGCGGCAACGTCCGCGAGCTGGAAGGTGCGGTGCAAAGCATTCGCCATTACAGCCGTGTGACTGGCCGGGCCATCGATGTGCCGTTGGTGCGCGAAGCGGTGGCGGATTTGCTGCGTCATGCGGTGCGGGTGGTGCAGCTGACCGACATTGATGCGGCAGTCTGCGGCGTGCTGCGGCTGGAACACGGCGCGTTGCAGTCGAAGGGACGGGCCTGGGCCGTCAGTCATCCGCGCATGGTGGCCATGTTCCTGGCCCGCAAGCACACGGCGGCCTCGTACAGCGATATCGGCAAGCACTTCGGCGCTCGCAATCACAGCACCGCCGTCGCCGCCGAAAAGAAGGTCCGCCGCTGGCTGGACACCGACGCCGAGCTGCCCCTGGGTCAACGCCGCATCCGTGTCCGCGAATTGATCGAGCGCGTCGAGCGCGATCTGCTGCGCTAACTTCCGCAATCCGCTCTCGGCTGTCCTTAGTGTCCCTTGTGTCCTTGGAAAAGACCCAAAAGACACAAAGGACAACAAGGACAGCGGATGGCGATCTGCGCAAGCGCGCGAAAGATTGCCGATTTTGCCTGATCTCCTCTAAAGGCAAGTTCCGCATACGGCTGATGCAGTCCTTTTTTTCCGCATTTTCTTGCCGCATCGGTCGATTCTAAATATGCCGAATGCGGCAGTCTTAGCGAATGAGATGGCCGCATGGCGTTACAGTCACCCCCGCACGGGTAGGACAGGGGACGTGGAGCGCCCCCGGGCTGATTGCCGCCCCGTGGACGGACGGGTCTACCTTGGTGAAAGGAGTCACGATGAAACGGATCGGCTTGATGGCTTGTGCCGTGCTGGGACTGGCCCTGTACAGCAGTCAGGCAAACGCCGGCTGGAGCGCTTTGACTTACAGCGGCTATCAACCCTGCTGGAACATTTTCGCGCATCGCTACAAATGCTTGACGTGTGAAGAAGAGCGTCTGCAAAAGTTCTGGCACGA
>Ga0070739_10003942_pt1 | contig 18042 bp, 16 predicted proteins | sample Coa_R1_7_FD_66445 | JGI IMG/M metagenome (GOLD analysis project Ga0070739, IMG submission 66445) | Surface soil microbial communities from Centralia Pennsylvania, which are recovering from an underground coalmine fire - Coalmine... | ecosystem: Environmental > Terrestrial > Soil > Unclassified ... | reverse complement strand
GCTCGGTCCCCGTGGGCCTGCTGGGAAGCGTCCTGAGCGGGCTGGCCGTCGGCCCCGCTATCTCCTGTCAGTACCAGCTCATCAGCAGGGCGGCTATCAGCGGCAGCGAGACCGAGGCGTTTGCCTGGGGGCAGGGCTCGATCATCGCGGGACTGTCCGCCGGGTCGGCGCTCGCCGGCGCGTCGATCGGCCTCGAGGGCGTCGGCGCTCCGTTTGTGATCGCCTGCCTCGCCGCAGCCCTCGGCGGGACGATCGCGTGTGTGTTGCCGCCGCTACCGACCGCGGAGTCGGCCGCCGCTTACATTGAGAATCGCTCCGCTGATCCAGTCGCCTGAGCGGTGAAGCAGGTACGCCACCGACTCGGCGATTGGCTGCGGACCACCGAAGCCGAGCGGATGCGTGGACAGATAGGGCTCGACGTCCTCGGGCTTCATCGGCGTGCCAGTATTCCCAGTCGGACCTGGCATCAGGCAGTTGACCAGAATCCCTTGGCCCTCGAGCTGAGCCGACAACCCGACGGTCAGGCCGATCAGTCCTGACTTCGCAGCGCAGTAGGCCGGCGAGACCTGGTCGCCGCCGACGTAAACCGAGGAGGAGCTGACGTAGACGATCCGGCCATAGCGCTGCTCGAGCATCTTCGGCAGAACGGCCTGGGTGCACCACCACTGCCCTGTGAGGTCGATGTCGATCAGCCGCCGCCAGTGCTCCTCGTTTATCTCCTCGGCACGGCCGTACTGGGCGTCGAGCCCGCCGTTATTGACCAGCGCATCGATGCTGCCAAACGTATCGATCACGCGCCGGGCCATGGCGTGCGCCGAGTCGCGGTCGGCGACATCGAGCCGAATGGCCAGCGCCTGGTGCCCGGCCGAGCGCAGCGCATCGGCCACGTTCTCGGCCTTCTCGCGCTCGATGTCCGCCACCACGATAGTCGCACCGTCGGATGCGAGCGTCCAGGCCGTGGCTTCGCCGATTCCCTGGGCACCGCCGGTGACGATCACCACCTTGTCAAGTCGTCGCTCCATCTCAGACGGCCTGCTGCTGGCCGGCCAGTTCGGTCTGGGTAACTGAGGCGAAATGGCAGGCGGCGCACTGGTCGCTCCCCTCGGCTCCACTCAGTCGGGGATCGTCCTCCAAGCAGCTCGCCGGGCGGCCCAGGCGCTCGCTCAGCCAGCACCGGGGATGGAACCGGCAGCCGCTGGGCGGATCGATTGGCGACGGCGGCTCACCGGCCAGGGGGATGCTCCGATTCAGACCCTGACTCACGGGATCGATGGAGGGAATCGCCGACACGAGGGCCGCCGTGTAGGGGTGCCGGGGCTCGGCCAGCACGGATCCGACCGGGCCGGTCTCGACGACACGTCCCAGGTACATGACCGCCACACGTTCGGAAACCTGCTCGACCACGGCAACGTCGTGGGCAATGAACACGTAAGTCAGCCGCAGACGTTCCCTCAGGTCTATCAGCAGGTTGATGATCTGAGCCTGGACCGAAACGTCGAGCGCCGTCACCGGCTCATCACAGACGATGAGCCGTGGCTCCGAGGCCAGCGCCCGGGCGATGCCCACTCGTTGGCGCTGGCCGCCGCTCAGCTCGGTCGCGCGCCTGTCGCTCACCTCGCGGCTCAGCCCGACCAGGTCCAGGAGTCCAGCCACCCTCTCAGGAATCTCGCGCTTGGTGGCCAGCCCCGCGGCGGTCACCGACTCGCCGACGATCGATCGCACCCGCTGGTGTGGGTCGAGGCTTGCGAACGGATCCTGGAAGACCATCTGCACGTCTCCGCGCCGGCGGGCCCCTCCGGGCCCAGCCCCCCGCACCCTGATGCTTCCGGCGCTCAGGCTCTGCAACCCGACGATGGCCCTAGCCAAGGTCGTCTTGCCGCAGCCAGTCTCACCGACGATGCCGAGCGACTGGCCCTCGCTGACCTCGAGGGACACGCCGTCGAGAGCCTGAATCGTGCGCTTCTCCTTCGGTTGCTCACCCCGGGCCGGAAACGACACGCACGCGTTCTCGACGGTGAGGATCGTTTCTCTGCTGCTCGCCGCGTTCATTCCCGAGCCCCCCGGAACTTCCTGAGCATGGCGGCGTCTGCGTTCCAGCAGGCGGCCTCGCGGTCGGCCAGCACGAGACGCAGCGGAGGGTCGGCTTCGCACTCCGGCCCGGCCAGCGGGCATCGCGTCCGGTACGCGCAGCCGTTCACTCGGCCGGTCAGGCTTGGTGGCTGGCCGGGGATCGCCTGCAACGGGTCGGCGTTGCCGAGCTTTGGCACCGCTTGGAGCAGGCCGGCCGTATACGGATGGGTGGGGCTGCCCAAGACTTCTCGCACCGGCCCATGCTCGACCACCCGGCCCGCGTACATCACCACGACGCGGTCGGCCACGTTGGCCACCACCGCCAAGTTGTGGGTGATCAGCAAAAGCCCCATGCCGAAGTCCGCACGAAGCCCGGCGAACAGCTCAAGCACCTGCGCCTGGACGGTGACGTCGAGCGAAGTGGTCGGCTCATCGGCGATCAGCAGAGCCGGCTGGCACGCGATCGCCATGGCGATCATCGCCCGCTGCAGCATCCCGCCGCTGAATTCGTGGGGGTAGCTCATGAGCCGTTTCTGGGGTTCGGAGATCCCGACTCGGACCAGGAGCAGCCCCGCCTCTTCGATTGCCTGCTTGCGCCCCATTCCCCGATGAAGCTGGAGCACCTCGGCGATCTGCGCACCCACCCGGAGCACCGGGTTGAAGCTGCTGAGTGGGTTCTGGAAGACCATTCCGATCCGGTCGCCCCGGATCTCGGCCAGCCGCTTCTGGTCGAGCGTCTGGCCCTGGAAGCGCACCGAGCCGCTCCTGAGCGACCCGTTCGGTGGCAGCAGCCCAATCAAGGACAGCGCGGTCACCGTTTTGCCGGAGCCCGATTCGCCCACCACACCAAGCACTTCGCCCGGCTTCATGGTCAGGCTGACCCCCCGGACCGCGTCGACGGTTCGGTGGCCGAGCTCGAATTGGACCGAGAGGTCGGTGAGCTCGACCAGGTGCTCATTGCTCGCCGTATCGTTCACACCGGTGTCGCCGTCGGGCTGAATGGGGACCAGCGGCGGCGCATTCACGGCAGGAACACCTCGTATCCGGGCGCCACCAGCGGCCATTGGGCGGCAGCCTCCCAGCGCTTGGCGAGCCGCAGGAGCCAGCCATCGCAGCCGCGCGGAGCAATGATCTGCACGCCGAACGGGATCCCGTCAATCTCCCCGGCAGGCACGCTCAGCGCGGGGTGGCCCGTGAGGTTAAGCGCGGCGGTGTTGAAGTAGCTCATCGGCACCGACCGTCCCTCCAGCCCGGGCATCACGCCATCGGCCGGAATCGAGCCGATCGTCAGCGTCGGGCTGAGGAGGATGCTACGGTCGCCCAGGAGCTCGTCGAGAGTCCGCACGTGGTCGCAGCGCCGGGCCCGGGAGGCCAGGTAATCGGCCAGGCTCGTATTTCGCCCGGCGTCGATCCAGGGTAGGACCCGCGCGTCAACCAGCTCGCGTTGGCGATCCAGCTCGTCCCACCCGGCGGCCCAGGCATCCTCGGCCGCATAGATCGCGGCCCAGTCGTCGTCCGCCGACTCGGGAAGCACGGGAAGGCCGAGCGGCTCGGCATCCCGGCCGAACGCTTCGGCCATCTTTGCCGTCGCCGCCTCGAACGCGCTGACAACCTGACCGTCGACCTCGGATGAACCAACCAACCGCGGGGCCGTTAGGACTCTGCCCGGAAGCAGATCGGCGTCCGCCGAATCCACGAGTCCGTACACGCAGCTCGGGTCACCGGTCGCCGGTTGGGCCAGCAACCTCAGCAGCAGCTCGAGGTCGGTAGCCGTCTGCGCCAGTGGCGCCGAAGACGAGAGATCGAGTGGCAGCCGCGCTGGCCCGTGCCCGATGATCCCGCTGGTCGGCTTGAGCCCGACTAGCCCGCACAGTGCGGCCGGGATCCGGGTCGATCCGCCTCCATCGCCGCCCGAGGCGATTGGCGCCACGCCGGCCGACAGTGCGGCAGCGGAACCGCCGCTTGATCCGCCTGGGCTCGTGCCGTGGCGCCACGGGTTGTGGGTGACACCCCAAAGCCGGTTGGCCGTGAAGCTCTCCATCGCGAACTCCGGCAGGTTCGTCTTGCCCAGGACCACGGCACCGGCTCGCTTCAGGCACGCCGCCGTTGAGCCATCCGCGGAGGCGGCGGGCGCGTCGCGGTGAATCAGCGATCCGTAGGTGGTGGGAAACCCCTCGACGTCCTCGACGTCCTTGATGAGCGCCGGAATCCCGGCCAGTTCCGGCAGCTTCTCGCCCTGCTGGCGCCAGCTGTCAACCTCGTCGGCCGCCTTCAGGGCAGCCTCAGCGTCGAGGGCGATCACCGCGTTCAGATCCGCGTGAGCGGTGATCCGCGCGAGCGCCTGCTCGACCAGTGCTCGCGAGGTGACCTCCCCACTCTCGAGCCGACCCCTGAGCAGCCCGAGGATGCCCTCCCTGTGGATCTCCCGGTCGGCAGGATGCGACGGCGGGGTCACACCGAGTACCACGACGTTGCACCCCCATCCACGCGCACAATCGCCCCGGTCATGAACGACGCGCCCTCGCTGGCCAAGAACAGAGCTACGCGAGCCACCTCCTGTGGCTTTCCATTGCGCCGCAGCAGGATCAGGCGATCCTGCTGCTCCTCGAGGCCGGGGTCGGAGGCGAAGATCTCAAGGGCTCGCTCGGTCGCCGTAGGCCCGGGAACCACGCAGTTCACGCGGATGCCGGCGGAGGCCGAGTCGACCGCCAGGGCGCGGGTCAGGTTGATCACGCCCGCCTTGGCGGCGCAGTAGCCCACCGAGCGGCGAGCGCCGAACAGCCCGTACTCCGAAGCGGTGAGGATGATCGCGCCGCGCCCGCTCTGCTCCATGACCGGGATCCCGTACTTGGCCAGGTAGAACTGGCCGCTCAGATTGATTCGCAGGCTGCGTTCCCACGAGTCCACGCTGACCTCCGGGGCGGATCCCCACTCGTGCGTGCCCGCGTTTGCGTAGATCACGTCAAGGCGCCCGAACTCCTCGGATACCCCTTCGATCAGACGCCGCACCTGCTCGGGGTCGCCCACGTCCGTGCTGATCGCCTTGGAGCGCGGCAGTCCAAGTCCGGAGATCTGGTCTACCACCGGCTGGCCATCGCTCACGTCGGCGATCACCACGTGGGCCCCGGCCTGGGCGAACAGCACCCCGGCGGCTCGCCCGATGCCGGTCGCCGCGCCGCTGATCACGCACACCTTCCCGGTGAGGAGTTGGTCGGACACCACGGCGGCCATGGTTTCAGGCGCGTTGACAGACATTTACACTCCCATGCGATTCAGGTTTGCAACCGGACACGCGGATCGACGACCGCGTACAGGACGTCAGTGACCAGGTTGAGGATGCAGTAGGTGACCGCGGCGATCAGGATGATCGCCTCGACCGGGGCAAAGTCATGAGCCCCGATCGACTCAACGGTCAGACCGCCCACCCCAGGCCAGTTGAACACCGCCTCGACGAGCAGCGCCCCCGACAGCAAGTCGCCGATCGACAGCGCCGAGAGCGTCATCACCGGCAATAGGCCGTTGCGCAGTGCATGCTTGAACAGCAGGCGCCGCTCACCCACGCCCTTGGCGCGTGCGGTGCGGATGAAATCGCTACCGAACACCTCGAGCACGCTCGCTCGCGTCACTCGTGCCAGGTAGGCGGCGATGGGGATGGCCAGCGTAATCGCAGGAAGCGCCAGGTGGGCAAAGGCATCGCCCAGGGCCGAGAAGTTGCCAGCGATCAACGAGTCAATGGTCAGGAAGCCGGTGACCTGTGGCGGCGCGTTAGTGGTCACCGCCAAGCGCCCGAACGGCACCGGTGCTATGTGCAGGTGCGTGTAGAAGATCAGGACAAGCACTAGCCCCAGCCAGAACACGGGGGTGCCCAGGCCGAACACGGCGCCGTATCCGGTTATCCGGTCAAACAGCTTCCCGGGGCGCGCCGCCGCGAAGGCGCCGATCAGCACCCCGGCCAGGATCCCGACCATGCTCGCGTACAACGCCAGTTCGGCGGTGGCCGGTAGGCGCTGGACGAGCAGGTGTCCCACCGACTCGTGCAAATGCCAGGCCGTGCCGAAGTTGCCGTGCAGGACGTCGTCCGTGTATCCGAGGTACTGGTTAATCGGCGACTCGTTCAGGTGCATCTGCGAGCGGACGCTCGCGATCGCCGAGGGCCCGGCCAGCGGCCCGGCGACCAGACGCGCCGGATCCCCGGGGGCCAGCCGGAACAGGAGAAACGCACCGATGGAGGCCAGCCACAGGACGAGCACGGTGGCCCCCAGCCGGCGAAGCAGGTAGCGCGTCATTCCCAGGCTCCCTAGACGGCGTACGCGAACCGCGACGCCAGCGCGTCGCCCAGACGGATTGTGAGGGCCACCAGAAGCAACAGCCCGATCCCCGGGATCACGGCAACCCACCACTGCCCGGTCAGCAGGTAGGACTGCCCGTCGGCGATCATGGCGCCCCACTCAGATGTCGGGGGACGCACCCCGAGCCCGATGTAGCCGAGCCCGGCTACGGTGAGCACCGCGTAGCCAACTGCCAGCGATGCCTGGACCACGACGCCGTCCAGGACGGCCGGAAATACGTGATGCCAGAGGACGTGGACGCGCCCCCACCCCATCAGCTTCTCGGCGTCGAAGAAGGTCCTCGTCTTGAGCGACAGGACCTCGCTTCGCACCCGCCGCGCGTACCAGGGGATGCTCGCGACGGTCACCGCCACCGCCGGCGCCAGCACCCCCGGTCCGATGGCCAGGGCGACCGCGATGCCTAGGATCAGCGCGGGGAAGGCCAGGAGCGTGTCCAGCCCGCGCATCACGATCGCGTCAACGATTCCGCCCATCAGCCCGGCGACGCTCCCGATCACCATCCCGAACACCGCTCCGATGGACACCGACGTGAGCCCGACCAGCATCGACAGACGTGCCCCGGTGAAGAATCGGGCCAGCATGTCCCGTCCGAACTCGTCGGTCCCGAACGGGTGTGTCCAACTGGGGGACTGGAGATGAATCGACAGCTTGGCCGTGTTGGCACCCCACGGCCACACCACCGGCACGATCAGTGCCACCAAGAAGTAGATCAGGAGCAGCCCCGCCGGAACCGCCACCGACTTCTCCGACGCCCACCATCTTCGGGCGTCGCTTTGGACCGAGCGCGGTTCCGGCAGGACACTGAGGAGCTCCGCTTCCATCGCTACGCGATATGGAAGAACCGGGTCGCTTGGTCCGAGTAGTAGGTGTAGCCAGTCAGTCCCTTCGTCGTAACCACCACGTGGTCCAGCGACAGGAGCATCAGGTACGGCGCGTCGTTCGTGACGGTCCGCGCTATCTGCTGGTAGAGCCGCGTGCTGACACTTTCATCAGGGCTCGTACGCGCCTTGGCCAGTTCGCTGTCGACCGTCTTGTTGCAGTAGTTGGACCAGTTGAACGTGTTACCGCACTGAACGAAGTACCCCATGAAGAAACCCGGGTCAACCGAGCCCTCAGGGCCGTCCTTGATCATGTACATCTGGTCCTTCCAGTTGTAGACCTCGTTCACGAACTGGGAGGGCGGGACGACCGAGACGTTGAGGTGAATTCCCACGGCCTTCCACGCGGACTGAAGCGCCGTCGCGATGTCTTGTTCCACCGGGTATCCGGACTGCAGGACCATCGTCAGGGATTTGCCCTCGACGCCTGCCGCCGTGAGTAAGCTCTTGGCCTTGGCCGGGTTATAGGGATACGGGTTGGGCAGCTTCTGGTACCCGGGCATCACCGGGAGCAACGGCCCGACTGTGCCGGTGGCATAGCCGTATCCGTACGTGGAGACGATCTGGTTGAAAGGGGTCGCGTAGGTCAGCGCCTGGCGGACCCGCAGGTCGTTCAGCGGAGCCATCTTCACGTTGAACCCGACGTTGTAATAGAACTGGCTCGGATTCGAGATCACCTTCAGGTTGGCGTTGGAGGCGACCTTCGGTAGATCCTGCAGCGGCACGTCAAACGCCATGTTGATCGCCCCCGAACTCGCGAGCAACTCCATGCTGCTGGGGTCGCTGACGATTCGGATCACGACCTTGCTCGGCGCGGGAGTCCCGCCCCAATAGCCCTTCCGGGCGGTGAGAACGATCTGGTCGTCAGGCTCGTAGCTGGTCAGCGTGAATGGACCAGAGCCGGCCGCGTGTGTCGAAAGCCACCGCGCGCCAGCCTTCGAGTCGCCGCCGTGGGCCTCGACGACCTTGCTATCGAGGATCACGACCTGCTGGGACATCGTCTTCAGGAAGATCGGGTCGGGCGTCCTCAGCTTGACAACCACCGTGTACGGCCCCGCCGCCTTGACGGAGGTGACCTCGTTGTTGAAGCCCGAGTTGAGCACGTAGCCCTCACACCCGTTCTGCTTGAGCGCGTACTGAAGACTGAACACCACGTCAGCCGAGGTCATTGGATCTCCGCTGGAGAACGTCACCCCGTGACGCAGCTGGAACGTGTACTCGGTGTCCTTCGAGTTCGCCGTCCACGACGAGGCGAGCATCGGCTGGACCTTGACTCCGGTGGTCGTGACCAGTTCGTCGTAAAGATTCTGGATCGTCGTATAACTCGGTATGTCACACGCCGAACCCGGATCGATCGTGGTGACCGGGGCCGTGTAGGCCGCGGTGATCACTGGGTGAGCGTTGACGCCAGATGAAGCCGATTCCCCTCCGCCACCGCTGCTGCCGCATGCGGAAATGAGCACGGCTGTCGCGCCGGCCAAAAGCACGGCACGGAATGGCTTTCGCGAAATCACTCTCACCATCTCCTCAACTGTCGTGTCGTGAGAGAGCCCGACGCGGCGGCTCTCCCTGAGTGGTCGGTAGACCGAGGCGCACCAGCCTGGCCCCAAACTGCGCCGAGACATCCCCGCTGATCGAAACGCTCCGCAGGAAAGGTTGGGATAGGTCTCATTACGTTCTCTCGCCCCAGAAATCCTCAGCGGCCCGATCCTAGCGAACTAACGTCCGTTAGGTCAACCCAGGCCGTGTTGGCGCTCGGTTAGAAAGGGCTGATCGAGGGCTCCTGCGCCCACGAATATGGCTGTCCCTCGCGGCTCCCTTGCGGCGGCCATCAACGGAAGCGCGCCAAACTAACGCTCGTTAGGTATGATAGCCTAGCCCTTCGCCATGGCAAGTCAAATCTTGGACGACAACCTCGCAGCCGCCGAGCTCGCCTGGCCCCGGCTCCACGAGATGCTCGCGCAAGGCATGCCGCTGATCCTCACGGTCGGCTCGTTCGAGCAGCACGGGCCACACCTGCCGGTCAATACCGACACGCTCATCGTCGGGGAGCTCGCGTACCGCGTCGCGCAGCGTGTGGGCGCGTTGGTTCTCCCCACGCTCCCGTTCGGGGCACCCTCTCGCCCGCGATCAGGTGGCGGGGATCTGTTTCCCGTCCCAGATCTACCGCTCACCACACTGATCCCCGCGGTCGAGGCCCTCGCCGAGGGCTGTCTCGCCGCGGGGTGTCATTGGCTGATCGTCATGTCCTGGCACCTGGAGAACGCAACGGTCCTCTGGGAGGGCCTGCGCGGCCCGGCACAGCGACACGACGGCACGATCCAACTCTTCGAAGCACCCTGGGACTACCTGGGCAAAGAGCTCGAGGACGAACTCTTCCCCGAGGGAGACCCTAACTGGAACGCCGACCATGCCGGCCGGCTCGAGACCGCGATGATGCGCTACCTAGCGCCACACCTGGTCGGCGAACCGCCTGCCCCAGTGCCGTTCGTCCCTCGCGCCAGCTACGACGTCCTCCCCACGCCGCCCGACTCGGTGCCGTCGACCGGCGCGGTGCTTGACTCCCGCAACGTCACACGCGAAACGGGTGAGCGCAGCACGCACGCGATCGTCGAGGGCATTGTTTCGGCAGTCGGCAGCGAGCGCAAGCGTCACTGACGAGCCGCCCGCGCGGCGCGAGGTCGTGGCGCTCAGGCGACCCGCCGCGGTAAGGCTCCCTCCGCCGGTGGCGTTGGCCGTGTGCGGCGCCGCCACCATCTCGTTCTCGGCGATCCTCGTGCGGGCCGCCAACGTCTCGCCCTCCACAGCAGCGATCTTCCGCTGCGCCTACGCCCTGCCGGTACTGGGGCTCCTGGCTTACCTCGAGCGATCACACACCCGTGATCAACACGTTCGCCGGCGCCCTTGGCTGGCGGCGGCGGCAGGCATCTTCTTGGCCACCGACCTGATCTCCTGGCACCACGCGATCGCCGACGTCGGCGCCGGCTTGGCCACGGTGTTGGGCAACGCCCAGGTTGCGGTGGTCCCGTTCGCCGCGTGGTGCCTGTATCGCGAGCGCCTATCCCGGCGCGTGCTGGTGATGCTCCCGGTGGCGATTCTGGGAGTGGTCCTGGTCTCGGGCGTCATCGGCGGCCACGCCTACGGCAGCCACCCGGCCACCGGCGCGGCGTTCGGCGCGGTGACCGCTCTGACCTACACAATCTTCCTGCTGCTGCTGCGCGCGGGGAGCGGGCCGGCCGCCACGATCGAGCCGCTGCTGATCGCCACGGCGATCGGGACGGTTGCCGCGACTCTGATCGGTGCCATCGTGGGGGATGCCCAGTTCGTGCCAACTTGGCCGGCCCACGCCTGGCTGGCACTGCTCGCCTTGACCTCGCAGGTCCTCGGCTGGGTCCTCATCACCTACGCGCTGCCGCGGCTGCCCGCCGCGACAACCTCGATCATCCTGACCGTCCAGCCTGTCGGGTCGTTGATCTTTGCCGCGCTGATCTTCGGCGAGGATCCGGGCGTCGTTCAGCTCGTGGGCGCAGCGCTCATCTTGGTCACGCTGACCACGATGTCATTGCGCTCGCGGAGTCCGGCTAGCGCAGCACCGCGTCGAGCGTCGCGCGGTCATAGCGCGGCTCGACATCGAGCACGCGGTCGCTGATCACCGCCATCACGGCGTGGGCGGCCAGACGCGCGGTGCGCCCGGCTCCCGAGTCAAACCGGGGCAGGATCTCCGCCACGTCGAACGCGCCGAGCAACTCGCACTTCGCGACGATGTCGAGCGCCTCTAGCGCCTCCCCCGATGTCAGGCCACCGAACACCATGCTGTTAGTGCCGGGTGCGTGTGCCCCATCGGTGACGTCGATGTCGAACGTGACATACAGGCGGTCGGCCCCCTCGCACGCCCGCTCGAGCGCCTCGGTGAGCGTCTCCTCGAGGCCGCGCTTGTGGATGCTCCGCACCGTGTAGCCGATGAAGCCACGATCACGGCACAGCTCGAGCTGGTCGGGCTGGAGGATGTTGATCCCGTTCAGCCCCCACCACACCATGTTCCCCACGGACTCGTGCTCGGCGATCCGCCGGGCGAACGTCCCATGGTTGAGCCGGCCGAGGTCCTTGAACTCGTCCCACAGGTCGAAGTGCCCGTCGATCGTTAGGAAGCCGACCTTGGCATCGGGCTTGCGCTCCTGCAAGCCGCGCACGAAGCCGAGGTAGCCGGGATACGGGATAAAGTGATCGCCGCCGAGCAGGACCGGCATGGCCCCGCGCGAAGTGATCGTCGCCACCGGCTCGACGATCGCCTCGATTTGCTTGTGTACGTCCTGCTGGTAAATCCGCACATCGCCGACGTCGAACAGCCGCGGCTCGTCTGGGATCGTCCACACGTCGCCGGTCAGCGAGTTGACGTATCCGACCGGCTCGGGCTGAAGGCCGTAGTAACCGGCCAGGTACAGCGAAGCGGCGCGCACAGCGCGGGGGCCGTAGCGTTGGCCGTTGTAGCTCAGCACCCATGAGTCGGTAGGCACTCCAAGCACGGCGACGGAGCCCTCGGGCACCTCATCGGGGCGAACCATCGGGGCGCGGAAGAAACTGACCGGGCCCAAGTGCTCGTGGACGAACTCCAGCTGGTTCAACTCGGCCTCCTAGTGGCTGTCGGTGCTACTTGACGATCAGTTCGCTGGGCACGTTGTTGAGCACCTCGGGTCCGTGGTCAGTGATCAGAACGTTGTTTCCGATCATCATCGTCGCCCCGTCCGCGTAGGCCAGCCCGGGCTCCATCGTGATTACCTGCCCGGCCTCGATCACGTGCGGATCGTTCTTCATCAGGCTGAGCGCACCGATCCAGATCGGCGGGTAGGCGATCTCCATGCTGAAGCCGAACCGGCCCCACGTGTTCTGCTCATGTCCCTTGTGGCACTCGGCCACCAGGTCGACGATCTCGCTGACGGGCGTGCCGGGAACCATCGCGGCGGTCGCACGATCGAGCGCGTCCTTGACGATCGCGTAGAGCTCACGGATCTTCTTGCTCGGCTCGCCGACGACCACTGTGCGAGAGATGTTGCAGTGGTAGCGGCGCACCACCCCGCTGACCTCCATGTACACCGTGTCGCCCTTGCGGAGGATCTTGCCAACGGGCGTTCCGTGCAGGGTGCCCCGAGCATCGACCAGCGTCGGGTAGGCGGGGAATTCGCCGCCGTTGAGTGACACGGCGTGCTGGATCGCGGCCATCACATCGCGGTCGGTCACCCCCTCGTGGATCGCGTTGATCCCCGCCGTCACGCCCAGGTCCGCCACGTGCGCGGCGCGGCGCAGGTACTCGATCTCGGCCGGGCTCTTGACCAGCCGCAGGTCGTCGATCGCGACGCTCACATCGACGAGCTCGCCGGACAGCCCGGACTCCAGCTCGAACGCGTAGCTCGCCTTGAGGTGGTAGCTCATCAGGTTGACCCCGACGCGGCTGGCCCCATCGAGCCCACGCTCGCGCAGGACCTCGAGCGTCTTGGCCACCTGGTCCTCGTGCGTCCACAGTGTGCGCACATCCTCGACCCAACAAGTCTCCTCGCACAGCAGCAGTTCCGCCTTGTTGCACAGGAGCGTCAGCGGCTCATCCTCCACGGGGACGATCAGCGCCTGGTAGTAGAAGACGCTTGTCGGCTCATACCCGGAGAGCCAGTTGTAGTGCTCAGGCTGGGTGAGGATCAGGAGATCGATCTGGTTCTCCTTCATCCACTCACGCGTCTTGCCCACCCGCCCCTGATACTCCTCGAGCGACACGGCCATCCGGGGTGCAGGGCGCGCCCCGCGTTCTAGCTCAGGCGAGACTGCCATTCCTCGCACTCCTCTCGTATTCGCGTTCCGGTTCAGCCAACGATTGTCTGGCTCTGCTCGCGCATGAACTGCGGCACGTACCACGACCCCAGGCCGCCCTTGCCAGTCGAGCCGCTGGACTTCCAGCCGCAGAATGTCTGCGTGCCCGGCCAGGCGCCGGTCGTCGAGCCTGCCTGACGGTTGACGTAGACGACCCCCGCCTCGATCTTGTCTAGGAAGCGGTCGACCTCGCCCTGGTCATCGGAGAAGATGCCGGCAGTCAGGCCGTAGACGGGAGCGTTTGCCATGTCGATCGCCTCGTCGAGCGAGTCCGCCGACTCCAGGGTGACGAACGGGACGAACAGCTCGTGGAGTGTCAGCTCGTGCCCTACGGGCAGGCCGCGCACCACCGTGGGCTCCACGTAGTAGCCGTCACGGTCCAGCCGGCGTCCGCCCACCAGCACCTCGCCGCCGGCCTCCTGGGCCATGGCCACCGAGCGCTGGTGGCGCTCGGCGCTGCTGCCGTTGATCACCGGTCCGAGGAAGGCGTCGCGGTCGCCCGGATCTCCGACGGCCAGCGAGGCGCTGAACGCAGCAATTCGTTCGGCCAGCTCGTCGTAAACCGAGCCAAGCGCGATCGCCCGGGAGCATGCGCTGCACTTCTGGCCCGACAGCCCGAACGCGGCGCGGGCGATGCCCTCCGCCGCCTTCTCGATGTCGCAATTCGTCGTGACGATCGTCGGGTTTTTGCCTCCCATCTCGGTCAGCGCCGGACGCCCGTAGGGCCCATCCTGAAGCCGACGCGCTATCTCACGCCCGACCTGGGCCGACCCGGTGAACGCGATCCCATCCACGCGGGATTCGACGAGCAGCTTGCCAACCTCGGGGCCGCCCTGCACCAGGTTGAAGACCCCAGGTGGCAGGTCTGCGGCACCGAGGATCTCAGCCACCAGTTGCGCGCTCCAAGGCGCCTCCTCGGATGGCTTCAGCACTACCGTATTGCCGGCGACCAGCGCCGCCGATGTCATCCCGATGGTCAGGGCGAAGGGGAAGTTGAACGGAGAGATCACACCGAATACGCCGTAGGGCTTGAGCACGTCGGTGTTGCGCTCGGAGTCAACGAAGCTGGCCAGCGGCGCGACGAACCCCTTGTGGGACTCCATCTCGCCGCAGTACTTCTCGATCAGGTCGATGCCCTCCTGGACCTCGGCCAGTGATTCGGCCCGGGTCTTGCCGGTTTCCAGGCTGGCCACGGCCGCGATCTCGACGTGGCGCTCGCTGATCGCCTCGGCGGCGCGCAGCAGGCGGGCGTTTCGCTGCTGATAGGGCATCCGGCGCCATGTGTCGCGCGAATCATGCGCGGCCGAAAGCGCACGCTCGAGGACGGCCGGCGTGGCGGTGTGCGCCCGGCTCGCGATCTCGTTTGTGTCCGCCGGATTCTCGCGCTCAAACACGTCCCCCTCGGCTACCTCCTTGCCTCCGATTAGGTGAGGCGCCGGGTCCCGATCGCTTGAACGCGCTGCACTGAGCTGAGCGTCGAATTCGTCGTCTAGTTCGGCGCCGAGCGAGCCGCTCGTATATGTGAACCGCACCGTCATCTGGCAGCCCCTTTCCGCGATTGATCCCTCGCCTCCAAGCTGATGGCCAATCGGACGAGGCTGAACGATTTCGTGTACACCGGCTGGCAGTACCCGACGCGCAGCGCTGGTGCCGGCCTTGGCAAAACCCCACAAAAGCTTACTAACGCTTGTTAGCATAGCTCGGCGTTGGACAAAGTCAAGCCAGGGCGTCCAGCTGGGCAATGTCATCGGCCTCGAGCTTCAGCCCCGCTCCCCCCATGTTCTCCTCCAGGTGGGTGATGGAGGAGGTGCCGGGGATTGCCACGATCTGCCCGGAGTGTTGGAGCAACCAGGCCAGCGCCACCTGGCTGGGCGTCGCTCCGTGGCGCTCAGCGATCTCGCGCAGAAGCGGCGCGCCGAGCGGCAGCTGGCCGTCGCCCAGGGGGTGCCAAACGATGAACGCCAGCCCGTCACGCTCGCAGCGCTCCAGCACCGCCTCGTTCTCCCGGTTAGCCACCGAGTAGGCGTTCTGAACGCTCACGATCTCCGCGCAGCCAAGCGCCAGGTCGAGTTCGTCGGGGGTGACGTTGGAAATGCCGAGGTGGCGCACCTTGCCCTCGCTCTGAAGCTCGGTGAGCGCGCCGAGCGACTCCTCCAGCGGGACCTTGGGATCCGGGGAGTGGAGCTGATAGAGCTCGATGCAGTCCAGCCGTAGCCGGCGCAGGCTGGACTCGCACGCCCGGCGCAGTTGCTCAGGGGTGCCGTGGCGCGGCCACGGCGTGAACTCTCCGATCTCCGGCCCCTCCCGCACCAGTCCTCCCTTGGTCGCGACCAGCAAACCGAATGGGTAGGGATGGAGCGCGTGGGCGATCACTACCTCCGACTCGCCGTAGGTATCAGCGGTGTCGATCAGCTCGACGCCAAGCTCGAGGGCGCGGCGGAGCACGGCGTGCGCGGCGGTGAGGTCAGCCGGCGGCCCCCATATGCCCGGGCCGGACATGTGCAGCGCCCCGAAGCCGAGTCGGTGGACGTTCCACTCGCCGCCAATCGTGATGCGATCGGCCGGTGTCACTTCATGGCTCGGAGCGCCCTTACGGCGTACCCAAGCCGCGGCGCACGAAGTCCGCGTAGATTGTGGCTATCTCGTTGGGCTTGAGGGGCCCGTCGGGGCGGTACCAGGCGTCAACCTCGGTGCACATCGTGATCATGGCGATGGCCACCACGTGGATGTTCTCCGAGCGCCACCGGCGCTGCTTGATGCCGCGGTCGAGGATCTCGCGCAGCAGCTTCTCGTGGGAGTCCCGGACCTCGACCACCTTGGCGCGGTTCTTGGGCTCGAGGTAATGGAGCTGGGTGTCGCTGACCCGGCAGGCCTTGCGGATCTCGGTGTGGAAGGTGACGTGGTAGACGATGAAAGCACGCAGTCGGTCTTCGATCTCGCTGATGCCCTCCAGGGCGGCCACCGCGCCCTCGTAGAGATCGCGGCTGGTCTCCAGGCAGATCCGCAGGAGGATCTCCTGCTTACCCGCGTAGTGGTTGTACAGACTGCCCGCCTTGATGCCCACAGCGGCCGCGATATCCCGCATCGTCGTCGCGTGGTACCCGCGCTCGTAGAAGAGATCTGTGGCGGCATCGACGATGCGCTGCTCGGTTACTGGAGTCTCTTTTTCGGCTACGGGCACCATAAAACTAACGCTCGTTAGGCTACTGTCCGGCTGTGGTCATGTCAACGCGCCAGGCACTGGGGTCGAGCCGCGGCGGTCCGGCGGCAATTCTTGCCCGGAGCTCTCCGAGCGGCCCGCGGCTCGGCTCGATGATCTCAAGCCACCAAGTGGCTCCGACGCGCGCGAACGCGTCGAGCATCTCACCGTCAGGCGAGCGCGGGTCAGTCACACCGGCTGTCACCAGCTCGAAGCCGCTCAGGTGTCCTCGCTTTCTCTCGACGGCAGCTGCCATTTCAGCGAACTGGCCGGATGTCAGCGGCTGCTTGAGGTCCCAGATTCGGTTTATCGGGAAGAACCCGTCGAATCTGGCGGCACGCTGGGTGGGCCCGGGAGGTGATCCGTAACGGGCACCCACCCAGATCGGGATACGCCCCACCGGCTTGGGCGCGAGCACGGCGTCGGTCAGCCGCCAGGAGCCGTCATGGGTAACCGTCTCTCCCGACCACAGGCGCTGGACGATCTCCAGTCCCTCGTCGAGACGGCGGGCCCGATCAAGCAACGTCTCGTCTTCGCCAAAGGCCGCGAAGTCAGGCGGCTCCCCAAGGCCCACCCCAAGGATGAGGCGCCCCCGCGAGAGCCGGTTGAGGGCCACGGTCTGGTGGGCAAGCTCCCACGGCTGGCGACGAGCCACCGGCGTGATCAGCGGTCCGAGCAGGAGCCCGGTGCGCTCGGCGACCGCCGCCAGCACGATCCAGGGATCGACGGTCCGCACCGGTCGTCCCGGAACCAGCACGATGTGGTCATAGAGGAAGAAGCCGTCCCAGCCGGCCTCCTCGCTCTCCTGCGCTAAGTCGATAAGCGTCCGTGCGTCTCCCAGCGAGCCGAAGTTCGCGCAGTAGACGCCGAAGCGCATCGGGGGCAGTCTGCCAGCCGTCGGTCGCTCGGAGCGCTAGTCCTGGGCGGCGAACTCGAGTGAGGGACGGGTCGGCGACAGCGCTCGGCCGTCGCTGATGCTGCGCGGCTCACCGAACATGATCCAGTCGGCCACGAGCTCTCCGATCACCGGTGAAAGCTGAATTCCCGATCCTCCAGCGCCTCCGGCCGTGATCACCGTCGGGTCCTCGCCCGCCGGTCCGACCTGAGGGATGCCGTCTGGGCTGATGGGATAGACGCCGGCCCAGCCGTGGGCCAGGCCGGATTCCGACAGCGCCGGAAGCCGCGAGCTGAGCAGCCGGGCGACAGTCTCCAGAAACTCCTCGTCCGCCCCGCGCGCATAAGCGTCCGGATTGGCCGTAGGCTCGGTCGCCTCCTCGGTGTGCAGCCCCACGATCAACTGGCCGGCCCGCTCGTGGCGGAAGTACAGTCCGGTCTCACCGCTGTGAGGGGTGTAGTCCATCACCGACGGCATCATGTAGCCGAGGTCTCGGCCCAGATGGGCGACGACCGCTTGGTGGCGCTGGGGCTGCAGCGGCATCTCGTAGCCGAGCAGCTTCGCAACCTGGTCTCCCCACGGCCCGGCGGCGTTGACCACGTGCTCGCAGGTGAACTCCTCGCGCTCGGTGCACAACACGTGGCGGCCGGACTCGACCTCCACTCCCACGACGCGCTGGCGCGGCAACACCTTGACGCCGCGCTCCGTGGCCAGCTCGGCCAGCAGATTGCAGTACAGGTGGCCGTCGATGAAGCCGTCGCTGGGGCCGAACAGGCCGCAGTGGACATCGTCGAC
>Ga0070739_10003941_pt1 | contig 18044 bp, 13 predicted proteins | sample Coa_R1_7_FD_66445 | JGI IMG/M metagenome (GOLD analysis project Ga0070739, IMG submission 66445) | Surface soil microbial communities from Centralia Pennsylvania, which are recovering from an underground coalmine fire - Coalmine... | ecosystem: Environmental > Terrestrial > Soil > Unclassified ... | reverse complement strand
TCAGACAGAGTGATGACCAATGTGTTTTCGAGCAGTCCGCGCTCTTGCAAATCGTCGAGCAGTGCGGACATGACGTGATCCAGCTCCGGCACCAATTCCTGATGCGTCTCGAAGTTCTCACCGTGACTGTCCCACCAGCCCCGACCGACGCGGACGAACGGCACCCCTGCTTCGACCAGCCGCCGCGCTACCAGCGCTTGTTCGCCAAACAACGTCGGGCCGTAGCGATCGCGGACCTTCGGCGGCTCTTGCGTTACATCAAAGAGTTTTTCGCTGGCCATCAGGCCGCGCACACGCTGATACGCTTCGTTGTGGCTGCCTAGACTCAACGATGCCCGGCCCTGTGCGAACTGCCGGCTCAACAGCTCGCGCAGCTCGCCGCGTTGTTTGTGGTCGAGATCGTTGATGCCGTCGAGACGGCGAATGTTTTCGGGCACCATGCTGGTATACAATTCCATCGGCGCATAGCGCGAGCCGAGAAAGCCCGCCGTGCCGGTAGACATGCTGCGTCCTTCCGTGGCGAAATAGAACGACACATAATCGGGGACCTGGCTATCGGCTCGACCCAGCTCGCGCGCCAGCACGGCACCAAGATCAGGATACTTCAAACTCGGCTCATCGCGTCGCCCGCGCATCATGAGCTGAGCGGCGCCGGCATGATCGCCATTGCGTGTATTGAGGGAACGAATGATGCAGGTATGCTTCATTCGCTTGGCCAACTGCGGCATCAGCTCAGAAATGTGGATGCCGGGGACCGACGTGGGGATGGCGCGGAACGGTCCGCCGGTCGGCGCGCCGGGCTTGGGATCCCACGTTTCCAGTTGACTCGCTCCGCCTGCCAACCACAGAAGAATGCAACGTTTTTGCTGTTTTTTTAGTTCACCGGCGAGGAGCGGATGTTGCAGCACGTTCAACTGCGTCATGTCCGCCGCAAACGCAGCGGCTCCAACTGCGGCTGCACCCAGGAAGCCGCGGCGATCCATTGCGTGCAACGGCGAACCGCAAAAACGACGGTTAGGGGCCATGAAACTTCTCCCATCCTTCGGTTAGCGACGCTTCGCAGAAGCGTCGGGAATCGATCAATAATTGAAACGAAACTCCGTGCTGGTCAACAGTGCCCACACCATCTGCCGCCGTGCCTCAGCGGGTCGGTCGGCCCGCTGCTTGAGGTAGTCGCCGAGCACCTTGCGCTCCTCGTCGCGCGGCGGACGGCACAGGATTGTCCGCACCGCTAATTCAATCGCCTCGTCATCCTTGAGCCGCTTGAGTCGATTGAGCAAGCGATCACTTCCGTCGGCCAACACATCCTTTTCAATAGCGGTGCCGTTGCTGAACAGCAGCGCCTCACTGACGCCGACCTGAAAATCATCGCCGGGCTGCTCGAACAGCCGAGCCAAACTGGCGGCGCTCGACTCCAATCCTTGCAGTCTTTTGTCCGCCTCTTCCGTCCTTGCGATCCCCGGCAGAGTCTGAGGATCGGTAACGGCCAAGCGCAGCGACACGGTCAACTGCATCGGTGTCAACGGCTTGACACGGGCCACGGCGAACAGCGTCGGCTGGGGAGTCTCCCCCTTATCCCAGAGGCTATCGCGCCCATAAGCCCGGCTCAGGACCAGGCCGCGAATGAGTCGGCGCAGATCATATTGGTGTTCGATCAGATCGCGCGCCAGCCAGTCGAGCAATTCTGGATGGCTGGGTGCGTTCTCCGAGTGCATTTGATCAAGCGGCATGACTAGACCGTAGCCGAAGAAGCGCTGCCAGATGCGATTGACGATGGAGCGAGCGAAGAAATCACGCTCGCCCTGTTGCAACGATAATTTCACCAATTCAGCGCGAGCGCTGAACTTCGGTTGCACAGGCGCTGGGTCGGCCTTGGCGGAGGTTTTCTTGCTCTTCTTCGCTTCACCGGGCGATTCCTTCAACGTGTCCGTTTCGACCACCTTGCCGGTCAAGAACATCAGACGTGCCTGCCGTTCGACTCCTTTGGTCGTCTTGAATTTCACCAATCCCGTCTCGCGCTCGGCCAGCCGACCACCACTCAGGTAAGTACGGTTGAAAAACGATTTCATGCCGAAGAAATGATCCTGCTTCCAGTCGGCCACCAGGGGATGATCGTGGCAGCGGGCGCAGCTAACATTGACGCCGAAGAAAATCGAACTGATTTCGGCAGTAAGTTTATCCAGATCGCGGACACGCTGACGTAGAAACTCAGAAGCGGATTTCAGTTTGGGGTCATTCTCATCAGGAAGCAACAGATCCCGGTAAATGCGGTCCCAGCTGCGTCCTTCCGCCAGGGCTGTCAACAGATACGGACGGACGCTGCCGCGCGTCCCGTTCATCAGCATGGTGTCGAACTCGGTAGCTTGGTGACGCACGAAGGCGGGAGAACTCATCAAGCGTTCGACCAATTCAACGCGCTTCTCGGGCTTGGTGCAGGTGAGGAACGTCTGCGTTTCCTCAACGGTAGGAATGCGGCCGACGAGATCGAGAGTCAACCGCCGGATGCAATTCGCATCGCCGGCTGGACCCGCTTCCTGGATTCCTGCCTCCCTAATCCGTGCATCGATATAGTGATCGACGACCTGTTCGAGAGGCACATCGCGCGGCAGAAGCCCATCGGCCGCGGTTAGCGAAGGGCCGAACACAGAGGCGAGAAGGGCGAGGGTTGGACAGATGAACCGCATCGCAGGTTCCTTGCTTGGGGAACGGCAAACTTCCTTTTGGGCAGGCAGGCTTGACCCAGGCAGGTTGGGGGGCAAACTTCCGTCTTTATTGTGCGCGGAACGCGGATGAGTTGCAAGTACTTTACAAGATTGTTTAGCCATATAGCCCCCGGCTTGCCGGGGGCTAAATAATGTGTCAACCCAGCAACATCTGCAGCTGTTCCGGCCGGTCGATCAAATAGTCCGGAGCGTGTTCGGCGAGCAGCTCGCGCGTATTATAACCCCATGTCACCGCCGCCACGTCCACGCCCGCCTTCCGAGCCGCCACGATGTCCCTCACTTCGTCGCCTACGTACACCGCCCGCTCGCCCGGCTTGATTCGGCCCTTTAAGAAACGACGGATGCCGTCGCCCTTGCCGAAGATGCGACGATAGCCGAGGACAGCCTCGAAGAAGCCGGCAACGTCGTTGGCACGCAGACAATCCAAGATGTTTTCGCGGCTGTTGGAGGAGAGAATGCTCATCCGGCAGCCTGCCTGCCTGAAGTCGTTGAGAGCATCCGGCATCCCGGCGAAGAGGCGGACATTGGGCATGTCTCGACGAACAGCCGACAAGATGCCGGGCAGGAGCGTTGGCGCCTTCATCAGCGGAATGCCCAGCGTTCGCAAAAAGGCCAGGGGAGAGAGACCGCGGATCGACTCGGTATCGCGGATCGGACGCAGACCGCGTCGTGCGGCAACGACATTGTAAGCCGACACCATGAAAGCCAACGTATCAGCGAGAGTGCCGTCGAAGTCCCAAAGCACAAAAGCGTAACGCATATTGTTCTCAGCATATGAATAGTGCCTATCCGAGCCTGAAGCGTGAGCGAAGGCTGCCTTCGCTCACGCTTCAGGCTCGGATAGGCACTATTTCGTGATTCGCTGTATGATATTGTCGCAGGAATGGCAACAAACGCAAGGGACAAGAGGCGAGCCGTTTGTGTCCTTAGTCGAATTGTCGGTGCAAAACCTGGCCCTCATTGAGGACGTGCGCGTCGAGCTGCAGCCGGGCTTCTGCGCCTGGACTGGCGAAACCGGCGCGGGCAAATCGCTGTTGCTTGGAGCGTTGAGCCTGCTGCTGGGCGAACGCGGCTCGACAGATCTGTTGCGGGCCGGGGCCGAGGAGCTGCGCGTCACCGGACGTTTTGAGCTGGATTCGCCCCCCATGCGGCGCGAGATCGAGAGCATCCTGGATGGCACACTGGAGGAAAACGAAATCATCCTGACGCGGCGTCTCAATCGCAGCGGACGCAGCCACGCCTACGCCAACGATCAACCGGTCGTCCTCGCCACGCTAAAACAGATCGGCAATCTCCTCATTGACATTCACGGCCAGCGCGAGACCGAATCGCTGCTGCATCCCGCCTATCAACTGCAACTGCTCGACGCTTTCGGCCACCTCGACGCCCCGCGCCAGAAGTACATGACCTTGGCCGAGCGCGTTCGCGAGCTGCGCCGGCGGCAGCAGACGCTTTCAGCAGAACGGCAACAGCGCCAACGAGAATTGTCGCTGCTGCGTTTCGAGCGCAACGAGCTGGATGAGGCCAACCTGGAACCAGGCGAGATCGCGGACCTGACCCGCGAGCGCGACCGGCTGATGCACGCGCAGAACCTGCAAGCGTTCGCTGCGCTCGCTTCCGGCGAGCTGTACGACGAAGACGGCTCGATTGTCGAGCGTCTGGGGAAGCTCCAGCGCGAAGCGCAGTCGTGGGCCGCGCTCGATGCGAGCTTGGAGGAAGTAGTACGCCGGCTGGAGGAATTGAATGCTGAAGTGCAGGATCTTGCCGATACGCTCCGGCATTTGGGTCAGCGCTGGGAGGCGGACCCCGAACGCCTCGATGAGGTCGAACGCCGCTTGCAGTTTCTTCGTCGATTGGAAAGCAAGTATCGCCGTTCTCTCGACGATCTGATCGTTTATCGGGTCAGCCTCGACGAGCAAGAGACGCGCTTGCAACAGCAGGAAGACGACCTCGAACGTATTGAGGCAGAGTTAGGTGAAGCGTACGGCAAGCTGCGCGAGGCGGCGGCGGAGTTGAGCAAACAACGGCAGCGTGTCGCCGATCGCTTGGCCAAGGAAACGCAAAAGCAGTTAGGCGATCTCGGCATGGCCGGAGCACGGTTGGAGGCGATCTTGGAGACAAATCCACTCGGCGACGATCCGGCCCATACTGACGTACCCGCCTGGGGCGCCGATCAGTTGGAGTTGACATTGGCGGCCAATCCCGGCGAGCCGGCGCTGCCGCTGCGCAAGATCGCTTCCGGCGGCGAGCTATCGCGCACCATGCTGGCGCTCAAGACGGTGCTGGCCAGCCACGACCGCCGCGGCACACTGGTTTTCGACGAAATCGACGCCAACGTCGGCGGCCGGCTCGGTGACGTTCTCGGACAAAAACTGGCCGCCCTCGGCCAGACGCACCAGGTAATCTGCGTGACGCATCTACCGCAGGTGGCCAGCTACGCCCGGCATCACTGGACCATCCGCAAATCGCGCCGCGGCAAACGCACCATCACGCAGATTCAATTGCTGGAGGAGAACGAGCGGCTTGAGGAATTGGCCAGCATGTTGCGCGGCGAAGCCCGCGGTGAGACGACACGGCAAGAAGCAGCGGCCATGCTGGAGGCAGCGCGGCGGTGTTGGTGAAAAATCAGGACAATCGGTGCATGAAGTAGGGGCGATAACATGGCAACAGCTCCAAGCGAACCCCCTCGCATTTTCCTGATTGGAGTAATTGCCGTCCTCATTTTGCTGATCATTAGTTTAATCTGGCAGTACGTGGAAATTGACCATCGGCTTTCACGAAATGGGAAAATCGCTCGTCAACTGGTCGAAGCACTGGAGATCCGATTTCCAGGGTCCGAATTTGGAGGAGCAGCATCTTATGAAAGAGAAATCATCTACATCCATGTTCGCAATCACCTGGACGAGTCTAAGCGACAGGATGTCGAGACATGGCTGCGAAAGCAAAAAAACGAACAGAAGATCGAGCCGCAAATCTGGCTACGTTTCGATCAAGATACCGGAGACAACGACATCATCATAAAATAATGGTATTGAGCAAATTGGTAGGGAAACTGCAACATGAGTAAATCAGAGGTAGGGGTTATGAGCCGCGAATTCAGTGTTGTGATTGAGCGTGACGAGGAAGGGTTCTATGTTGCCTCTGTTCCCGCGCTGCCGGGGTGTCATACTCAAGCTCGCTCGCTCGACGAATTGATGGAACGGATACGTGAGGCGATCACCTTATGCCTGGAAGTCAAGGCTGAGGAATCGAACGGACTAGAGTTTGTCGGTGTCCAGCGTGTGAGTGTCCAAGCGTGAGCGGAAAGCTACCAGCCTTGACCGGGGCAGATGTGATACAGGCGCTAGAGCGGGGCGGGTTCGCTACAGTGCGAGTTCGCGGTGCCCACCACATCCTGCGACATACGGACGGACGAACGACCGTAGTTCCGGTACATGCCGGTGAAACGATCGGTCCTGGGTTGATGAGCAAGATTCTCCGCGACTGCCGCCTGGACCGAGAGCAGTTCCGGTCCCTCCTCAGCTGAACGAGTCACGTCGAGCAATGGGAACTCTTGTCCCCCTGGCGATGGGGCTGTTGAGTAACGAGTCGGTTCGGACTTTCCTTCCCCGAACCTGGATCGATAGAATGCAGATGCCATGAAAGAAACATTGCTTTTCATCGGTTTCCTCGTCCTGTGGATCTTCCTCAATCGTTGGCTGCTGCCGCGCATGGGCGTACCGACGTGAGGATCGGGTTCTTGTGCGGTGTCACCGCACCAAGTCAAAAAAACACGATCCACTCCGAAGATCGATGCACCTGCCACGAAGCAGCACGACGCCGAACTGGGTTCTCCGTCGTACGACCTAGAGCCATGAGCGATTCGCGTCCATCCTTCGTCTGTTAGCCGCGATCTGCAGTCATCTACCGAAGGAAACCGAAGCCTCGGACCTTGACCAATTACCAGAGGCGCGGCAGGATAGGGTACCGGATTGAACTACGGTATATCTCTATTAGCCGAGTGCTTGGAGGCTCTTCACGGTAAGCTGCTCAGGCGCTGCAACCCTGGCCGGACATGAACCTAGTCCCTGTCCTCGTGTCGCTGTTCGCCTTGCTCTTTCTGACAACGCTCGTCGGCTGGTTCGTCCTCTATTCTCGGTTCCGTCATTCGCTCGAAAAACGGTGGGCCTCAGCGGTCTTCCGTCTGTTACAGGATGCCGAGAACTGCATCCGCCTGGAAAATCGGCAGCTCCGAAAGTTGAAGAAGGAACGGGACGCCAAGGCTCGCTCACTCCGTGAGGAGGCGTTTGCCGCCCATTTGAACGACTATACGGTGGAGGAATTGGAGGCGTATCCTGGGATCGGTCCAGCTACCGTCGGGAAGCTCCGCGCGGCGGGTTTCATCAACCTGGCAAAGCTGCAACGCGCCAAAATCCAGATTCACGGCTTGGGAGCGAGGCGGCTGTCGGACATACAGTATGCGGTTCGCAATCTGTTGGGCAAGGCGCGAAGCACCTTCGATGCGGGGAATTGTCGTCAAGCCCAAAACCTTGCCGATCGACTGGAGACGTTATCCACACATTACGACCACCTGGAGGCGAAAGCCCGAACGTGCGCACGAGCAGCCGAGAAGTTCGTCGGTTCGCTCGGCGAATCGGTGAAACATGCTCGTGCCGTGACGTTTTGGCGCTGGTTGCGGCCAAGATCAAAAGAAGCCCTCGTTCCCGCCGAATTACTGGAGGTTTCCCTTCCGGACTTGGAGGCGGCTTTGCGAACGGCAGAACAACAAATCGCTCCCAGTGAAACGGCGAAATCCAAGCCAGCGAGTACCGAACCCGTCTTGGAATCGGAAATGCGAGATCAGGATCGATTGGCGCCGATGGAACTAACTATTCAATTTGCTTTTGGTGTCGCGCGCAAGGATGGTCCAGTCACCGGGACGGAGCGCGAATTGATCCGGCAGAGTATTCGTCAACGCTACAGCGACAACCGTGCGTTGCTCAATCGGGCGGAGACTCTTTGCGCTCATTATGAGACAGCAGCGATCGATCTGGAACGCTGCCTGGGCGAAATCCATCGGAAATTCACGGCCGACAAGCGATCTGGACTGATGGAACTTGCGGGGCAGATTGTCGCTGTCTCGGACAAAGAAGCTGCCTCCGCAGCTCCATTCTTGCTTCAACTGGCGCAATCCCTGGATGTGCCGCCTCTGGCTTTGCCCCAGCGCGAACAATCGGCCTCGCCGCCGCCTGCCCCTCCGGTTGCTCCCTCCTCTCAGCCAGCGGCCCCGACCAAGGATGAATGGCGAAGCCTGTTGGAGATTCCTGTGGAAACACCTCTGTCAGCGGATCTTGTTCGGCGGCAGTGGAACCTCTTATCCCAGCGCTTGGACCCGGAGAGGGTAGCGTCCCTGGGGCCCGAATTCGTCAAGCTGGCTCAAGACAAACTTACAGCACTTCATCGGGCCGCAGAATCGCTCCTGGAAACGATGGGTGAAAAGCTGGAAACCCAGCCGCCCGCACCGTCCGTTCAGGACCTACGACACAACCCCGACCTCGACGACGTTTTTGGAGGCATGTGACGTGTCGCTCTTCGACGAGTTTCCTCTGTCCGACCTTGACCGCAAGGCCCGCGAGGTTTTCGGCGAAAATGTGGTTATCAAGGCGCTCGCTCAAAACACGGCCTTCCACCGTCTGCCGCGCTATGTCAGCGAATACCTCATTGCCAAATACGTCCATCCCGAATCCTGGCGCGAAGATCTGGCCAAGGTGCAGGCGAAGATCAAGGATCTGCTGCCGGAGACGGATCGGCGCGAGCTGCTCAAGGAACGACTGCTCCGTACCGGCGAAGCGGTTTTGATCGATCCCGTCGAGGCTCGGATTGACTTGAAGAACGGGCAGCGCTGGGCGAAGGTCGAGGCGTTGGGGGACGACAAGGTGCGCGTTGCGCCGGCGTTGTTGGAACAGAATCCCGGACTGTTGTTGGGAGGTCTGTGGGGGACAGCAAAGGTCCGTTATGCTCCGGAAGCCGATGCAGAACATCCAAACGAGCTGGTCAGCTTCACGCCGTTTCAGGTCGGCCCACCAGACCTCGCCGCCTTTCGTGCCGGTCGCGCCCGCTTCACCACGGACGAATGGATTGATCTGATGTTGCAAAGCGCCGGCTACGCTCCCCGGTCGTTTCCCAATAAAAGGCATCGTCTGCTGCTGTTGGCTCGCCTGACTCCTCTGGTGCAGCCAAACCTCAATCTAATCGAGCTAGGGCCGCGACAAACAGGCAAAACCTTCCTCTTGCGCAATGTGTCACCGCGTGTCTTTACGGTCTCCGGTGGACGGACCACGCCGGCGAATCTCTTCGTCAACCTGGCGACGCGAGCCGTCGGCATTCTGGGCACGCGCAAGGTTGTGGTCTTCGATGAGATCGCGCACACAACCTTCGGAGATACCGATGCCACTCTCTCGACGCTCAAGGATTTCATGGAAAGCGGCCAGTTTAGTCGCGGCGCCCGTAGTTTCGCTACCGATGCCAGTCTGGTTTACACCGGCAACCTTGATGTGCAGGACGATCAGCCGGATGCACGCTACCGTCATCTCTTCGAGCCGCTCCCCGACGAGCTAATCGATACGGCGTTCCTCGATCGGCTGCACGGATACCTGCCCGGTTGGGAGATTCCCAAAATCACACCGGATGCCTTGGCGAACGGAGTGGGTTTCATCACGGATTATTTCGGTGAAGTTCTTGCGCGGCTGCGCGAAGACGATTTCCAGGGCGAAACGCATGGTCTGGCGTTCGCCGCCGGCATGACGCGCCGCGATCAGGTAGCCGTCGAGCGGATTACCTCCGGCCTGGTGAAGTTGATTTATCCCGATGGCCGGATGACCGAGGAAGAACGAAAAGAGTTGGTAACATTGGCGTGTGAGCTGCGCCAGCGCGTTCACAACCAGCTAGCAGAGATGGCTCCGGGAGAATTCAAACCGCGGTTCATCGGCTTGCAGGGAATGACGGAGCATGCGGCCAAAGATCTGCGCGCACCGGGGCGCGATATACTTCCCCAGGAAGATCCGCTCAACCGCGAAGCGGTAGTCGGAGCGGTCACGGGGCTGGGTGTGGTGACGCGAGACGGAGCCATCGTGGGCGGCGATCTGATTCTGATCCAGGTTTCCGCATTCGCCGGAAAAAATGCACAGCTAAACGTCACCGGGCTACATGGTCAGGTATTGAAAGACTCCGTACAGACCGCCTACAACATCGTCCGCTCGCGCTTCCGCGATTTCGGTATCAACGACAAGCTGTTGCGCGAGCGCGTGGTGGCCGTGCATTTGATGCGCATCGCCGAGCCGAAAGATGGGCCCTCTGCCGGCCTGGCCTTCGTCGTCGGCATTGTGTCCGCGCTGACCGGGCGGCCCATCAAGCCGGCCTGCGCCATGACCGGAGAAGTGAGTCTGTTTGGCGAAGTCACGGGTGTAGGCGGTTTGCCGTTCAAGATCAAGGCGGCGGTCCGGGCGGGACGGAAGCTCGTTTTGGTTCCCGCCGAGAACGCACGGGAGGTTTCTCAGGTTCCCGATGAGGTGCTGTCTCAGGTGGAAGTCGTTGCGGTACGGACAATCGAAGAAGCCTTGCAGCGCGTCCTCGAAAACCCGCCGACGCCGTCCGAGGAAGGGCGAAATGAATAAGATATTTTGAAACAACGACCCCTGCTCCGTGATTTGAAAGAGAAACATCATGGCTCGACGTGGCATCCGTCGCGGTGGTTTTTGGCTACTCGTGCTACTCGGCTGGGCCTTGCCCTTATCTGCGTCCGCCGCGGAGTCAACGGCGAAGGTATACGTGATTCTCTGGTTTGATACGGAGGATTACCTACTACCGGCCAGTGATGATGCGGCGCTACACTTGGCCAAGTTCCTCAGTGGCGAGGATGTGCGCGCCACGTTCAAGGTGGTCGGCGAGAAAGCGCGCACGCTAGAGAGACGCCAGCGTGCCGATGTCATTACGGCCCTGAAAAAGCACGAAATCGGTTTTCACTCCAATTATCACAGCACGCAGCCGAGTCCCGCGATGTATTTGTCGCAGCTCGGCTGGGATGAAGGCGTGCGCGAATTTGATCGCCGCGAAGGTCCGGGGCGAGCCGATATCGAACGCATCTTCGGCCAAGCACCGACGTGTTACGGGCAGCCGGGCAGTTCATGGGGACCACAGAGTTATGGTGCCATGAGCCAATGGGGCATGAGGGTTTATCTCGATGCAGGCAACCACGTCAACCTCAACGACCGACCTTGCTATTATTGCGGCGTATTGAATCTCTATAAACTCGCTTATACCCTTCGCGCTGATTTGAACCATCCCCAGGAACTAGCGCGAGCGCAGGAGCGCTTCGCCCAGGCGCGGAAGGAGCTGCTGGCCGAGGGCGGCGGTGTGGTCAGTATCTTCTATCATCCTTGCGAGTTCGTCCACAAGCAGTTCTGGGACGGCGTGAATTTCTCGCGTGGCGCCAACCCGCCGCGTGAAAAATGGAAGGAGCCGCCGGCCAAGAGTACTGAGGAGACGCGCAGCTCCTATCAAGTCTTCGAGGAATACATACGCTTCATCAAGCGTTTCCCGGAAGTGCATTTCATCACTGCATCGGAAGCGACGAAGCTGTACCGCGATCGCGCGCGCGAACGCCGCTTTTCCGTGGATGATGTAAGGGCCATCGCCAAGGCGGTTGGCGAGGAGGTGGGCTTTCAGACGCATTCGGATTACGCTTTGTCGGCAAGCGAAGTGTTTGCATTGCTGAACGCCTATGTCGCGGAGCGTCCCATCGACAAGCTAACGGTGAAGAACACACCTTTGGGGCCGACCGGCCGTGTTCCCCTAATGACCGAGACAGTGACGACGGATGCCAGCCAGTTCCAGCGGACCTGCCGGGATGTCGCCGATTATCTCGACAAGCACGGTCGCATTCCGACCGTGGTCTGGCTGGGCAGTCGGCCGGTGCCGCCCGAGGCGTACCTGGCGGCGCTTGCCCGTATCGCACAGCGACAGCTAAACGGCGAGGCGATGCCGGATTCAATCGAGATCAAACCGGCGAAGTTGGCGGCAGCGCAGTATGTCTCGAATGATGATCCGCAGAAGCTCTGGGGCTGGGTTATCTTCCCGCCGGGTTTTCGTGCTCCGGCCTTGATGGATTTGGCCAAAAAACAAGCGTGGACGCTCAAACCCGCACTCCTGAGCAAAAGCGATTGAAGACTGCGACTCTCGTTTCCCTACCGTGCGAGATCGCTCAGTGACTGTGACCAACTGCGCCATCTCATGATGCAGCGCACTCCATGTCTTTCACGCCTCAACCAAAAAAGCAGGAAAAACTAACCCGGAATAGCTGCCTTTGCTTTTCCCGAAACGGCACGCCCCTTGCACCCCTGTCTTGTGGAAAAGGAAGCAAGTGAGAAAAAAGAGAAGCCTGGCGGACGACCGAAACGCAACCACACGGCGTTGAGTGGTAGCTCGTGCGGTTCCATTGTTCGCAAGTATGAAGGAGAGAACCATGTTACCTCTTGGGACGGTCCTGCATCCGACCGATTTCTCGGAGAATTCCGAGTATGCCTTCCAGGTAGCTTGTGAGCTGGCCCGTGATTACAAGGCTCGCTTGGTATTGCTGCACGTTATGGCACCGCCGATGGTGATTTATGCCGGCGGACCCGTGCCCGCAGAGGCATGGCCCAGCATTGACCAGGTGCAGGAGAAGTTGCGTGAATTACATGGGCAAGCCCATCAGGTTCGCGTGGAAGCGCAGGTTATGGAAGGCGATCCGGTGGACATGATCTTACGCGCCGCGGAGGAGACCGATTGCGACGTGATCGTCATGGGCACGCACGGCAGAACAGGATTGGGCCGGCTGCTGATGGGCAGTGTGGCCGAAGCGGTCATTCGCAAGGCGCCCTGCCCGGTGTTGAGCGTCAAGCCGGTTCCAGCGCGTCGAAAGGTCACTGAAGATAGCGAAGCGAAAGCTGAAGCCGGTGCCGCCGTCGAAACCCATGTTTAGTTGAGCCACCCCCTCGGGCGCGGCTTTTATAGCATCAGTGCGGTTGGACCATGCTTCGACGTATCTTGTTGGATAGCGCGGCCGAGCGCGTCTTGTACAAAGCTCCCTGTCCCGTGCTAACCCGACGGCTCGCGGCCAAACGAATAGAATTGGCTGCATGACTATACTGCGCTCCTCGCTCGATTCATTGTTTCGACCACAATCTGTTGCCGTCTTCGGTGCCAGCGCCAATACGGGGAGCGTCGGCAACATCATCCTGCGCAATCTGCTCGAGAAACCCTTCGGCGGCGTTGTCTTCCCCATCAATCCCAAACGCAGCATCGTGCAGGGGATTACCTGTTATCCCAACCTCGCCGCCGTGCCGGAGAGAGTCGAGCTGGCCGTCATTGCCACACCCGCGGCGACGGTGCCGGGCGTGGTCCGCGACTGTGTCGAGCACGGCGTCGCCGCGGCCATCATCATCTCAGTCGGCTTCGCCGAGCTGGGCGCGGAGGGCCGTAAGCTCGAAGACGAGATACGCAACATCGCACGCGGCAAAATGCGCATAGTTGGTCCGAATTGCCTAGGAATCATCCATCCGCCCAGTAACCTCAACGCCAGCTGCGCAACCTCGATGGCCCTCTCCGGAAGAGTCGCATTGCTCAGTCAAAGCGGAGCTATCTGTACTGCGATTCTCGATTGGGCACAGCAGGCGCATGTCGGTTTCAGCAGCTTCGTCAGCCTTGGCTCCATGCTCGATGTCGATTTCGCCGATTTGATCGATTATTTCGCCGATGATCCGGGTACGCGCAGCATCGTGCTGTACATGGAGTCCATCGGCGATGTTCGCAAGTTCCTCAGTGCCGCTCGCAGTGCCAGTCGGGCCAAGCACGTCATCGTGGTCAAGGCCGGACGGCATGAGGCCGGCGCTCGCGCCGCCGCCTCGCACACCGGGGCGCTCGTCGGCGAAGATGCCGTGTTCGACGCCGCGTTCCGCCGTGCCGGCGCACTGCGCGTCGCCACAATTTCGGACCTTTTCGATATGTCGGAAATCCTGGCCATGCAGCCGCCGCCCAGCGGTCCCAACCTGGCCATTCTCACCAATTCCGGTGCCGTCGGCATTATGGCCACCGATGCACTGATGCTCGGAGGAGGCCGGCTGGCGCCGTTAAAGTCGGAAACACTGGCCGCGCTCAACGCCGCCCTGCCGTCCTATTGGAGCCATGCCAATCCCATCGATATCCTCGGCGATGCCACCCCCCAGCGCTATCGCCTCGCCTTTGAAGCCTGCGCCAAGGATGCCAACGTACAGGGCATCCTTGTCCTGCTGACGCCGCAAGCGCTGACCGATCCTACCGAGACGGCGCGGCAGTTGTCCTCATTCGCTCATCTGCCCAATAAACCGCTGTTGGCCTGCTGGATGGGCGGTGCAGCCGTGCGTGCGGGAATCGATTTACTCAATCGAGCCGGCATTCCGACCTTTGACGCACCGGAGCCGGCCATCCGTGCCTTCCTCAACATGGTGCAGTATCGCCGCAATCAAGAGCTGCTGTACGAAACACCGCCCGCCTCGTCGGAGGACGGCAGCACGCCGGATACACGGCGCGTCAGTTCGATTTTGCAAGGGGTCCGCGCCACAGGCCGCACGTTGCTCACCGAGGTCGAGTCCAAGGAGGTGTTGAGCGCCTATGGGATACCGGTCGTGCCGGCAATCGCCTGTAAGACCGCCGATGAGGCGGTTGCCGCTGCCAAAAAGATCGGTTATCCGGTCGCACTCAAGTTGCTGTCCTCGACGATCACGCACAAGAGCGAAGTCGGCGGCGTGAGGCTCAATCTCCCTGACGAGCAGGCCGTCCGTGCCGCGTTTGCAGCCATCGAGTCGTCGGACGGTTTCGAGGGTGTATCGGTACAACCGATGGTCCATGACCGTGGTTATGAGCTGATCATCGGCAGCTCTCTCGGTCGCCAGTTCGGCCCCGTCATTCTCTTTGGCTGCGGCGGAGTCCTCGCGGAGGTGTTCCAAGACCGCACTCTCGGTTTGCCGCCGGGCCAACGTGCGATTGAGCGGCGGCTGATGGAGCGCACCAAGATGTACGAAGCGCTTCAGGGTGTGCGCGGCCAAAGACCGGTCAACCTCGAAGCGTTGGAGACACTGTTAGTCCGTTTCAGCCAGCTACTGGTGGACTTTCCGGAAATCCAAGAAGTCGATCTCAACCCAGTGCTGGCCACTCCGGAGCGCGTGGTCGCCTTGGATGCGCGATTCCTACTCCGTCCCCCTGACCAATCGGCGGAGCAATCTCCCCGGCTGGCGATTCACCCCTATCCCAATCAGTACATCGCGCCGTTTCGCTTGCGCGATGGCCGCGAGGCGATTATCCGTCCAATCCGTCCGGAAGATGAGCCGCTCATTCTCGCCCTGCACGCCGGCCTTTCCGAGAACACCATCCGCATGCGCTTTTTCAGCATGGTCAAGACGCTGTCGCGCGAAAGCCTGATCCGCCTGTGCCACCTCGATTACGACCGCGAGATGGCCCTGGCGGCCGTGATGCGCGAAAACGGCGAGCCGCGCCTGTTGGGCGTATCGCGCTACTACCTGCAACCCCAAACTGGTACGGCAGAGTTCGCCCTGGTGGTAAGTGATGCCTATCAGAGGCAGGGGCTGGGGCATCATCTCATGCAGCGCCTCATCGACATTGCCCGCGAGCGCGGCGTCGGGCGGCTCGTCGGTCAAGTGTTGGCCGAGAACGTGCCGATGTTGCGTTTGATGCGTTCGCTGGGTTTCTCGCCGCCGATCGTCGTCGAGGACAATGTTGTGCGGGTCGGATTGAATCTCCACGGCGAGCGGGGTCGCGTAAGCGCCCCGAGTTCTTCGAGCGGGGTCGCGTAAGCGCCCCGAGTTCTTCGAGCGGGGTCGCGTAAGCGCCCCGAGCGAAGCTCTCGAGGCGCTTACGCGACCCCGCTCGCCCTAGCGTTCTGAGCACCATCGCGCTGCTCTTTGTTACACAAGCTGCGCGGTAAAAATTGCACAATGGCTCCCCGCTTCGCGGAGCAGTTGACAAGAGGGAATCTTTTAACGTCTGTCCCTTCAAGCTGTTACGTCGATTTCGCGTTTTCGTTCCCTTCTCTGGCACGGCAATTGCATTTTTATTTCCCGTTAATTCGAATACTCCTCGGGCTGTTTCCCGCGGCCCGCGCGCACGCCTATGACCCATATCCCCCTGGCACATTCCTCGAGCCGGTGGCGCAAGCCACCGGCTTCTGGTCTTTTATGGGGTGCTCGCGTACAATTTTCCCTCCAAAGGAGATCCCAACGATGACCGCGCTCGAAAAGCAACTCTTTCAACTCCTCAAAGACCGTTCCTTCCAGCGCGGCACGTTCCGCCTGGCCTCCGGTGCCATGAGCGACTACTACATCGATGGCAAGATGGCCGAAGCCTTTTCGGAGTCCGCGTACCTCATCGGCGAAGTGCTGTACGAACGCACCCAGGATCTGCACATAGACGCCATCGGCGGTCTGGAAATCGGCGCCGTACCGCTGACCACGGCGGCCGTCATCAGCTATCATCTGCACGGCAAAAAGATGGAAGGATTCTGGGTCCGTGATAAAGCGAAGGGCCACGGAACGCGGAAAGTCGTCGAGGGCAATCTGAAGCCCGGCTCGCGTGTGGTCATCCTTGACGATGTGATTACGACGGGCGGCTCGTCCGGCAAAGCGATCAAGGAAGTCAAGGAGATGGGATGCGAGGTCGTCCGGATCCTTGCCCTGGTGGATCGGCTCCAGGGGGCCGATCAGTACTTTCGGAGCGAAGGAATCGCCGATTATCAAGCGATATTCACGATCCGCGATTTCGGAGTATAGGCCTATTTATTGTTCTCATAGTTCTTCGCAGTGATATGGCCGTACTTGTACTTGCGGGATCGATTGGCCCACTTTGGGTCATCGACGGACCCTAAAGCCGTGACTGTCTCCTCCGGCGCAACCTGGCGATGCAACCTTTCATAGTCCACTTGATTGCCGACCACGAAGATATGCTGACTGCCCGCGCCCTTGAGCCAGCGGAAACCGACCTTCTCGGCGTCCATCGTTGTGCCCAAGAGCGGACCGTCGCCGTAACGCGCTTGGAAGTCCCGCGCAGAAACACGCTCGAGCAAGGACGGACCTTTCACGACGACATTGCCGGAAGCAGACACGGGAAAGCGGAAACAGCGCTGGCCTTTCGGGAGTGCAAGATTGTCCTGAATTTGGATCTCGGCCTTGACCAGCCCGCGATAGCCGGGCGGCAACACCAATTCGACGCTGAAATCCGGCGCGGCGTAAACTTCCACAGTCACATCCGCCGCGCGTGGCTCGGCCTTCTGCACCGAGGCAGAGGACGCGTCCTTCTTGATAACAGCGGCGGGCACGTCGATCGATTCCGGTATGTATCCCTGGGCGACGGCTTGGACCTGGAATCCGTGTTCGCCGCCGGGTTCGGTGTACAACTGAGCGATGCCGTCCGCTTGCGTGAAGGCCGCCGAGCGGCACGGCGCCACCTCATCCGGCTTGAGCCGCTGACAGAGATAGACCTCCGCCGTGCGGATCGGCTGCTTCGTCTCGGCGTCGCGCACCAGCACGGTGAGGGTCTGATCGCTTTGGAACGTCTGACATCCCACAGCCAGGCAAAGGAGGAGGAGCAGGCAAAACAGACGCTGAGCGAGCCGACGGTTGCGCATGTCCCACCTTCGCCACATTACCTCTTCGCGTTCCCATTTCCGATCGCGAACGGAAAGCAATGGGATGCCAAGTGGCGGTCAACCTGTCAACATCGATTTGCAGCTCACTTCCCGGGATTGCGCGACTGGCCGGCCGCAGGCGAAGACGCGGCACCGAAGATCGACCGGTTCAACTCCTCCGGTTTCAGGCGCAGTTTGGCAGTAAGGTCGGCGACGAAGTTGGCGCGTTTGAGAAACAGCAGAGCCAGGCAAGTGTCGAGAGTTGAGGTGCTGCCGGGATAGCCGCCTCCGGTCCAGTAGCCGCGTTTCTGCTGATTGGCAAGGAGCATCTCGGCCCCCCAGCGATACCAGTCGTTCTCGCCGATCGTCGGCAGCGAGTAGAGCACGCCCACGCGCTCGACCGACCAAAGGAAATACAGGTCCGTCAGAGGTTGATTGCGCCACTTTCCGGCTGGTTTGCCGACGCTCTTACTCAGGGCTGCGAAGCCGGCGCGGATGCGGTCCAGATCCGCCGGTTTTTGGTCGTTGCCGGCACGTGCCGGGGGAGCGATGCCCAGGCCGACGGCCAAGCCGAGCAGACCGACGCACGTCATGGCCGGTTTCTCTCGTAGGCCGCCGCCGAAAAGATAGCC
>Ga0070739_10003940_pt1 | contig 18045 bp, 16 predicted proteins | sample Coa_R1_7_FD_66445 | JGI IMG/M metagenome (GOLD analysis project Ga0070739, IMG submission 66445) | Surface soil microbial communities from Centralia Pennsylvania, which are recovering from an underground coalmine fire - Coalmine... | ecosystem: Environmental > Terrestrial > Soil > Unclassified ... | reverse complement strand
CATGCGGACGCGGACGCGTTCTTCGCGTCGGTCGAGCAGCGGGACGACCCGAGGCTGCGCGGCCGCCCCGTCATCGTCGGCGGCGGCGTCGTGCTCGCGGCGAGCTACGAGGCGAAGGCGTTCGGCGTTCGCACGGCGATGGGCGGACGACAGGCGCTGCACCTCTGCCCCGACGCGGTCGTCGTCCCGCCGCGCTTCGCCGCCTACAGCGAGGCGAGCCGCGCGATGTTCGCCGTCTTCGAGGACGCGTCGCCGGTGGTCGAAGGGCTCTCGATCGACGAGGCGTTCCTCGACGTGCGCGGGATGGAGCGGATCGCAGGCACGCCGCTCGAGATCGCCGTGCGCCTGCGCGCCGCGGTGCGCGAGCGAGTCGGCCTCCCCGTCACCGTCGGGGTCGCGCGGACGAAGTTCCTCGCCAAGGTGGCCAGCGGCGTCGCGAAGCCGGACGGGCTCCTCGTCGTTCCCGCGCACCGCGAGCTCGCGTTCCTCCATCCGCTGCCCGTCGAATGCGTGTGGGGCGTCGGCCCGGCGACCGCGCGGCGCCTGCAGGCCTGGAAGGTGCGGACGGTCGGGGAGCTCGCCGCGCTGTCGGAGTCGACGCTCGTCGCGATGCTCGGCCGCGCGGCCGGGCGGCAGCTGAGCGCGCTCGCGCACAACCGGGACTTCCGTCGCGTCGAGCCCAGCGGCGCCGGAGGCGCCGCGGTCTATCGGCCGGGCGTCGGCGGCTTTGCCGCCGACGTTTCCAGCCACCGCCGGCCGCGCGGCTCGATCGGCTCGCAGCGCGCGCTCGGCCGCGGGCGGCACTCGCCCGAGGCGGTCGACGCGACGCTCGTCGGGATCGTCGACCGGATCGCGCGGCGCCTGCGCGCCGCGCACCGCGTCGGGCGCACGGTCGTCCTGCGCCTCCGCTTCGGGGACTTCGAGCGCGCGACGCGCTCGCACACGCTGCCGTTCGCGACGGCGAGCACGCAGCTGATCCTCGCGACGGCGCGGGCGCTGCTCGCGACGGCGACGCCGCTGGTCGAGGCGCGCGGGATCACGCTCGTCGGCTGCTCGGTCGCGATGCTCGAGGACGACCGGACACGTCAGCTCCTGCTCGGGCCGGACGAGGCGCTCGACGCCGCCGTCGACACGATCCGCGACCGCTTCGGCAGCGCGGCGATCACCCGCGCCGTGCTGCTCGGCCGCGACAGCGGCTGGTCTATGCCTCTCCTTCCCGACTGAGGATCCGGGCGAGCACGGCGGCGTCGATGTTCCCGCCGGAGACGATGCAGACGCAGCGGTCGCCGCGACGCAGGGCGACCGCCAGCGCGAGTGCCCCCGCGCCCTCCGCGACGACCTTCGCACGCACGGCGAGGATGCGCACCGCCTCCTCGACCTCCTCCAGCGGAACCGCCACGGCCTCGTCGACGACCTCGCGCGCCCGCTCCCACATCCCGGGCAGCAGCGCGGGGCCGCCCGCGCCGTCCACCCACGACGTGCTGGACTCGATCTCGGCCGGCTCGCCTGCCGCGAGCGCGGCCGCGAGCGGCGCCGCCGTCGCCGGCTCCGCGGTCACGACCCGCACGTGCGGGCGCAGCGCCTTCAGCGCGCTGGCGATTCCCGTCGCCAGCCCGCCGCCGCCCCAGGGGATCACCACCGCGTCGAAGTCCGGCGCGTCCTCGGCGAGCTCGAGCCCGATCGTCCCGTTGCCCGCGCGCACGGCGTCGTCGTCGACGGGATGGACGAAAAAGCCGGGCACGCCTTCCCGGCCGCGCTCGACCATCGCCTGCCACCACTCCTCGTGCGTGACGGGGACGACCTCGGCGCCGAGCGCCTCGACGCGGTCGAGCTTCGCGCGCGGCGCGTCCTCGGGCGCGATCACGCGGGCCGTCACGCCCGCCTCGCGCGCCGCCCACGCGACGCCCTGCGCCATGTTCCCCGCGCTGGCGGTGACGACTCCGTCCGCGAGGTCCGCCGGCGGCGCCGCGCGCACGGCCGAGAGCGCGCCGCGCAGCTTGAAGGAGCCGACCGGCTGCAGGCACTCCAGCTTGAGCCAGATCCGCTCGTCGAGCCGGGCGAGCGGCGTGCGCAGGACGTCGCCGCCGATCCGCTCGCGCGCCGCGCGGATCTCCTCGAGGGAAAGCACCTAGTCGGACTGCTTCGCGAGCTCGGTCAGCTCGGTGCGGACGCGCCAGAGAGCGGGATAGAGCTTGTGCTTGATCAGGCCGGCGAGCAGCTCGACCGGCGTGCCCTGCGTGCCGACGACGTCCTCGCCGATCACGCGGCCGACCATCTTCACGTGGCGGAAGCGCCAGACGCCGACCTGCTCGTCCCAGTCGATCAGGGCCTCCGCGAGCTGGTACAGCTCCTCGTGCTCGCGGCCCTGGGTGTACACCTCGAGCAGCGAGAGCCCGCGCTCCTTGCGCAGCGCCTCGAACGACTCCCAGAGCGGGAGCGAGACCCGCCGCACCTCGCGGAAGCCAGGCGAGTCGAAGCCGGAGCCGTGGCCGAGCACGCGGCGCACCTCCTGGTACTCCCACGGCGACATCAGCTCGAGGTGCTCGAGGAAGCCGATCACGTAGCGCATGCCGTGATTCGCGCGGAAGAGCAGCCGGAGCGCGGCGGCGACGTCTCGCGCCTCGATCAGCCGCGTCGCCTCCTCCACCTCCAGCGTCGCGTGCTTCAGCCAGAGCTCCGAGGACTGGTGGACGGTCTGGAAGAGGAGCTCGTCGCGGTGCACCCACTCGTCCGGCCCCTTCTGCAGCGCCAGCAGCTCGTCGGTGCGGAGGTAGCGCTCGTAGTCGCTCTCGCCCGGCCCCGGCAGGATCGGCTGGAACTCGTCCTCGTTCGCGTGCGGCGCGGACACGCGGCGAATCTACTCGAAGAGCGCCGGCCCCCGAAGGATCGGAGGCCCGCCGGCTGCGGCCGGCCGACGGGCCTCCAGCTTGGGGCTACGGCGCTCCGGGGCCGCTCGTCATCGCGCGGACGAGGTCGTTCGCGTCGTCGTCGTTGGAGATCTCCCAGGCCCAGGCGCCGCGGAGATGCTCGCTGTCGACGAGCTGCATCCGCTCCGTCACGGCGTGCGGGTCGACGTAGCTGATGAACGTCCCGCCGTTGAGCGCGGGATCGTAGAGCCAGGGCGCTCCGGCTGCCCCGTCGTAGTAGCGGGTGAAGCCGTTGATGCCCCTGCCGTCGTTGCCGGGCCCGGAGGCCGTCACCGCGGTCGGGCCGATCACCGTCAGGTTCGCGTCGGCGAGGCCGGTGTCGACCAGGTCGTGGTAGGTCGGCGAGTCGTTGGACGGCACGGCCCCGTGCGGCTGGTAGAGGCCGTGGTTCACGTTCGGGACGCCGGTGTACTCCTTGCCGTAGAACGGGATCCCGACGACGAGCTTGTCGGGCGCGACGCCGTTCGCGAGGTAGTAGCCCACGGTGCCCGCGGTCGTCCACGTGGACTGGATCGCGCCTCCGCCGACCGGCGGCTCCTTCGGATCGAGCCGGAACGGCGAGTTGAAGTCCGTCCACGAGTCCCAGGAGCCGTGGAAGTCGAACGTGAGCAGGTTGATCCAGTCGACGGTCTTCGCGACCTGCGCCAGCTCCCAGCTCCCGCTCGAGTTGACGTTGCCCGCGGGCAGGTCGGCCGTGAGGAGGTAGTGCTTGCCGGTCTGGGCGCCGAGCGCGTCGAGCTGGCTGCGGAACTCCTGCAGCAGGAGCGTCGCGTTGTGCTTGTCGGCGGCGGTGAAGTCGTTGCCGTTGCCGATCTGGCCCGGGTACTCCCAGTCGATGTCGATCCCGTCGAAGACGCCGGCCGCCGCGCCCGTCCCGCCGGACTGCGGCGGCCAGATCGTGGCCGGATCGGACGGGAGGTTGCCCTTGATGATCAGGTCGATGCAGGACTGGACGAACGCGGCGCGGGCCGCCGGCGTCGCGGCGACGTCCGAGAAGTACTTCGAGCCGGTCCAGCCGCCGATCGACATCACGACCTTCAGGCCCGGATGCGCGGCCTTCAGCTCGCGGAGCTGGTTGAAGTTGCCGAACAGGTGCTGGTTCGGGTCGGTCGAGTCGTCGGCGACGCCGTCGACGCTCTGATCGGCCGGCGTGGGCGCCTCGTAGTCGGACCACTGGTCGCTGAGGACGCAGCCGCCGCTCGCGCTCGGGTAGGCGAACGCGTAGTCGAGCACGTTGAGCCGGCTCGCGGGGATGTCCTTGACGAAGTAGCCGCGCGCGTAGCGGTCCCAGTTGGCGAAGAAGGCGGCCCGCACCTGCGAGGGTGCGGCGGTCGGCGGAGCCGCGCTGCCCGCCGTCGCGAGTACGGCGGCGACGGCGGCGACGGCAGCGAGCGCCGCGGCAAGCTTGATCCGTGTGTGCATGAGTCCTCCCCCTCGAGGAATGGTCTGTACCACTCTCCGCGCTCTGCGAGAGGAAATCAAGCGGTAGGCGTCGTTAGGCTAGTACCACTTTGCCGAGGGTGGCAACCGGAAACCGCGCAGGAGCAGGAACCTTTCGCTCGCTCGGCCGAGCGCGACCTAGGACCACTCAGCCGAAGATCTGCATCGGCAGCCCCGCGAGCGGGACGCCGCCGCCCTCGCTGACGAGCCACGTGTCCTGCATGTAGAGGCACTCGCGGCCGTCTGCGGCGATCGCGTGCGGGTGCATCGAGAAGACCATGTTCGCCGCGAGCTCCGTCTCGATCCCCTCGCCGATCCGCGGGTGCTCGATCATCGTCATCCCGATCGAGTGGCCGGTGACGTGGCCGAGGTGGTAGCCGCGTTCGGTGAAGCCCTTCGAGACCGCGCGGTGGACGTCGTGCGCGGTCGCGCCCGCGCGCAGCACGGTCTGCGCGACCTCGTAGTACTCCTCGTACGCCTCGAGCATCCTCCGCACCTCGGCGCCGGGTGTCCCGAGCGCGCGCGAGACCTCGACCCAGTGCCCGCCGGGGCCGGCTATCTCGAGCGAGGGGACCGTGAACTCGCCGAAGATCGTGTCGGCGCGCGCGATCGCGAACTCGGCGCCGACGAGCACCATGTTCATCGTCAGCCGGCCGCAGCCGCGCTCGACGAAGAGCCGCTCGGCCGGCGCGAGCACCTCGGCGGCGTTCCGGCCGGGCGCCCACGCCTCGCGGAACGCGTGGAAGCCGGCGACGTTGATCTCGACGCTCTCGCGCACCGATGCGAGCTCCGTCTCCGACTTCACGGCGCGGGCGAGGTCGAACTGCTCGTCCCACGGGACGAGCTCGGCCGCCGCGGCGAGCGGAGCCCGGTCGCGGACGGTCAGCACGAAGTCCATCCCGTAGACGCCGACACGCTGCCCGCGCAACCGCTCGGCGAGCCACTCGCCCGGCCGCTCGGCGAAGACCTGGTCGGCGATCTGCGAGTCGCCGTGCTCGCCCACGTAGCGCGCCTCGGCGGGGAAGACGATCGACGGCTCCCCCTCGCGCGGGACGAGCACGTACGCGTAGCGGTGGACGATCTGGAAGCCGGACAGGTACGTGACCGCGCCCTCGAAGCCCGTGTACTCCGAGCCGCAGACGAGCGCCGCGTCGAGCCCGTCGCGCTCGAGCGCCTCGCGGACCCGCCCGTGCCGTGCCGTCAGCTCTGCGTCCAACTCGCCTCCATTCCCTTGATCAGCGCCCAGATCGCCTCGTTCAGCGGTGTGGGCACGCCGTTCTCCCGGCCGAAGCGGGCGATGCCGCCGTTGAGATAGTCGATCTCCGTCTGCCGCCGCGCCTCGACGTCCTGCAGCATCGACGCCTTGTGGTCGTACGCGACCTCGGGCTGCGCGGCGTGGTCGATCAACTCCTCGGGATCGGCGTCGAGCTCGATGCCCTGCGCGGCGGCGACCGCCTTCCCCTCGTCGACGAGTCCGGAGACGAGCGCGCGCAGGTCCGGGCGCTCGCAGACGCGGCCGTGCGTGAGGCCGGTCAGCGCGCCGATCGGATTCGTCGAGGCGTTGAAGATCACCTTCCGCCACTGCGGGCCGCGCGCGTCCTCGACCGCGTGCGCCGGCATCCCCGCGCGGGTGCACGCGTCGGCGAGCCGCTCGACCTCGGCGAACGGCGTCCGCTCGTCGTACGGGCCGAGCGTGGTGTCGCCCTTGACGTCCCACTGCACGTGCCCGGGCTCGAGCAGCTTCCCCGCGGGGAACGTGGTGCCCCGGATCACGCGCTCGACGTGCCGCGCGAGCGTCTCCTCGTTGCCGATCCCGTTCTGGACCGTGGCGACGCAGCCGTCGGCGAAGGCGTGAGCGGTCGAGGCGATCGCGGACTCCGTGTGCATCGCCTTCGTCGCGACGATCCCGAAGTCGCACGCGGGGAGCTCGGCGGCGTTGGCCGTCGCGCGCGGGCGGCCGCTCACGTCGCCGGCGCCGGAGAGGCGCAGGCCGTCGCGGTTGATCGCGGCCATGTGGAGCTCGTTGAGGTCGAAGGCCCACACCTCGACGTCGTCGAGCAGCGAGAGGTTGGCCGCGAAGAGCGAGCCCACCGCGCCGCAGCCGATGACGGCGATCCTCATTCGGAGTAGCTCGCCTCCCTCGCCTTGACCAGACGGTAGACCGCGGTCTGGAGCGGCACCGGCACGCCGAGCCGCTGCGCCTCGCGCACGAGCGAGCCGTTGATCAGCTCCAGCTCGGTCGGCCGCCGCGCCTCGACGTCCTCGAGCATCGACGGGAAATGGCGGTGGCCGCGCTGGGTGGCGAGGACGTTCATCTCCCACGGATCGTCGTGCAAGGCGACGCCGGCTGCAGCGGCAACCGCCTTGCCCTCGTCGACGAGGTCGCGCACGAGGCCGCCGAGATCGGAGAGCTGCCCGGTCTGGGCGAAGTGGAAGTCGTGCGGCAGCCCGGTCAGCGCGGCGACGCCGTTCACCGTCGCGTTGAAGACGAGCTTCGACCACTGCGCCGGCCGCAGGTCGGGGAACGCCTCGGCCTTCAGCCCACCCGCCTCGATCAGCTCCGCCACGCGCCGCGCCTCGGCCTCGCTCGTGCCGCGATACGGCCCGATCCAGGTCGCCGTGTCGAGGACGTACTCGACGTGCGCGTCGCCGTGGCGCGTGCCGCTCATGAACGTGACGGCGGAGAGGAGCGGCCAGTCGCCGTGCCCGGCGACCACCTCCTCCGCGCCGAGCCCGTTCTGGATCGTCATCACCGTCGCGCCCGCCAGCCGGCCGCCGAGGCGCGCGGCGAGCGGCTCGAGGTCGGTCCCCTTGCAGGCGAGGATCGCGAGCCCGGCGTCCGCCGGCAGCTCCGCGGGATCGGCGGTCGCGCCGAGCTCGGCCGTGAAGTCGCCGCGGCCGGAGACGCGAAGCCCGTCCCGCCGCAGCGCGGCCGCATGCTCCTCGCGCCGCGTGAGCACGGTCACGTCGGCCACGCGCGCGAGGTGCGCCGCCAGGAGCGATCCGATCGCCCCCGCGCCTGCGACGACGACCTTCGTCACGCCGGGACCGCGGCCGCCTGCGTCTCCCGCTGGATCGCGGGGATCACGTGCTCGGCGAAGAGCTCCTGCGCCTTGATCGCCTTCCAGTGCTCGACGCCGCCCGGGTTGGTCGTGATCGCGATCTCGGTCAGGCCCTCGCAGACCTCGATCGTCTCGCGGATGCGCTGGATCACGTCCTCCGGCGTCCCCACCCACACGATGTCGCCCGCGATCATCTCGTCGTACGGCGTCGCCGCGAGCTTCTCCATGATCCCGCTTGCGTAGAAGCCGTAGCCGGCGGCGTTCAGCGCCTCGACCGGCGGGACGGGATGCTCGGTGAGCGGCGACGCGTTGCCCTCGAGGAACCCGCGCATGTGCTTCTCCGCCTCGCGCTTCGCCAGGTCGGCGTCGTCGTCGATGTAGCAGGCGTGGATCCAGACGATGTCCGGCGTCGTGCCGTACTCCGCGCACTTGGCGCGATAGAGGTCGAGCTGGTCCTTGAGCGCCGCGTACGGGAGCAGCGGGGGGACGGCGACCGCCCAGCCGTTCTTCGCGGCGAGGTCGTAGGTGCGGTCGGACGTCCCGCCGAGGACGACCCGGAACTCGTGGCCGCTGAAGGGGATCACCTGGCTGTCGTCGACGTTCCAGTACTCGCCGTGGAAGGTGACGACGTCCTTCTGCAGCGCCTCGACGAAGAGGTCGAGCGCCTCCTCGTAGCGCGGCCGCGAGGTCTCGTCGAGCGGCGTCCCGGCCGGCAGCGGGATCCAGCCGTGGCCGCGCCCGACCCCGAACTCGTAGCGGCCGCCGGTCAGCAGCGAGAACTCGTGGATCATCGCCGCCAGGACGAGCGGGTTGTGGTACGGGAGGATGTGCAGCATCGTCCGGAAGGAGATCCGCCTCGTGCGGGCCGCGGCGATCCCGAAGAGCCCGAACACGTTCGCCGAGGCGGAGAACTTGGGGAAGAAGAGGTGCTCGATCGCGGCATAGGCGTCGTAGCCGAGCCGGTCGGCGTTCTCGATCTGCTCGAGCACCTCGCCGTAGAGCCGGTCGTACGACTTCCCCGGCCAGCTCTGGAGCTCGCTGTAGATGCTGAACCTCATGTGGGAGCCCTCGCTTTCTGGAGGTCGGCCACGGCCGCCCGCCGTGGCAGAGACAGCTCGCGGCCGCCGCTGAGGCCGCTGGGACGGAGGATCAGGACGACCGCCATCAGCACGCCGAGGACGATCTCGGCCGTGCCCGGGGGGACGATCAGATTCCAGCCGAACACGTCCACGCCGTTCGTCGCCGCAGAGAAGAACGAGTAGATGCCGTTCAGGACGAGCGCGCCGACGACCGCGCCGAGCAGGCTTCCCGAGCCGCCCACGACGAGCATCGCGAGCGTGACGAAGGTCAGCTCGAGCGAGACGTTGCTCGTCGTCAGCGGCTGCAGGTGGATGTAGAGGCCGCCCGCGAGCCCGGCGAGCGCGCCCGAGAGCGCGAAGGCGCCGAGCCGCTGGCGATGGACGGAGATCCCGGCCGCGGCGGCGGCGGAGGGATCCTCCCTCGTCGCGCGCAGCAGCCGCCCGAAGCGGCTGCGCTGGTAGGCGAACGCGGCGGCGATGCAGATCAGCGCCCCGATCGCCGCCTGCCAGATCCCCGTCGTCGACGGCACCGAGGAGAACGCGTTCTCCGCCGGACCGATCGACTGGTCGTAGTTGAGGACGTTGTCGACGATCTCGAGCACGGCGAAGGTCGCGATGCCGGCGGCGAGTCCCGAGAGCCGCATCAGCGGCAGGCCGACGGCAAGGGCGAAGACGCCGCCGACGGCGGCCGCGAGCGCGAGCGAGGCCACGTTCCCGACGTTCGTCGTGACGAGGAAGTGTGCGAGCCCCGGCATCACCGTCCGCTTCTGGCCCTCGGGGATCGTTAGGACTCCCGCCGTCCACGCGCCGAGCGCGACGAAGCTGATGTGGCCGAACGAGAGCACGCCCGAGTTGCCGATGAAGACGTAGAGCGCGACGACGATCGCGACCTTGACGAGCGTGTCGAGGAAATACGCCTGCAGGTAGCTCGAGACCTCGAGGCCGAGCACCGCCGTCCCGAGGACGAGCGCGACCGGCGCCAGCAGCTCCAGGACGCGCCTCATACGCGCTCCACCGCTCCCGCGGCGCGGGTGAACAGCCCGTCCGGCCGGACGAGCAGGACGACGATCACGGCCGCGAAGAGGAACGACGGCAGGTACTGGCTCTGGTTCGAGGGCAGCACGCCGCCGAGGATCCCACTCGCGAAGCCGATCGAGAAGCCGCCGAGCGTGGCGGGGATCGGCCGGTTGAGCCCACCGAGCACGACGCCCGCGAGCACGAGGATCGTGTCCTGCAGCCCGAACGTGTACGTGATCTGGATCTCGGTGACCGAGAGCATCACGGCCGCGACGCCGGCGAAGAGCCCCGAGACGAGCACGGCGCCGGCGATCACGCGGTTGGCGCGGACGCCGAGCAGGCGCGCCGTCCGGAAGTCGAGCGCGGCGGCCCGCATGTGCAGGCCGAGGGACGTCCTCGTGAGCAGGAGCTGGAGCACGGCGAGCGAGAAGGCCGCCGTCGCCACGGCGATCACGGCGATCTTCTTGATCTCCACGCCGGCGATGTCCCACGGCGCGTTCAGCAGCGCGAGCGACCCCGCGCTCTTGCCGTAGGCGCCGAAGGCGAGGAGCGCGATGTTCTGGAGCAGGAACGCGATCGCGAACGTCGCGACGAGCATCACCGCCGGCGAGTGCGTGCGCAGCGGCCGGAAGACGAGCCGGTCCATCAGCATCGAGAGCGCGAGCACGACGCCGAAGCAGAAGAGGATCGAGACCCAGTTCGGCAGCCCCCACTGGGCGCCGTAGGCGAGGGCGAAGCCGCCGGCCATGATCAGCTGCCCGTAGGCGAAGTTGACGAGCCGCAGCACGCCGAAGACGAGGCCGATCCCGACGGCCATCAACGCGTACACGCCGCCGAGTGCCAGCGCGTTCGCGAACGTCGGCCAGGAGAGGTTGAGGAAGGCGAGGATCATGCGAGGTAGGCCGCCACGAGGCGCTCCGTGTCGCCCGCGTCCTCCGGGCCGAGGGTGAGGCGCAGCTCGCCGTTGGCGAGCACGTAGGAGCGGTCGGCGAGCGCGACCGTCCGCTGCGCCCGCTGCTCGACGAGCAGCACGGCGAGACCGGAGTCGCGGATCCGCGCGAGCGCCTCGAAGACGACGTCGACGACCTTCGGCGCGAGCCCGAGCGACGGCTCGTCGAGCAGCAGCACGTCGGGCTCTGCGACGAGCGCGCGGCCGATCGCGAGCTGCTGTTGCTGCCCGCCCGAGAGGGCGCCCGCCTGGCGGCGCCGGAACTCCCGCAGCACCGGGAACAGCTCGTGGACGCGGGCCAGCGAGTCGCCGCGCGCGCGCTTGCGCCGGGCCGCGAGGCCGAGCCGGAGGTTCTCCTCCACCGTCAGCTCGCCGAAGATGCGGCGGCCTTCCGGGACGAGCGCGATCCCGCGGCGCGCGACGCTCTCGGGGCTGCGGCCGAGCAGGGACTCGCCGCCGAGCCGGACGTCGCCGCCGACGATCGGCGCGGCGCCCATCACGGCGTGCAGCGTCGACGACTTCCCGGCGCCGTTCGGGCCGATCAGCCCCACGATCTCGCCCGGGCCGACCTCGAGAGACAGGCCGCGCACGGCCTCGACCGCGCCGTAGCGGACGGACAGCCCCTCGACGGCGAGCGCGGTCACTCCTGCTCCTCCGCGGCCGCGCTCTCGCCGAGATACGCCGCCGCGACCCCGAGGTCGGCCCTGATCTCCTGCGGCGTTCCCTCCGCCAGCGTCCTGCCCTGGTCGAGGACGTGGATGCGCTCGCAGACCTCCATGACGAGCGCGATGTTGTGGTCGACGAGGAGGACGCCGGCGCCGCGCTCGCGGACGGTGCCGATCGCCTCCGCGAAGCGAGGGACCTCCGCCTCGGAGAGCCCCGCCGCCGGCTCGTCCATCAGCACGAAGCGCGGATCGCCGGCGAGGGCGCGGGCGACGCCGAGCCGCCGCTCGTCGCCGTGGGCGAGCGCGGACGCCGGCCGGTCGGCGTAGCCGGCGAGCCCGAGCAGGTCGAGCAGCTCGTTCGTCCGCCTCGCCGCCTCGCGCTGGGAGGCGCCCACGCCGAGCGCCGCGACCTCGACGTTCTCCCGCACCGAGAGCCCGCCGAACGCGTGGCTGTGCTGGAACGTGCGCGCGAGGCCGCGGCGGCCGCGGCGGTGGGCCGGCCAGCGCGTCACGTCCCTCCCCTCGAGCAGCACCCGCCCGCCCGTCGGCCGGTCGAAGCCGCTGAGGACGTTGACGAGCGTGGACTTCCCCGCGCCGTTCGGGCCGATCAGGCCGACCACCTCGCCCGGCCTCAGCTCGAGCGTCACCTCCCGCAGCGCCTCGACGCCGGCGAACGAGCGCGAGACGGCCGAGGCCCGGAGCGATTCTCCGGGCCCCTCCGTCTGCTGTGGAACCGCCGCCAATCCCTAGAAGTTGCTCGGGATCTTCGGCACCTTCTTCGCCACGATCGTCCCCTTCTCGACCGGCTTGTTGTCGTTGATCTCGATCACGCGGTAGGCGCGGCCGAAGACCGAGTGCAGCTTGGCCGAGAAGCTCACCTTCCCCGAGAAGGTCGGGACGTGGTGGAAGTTCTGCATCACCGACGCGAGCTTCGAGCCGACGAGCGAGCCGTGGGCGCGCTTGATCGCCGTGACGAGCCCGTCGATCGCGGTCGGGCCGGTGACGAAGCCGCCGGTCGCGGCCTTGATCTGCTTCGCGAGGCTGTTCACGGCCGAGCTCGGGTCGTGCCCGAACGCGTTCGCGTAGGTGACGAACCAATAGTTCGTGACCTTCGGGCTCGTCGGCAGCCAGTACGTCCCGTCGCCGGCCCACGAGTTGAGGACGGGCGTGTTGTCTCCCGCCGTCCGCAGGTCGGTGATGAACGGGCCGAGGGCCTGGTACGCCCCGGCGGTCGAGGTGACGACCACCGCGGCCTTGTGCTGCTCGATCGTGGTCGCGGCGTTGTTGTAGTTCGTCGATCCCTGCTGCAGCGCCGGATCCTGGTAGCTCGTCGCCGTGACGATCTTGCCGCCGAGCTGCTGGAAGCGGGCCTTGAACGCCGCGACGACGGCCTCGAAGTAGACGATCGTCGTGTCCGTCGCGAGGTCGGCCGTGTGCCAGCCCTTGTCCCAGGCGAGCTGCGCCATCGCCGAGCCCTCGTCCTGCGCCGCGTTGCCGAAGCTGAAGGCGAGCTTGCCCGCCTTGCCGAACTTCTTCGGGCCCATCTGGTCGGTGCCGATGCACGGCGCGATCGTGAGCAGCTTGTGCTTGAGGGACTCCTGCACGACCGGCGTCGCGAGGTTGACGTCGCACGTCGTGAAGATGACCTTCGAGCCCTGCGAGATCAGCTTGTCCGCGCAGGACTTCGAGTCGGTCGGGTTGTCGCCCTGGGTGTTGCACGTCTTGATCTCGAGCTTGCGGCCGAGCACGCCGCCCTTGGCGTTGATCTGGTTCTTCCGGATCTGCGCCGCGGCGAGCGCCGGTCCGTCGAACGGGGCCATCGGGCCGCCCTTGCTGCCGTCGTACGCCCAGCCGATCACGATCGGCTTCTTCGCCGCAGCCGCATGCGTCCGAGCCGCCGCAGCCGCGGCGAGGACGAGTGCCGCAGCGGCCACGATGACGAGCGCCCAGCGCGCCCGCTTGCTTCCCGTCATGTTTCTCCTCTCCGGTCCACGGTGTTCGCCGTGACCCTCCGTTCCGACCAGCACTGAAGGAATGCGTCCCGACCGCGGTGCGCGAGCTCGGCGGCGTCGACGTCCCAGAGCGAGTCCGGGTACGCGCTGCCGAAGGCGCCGTTGTCGGAGAAGATCTCGAGGTCGTAGTAGCCGTCCCAGCCGGCGTCGTCGAGCGCGCCGAGGAGCGCCGGCAGATCGGCGGCGCCGTCGCCCGGCAGCACGCGGTCGGCCCAGCCGCGGGTCGGCTGCCGGAAGTCGTCCACGTGGACGCCGGCGATCAGGTCGATGTGGCGGGGAATCTCGTCGAGCACCTCCGGTGTGTTCCATAGGTGCCAGACGTCGAATTGGATTCCGACGGCGTCCGACCCGACCTCCTCGACGAACTCGGCCGCGTCGCCGAGCGTGTTCAGGATCGACCAGCTCTCGATCCCCTCCCGCTGGAACGGCTCGACCGCGAGCCGCAGCCCGAGCCGCTCCGCCTCGCCCGCGACCTCCCGCACGCCGAGCACGGCGGTCTCGCGGTCGCCGGGCCCTGTGAAGCAGAGGACGGCCGACGGCTCGAACGGCGCGAGCGCCTCGAGCGAGTGGAGCAGCGCGTCGACCCGTTCGCGCGCGGTCCCGGGACCGGGCAGCAGCGGCAGCGGGTGGATGGACGGAACCGACGGGACGGCCGTCGCCGCGCCGAGGCCGCTCGCGCGGAACTCGTCGAGCGCGCCGTCGCCGAGCTTCAGCTCCCAGATGCCGATCCCGTCGGCTCCCGCCGCGGCGTACGCGCGCACGTCGTCCGCGAAGCTCGCGGCGAGCGTGCTCACCTGCGAGATCGAGAACAGCGGCCGGTGCTGCTCGTCCCTCGACACCCGTGGCGCGATCGTTTCACGCGTTTGACATCTGATCAAGTGTGGTTCAGGGTCGCGTTTCGTGGAGACGCTGCCGCAGGACGGCGGGGCGGTACGCCACCGGACGATGGCCGAGGCCGCCCTCGAGCGGCTGCGCGAGGCGATCATCCTCGGGGAGCTGACCCCGGGCACGCCGCTGCGGCTCGAGGACCTCGCGCGCTCGCTCGGGATGAGCATCTCGCCCATCCGCGAGGCCGTCCGACAGCTCGAGGCGCTCGGCCTCGCCGAGCACGTCCCGCATCACGGCGCGAAGGTGACCGGCCTCGACGTGGAGGAGCTGCGCGAGCTCTTCTCCGTCCGGCTCGCGCTCGAGACGCTCGCGCTGCGCAGGGCGGCGGAGCTGTTCGAGCCGGCGCGCGAGGCGGCGGCGCGCGCGCAGCTCGACGCGTTCGACGCGGCCCGGCGGCGGGCCGACACCCGCGCGGCCGTGCGCGCGCACACGGCGTTCCACTTCGCCCTCTACGAGGCGGCGCGCTCGCCCTGGCTCGCGCGGCTGATCCGGCCGGCGTGGGACAGCTGCGAGCGCTACCGGCCCGTGCTGCTCGTGGAGAAGGGCGACCTGCAGGAGCGCCATCGCGCGCTCGACACGGATCTGCTCGAGGCGTGCGTCGCCCATGACCCGGAGCGGGCGGCCGCCGCCTTCCGCGACCACCTGGAGCTCGCGACGGGCATCTTCTCCGTCGAGCTCGCCGGCCGCAGCATCTTCGCCTTCTAGCGATCGAACAGCGCGCGCGCCCGCGTGACCGCGCGCTGCGAGAGCGGCGGCTCGAGCAGCTTCTGCGCCACGAGCGTCCCCGAGCCGCCGCCCAGGCCGGGCCCCGGCCACGTGCTCGCGCCGATCTGCCACAGCCGCTCGACCGGCGTGGCGTGCCCGGGGCTGCCGGGGAACGGCCGCCAGAGGAAGTTCTGGTCGAGCGCGAGGGAGCCGCCGTACGGATCGCCGTGCCGCAGGTTGACATTCGCCCGCTCGAGGTCGTGCGGCCCGAGAGCCACGCGCTGCAGGATGGACGACTCGAGGTTCGGGACGTGCCTCGCGAGCCGCGCCTGGATCCGGTCGGCGTAGCGCTCGCGGAGCTCGTCCGTCCAGGCGCCCGCGCCGGTGTCGAGCTCGCCGGCGGCGTCTCCCTTCACCCGCGGGGGCAGCTCCTGCAGCTGGATCCAGAGGATTCCCTTGCCCTCGGGCGCGCGCGACGGGTCGATCGTGAGCGGCTGGCCGACGACGATCGTCGCCTCCGCCGGGAGCAGTCCGCGCTCGGCCTCGTTGACCGCGCGCGAGACGCCGTCCAACCCCGGCGTGACGTGCACGAGCGCCGTCTCGGCGAGCCGCTCGTCCCCCTGCCAGCGCGGCGGCTCCGAGAGCGCGTAGTGGATCTGCATCTCGGCGCGCCCGTAGCGGAAACGGCGGGCTCCCTCGGTGACGGGCGGCGGGACGTCGACGTCCGCGAGCAGGCGCTCGTAGAGCTGCGTCGGCGTCACGCTCGCGATCACCGCCCGCTCGGCCTCGATCGTCTCCCCGTGCAGGAGCCGGACGCCGACCGCCCGGCCGTTGCGGACGAGCACGCGCTCGACGTCGCGGTCGGTCTCGCAGACGCCGCCGTCGTCGCGAATCAACTGGACGAGCGCCTCCGCGAGCCTGGCACCGCCGCCGCGCGGGATCGGCAGGCCGCCCTCCTGCAGCGCGACCGCGATCACCTGCGTCATGAAGCCGGACGCCGCCTGGTCGGGGCCGAGACCCGTGTGGAGCACCCAGGGCGCGAGGACGCCGTGCGCGCGCTCCGACTCGAACGCCGTCTCCAGCCAGTCGCGGCTCGACTGCAGCACCTCGCCGAGGAATGCGCCGGCGCCCGCACGGCCGAGCCGCCGCACCGCCTTCGCCGCGAGCGCGAGCCCGGCCGGCGACCAGAGCTCCGTGCCGAGCACGCCGAACGCGAGGTCGGCGGTCGGGAGGAAGCGGTCGAGCGCCTCGGCCCACTCCGGCCCCAGCTCGCGAGCGTTCTCGTCGGCCGTCCGGAGCAGGAATCCCGCCTCCCCGTCCGGGAACGCAGTCCCCGTCGGCAGGTCGGTGTTCAGGTACTCGAGCCCGCGCGCGGCCAGCTCGTCGCCGAGGATCGCATGCGCCGCGCCGCCGACCCAGAGCGGATGCCAGGCGCTGAACGTGTCGTGCAGGAAGCCGGGCTCGGTCAGCTCCTCCGTCCTGATCGCGCCGCCGAACCAGGCGTTGCGCTCGAGGACGCAGACGTGCCAGCCGCCGCGCGCGAGCAGCGCCGCGCACGCGAGCGAGTTGACGCCGCTGCCGACGACGACGGCGTCGTAGGCGTCGCCCTCAGCCACCCGCGAGCTCCCGGAACTCGTCGTCGGTGACGAGCCCGCGCTTACGCGCGCCGAGCGCCTTCACCTGCGCGAGCAGCTCCGCCCGCCGCTCCTCGGGCACGTCGAGCCCGAGCTCCTGGGCCTTGATGCGGATCGAGTCGAGCCCGCTCTTCTTGCCGAGGACGATCGCCCGCTCCGCGGCGACGAGCTCCGACGAGTACGGCTCGATCGACTGCGGGTCGTGGAACTGGGAGGCGACGGCGCCCGACTCGCGGCGGAACAGCGTCTCGCCGGTGAGCGGCTTCCAGGGCGGGAGCGCGTAGCCGGAGAGCCCCTGCACGCGGGCGGCCGCCTCGCGGATCCGGTCGAGGCGCAGCCGCGACTCGACGCCGTAGAGCGCGCGCAGCGTGAGCGCGATCTCGCCGAGGTCGGCGTTGCCGGCACGCTCCCCCATCCCGTTGATCGTGCCGTGGATCCAGCGCGCGCCCGCGCGGACCGCGGCCACCGCCGACGCGGTCGCCAGCCCGAAGTCGTCGTGGCCGTGGAAGTGGACGGGCACCTCGCCGCCGACGGCCTCGATCGTCCTCCCGACGAGCTCGGCCACCGCCTCGGGGGAGGCGATGCCCAGCGTGTCGACGACGACGACCTCGCGCGCGCCTGCCTCGACCGCGCTCGCGTAGACGCGCTCGTAGAAGTCCGGCTCGGCGCGGGTCGAGTCGACGCCGAAGAAGGCGGCGTGGATCCCGTGCCCGGCGGCGAAGCGCATCGCGCTCGTGATCCGGCCGAGCATCTTCTCGCGGTCGACGCCGATCGCCTCGAGCTTCAGGTCGGAGATCGGCGACTCGATCACCGACGCCTCGACGCCGAGCTCGACGAGCAGCTCGAGGTCGGCGGGCACGGCGCGAGAGAAGCCCCAGACCTCGGCGCCGAGGCCCGCGCCCGCGATCAGCTCGACGGCTCGCCGATCGTCGTCCGAGACCCGCGGGAACCCCGCCTCGATCCGCTCGATCCCGAGCCCGTCGAGCAGGCGCGCGATCTCCAGCTTGTCCTCGGGCGAGAGGACGACGCCGACGGTCTGCTCGCCGTCGCGCAGCGTCGTGTCGTAGAAGCCGACCGTGCCGCCGACCGCGTACGCGTCGTTGAGCGACCCCGTCCAGATCAGGTCGTCAGCCACCGCACCTCACTATCCCGTCCGGGAAGGGCGAGAGCTTCTCGAGCCCGTCGCCCGTGACGTGGAAGTTGTCCTCGACGCGCAGGCCGCCGCCGCCCGGCCAGTAGCAGCCCGGCTCGACCGCGAGCACCATCCCCTCGGCGAACTCGCCGCCGCCGGCCTGGTGCGGGTACGGCGGCTCGTGCGCGCGCGCGCCGACGCCGTGGCAGATGGGATGCGTCGGCTGGCCGGGATAGCCGAGCCCGGCGAGCAGCTCGCGCACCCCGCGGTCGAGCTCGGCCATCGCCGCACCCGCGCGGACGTGGTCGAGCGCCCAGGCGTAGACCTCCATCAGCCCGTGCTCGAGCTCGGCGTACTCCGGCTTCAGCTCCCCGAGCACGAGGTTCTTCGTGTGGTCGGCCCAGTACCCGTCGGCGCAGACCCAGATCTCGAACAGGACGGGCTCGCCCTCGACCACCGGCAGGTCGCCCGTCGCGGTGAACGTCTTGATCCCGCGTCCGGCCCAGACGAGCGAGAACGGCAGCGCGAGCTCGAC
>Ga0070739_10003938_pt1 | contig 18057 bp, 19 predicted proteins | sample Coa_R1_7_FD_66445 | JGI IMG/M metagenome (GOLD analysis project Ga0070739, IMG submission 66445) | Surface soil microbial communities from Centralia Pennsylvania, which are recovering from an underground coalmine fire - Coalmine... | ecosystem: Environmental > Terrestrial > Soil > Unclassified ... | reverse complement strand
GCCAGCGCCTGGCGCTCGCTCGGCCGGTCCGAGTGAAGGTACTGCGCGAACTTGTCGTCGAGCTCCTTGACGCAGAACGCATCGGCCGACAGCAGCCCGCCGCACTTGAAGTCGGCCTCGTACCAGTTGGCCCAGGTGGCGCCGATGCGGGCGCCGGCAAGGACGATGTTGACCCCCGGCCATTCCTTGAGCCCGCCCTGGCGGCGCTTGGTGAAGACCGCGCGTTCGAGCACCTGGAGCCGGCCGCGGATGCCGATCGCCGCGAGCTGGGCCAGCACCCGCTCGCCGCGGCTGTAATAGGGCGGCGCCGGGGTCAGCCAGTCGATGGCGAAACCGTTGGGGAAGCCGGCCTCGGCCATCAGCGCTTTCGCCTTGGCCACGTCGCGCGGCCATTTCGGCCAGGGCAGCGCGTACTCGACGTCGTCGTTGATCCAGTTGCCGTCGACCCGGCCGAGCCCGGCGCATTCGGCCCGGTTGATCGCGTCGCGGTCGAGCGCCAGGCTCACCGCCTCGCGCACCCGCTTGTCGTGAAACGGGTTTTTGGGGTCCTGAAAGCCGGGGAATTCGAGCCAGAAATTGCCCGACACCACCGGCGCCAGCATGATGTTCGGGTTGCTCTTGACCCGCGCCACCAGTTCGCCCGGCACGTTGTAGACGATGTCGGCCTCGCCGCGTTCCAGCATGGCGACGCGCGTTGCCGGGTCGGGCACGCTGATGATCGTGAACTTGCGGGTGCGGACCGGCCGGTAGTAGCCCTCGAACGCCGCGAAATCGAGCCGGGTCCCCGGCTCCTGCGACACCAGCCGATAGGGGCCGGCGCCGATCGGCTTCTGCACGAACCCGTCCGAGCCGACCTCTTCGTAGTATTTCGCCGGAACGACCCAGGCGGCCCCGCTGACGTTGGCGGTGCCCATCAGCCGCGGAAAGTCGAGGAACGGCTGCTTGAAGCGGAACTGCACGGTGCGCTCGCCCACCGTCTCGACCGCCTCGGTATTGCCCTGCAGCACCTTGGCCCAGGCGCCGCGGTAGTGCTCGTAGCTCCATTTGACGTCGGCCGGGGTGACCGGCTCGCCGTTGTGGAACCGGGTCCCCGGGCGCAGCCGAAAGGTCGCGCTGCGGGCGTCCTCGGCAAACTCGAACTCGTCGGCCAGCGCCAAATGGTCGTACAGCTTCTCGCGGAAGTTCTTGATCAGCGCGTCGTGTACGATGTTGAGGAAATTGTCCGGCGTGGCGCCGCCGTCATGCTGCTGCGGGTCGAGCCAGCGGGGCGCGATGTTGGTGTGCCACGCCAGCGTCATCGCGCCGTTCGGCGCCGCGTCCCCGGCGGCGCGGGCCCTCGCGACAAAGGGTAGGGCCAGGGCGCCGGCGGCCGCCGCCGAGCCCAGCACGGCCCGGCGGGTCGGACCGGCGCGAATGCCGGTTGCCATATCTGCCTCCCTGTGTTGCCGGCTTCATGACGCGAGCCTTACGGCGACCGTAATGCAGCCATGCGAAAATGTCTTCTCACTTTTTTCGGAAAGCCGGCGGCGCCGGAAGGCTAGCGGATTACCTCGATTTCGATGCCGGCGGCGGCGGCGATGCGCGCCCACGAGCGGTCGGCGGTCAGCGCCCTGACCCCGAGACGGGAGGCCAAGGCGAGGCAGGCGCGGTCGCCGAGCGACAGGCCTGCCGGCCGCGTTTGCGGCGAGAGCAGGCCGGCGGCCCATGCCTGGTCCTCGTCGAAGGGGATCTGCTCGATCGGCAATTCGCCGAGGATCGCCTGGATCATCGGGGCCGACAGTCCGCCCCGCGCGAAATGCGCGACCACCTCGCTGAGATTGACCGTGCTGACGACGGCATCGGCGACAGCTCCGGCCACGACTGCGGCCCCGGGCTCATCGTGCAACAGGGCCAGGATGGCAGATGCATCGAGGACGGCGCGGCTCATTCGCGCGCGGCCTCGCGCCGGCGCTCGGCGATGAAGTCATCGACGGACATGCCGGGCTTGCCGTCGAGCAGGCGTCTGGTGAGCGCCTGGGCGCGCGCGATCGACTCGGCGATCGTGCGGATGCGGATTTCGCGGTCTTCGAGCACGACCACCACGTCCCCGCCGCGCTCCAGGCCCATCGCCTTGCGGAACGGCGCCGGCAGGCTGATGCGGCCGGATTTTGCGACGTGGCACTTATAATATTTCATGGCGCATTTAACATTTTTGGCAGATCTCGAATTTATGCCAATCCGGCCGGTCTAGCAACCGCGGCGCGGGCGCCCTATCGTCCGCCCCCTGACCGGATCAGAGAGGTGGCAGATGGCGTATCGAGACATCCTCTACGACAAGGCCGACGGCGTCGCGACGATCACGATCAACCGTCCGAACGTGCTCAACGCGTTTCGCGCCGAGACCGTCGAGGAGATGCTGGAGGCGGTGCGCGACGCCGACGACGACCGCGCCATCGGCGTCATCGTCCTTGCCGGCGCGGGCGATCGGGCGTTCTGTTCGGGCGGCGACAATTCCTCGCGCGACGGCGGCTACGGCGGGCGCGGCCTCGTCGGCATGCCGATCGAGGAGTTGCACAGCGCGATCCGCGATGCGCGCAAGCCGGTGATCGCCAAGGTTCAGGGCTATGCGATCGGCGGCGGCAACGTGCTGGCGACGGTGTGCGACCTCACGATCGCCTCGGAAAAGGCGGTGTTCGGCCAGGTCGGGCCGCGCGTCGGCTCGGTCGACCCGGGCTGGGGCACCGCCTATCTGGCGCGGCTGGTCGGGGAGAAGCGGGCGCGCGAGATCTGGTTCCTGTGCCGCCGCTATACCGCCGCCGAGGCGTTCCAGATGGGGCTCGTCAACAAGGTGGTGCCGGCCGATCAGCTCGACGCCGAAGTTGCCGCCTGGTGCCGCGAGATTCTGGCGCTGAGCCCGACCGCGATCGCCATCGCCAAGCGCTCGTTCAACGCCGACAGCGAGAACATCCGCGGCATCGGCGCGCTCGGTTTCGAGGCTCTGGCGCTTTACTACGGTACTGAGGAGGCAAAGGAGGGCACCCGCGCCTTCATGGAAAAGCGCAAGCCGAATTTCCGCAAATAGCGTCGCACCGGCGGGGATAACGCGGCGGCGGCGCGAGTAGAACCGTCACCATGCTGCGCCGCCGCTTCCTCGCCGCCGCCTGCGCCGCCGTTGCGCTGCCCGCCCTGCGCCTCTCCGCCGCCGAGCCGCCGCCGCGGCGCTTCGCCATCCACCTGCTCGACCGGCTCGGCTTCGGCCCGGCCGCGGGCGGTCTCGCCCATGTCGAGGCGGTCGGCGCCGAGGCCTATATCGCCGCCCAGCTTCACCCCGAGACGATCGCCGAGCCGGCCTCGCTCGGCGAGCTTCTCGCCCCGCTCGACACGCTGTCGCTCGACCCGGTGCAGCTGTTCCTCGACTACGGCCCGCAGGGGCCGAAGGCCAGCCCCGAGGAGCGCAAGGCGCGGCGCCAGCGCGCCCGCATCATCGTCGAGCAGGCCCAGGCCGCGCGGGTGTTTCGCGCGCTCTACAGCCCGCGTCAGCTCCAGGAGGCGATGGTCGATTTCTGGTACAACCATTTCAATGTTTTCGCCGGCAAGGGGCTCGACCATCTCTGGGTCGGCGCCTATGAGCGCGACGCGATCCGGCCGCACGCGCTCGGCCGCTTCCGCGACCTCGTGCTCGCCACCGCGCGCAGCCCGGCGATGCTGTTCTATCTCGACAACTGGGAAAACAGCGCGCCCGGCAGCACGATGCCGAACGGCCGCAGCGCCGGGCTCAACGAGAACTACGCGCGCGAGCTGATGGAACTGCACACGCTCGGCGTCGACGGCGGCTATACCCAGGCCGACGTCGTCGCCCTGGCGCGCATCCTGACCGGCTGGGGCTTCGTCCGCCCGCGGATGCGGCCGCCCGACCGCAGCGGCTTCCATTTCGAGCCGGCGCGCCACGATTTTTCGGAGAAGCGGTTTCTCGGCCGCACGATCTCGCCGACGGGCGAGAGCGAGGGGATCGAGGCGATCGGCCTGCTGGCGCAAAGCCCGGCGACGGCGCGGCACATCGCCTTCGAACTGGCGCAGTATTTCGTCGCCGACGCGCCGCCCCCGGGTTTGGTCGAGCGGTTGGCGCAGCGCTTCTTGCAGAGCGATGGCGACATCCGCGCGGTGCTCGCCGCGCTGTTCGCCAGCCGCGAATTCCGCGACAGCGCCGGGCGCAAGTACAAGACGCCCTACCGCTACGTGCTGTCGGCGGCGCGTGCCGCCGGGGTCGAGGTCCGCAACCCGCGGCCGCTGCTCGGCGCGATGGCGCGGCTCGGCATGCCGCTCTATTTCTGCCAGACGCCGGACGGCTACAAGAACACCGAGGCGGCCTGGCTCGGCCCGGAGGCGACCAATGTGCGGATCGGCTTCGCCGCGGCGCTGGCCTCCGGCCGCCTGCCGCTCGACCGCGAGCCGCCGGCGATGGCGGCGACGCCGGTCGCCGAGCGGGTGCCGGCGCCGGTCGACGCCGCGGCGCTCGAGCGCCTGCTCGCGCCGGTGCTGAGCCCGCACACCCGCGAGGTCGTCGCCGGCTCGGCGCCGCCGCTGCGCGCCGCGCTGCTGCTCGGCAGCCCCGACTTCATGCGGCATTGACGGAGGGCAGGCGATGCGGCGGCGCGATGTTCTCGGTCTCGCGGCGGCGGCGCCGCTGGCGTGGCCGTGGCGGGCGGCGGCTTCCGAGGGCGGGCCGTCGCGCCTCGTCGTCGTCATGCTGCGCGGCGCGGTCGACGGGCTCAACGTCGTCATCCCCCAGGAGGAGACGGAGTATTACCGGCTGCGCCCGACCATCGCGGTGCCGCGCGGCGCGGCGCTGCCGCTCGACCGCCGCTTCGCCCTGCACCCGGCGCTCGCCGGTCTGATGCCGCTGTGGCAGGCGGGGCAACTCGCTTTCGTCCACGCCGCCGGCTCGCCCGACCCGACGCGGTCGCATTTCGATGCCCAGCTGTTCATCGAGAACGGCACGCCGGGGCGCCGCACCACCGCCGACGGCTGGCTCAACCGGCTGCTCGCGGCCCTGCCCGGCCCGCACGGCCCGGCCGAGGCGCTGGCGGTCGGGCCGACCCTGCCGACGATCCTGCGCGGCCGCCTCGCCGCCGCCAACCTGCCGCTCGGCCGCGCCGGCGTGCCGCGCGAGCCGCTCGACCGGCCGGCACTGGCCGGCGCCTTCGACCGGCTTTATGCCGGCGACGATGCGCAGTCCCGCGCCTACCGCGAAGGCCGCGCCGCCCACAGCGAGCTTGCCGCCCACATGGAGGCGGAGCAGCAGATGGCCGATGCCGGAGCGCCGCCGGCCGCCGGCTTTCCGGCGATCGCGGCGCGGCTCGCCCGCCTCGTCGCCGGCGACCGGCGCATCCGCCTTGTCTTCGCCGCGCTCGGCGGCTGGGACACGCATGTCGCCCAGGGCGGCGAGACCGGCCAGCTCGCCAGCCGGCTCAAGCCGCTCGGCGACGGGCTCGCCGCCTTCGCCAAGGAGCTGGGCGGCGACTGGCGCGATACGGTGGTCGTCGTCGTCTCCGAATTCGGCCGCACCGCCGCCGAAAACGGCAATGGCGGCACCGATCACGGCCACGGCAACGCGATCTGGGTGCTCGGCGGGCGGGTCGCCGGCGGCCGGGTCTACGGCGACTGGCCCGGCCTTGCCGCCGGCCAGTTGCACGAGGGCCGCGACCTCGCGGTTACCACCGACTATCGCAGCGTCTTCGCCGCGGTGATCGAGCGGCATCTCCGCCTCGGCGACCGCGCCCTCGCACAAATCTTCCCCGATGCGCCGCCGCCGCGCGCTAATCTCAAGGAGATCATCGCGGCATAGGCGGCATCATGGCGGCAAATCCGTTTTTCGAGGACTGGGACACCCCGTTCGGCCTGCCGCCCTTCGATCGCATCGAGGCGGCGCATTTCGCCCCCGCTTTCGACCGCGCGATGGCCGAGCACAAGGCCGAGATCGCGGCGATCGCCGGCGCCGCGGCCCCGCCCAGCTTCGCCAACACGGTCGAGGCGCTGGAGCGCAGCGGCCGGCGGCTCGATCGGGTCAGCCATGTCTTCCACAATCTCAACGCCAGCGCGACCAGCGATGCGCTCGACGCGATCGCCCGCGACTACGCGCCGAAGCTGGCGGCGCACCACAGCGCGATCATGCTCGACGCGGCCCTGTTCGCGCGCCTCGACGCGATCTACCGCGAGCGCCACCGGCTCGGCCTCGACCCCGATCAGATTCGCCTGATCGAGCGCCACCACCTCCGCTTCGTCCGCGCCGGCGCCTTGCTCGGGCCGGCGGACAAGGCGCGCATGGCCGAGATCACCGCCCGCATGGCGACGCTGCACACCCAATTCGGCCAGAACGTGCTGCACGACGAGGACGAGTGGCACCTCGCGCTCGATGCCGGCGATCTCGACGGGCTGCCGGATTTTGCCCGCGAGGCCGCTGCCGCGGCGGCGAAGGAGCGCGGGCTCGACGGCAAGTACGCGATCACCCTGGCGCGCGCCTCGGTCGAGCCGTTTCTCGCCTTCTCGGCGCGGCGCGACCTGCGCCGCATCGCCTACGAGGCCTGGGCCGCGCGCGGCGAGCACCCGGGCGCGCACGACAACCGCCCGCTGATCGCCGAATTGATCGCCTTGCGCGCCGAGCGGGCGCGGCTGCTCGGCTATTCCGACTACGCGGCCTACCGGCTCGCCGATACCATGGCCAGGGACCGCGCGGCGGCCGACCGCCTCTTGCGCCAGGTGTGGGAGCCGGCCTGTGCCAGGGCCGCCGCCGAGCGCGAGGAATTGCAGGCGGCGGCGCGCGCCGACGGGCTCAACGAGCCGATCGCGCCGTGGGATTGGCGCTATTACGCCGAGAAGGTGCGGCAGGCGACCTACGCCTTCGACGAAGCGGCGGTGAAGCCGTATTTCGTGCTCGACAACGTCGTCGCCGCGATGTTCGACACCGCCGGGCGGCTGTTCGGTCTCACCTTCGCGGAGCGGCGCGACTGCCCGGTCTATCACCCCGATGTCCGCGTCTATACCGTGAGCGATGAGGAGGGGCGCCCGGTCGGCCTGTTCCTGCACGACAATTTCGCCCGGCCCGGCAAGCGCTCGGGTGCCTGGATGGCGAGCTACCGGGTGCAGGAAAGCCTCGACGGCGAGGTGCTGCCGATCGTCGTCAACAACAACAATTTCGCCAAGGGCGAGCCGACCCTGTTGAGCTTCGACGACGCCCGCACCCTGTTCCACGAATTCGGCCACGGGCTGCACGGGCTGTTGTCGCGGGTGCGCTACCCGTCGCAATCGGGCACCGCGGTGCGGCGCGATTTCGTCGAATTTCCCTCGCAGATTTTCGAGCACTGGTTCGAGGTGCCCGAAACCTTGCGCCGGTATGCGCGGCACTACCGCACCGGCGAGCCGCTGCCCGAGGCATTGATGGAGCGGCTGATCGCGGCGCGCAATTTCAACCAGGGCTTCGCGACGGTCGAATATACCGCCTGCGCCATGCTCGACCTCGCGCTGCACGGCGAGGCGCCGCCCGAGGCTTTCGACATCGGCCGCTTCGAGCGCGACTTCACCGCCGCGATCGGGATGCCGCCGGAGATCGGGCTGCGGCACCGGCCGGCGCATTTCCAGCACCTGTTCGCCGGCAACGGCTATGCCGCCGGGTACTACGCCTATCTGTGGGCCGAGGTGCTCGACGCCGACGGCTTCGCCGCCTTCACCGAGGCCGGCGATCCGTTCGACCCCGGCCTCGCCGCCCGCCTCAAGGCGATCTACAGCGCCGGCGACAGCGCCGACCCGATGGACCTTTACCGCGCGTTCCGCGGCCGCGAGCCGGAGATCGCCGCGCTTCTCGCCCAGCGGGGGCTGGCGTAGCTAAGCCGCGCGCGCATCTTCGAGGATCATGTCGGCGGCTTTCTCGGCGATCATGATGGTCGGCGCGTTGGTGTTGCCGGCCGGCACCGCCGGCATCACCGAGGCGTCGACGACGCGCAGGCCGCCGATCCCGTTGACCCGCAGGCGCGGATCGACCACCGCGCCGTCGTCCGCGCCCATGCGGCAGGTGCCGACCGGGTGCAGGTTGGACAGCGCATGCTCGCGGATCGCCGCCTCGAACTCGGCGTCGCTATTGACGTGCCGGCCGGGCAGGATCTCCTCGGCAACATAGGGCCGCAACGCCGGCTGCTCGGTGATCCGGCGGGCCAGCCGCATGCCGGCGGTCAGCGCGTCGAGATCGCTTTTCGACTTCAGGAAATTGAAGCGGATCGCGGGCGGCGCCGCCGGGTCGGCGCTCCTGATCTCGACCGTGCCGCGCGCCTCGGGCCGCAGATGCACGGCGCTGACGCTGAACCCGGGGAACGGGTGCGGCCGCACCCCCTTGCTGTCGCGCCCGGCAAAGCTCCAGGTGCTGAAATTGAGCTGGATGTCGGGCCTGGCCAGGCGCGGGTCGCTCTTGGCGAAGCCGCCGGCGCAGATGCCGTTGCTGGCAAGCGGGCCGGAATGGAACAGCCAGTATTGCAGCCCTGCGGCGGCGCGCCGCCAGACGCTGTTGCCGACATCGTTGAGGGTGATCGGCCGGGTGCAGCGATAGGCGAGGCGGACGTAAAAATGGTCCTGCAACTGCGCGCCGACATCGGCGATCTCGCGCACCACCTCGATCCCGTAACGGCGCAACAGGTCGCCGCGCCCGAGCCCGGAAAGCTGCAGGAGCTGCGGCGAATTGTAGACGCCGCCGCAGACGATGACCTCGCCGCGGGCGCGCGCCTGTTTCGCCGCGCCGCCCTGGGTATAGGCGATGCCGACCGCGCGCCGGTCCTCGAACAAGATCCGGGTCGCCAGCGCCTCGGTGGCGATCGTCAGATTGGCGCGCCGCCTCGCCGGGCGCAGATAGGCCGCCGCCGTGCTCCAGCGCCGCGCCTTGTTCATCGTGTTCTGGAAATGCCCGGCGCCGTCCTGGACGCCGGCGTTGAAATCGTCGTTGGGCGGCAGCCCCGCCTCGATCGCCGCCTTGATCCAGTGCTCGGCCAGTTCCCACCTGACCGGATGGTCGCAGACGTTGAGCGGCCCGCCGACGCCGTGAAACGCGTTGGCGCCGCGCTCCTGGTTTTCCGCCTTCTTGAAATAGGGCAGCACGCTGTCCCAGTCCCAGCCGGTGCAGCCGCGCTGGCGCCACTCGTCGTAATCGGCCGGGTTGCCGCGCATATAGACCATGCCGTTGATCGAGCTGGTGCCGCCCAGCACCTTGCCGCGCGGCTGGTAGAGGGTGCGGTTGTTGAGCTCGGGCTCGGGTTCGCTCTCGTACATCCAGTTGAGCTGCGGATGGGCGAACAGCTTGGCATAGCCCATCGGCATGTGAATCCAGGGGTTGCTGTCCTCCGGTCCCGCCTCCAGCAGCAGCACGCGGTAGCGCCCGTTCTCGCTCAGCCGCGCCGCGACGCAGCACCCCGCCGAGCCGGCGCCGGCGACGATAAAATCGAATTCCTCAGCCATCGCTTCCCCCTTCGCTCGAGCGGTGCGGCCGGCGCGCCAGCAAGGCGACCACGACGCTGGCCAGCGACAAGGCGGCAAAGCATTCGAGCGAGCGCGCGTAATCGCCGGTCCAGTCGCGCAACGCGCCCGACAGCAGCGGTCCGGCCGCCTGGGCCAGCACCTGCGCCGACAGGGCGATGCCGCGGATCGCGCCGAAATGGGCGCGGCCGAAATAATCCGCCCAGGCAAGCGGCAGCAGGGTCAGGATGCCGCCGACGCCGAAGCCGAACAGCGCCGCCCCGAGAAAGGCTTCGAGCGGGGTGTGAATCGCCAGCATGACCAGCGTGCCGGCGGCAAGGGTGGCGCCGATCGCGGCGAGCGGGTAGCGCACCGGCAGCCGCCGCGGCAGCGCGCCGCATACGATGCTCGCCGCCGCCGACATCAGCGAAAAGGTGCTGACGATGGTCGCCGCGACGGCGGGCGCGATGCCGCGCTCGATCAGGTGTGGCGCCTGATGCAGGCTGACCCCCGCCTGCACCGGATAGACCAGCATCGTGTAGGCGAGCAGCAGCCAGAATGCCGGCGTCGCCAGGGCCTCGCGGCGCGAATAGGCGGTCTCCGGCGCGGCCGGGGAGGCGGCGGCGGCGGTCCCGGCGCGGTCCGGCACCAGGCCGAGATCCTCCGGCCGGCGCACCAGGAACAGGTAGCTCGGCACAAAGCCGACCGCCACCGTCAGGATGCCGAGCGCGAGCCAGCCGCTGCGCCAGCCGCTGTGGCTGATCGCGAACTGGCCGATCAGCGGCATCGCGACGAGGCCGGCCATCTGCGCCAGGGTCGCCACCGAGGTGGCGAAGGCGCGGCGTGCGACGAACCAGTTGCTGACCGCGCCGTAAATGCCGAGATCGAACGGCCCGGCCCAGTTCATCCGCGCCAGGCAGAACAGCAGGTAGAACGCCGGCAGCGAGCCGATCAGCGACAGCCCCGTCAGCAGCAGCCCGTTGACCAGCACGACGGTGCACAGGATGGCGCGGGCGCCGCGGCGGTCGAGCAGCGGCCCGATCAGCGGCGAGGAGATCGCCGCCAGCACGCCGCCGAGCGACACCGCGCCCGACAGCGCGGTGCGCGACCAGCCGAACTCGCGGGTCAAGGGCTCGACGAAGATCGACAGCGTCGCCACCGCCGGCCCCTGGCGGGCAAAGCCGACGCAGCACAGGCACCCGAGGATCACCCAGCCGTAGAAGAACGGCAGGCGGCGGGCGAGGAGGCGGGGAAGCGGGTTCAGCTCGGCACCAGCCCGCCATCGACGTTGTACGATTGGCCGGTGATGTTGCGGGCGCCGGGCGAGGCGAGAAACACCGCCATCGCGGCGATGTCGTCCGGCGTGTTGGCGCGGCCGATCGGGATGACCGCCTCCTGCTCGGCCTGCAATTCAGCGACGGTAATGCCGCGCGCGGCGGCGCGGGCGGCGGCGTTGCGCTCGCCCAGCTCGGTGCGGGTGACGCCGGGGCAGATCGCGTTGACGTTGATGTTGTAGCGGCCGAGCTGCTGCGCCGCCATCTTGGTCAGCGCGATGACCGCGCCCTTGCTCGCGGCGTAGGCGGCGTTCGAGGCGCCGGCATAGCCGCGCCCCGAGATCGAGGCCATGTTGATGATCCGCCCGCCGGTCTTCTGCGCGATCATCTGCCGGGCCGCGGCTTGCAGGCAGAAGAACACGCCCTTGGCGTTGACCCGGTGGATGCGGTCCCAATCCGCCTCGGTCAACTCCATGATGTCGGCATAGCGGGTGACGCCGGCATTGTTGACGATGACGTCGAGCCGGCCGAATTCGGCGACGGTGCGGGCGACCATCGCGTCGATCGCGGCGACGTCGCCGCAATCGGCGGCGATCGCCAGGGCGCGGTTGCCGCCGATCGCCTCGGCGGTGTCGCGGGCGCTGCCGGCCGAGATGTCGGCGGCGGCGACCGCCGCGCCTTCGGCCGCCATCGCCAGGGCGATCGCCTTGCCGATGCCGGCGCCGGCGCCGGTCACCAGCGCGATCTTATCCTGCAGGACCGGCATCGCTTCCTCCCTTGGCTGCCGCCTATGGTAATAAGACGGACCCCCGCTGACGAGAGGAGCGATCGTGCTGGCAAACATTCCGCCGACGCAGACCGTGATCGAGATCAAGACCCCGGGCGGGCCCGAGGTACTGGTGCCGGGAACCCGGCCGGTGCCCGAGCCGAAGGCGGGCGAGGTGCTGATCCGCATCGCCGCCGCCGGGATCAACCGCGCCGACTGCCTGCAGCGCATGGGCCGCTATCCGATGCCGCCCGGCGCCAGCGACATCCCCGGGCTCGAATGCTCGGGCACGGTGGTCAAGCTCGGCGAGGGCGTGACCGGCTTTGCCCCCGGCGACGAGGTCTGCGCCCTGCTGGTCGCCGACGGCTACGGCGAATACGCCGCGGCGCCGGCGGTGCAATGTCTCCCCGTGCCGGCGGGCGTCAGCCTGGTCGATGCCGGCGGGCTGATGGAAACCTACTGCACGGTGTGGACCAACGTGTTCGACCGCATCCACCTGAAGGCGGGCGAGGTGTTTCTGCAGCAGGGCGGGTCGAGCGGCATCGGCATCACCGCGATCCAGCTCGCCAAGGCGTTCGGCGCCACCGTCCTGACCACCGCCGGCTCGGACGAGAAATGCGCCGCCTGCCGCGCCTACGGCGCCGATCTGGCGATCAACTACCGGAAGGAGGATTTCGTCGCCCGCGCCAGGGAATTCACCAACGGCCGCGGGGTCGACGCGATCTTCGACATGGTCGGCGGCGACTACATTCCGCGCGAACTCGACCTGCTGGCGCGCGAGGGGCGGCTGTGCTTCGTCGCGCTGATGGGCGGGACCCGGGTCGAGGCCGATTTCGGCCTGATCCAGCGCAAGCACCTGACCGTCACCGGCTCGACCCTGCGCGGCCGCTCGGTCGCCGAAAAGGCGGCGATCGTCGCGGCGCTGAAGGACAAGGTGTGGCCGCTCTGGGCGCAGGGCAGGTTGCGTACCTGCACCTACAAGACCTTCCCGCTCGCCGAGGCCGCAAAGGCCCACGCGCTGATGGAATCCAGCACGCACATCGGCAAAATCCTGCTGGTCAATTGACCGGAGCCGAGCGCGGCCGTCTCGCTCGCAGCGGGCGGGACGCCCGCGCTCCGCTCACCGCGCTTGCGGCAGGTCCTCGAAGCGCACCGCGATCGCCGCGCTGGCGATGACGGCGACGTCGCCGTTCTCGGGGTCGGGCACGTCGAGCCCGCCCTTGACCACGGCGACCGTCACCTCGCCGTGCGGCAGCGCCGCCCGGACCGCCCGGGCGTCGACCCGGCCGGGAAACTGGGCGCCGATCGTCACGTGCACCTGCATCCGGCGCGAGTCGAGGCCGAGGGTGCGGATAAAGGTCAGCGAGGAGTGGTGCAGCGCGTCCTGCACCGCGCGCACCGCCGCCTTGGTGTAGTCGCCGCCGTGCAGATCGTTGCCGGTGCCCATTTCGAGGATGATGCGCCGCGCCGCCATCGCCCGGTTCCTTACGCCACGTCGAGCTGCACGATCGCCGCGGCGTTGGCGATGACGGTGCTGCCGGTGCCGGCGTCGTTGGCGATTTCGAGCCCGCCTTCGACCACCTCGACCGTGCCGGTGCCGTGCGGCAGCACCGCCAGCACCGCCGCCTTGTCGACCGCTTCGGGCTTGGGCACGCCGATGCGCACCGCGACCTGCATCGCATCGGTGTCGAACCCCAGCGCATTGGCGATGCCGAGCGAGTTGTGCCACAGCGCATCGCGCAAGGCCCGCACCGCCGCCTTGGTGTAGTCGGCGCCGCGGATGTCGGTGCCCATGCCGATCTGCATCACCATGCGTTTCAGCGCCATGGCCGGGCTCCTAGGGAAGCTGGTCGCCGTCTTCCGGCACCGCCACCTCGAAGGCGTTGGTCACCCCCGACAGCACGGTGAAGTAGTGCGCCACGGTGACCAGCTCGACCATCCACGCTGCGCCGTATTTGCCGAGCAGCCGGTTGAACACCGGATAGTCGCACCGGTTGGTGCGCAGCAATTGCCGGGTCAGGTTGACGACGTCGCGCTCGTCCTGGCCGAGGCCCGACACGTCGCCCTTGGCGCGCAGCAGGTCGATCGTCGCCTCGGGCACGCCGGCGCGCCGCGCCGCACCGACCTGGGCCGACCAGACATAGGCCGAGTCGCGCTCGCGCACCGCGGCGAGGATGGCATGCGAGCGCAGCCGCGGCTCGACGATGCAGTCCTCGCGGTTGAACACGACCATGCCGAGCATGCGCTCGGCCAGCTTGGGGCTGTGCAGCAGGGCGCTGAACGGCCCGCGGATGCGGCCGAACACGCCGAGCACCGCGTCGGCGACGTGGCGATGTTCCTCGGCAACCTGCTCGCGGCTGCTGATCGGGGTGATCCTCGGCATCGGGCTCTCCTCACGCGTTGGGGAAGGGCTTGCCCCATTCGTCGAGATAGGCGACCTCGCTGAGCGGCCCGCGCCCGAGCGGCCCGAAATTGCCCATCGGGTAGCCGAGCGGCAGGATCGCGTAGGATTTGTAGCCGGGCGGGATGCCCATCGCGGCGTCGACTTCCTTCTCGTAGCCGGTATGCCGCGTGGTCAGGGTCGAGCCGAGGCCGAGCGCGCGCGCCGCCAGCAGCATGTTCTGCACCGCGGGATAGATCGACGCGCCGGCGGTGCGGTTGGGGTTCTCGCCTTCGAGGCAGGCGACAATCCACACCGGCGCCTCGTGGTAATGGTCGGTCAGGTATTCGACCGCGGCGTGCTGGCGCTTGTATTTCTCGGGGTCGGAGCCCGGCGGCGGCGGCGACGAGGCATAGCGGGGGCCGACCACCTCGTCGAACAGTTTCTTGTAGTAGACCTGCACCGCCTTTTTCTTGGCCGGGTCCTTCAGCACCAGGAATTTCCAGCGCTGCGTGTTGCCGCCGCTCGCCGCGGCCTGGCCGGCGCGCAGAATCTTGATCACCAGCTCGTCGGGGATCGGATCGGGCTTCAGCCGCCGCATCGCCCGGCAGGTGTGGATCGCCTCGAAGATGTCGTTGGTCCCGGCCTTGTTCTCCGGCATCGCTTCCTCCGTCTCCGCGCCGCGGCGAATCCTAGAGGGGGTTGCTCACCGCCGCAAGGTGACGAACATCCCGACGACGATCAGCACGATGCTGACGACGAGGTCGGCGCTGAGCCTGCCGCCGAACAGCAAGAGCGAGATGACGAAGCCGCCGACCGGGGTCAGCGTCAAGACCTGGCCGGCGGTGGCCGCCGGCATCATCGACAGCACCCGGTTCCACATGAAATAGCCGAGCGCGGTCGTCACCACCGCGTTGTAGGCGAGCACCGCGGCGGCGACCGGCGCCCAGTGCAGCGGGCCGGCATCCCAGCCGGTCGCCGCCAGTGCCGCCACGGTCGGCACGCTGACCGCGAGCTGCCAGAAGGTCTGCGTCCAGAACGGGGTGCGCCAGTTCTGCCGGCGGTAGCGGCACGAGCCCAGCGCCCACAGCACCGCGGCGCCGATCAGTGACGCGTTGCCGAGCAGGACGAGCGGGTCGCGCCAATCGACAAGCCCCGGGTTCATGAACAGCACCAGCCCGGCAAAGCCGATCGCCGCGCCGAGGAGCTGGTAGCGGCCGAGCCGTTCCGGCCACAGAAAGCGGCCGATCGGGATCGCCCAGAGCGGCATCGTATAGGCCAGGACGATCGCCCGGCCGGCCGGCACGATCGCCAATCCGATGATGCTGCAGATCAGGAAGCCGGCGATCTGCCCCTGGCCGACCCAGAACAGGCCGAGCCGCTCGCCCGGCTCGGGGAGCAGGCGGCCGCCGCCGGCGAAGAGCACGGGGGCGATCAGCGCCAGGCTGCCGAGCAGGCGGATCAGCACGAAGTCGAGCGGCGGCACGGTGCCGAGCGCCAGCTTCATCAGCGGCCAGTTGACCGACCAGGTGGCGACGATGATCGCCAGATAGACATAGGCCGAGGCCGGAAACCGGCCGGTTGCCGGGGTCGCGCTTGCGCTGTTGTCCATGATGGCTCCGCCCCGCGTCCCACGCCTGACGCCGCCGGGCCGGATGGTGACCGTTGGCCAAGGGATGCCGCACCCGCCGCCGCCGCGGCAAGCGGTTTTTTGGCCGCACCCCGGCTGGCGCGCCGCCCCGATCCGGGCTATCGTCGGCGCCGGGCAAGCCGCGAGGCGACGATGAGCGAACCGGTCGTCCTGGAGATCTTCACCGACTACGTGTGACCGTGGTGCTACCTCAGTACCGTGCGTATTGAAAAGCTGAAGCGGGAGTACGCGGTCGAGACCACCCTGGTGCATTTTCCGCTGCACCCCGACACGCCCCCGGAAGGGCGCGAGATGGCGGCGTTTTATGCCCAGCGCGGCATCGACCCGGAGGCGGCCTATCGGCGGATGAAGGGGCTGATGGATGCGGAGGGCCTGCCCTACGGCCGCCGCACCCACACCTATAACAGCCGCTTGGCGCAGGAGCTCGGCAAATGGGCCGATACCCAGCCCGGCGGCGCGGCGATCCACGACCGGCTGTACCGCGCCTATTTCGTCGAGGCGCGCAATATCGGCGACCCCGACATCCTGGTCGAGATCGCCGAAGCGGCCGGGCTCGACGGGGCGGCGGCGCGCGAAATCATCGAGCAGCGCCGCTTCAAGGACGCGGTCGATGCCGACTGGGCCAAGTCGATGCAGTACGGGGTGACCGGCGTGCCGACCTTCGTCGCCGGGCGGCGCGGCGTCGTCGGCGCCCAGCCTTACGAGGTTCTCGCCCTGTTGGTCGAACGCGCCGGGGCGCCGCGCCGGACCGAAGCCGACGGACAGGCCGGCGGCTAGACCTGCAGCACCTCGGCGCCCGGGGCGGGCTCGAGCTCGCAGGCGTTCACCGTCATCGCCAACAGGCTGTAATAGCCGATCGCGGTGGTGAGCTGGATCAGCTCGTCATTGCCGAAGCGCCGCTGCATCGCCGCAAAGGTCTCGGCATCGACGCGGTGCCGGCGCAACAGCTGGCGGGTGAACTCGACGATCTGGGCGTCCTCGGCGGGAATGCCGCGCGAATGGTTGTCGCGGATCGCCGCGATCGTCGCCTCGGCGACGCCGAGCCGGCGGGCGCCGCCGGTCTGCGCACCCCACACGTACATCGCCTCGAACTCGCGCGCCACGGTCATCGCCGCCAGCACCCGCACCTTCATGTCGAGCGAGCCCTCGAAGCGGACATAGGCGCCGAGATGCGCCACCCGTCCGGCCACCTCCGGCGAATGCAGGAACATCGTGAACGGCCCCTGCACCGCGCCGCGGCTGGCGACGATCGAATCGAACACCGCGGCGTCCTTTGCCGCGACCTGGTCCTTGCCGGTGATCGGGGGGAGGCGGGCCATGGCGGGGTTCCTTTCGCGAGGGATCAGGATCGGATCGCCGGCTCGATATCGGTGGCGGCGAAATCGGTGCCGGCAAACAGCAGCGGCGACCGCCGGCTCTTGGCCAGAGCATAGGCAAAGCAGTCGCCATAGTTCAATCGCGCGGCGTGCCGGCCCCTGCCGTAGCGGCGCCAGGCGACGCGGGCGAGCTCGGCCTGATCGCGATCGACCGGCACGATCTCGATCGCACCGCGGTAGAGCAGCAGGTCGAGCTCGCGGCCGCCGGCCTCGCCCTTGCGGCTTTCGATGACCAGCGAGGCCTCGACCAGGCTCGCCGCCGACAACAGGCGCGGAAAGCCGGCCTCGATCGCGGCTCTGATTTTGCCGGCGTCCGGTTCGTCGAGCAGGATTGCGATCAGCGCGGAGGTGTCGATGACCATCAGGACGGCAGCCCGTGCTCGTCGTACCCGAGGATCTCGTCGGGGCCGCGCGAGTCGAGGTCCGGCAGCGCCGCACAGCGCCGCCCGATCTCCGCGAGTTCGTCGGCAAGGCTTCGGCCGGAGCGGGCGCTGCGCTCGCGCTGAAGCCGCTCCTCCGCGGCGCGGCGGACCGCGGCGGTGACGGTTTCCCCGGTCAGCTCCGCCAGTTCGCGCACCGCCTTTTCGGTGGCGGGGTCCTTGATGTTGAGCGGCATTTTACACCGAGGCAGATACGATCTTCATTTAAGGATAAACGCCGCCGCGCGGCTCGACAACGGCGGAGCACGGCGCGACTATAAATCCATGCCCGCGCTTTCTCTTGCCGTCCGCGACGGCGGCGTCGTTCCGGGCGAGGCCTATCTCGCCGACACGCCGGTGTTGCGCGGCCATGCCGGGACCCAGCCCGACCTGTTCCTGCGCTGGAACGCGGTGCCGGCCGCTGCCGCGTCGCTCGACGTCGTCGTGCACCTGCACGGGTTCTCGCAGCAGGGCGGCGCCATGCCGCTTGCCGAGAAGGTGCCGCGCGCGGGGCTGGACCTGTCGCGTCGCACCCGCCCGACCCTGGCGGTTCTGCCGCGCGGCAACTGGCTTCGCCATACCTGGTACGATTTTCCGGGGCTGCGCCACGGCGGGCTCGACGCATTGGTCGAACATGCGCTCGCCTGCTTCGGCCGCGGCGTCGGGCTCGACCGGCTGATCCTGACGGCGCATTCGGGCGGCGTGCTGCCGGCCTTCGAGGCG
>Ga0070739_10003936_pt1 | contig 18060 bp, 17 predicted proteins | sample Coa_R1_7_FD_66445 | JGI IMG/M metagenome (GOLD analysis project Ga0070739, IMG submission 66445) | Surface soil microbial communities from Centralia Pennsylvania, which are recovering from an underground coalmine fire - Coalmine... | ecosystem: Environmental > Terrestrial > Soil > Unclassified ... | reverse complement strand
CTCGAGCGAGCCGTAGCTGAAAAGTTCGTCTTGCTGAATGTCCGCGCCGCGCATGACAGATAGACGTACGGAACATTCTTCAGGTCACATGTTTTGGTTAGAATTTCAGCAGCCTGTTAAGAAGGGCCACGTCTACTACCGCTGCCATACGCCAAACTGCCCGACGAAGTGCATCCGTGAGGAGATTGTCTCGGAATTCGTTTCCGAATCGTTCTCCCTGATCGAATTCTCGCCGGAGGAGACGGCCTACCTCCGTGCGGCCACGGAGCGCCTGAAGCGCGACTGGATCGAGGAAAGGGAAAAAGTATCGGCGGCGCTCTCGATGAGCCTGACCCAAACCAAGGAGCGCCTGGCACGCCTTACGAACGTCTACCTGGATCAGGACATCGAGAAGGAGCTTTTCGAGGAACGCAAAACCGCTCTCCTCATGGAGCGTCGCGCGGTGGAGGAGCAAATTGCAGACCTGAGCGCCGATCCCGAGGGAGTGCCGGAGCAGCTTCGGAAATTCCTCGAACTCGCCGGGGCCATGAAATCCGTGTATTCCCGAGCGAATCCGGAACAAAAACGCTCCCTGCTCAAAATCGCCACATCGAACTTGAGGGCGAACGAGAAAACACTGATATTTCCGTATGCGTCACCGTTTCAGGCGATCGCATCGCGGCATGATGACTCTGATGGTACGCCATCTAGGGGGCTGGCTCGAACTTGTGAAGCCCTCTTAGGGGCTCTCATGAAGGAGTCCGGCGCCATATTGGCCTCGCTCTCGGGTCCTCAGGAGATCCCGTATTCTGAAGTTCCCGACTGACCTCGCTGGCTCGACTTCTTCTTTAAGCCCGACTCATGGTGTCCTCCGAGGCATCCCACAAGGGATGCCTCGTGCCCTATCTGGGCATTCAGCCCCCTTAGGGCCTGGAGAGGAGGCTTGACACTCGCTGACACTAAACTAGACTTATTATGCAATGACTCACACTAGTAATGCTGTCGAGGTGGGAAACGACCTAGCCATCTTGAACCACTTAGAATCAACCGCCGACAGCTGGTGGACTTGCGGGTGGCTATACCTGATCGGCGGTTCTCTACTTGTCGTCCTGCTTGTGGCGAGCCTCATAATCGGCCGGCCGAACGCATCAGGAGTATATTGGCTTATTGGCTGGTGGTTCGCCGTGTGTGGTGTGGTAAACCTCTATGTTGGATTCAGCCTGCGGCGTTTGAGAAAACCAGTTGCAGGCGAGCAACAACTAGACTGGATTCGGAGAGCGCGGACTGGTCTCACGGCCTACATATACACATTAGTGCTCGGTGCTTTGGCCGTATTGGTCGTGGAACCTTCAACCATCCTCTTCATTCTCGGGGGAGTTTTGATGAACATCAATAGCCTATCGCAAACGACTAGTGCCCTCCGTCATCTCGCCAATCGTGCTGGATAAGGCCCATTATAAACTCTTACCGAGCTGTAGCGGGAGACACTAAAGTGGTAATCCATCCACCGTAGTTGTTGAGGATGTTGGTCTCAATCTGTTCACGATTTGCGTTGTAATATACTGACGACAGGAAGAATACCGGAGCGGTCGGCCCGCCCATAACCGATGCGAGGGTTAAGACTGAATTGGCGGCAAGATCTATCGATCCACGCTGGAGGTCTTCCAAGAGGCTTCTTTGCGGATGGCTGATTGCGTCTTGGACACTGTTGTAAACTGACAAGCCGGGCCCCGCTAGATTGGCAAACGCCGACACTGTGCCGGCAACCGTCGGCGCAACGCCGAATTGGAGCAGTGCGGGCCGAAGTAGGTCCTGGCCGATCTGTTGACCGAGTTCCTGTGCCGTTTCCGTTAAATATGTCTCTGGATTGGGCGGCCCACCACCCCTACCGCTCGTATCGGTGTCGACACTTGACAGACCGCTTGGGTCTCGGCGCAACATCGGCGCGTTGAGCGCATAAACGAAACGATTCAGGGTAGCAGGGTTGCTGGGACTCCCAGGCGTCGGGTCCTGCTTGATAAACCGACCGACGCTTGGGTCGTAAAACCGCGCTCGGAGATAGTAAAGTCCGGTGTTCGAATCTAAAGACTCTCCTGTAAATTTGTATTTATTTTTCGTCCCGAGCGGATCGATGGGCGTGTTCAGCTTGCCCCACGGATCGTATGCATAGGTGGCCTTGAGTGCTCCGGTGGCATCGGTGAGGTTGGCTGTGCTTCCCAAACCGTCGAACTGGTAGAAGTATTGAAAGGCCGGGCTCGTTTCTGAGATTAGCCCCGAACCATACAGGTAGTCGATGCTCCCATCCGGACCAGTCTCGCCGAGTGCCACTGCCAGACTTGTGGCCGTGTCGTTAACATACTGGTAGGTTCCGGCGGGAACGATCTGGCTTACCCGATTGCCGTCGCCATCGTAGCGGTATTGGGAGCTGACGCCGCCCCCCGTCGCGCTTATAAGGCGATTGAGCGGGTCGTAGGCAAACGTCACCGTTGTCGTGCCGGTCGTCTTCGTGGTTTGGTTCCCGTTATGGTCATAGCCATAGGTCGTCGCGCCAGCCGCCAATATCCGGTCGGCCGCATCGTAGCTGTACGCCGTGGTCCCAGCGGAGCTAACCATTGAGAGTCGGTTCCCAACCGGATCGTATGTATACTGTGTAATCTGCCCTGAGGGCGCGGCCCAGGAAGTGAGGCGGTAGAGGGCATCGTAACCATATTTCGTCGTCCCCGAGGCGGCCGAAGTGACCTGACTCCGATTTCCGACAGAATCGAGCGTATAGGCGAACGAGGACAATACCTGTGAGGCTGATCGGTTCATGATCTGGAGTAGCCGGTTTGCGGCATCGTAGGTGTACGCGGACGATGCTCCGTTCGGCAGGGCGAATCCGGCGAGATTTCCGCCCGGATCGTAGGTGTACTGGGTGGTCTTGCCGGTCCAGTCGATGACCTTCGAAATCCGATTCAGGGGGTCGTACTGATATTGTGCACTCCGACCGTCTGGGTATCCGAGCGAAGCGCGGTTGCCCGTAGCATCGTAGCCGTAGTGCACGAGATTCCCTCCGGGTGACGAGACCGAAAGCATCCGATCAAGGGAGTCATAGGTGTAGGTCGTCGTGCCGCGCCAATCGGTCATCGACGCGCGATTGCCATCCGCGTCGTACGTATAGGTCACGGAAGAACCGTCGGCAAAGCTGCCATTCGTGAGCCGGTTGTCGGCGTCGTATGTGTATTGGTTCGTCTTGCCGTTCGCGTCCGTAGTGGAGGTGGTATTTCCGGCACCGTCATAGGTGTACGACGTGGCGAAGGACAAGGGATCGGTGCTCTTCGTCAAGCGATTCAGCGCATCATAGGAGTAGGTCGTCGCGTTCCCCTTGGCGTTGGTGAATGAGACCCGGTTGTTGTTGGGATCGTAGCCGTATTGCGTGACGCCGCCGGCCGCGTCGGTCACGGTCACGAGGTTGTTCGTGGCGTCGTAGCCGTAGCTGGTGCGGTTTCCGTTCGCATCGGTGACCTTTAGCAGGTTTCCAACGGCATCGTACGTGAATTGCGTCGCATGCCCGAGCGGGTCCGTCGTCCCGGTGATGCGGTTCAGGGAATCGTAGGCCGTCGAGGCCGTATGCCCGTTGGGGTCCGTCGTCGTGAGGAGGCGGCCGATTGCATCGTACGTGAAGCTGGTCGCATGGTTCAGAGCATCGCTGACCCGCGTCAGATTGCCTGCGGAATCGTAGGAATAGGAGGTGACGTTTCCACGAGCATCGGTTTTCGAGGCCAGCAGCCCGGCAGGGCCGTATGTGAACGTCGTCGTGTTCGCGGCGGGGTCCCGCAGGCTGGTCAGGTTCCCATAAACATCGTAGGAAAACGTGGTTGTGGCCCCCTTCGGGTTCGTGGAGGTCAGCAGATTGTTCTTGGAGTCGTAGGCGAAGGCCCGGGCGTTCCCAAGCGGATCGCCAATACCCGTTGCGTTTCCGTGCCCATCGTACGAAGTGGTGGTCGTATTGCCATTTTGATCCGTGCGGCTGGTCCGGTTATTGTTCAGGTCGTACGTATACGAGACGACTCCTCCGTTCGCATCCTTCATTTGAATGAGGCGCATGCCGACGTCATACACGTGCTGGGTGGCGTTGCCGAGCGGGTCCGTAATGGTCGTGGTGCCTGCGGCCGGAGTATTGTACGCCAAACTGGTAACATACCCGCGGCCGTTCGCCTGCGTGAGGACACGGCCCTGGGCATCATACAGGTTCTGAAGGTACGTGATGCCCCTTGAATCGATCGCCGTGAGCATCCGGTGGCGGGAGTCGTACGTATACTGCGTGATGTTGTTCAGAGGGTCTCGAACGGATACGAGGTTCCCGTTCGCGTCATATGAGTATCGCCATGCCCGCGCGGTCGGATCTGTGATGGAGGTAATTCGGCCGCTCGCATCGTACGCGAACGCGAACGACCGGCTGGCTGAATCAAGGATAGAGACGAGAAGTCCCGAACCGTTATAGGTGAGCACCTGGGTATTTCCGTTGCGGTCCAGAATGCCCGTGAGCCTGCCCGACGACGAAAAGGTCAGCTTGGTCTGGTTTTTCCTGGTCAGAGTGAACGAGCCATCGCCGTTCAGGATCAAGCTATCAAACAGTCCGGTGGTTGCTGCGACGTAGGCGCCCCCTCCCGTGGGGGCGAATGAATCTTGATGCCCGTCGGCTTCTTTGACGGAGACCACCAACGTCGACGGATCAACGGTGAGGAAAATGTTATATGAGTGCGTCCAGCCCGGACCGAGCGGGCCGGTATACGAATCGAGGCTGTTGTACGCCCTGGTGAAGGTGAACGCCAAGCCCTTGCCTGGGACGCTGAAATCGGTCGGCGACATATAGTAACTGCCGGTAGCCGTGTTGATCGGCTCGCTGACGCTGGCGGTCGGGTTGGTAGGGGTACCTGATGTCCCGAACGCAGAGATCGGTCCACAGCCTGGCAGTTGGTGCCCGACAACCGTACCATCGGCGTAGGTCAGGAATATGTATGGGGTCTGGACCCCGTTGTTGTTGCAGGAGTTGCTGTCCACGCAACTGTACGACACGTTCGGATCAGTCGCCGTGTCTCCCAAGAGAGATGCCGGTGTCCCGAAGTAGTTCGTCCACTCTGACACGCCTGCCATGAGGATGTCACCGGCGGCAACATCGACCGGGGTCGGCAGGTCATACCGGTAATACATCAGGCCATTTACCTCAAGTTGGGCTCCGACCACCCCAGAAATGTCATTGAAGAATCCACCGCTAGAATGTCCGCAGTAGTTGCCGAAGTGCTGCCATTTCACATTGGTCCACGCGACATCGTTGTCCAGTTCCGTGCGACCGGCATAACCGGGCGAGAAGGGATTGACAGTCGCCGTGCCAAGGTAATGATTCCACACCGATTCGCAACTGCTGCTGAATTGAGCGGCCGGGAGCGAAATCCAAACGCTCAACGTCGAGACGTGCCCGGCCGGCAGATTGCGCACGATGATGTGATACCGAGATCCAACGGCTGTGGTTGTGGCGACCGACGCAGCGGGGCAGGTTGAAGCAGCAGGGACTTGGCCGTCGCTGTTGTGAGCAACAAGGAAGCAGGCCGACGCAATGACGCGGCTAAGGAGAACGATACGCTTCGATGACATAAAGGAATGATCCGCAAAGGAACTCGATGAGCAGTGTGCCATTCTGGTGGCTCTCAAATCAGGCACGCCGTTTTAAACAACAAATTAGGGCGACGCCCGCCGCGGCAAGACTGACGAACGCAGGCTCAGGCACGGTAATGTCTCCGTAGGTGACATCGTCCAGGACGTACAGGCCGGGCGTGCCTTGGATTGAAATGCTCTGAATGCCTCCTCCCGCCAGGAATAGGAACGACGACGTTCCGGTCGTTCCGTCTGTGTTCGGCGCCCCGACGGCCGTTCCAAGGAGGTTGTTCGAAGAATCGAACGCCTCAAGTGTGAGCGGGTCATAGCTTGTGTACCAAAACCCGGCGGACTCGACCGGAACGGCAATGGTTATGGTCATGATCGGATCAACCGGGTCCCAGATCGCGACATCCCCGGAGTGAGGAGGGTAGGCGGCATCGCTATAGCCACCGAATCTGGAGACGCTCAAGCCGGTGACGTTGGATTCGAAATCGAGGCCGGGGTAATACGTCCCGATGTTCTGCCCACCGGCACTGAAGAAGTAGAGGTCGGGCAGGTTTTCGAAGTCAATGACAGTAACACTGGCGTGGGCGGCGATGGGGAGTAACGCCGCAAGGAGTAGTCTGGCACAAGTGCGCGACACGCGATTTGCCTCTTGTTCGGCCCGAGGACTGCGGACCTTAGAATCTGAACCTCGATGGTACGGTTCCCGGCGCCGCAGGTGTTAGCGCAGAAGTACGCAAAAACGCGCACAGCCGTTTGATACCCTATATTTCCAACTCCGATGGCAGTTCTTCCGCCCCCAGATCAGAACGAGTTCCACACCTGGAAGGAGATCGCCGCGTATCTCCGCATCAGCGTCCGAAAGGCTCAGGAGTGGGAGAAGGACGAAGGCTTGCCAGTCCGGCGGCGTACTGGTACGAAGCCCCAAGTTTGGGCGGTCAGGTCAGAGTTGGACGCGTGGAAGCTAAGAACAGGCGCGCCCGGAAATCACACGGGGGCGAATCATCCCGAGCAGGAGGAAATAAGCAGGCCGGAAGGCAGCAGTGTTACATTCCTGAGACGGCTCCGCAGCGTTTGGCTTTTTGTTCTCGCAGGGTTTTGCATCCTTGCTGGTCTCTTCGTCGCTTGGGTCCTCCATCCGATTCGCAACCATACGCTAGTGCGTGCCGAGGTTGACGGGAATACCCTTGTGGCGATCGATGAGACCGGCCGAACCGCATGGACCCGGACGTTTACTCAGGATCTCGCCGTCAGAGGTACCCATCGGACCCGCTTCCCCGGCCGGATGGTCGAGGTCGCCGACATTCTGGGAAATGGCACCCGGCAAGTCCTATTCGCCGCGAGCTCTGATCGGGATGGAGCCGCTCCCGAGGTTTCGGACATCCTGTATTGCTATTCCGCCACGGGTGCCGAGCTCTGGCATTACCAGCCGAATATCGTCGTCACCATGGGAGACCAAACCTTCAAGGGACCTTGGAACATCACGGATATTCTCGCAGTAACCGCCCCCGGCCACAAAGCGAAGGTATGGGTTACTCTTGCCCATTGGATGTGGCGGCCGGGAGTGCTCCTGAGTGTTGATCCGCGAGGCACGGCTGAAATGAAATTCGTGAATGCCGGCCACCTCTATGCGATGAGCTCGGCCTCTTCTGGGTCATCTCGGTACATCTTGGCCGGCGGTATTAACAACGAATACTCGTCGGCGGCCCTGGCCGTCGTCCGAGAGGACGCGCGACTCTCGTGTTCCCCGGACACACCCCATACCCCGTTCGAGTGCCGCAATATCCGCAGCGTCGGGCCTGAAAAATATTTCCTATTCCCCCCTACGGAAGTCAACGTGGAGGACGGGGCAGCGTACAACCGGGTCCACCTCATCGATTCCGGCCCGGAAGGAATCGTGGTCAGGGTTGTCGAAGAGGGCGCACCGCCTGGGGCGGGCGCCGCCTTATACAGTCTTTCAACCGGAAACATCGAGATTCAAAATGTCACCTTCGACGACAGTTGGGCATCGGCTCATCGCCGGCTTGAGCGGGCGGGGCTCATAACGCACGCAGTCGAGTTGTGCCCCGTTCTTCGAGAGCCATCAGCAATCCGCAGATGGAACCAGAAGTTAGCATGGACGACCATATCGGTACCGCTCAAAGACGGGGTTGCTCCGAGGGCATATCGTCAAAGTCCTCAATGAAGGAACCATCAGCCTTCTGCAAACGTTGCATCGCGTGCAACATTTGCCCACCTACCGCATACTTTTCCACCTGTTAAGGTTGACGTACGCTCCGGCGAATAGTCGTAACGCCGGGGCGGAAAATAAACCGTAACCCCGCCCGCAAAAAGTCCATGAGAGGACCGCTCTCATACATCGGCGGCAAAAATCGGATCGCGCAGAAGATCATCGACATCCTGCCTGAGCATACGACGTACGTAGAGCCGTTTGCGGGCGGGGCGCAGGTGCTCTTCCACAAAAAGCCGTCCAAGGCCGAGATTTTGAACGACCGGTACGACGAGATCGTCAACTTCTACCGCGTCTGCCAACTCCACCATCAGGAGTTCCTTCGGTATATGGAGTTCAGTCTCGTAAGCCGGAAATGGTTCGACCTCTTCAAGAGTCAGGACCCGTCACTACTCACGGACATTCAGCGCGCATGCCGATTCTTCTACCTCCAGAAGAACGGCTTCGCCGGCCTTGTGAACGATCCGACGTACACGTGTTCCGTGGAGTCGCCGCGGAGTTGGAACCCGGCAACGCTGGAATCGGTCATCAAGGCCAGCCATGAGCGTTTGGCCCGCGTACAGATCGAGAACCGTCCATACGAGGAGATCCTCGAACGGTTCGACCGCCCTGCAACCCTCTTCTACCTCGATCCGCCATATTGGGGCAAAGACCTGTACCGGTTCAACTTCACGACCGAGGATTTCGACAAGCTCGAAGAGCGGCTCCGGAAGTTGAAGGGTAAGTTTGTTCTGTCGCTGAACGACCTGCCCGAGGTCCGGGCCCTGTTCCACCGGTTCCGCCTCCGGGAAATCGAGATCTCATACACCGCCCAGAAAGAAGCTGGCAAGCGGTATCCCGAGCTCTTGATAACAAACTTCACATAACTGCGGAATTCACGAAGCGGCAACAACTTCCGGGACGGAATGCCGCCCGGAACGGCCCAAAACAGGGTTGCGCTCTCCCGTCTTGTTACCGATTTCGTCGCGACACCCCTGAAACTCTCCCCATGAGGAACCTCATCGAGAAATGGCTCATACGCGCCTGGAATCGAAGGTTCGCTCGGCGTGGTGCGCCGCATGACGCTCGGGCACTCGATCTCGGCGCCCGCGTGACGGAAGACGAAACTGGTGGCCGCGTCACGATTCCGCAAGGGAAGCGCCCGGAGCATATTGCGTGCCTTGGGCGCACAGGCACCGGAAAATCCTCGCTCCTCAGGTACGTTGCTTCTCAGGATCTCCGTGCCCACTCGCGTGGATTCCTGTACTTCGACCTCCACGGCGACGCGACGGACTTCATCGTGTCATCGGTTGCCGACGAGGAAAAGGCCCTTGGGGAGGATCTGTCCGATCGGCTCATTGTCATCAAACCGGGCGATTCCGATTTTTCCGTCGGCATGAACCCGCTTGAACGGCGCGGCGGCACGGGACAGTTCGTCCAGATTGCCGAATTCGCCCAGGTCCTCCGGGAACGGTGGCATCTCGACACGCTCGGTGCCCGCACGGACGAACTCCTGCGGAATGCCCTCTACGTCCTCGCCGATGCCGGTCTCACGCTACTCGAAATCGGACCGCTCCTCACGCATACGGCATTCCGCACGGGCTGCCTGAAGAAGGTCACGAACGCGGAAGTCCGTCAGTATTTCGAGCTCCGGTATGATCCGCTGTCCGACGCGATGCGCACGGTCATGGCCGAGCCGATCTTGAACAAGACCACGGCTTTCACGGCCGACCCACACTTCCGCCACATCGTGGGGCAGCAGTACTCGACATTTTCTCTTCTCGAAAGCATCGATGCCGGTCGATGGATCGTACTGAACCTCGACAAAGGACGTCTCGGCGAACAGTCTCCGACTTTGGGAGCGCTCTTCTTCACCGCGATCAAGAATGCGCTATTCGCACGTAGGAAGCGCGAACTCTTCACCATCTATGCCGACGAGGTGCAGAACCTCATCGCATACGGCGGCGGGCTCGAAACAGTGCTTTCCGAAGCCCGGAAATTCGGGGTATCGATCGTCTCGGCGAATCAATACCTGGAACAGTACCCGCCCGACATGCGTGCCGCGATCTCAGCAGTTGGTAGCCATCTATACTTCCAGCTTTCGAGTGGAGACGCCCAACAGATCGCCAATGCATTGGACGGCGGGAAGTCGCTCGCGGAACGGCTGAAGAATCTTCCGAAACGGCACCTGGTGGCGAAGATCGGGAACGAACCCTGGCAGGAAGCTGTGGTTCCGACGGTGAAGAACCCGAAGAGCGATCCGACAGACCTCTATGCCCGGTCCTGTGCCCGATGGGCGAAGCGCCGGGCCGATATCGAGGCAGAGATCGCGGAACGGCAATCAATGATTAACCGCACGCCAAATGAAGCAATCAATGACTGGGAATAACGGGAAGGGAATCATCATCCAAGAGCGAGACCGCGAACTGCTTCGCGAAATCGCCGTTATGCGCGTCATCGATCGCGAGCAGGCGAAACGCGCAGCCGGATTCGGCTCCACCACTCGCGCCAACACCCGGCTCCTCGGGCTCGTCCGCTCAGGACTCCTTCGCAGATTCTTTCTCGGGAGTGACGGCGTCGGGCAGAAAGCGCTGTATGCCCTCTCCGAAAAGGGCGCGCGCCTCGTCGGTGTGCCGTGTCGCGGCCCCCGGCGGAGGCAAGACGAAACCCTCGTCGCCGACCTCTCCGTAGTCCACCAACTCCGGGTGAACGACCTGTACTGCCGGGTGAAGTTCGGTGGAATCCCGAATCCCGGCGCACGCTTCGTCCGGTGGATGGCATTCCACGAACGGATCGAAGCCAACCTCTCGCTTATTCCCGACGGGTACTTGGAGATCGCCGCCTCCGCGAAGCCGCTCACCGCATTTCTCGAAGTTGACCTTGGGCACGAACGCGGGAACGTTTGGCCGACGAAAGTGATGTCGTACTTGCGATATGCGGTCTCCGGGGCGTTCGCCAAGCAATTCGGGCACCCACAGTTCCGGACCCTCGTAGTGGGCCCTTCCGACAAGCGGGTCCAGTCCCTCCGGAAGGCGACCGCGAAGGTCACCGAAAAAATATTCTGGTTCACGACCTTCGATGCCATAGACCGAGATGGCTTCTGGTCGCCCATCTGGCAGCGCCCCACAGGCGACGCAAAGCTGCCCCTCCTGGAACTCCCATGAAATTCTGCTTCAACTGTGGACGCATCACTCCCGGCGAGCCCCTCTTCTGCTCCTTCTGCGGCCGGACCTATGACGTGAAGCTCTGTTCGAAGATGCACCCCAACGGGCGGAAGGTCCAGGTCTGTCCGAAATGCGGCAGCCGTGACTTCACGACCCCGCAACCGAAGCTCCCTTGGTGGGGGCCGCTCCTCGAATTCGGACTCCGGCTCCTGCCGGGCTCGCTCCTTGTCATCGCTTCGACCTTGGCCGCACTCCTCGCGCTCCATGAGCTTGCCACGAACCCAAGTGCGATCGCCGGGTTGGTGGGCCCGGCGATCGCACTTGGAGTTCTGTGGTGGGCATGGAGTCAGATCCCTGACTGGTTTCGGAAGGCCATCTATGACCTTCTGAAGCGAAGACGGGACGACGAGCGGAGGAGGGACTGATGAGGTCTTCCGAATCGGTCCAGGCTTCTCGTCTCCTACGCGAGTCACGTTTGCCTCGGCGTGCGAAATCCGCGCATTTATTGGCTTCCGCCGCAAGAGACCCCGGGCAGAGTTGCCCGAAACATTGCCCGTACCCGGAAGAGGCTGCATCTGGCACCTTTGCCGAGCCCTTAGGCCCGCCGCTCTCGATCCAGGAGGCGGCCAAGCTCATCGGCTGCTCGGCCTGGACGATCCGGCAGCGATATCTTGCCGCCGGCATCCCGCACCACCGGGCGACCCCGAACGGGAAGCTCATCTTCTACAGAAACCAAGTTATCCGCTGGCTCCTGCGCCAGCAAGAGAAAGGAGGCACGAACCCGTGAGCCTGTACAAACGCGGCGGCGTCTACTGGAGTTACCTCTGGATGGACGGCATCCGCCATTCACAATCCACCGGCACCAGCAACCGCAGGAAGGCCGAAACCATCGAACAGCGCTTCCGGGAGGAACTGAACCTGAAGCGCCACCATGTGGCAGAACCCAAGCTCGACATGACCTTCGGCGAACTCGCCGCCCTCTTCCTCGCGAACGGGGATGCGAAACCCTGGCACGTCGGACGCCTCGACATGCTCCTGCCGTACTGGGCGGAGATCCCCATCGGGCATATCCACAAGGGCCTCGCCACCGAATACCGCAAGCACCGGCACGCCGAGAAGGTCAGGGAGAAGAAAAAACAGATCACGGACACGACCGTGAACCGCGATCTCGAAGCCCTCCGGCACATCCTCTTCTGGGCGGCGGACGAGGGGTTCCTCCTCTCGAACCCGCTGGCTCGCATGAGGATGGTGCCGGAGCGACGAAAGCCCCGCCTCGTGCTTCCGGTGGCCGACGAGAAGAAACTTCTCGAAGCCGCCTCACTGCACCTCAAACGGATCGTCACGGCCGCGCTCGATACGGGGATGCGCCGGGGCGAACTCCTCCACCAGCTATGGGAGCACATCGATTGGGACCGCAAGCTCCTCTCCGTCACACGATCGAAGACCGCGGGTGGCGAGGGACGCGAGATCCCGTTCACCGAACGCCTCCAGGCGATGCTCCAAGGAATCCGTGAGGAAAAAGGCCTTGTCTTCACCTATGGGGACAATCCCATCCTCAGCATCAAGACCGCCTGGAAGGCCACCATCCGCAGGGCGGGAATCCGGTATCTCCGGTTCCACGACCTCCGCCATACCTTCAACACCCGGCTCATGGAAGCCGGCGTCCAGCAGGAGATCCGGAAGGCCCTCATGGGGCATTCCTCCGGGGAAGAGATCAATTCCATATACACCCACGTCGAACTGCCTGCGAAACGCACCGCGATTCGGAAGCTCGAGGCGTGGGTGAAACAGCAGACCGAACCCAAGAAGAAAGGAGGCCAAGATGGCCACGAAGAAGAACGAGCCGCCGACACCGGCTCAAACGACAACGACGACAACCGACAGCACGGGACGGAAGCCGTGGAAGAAGAAATCCCCGGTGGAGATCGTGCTTGACCAGATCGCCAAGGTCCGCGAGGACGTGGCGAAGAAGGAAGAGGACCTCAAGAGCGCACGCCGCCAACTGCAGAAGCTCGAAGAAGTGAAGAAGGTTCTCGAAGCCCAATAGCTCTTTCATCCGAGCCCTTCCACTTTTGTGGACTGGGCTCTTTTTTACCGTGCCGAGTGCACAGGAAAGGAGACGGAATCATGTATCAACTTTCATCCGGCGACTACTCGCCGCAGTTCACGAGGCCCCGCCCATCGGTCGCGCCGCGCATTGGCGTGTTCATCGCCCTCTGGCTCTTGCTCGCGCTTGGATACGGCGGATATCGGCTCTTCAAGTCTCAGACGTCGGTCGCACCGGTCCAGGTGCAGGCAATGACCACGCCCACCGTGAGCGTCGCCACAATTGTCGCCTGGAGATCGCAGGCGAAGGAAGCCGGGTTGGCTGCTCAGCAGGCCGAGACCGATCTCCGGCAAGGCGAGGCCGAGGTACGGAAGACGCTCGGCCTCACCGACAGCCTCGTGGAGGGGAAACATCTCCACGCGGCCATGGCGAGATTGGAGGCCGTCCGCCAGGGCTTGGAACGCACAAGATACGACCTCGATACGCTCGAAACCCTCTTGAAAGGAGAAGAGAAGCAATGAAGACGCTCACCATCACCGAAGGGCAGTCCCTTCGAACGAAACCGCCAGCCGTCCTTTTGGCGACGCTGATTCCGATCCGGAGAGACCGGGTGCCGAAGCGGCTGTCCATGGACCTTGTACGTCCATTCCGGGTCTCGCCGCAAACACTCGTGCCGCTCCCGCCGCTCGCCCCCAAACGCACGTATGCGTCGAACCGCACGCAAGGATGGATCTCCCGCCTTGGCGGGAATCATCTGACGCTCGGCGGTCCGATCGAGATCGAACTGCCGCCCGGCACGCCGCGATACGTGAACGCCGCGACGCTGCTGCGCCTCTTGGGCGGCGGCAAGAGCGACCGGCTCCTCAGGAGAACCGATGATGCCTGGACGTTTTGCGACAAGTCCTTGACCGTCGATCTCCTCGACACCACCACCGAATACCGCGTCGGCCCCGTCGCGGTGTATTCGTAACCAACGCTGAGAGCGTGCCCGTGGCGTTATGTCTTCGAACACGGGCACGCTCTCAAACCTTATTCAAACAGGAATCGATATGAGTATTGACGACCTCATTATTACCGGACTGGCAGCAGTGCCCTTGATGCTGCTCCTCGCATTCATATTGCCGCCGCTTCAATACGCCGCGCGATCGGCCACTGACCAGGTTTCCGGCGCGCTCGCTGACTACCATTTCTCCTGGGCCTCGCGTTCCGCGGAACGGGCTCAAGAGAAGGACTGGCAGCAGGCCGAGCAGGAATTCTCAGCTTGGCTCGCATCGAGGCTCGGCGGCGAAAACGGCCAAGCCGTGGACGAGGACCTCCTCGCGGCCCAGAAGCTCATACCGGTGATCCGGATGCTCCTCGAAGACGAGATCCCGGCCGCCATCCGGCGGTGCAACGTCGTCCACCGGAAGATCGCCCTACTCTCTGGTGTGATTCATATGCAGGAGGCCGCCATGGAGCCGGAATGCCGTGCCCTCCGCCGGTGGACGGTTGTCCTCCTCGCGAACACCCAGAGGATGCTCTCCGAATATCCAGTGCGGCTCCGGCTCGAAGCGGACGAGCTTATCCATGCCTCGATCGTTCTGCGGAAAAGCCTGGTGCCGACCTGTACCATGTGCCCCTATATCAGGAAGACCGTGGCCGCGGCCGGAGAGCGGTGTCCGGCCGCCGAACTCATCCAGATCGATCCGGGCGGTGCCCATGCGTGAGCATCGCCCAAACGATCCGTTCCGGTTCTATGCCGGGCAACTGCCGGCACTCGGCAGGCGCGCCCAGCGGCGGCTTGCCGATGCAACTGTGCTCGTTGTCGGAGCGGGCCGGATCGGGACGAACGCAGTTCTGGGGTTCCATGCCGCCGGTGTCGGCGCAATCGACGTGATCGATCCGCAGATAATCGAGGCCGAGCAGATCGGGCCGTGCTGGTTCGTGACCAGTGCGGATATCGGACAGTCGAAGGCGATGGTGCTCGGGCGCTTCCTCTCGCAGAGGGAAGCGGGCGAAGTCAGGGGTCACCATGCGCCGGTCGAGTCTCCTGCCGTCGCCAAACTTTTTACCACCGCCGACCTGGTCATGTGTTGTGCCAACACCGTGTCTGCGCGGCTCACTGCGGAGCGTTTGGCCATCGCGTCGTCAATTCCGATCATCCAGGCCGCAGCTTTCGATGGGCGAACGCATCTCGGCGGTCTGGTTCATATGCGCACGCCGGATGCGCGAGTCGCCTCCTGCTACGGCTGCTTTCTCAACACCAGTCGGCACAGAGTCCGGCGCGGTGAGGGATTGCTCCCTTCAGTGACGGCAATGGTCGGGCACCTCGCGGCATATCTCGCGGTTCTCGAACTTGCGGCAAAGCGGCGACCGGCCCAACCCAATCTTTTTGTGCTCGACCTGGAGCGCGGCGTGATGGAGCCGCTCACCGTGGCACGCAGGCCCGGGTGTTCCGTCTGTGGGTAACCATGCCAGGCCTTGTCCAGTTCTCGGCATCGTCATCACCGGGCTTGTCTACATGGTCCACCCGGATACCGGGAAGGAAGTGGCGAAGCGCGGTGCCAAGGTGGTCCTGGTCGTCTTCGCCATACATGAAGCGCTCTCCTACCTCTGGTCAGGCTGGACCGGCAGGCTGGTACTAATCGCCGCCGGGATTCTCATATTGGGCGCACTTGGGAAAGGCAGGAAGGGTGCCCTCTAGCCTTCGGGAGCTCGTCAGTTACCGACGGCTGAATCCTGCTCACTGGCGCCATCACCTTCGTTCGTCGTGAGACCACGGATCTCCCACCGGTGGGGTGCCAGGACGACCCTCACGATACATCTCCACCGCTTGAGGTTCTCGATGTGCTTCAGATAGGCGTCTTCATCCGCTCCGGTGAGTTCTTTTGCGAGCGTGATTCGGGTGTCGCCGTCCGTTCGCTCCCACGCCTTGCTCGTCAGGTCAAGCAGACAGTGGATGAGAGCTGGATCGCCCAACACGTGAACCAAGTGCGGCTGATGGATCTCACACCAGCCCTCGATGTGGGCGAGAAAATACTCCAATCGCAGGAAGTACGGCGGGTAATCCGTGGCCGCCAGATTTTCCCAGTTCAGTTCTCGTCCAGGGCTCGCATCCAGGTATGCCGCAGCCGCCAGGAAGAACAGCTTCAGCCACATCTGCTGGATACCGACCCTTTGCCCGCTCGGCACCGTGGCTTCGATGCGCGCGAGCCATTCCGGAGAGAAGATCGTGTTCAGCGACGCGAACGCGGCGTATCCATCGGCTTCGATCTCCATGGCCTGACGGATCTGCGTACGTTCGAGCTCGGCAAACGTCTCCGGGCCGGCGTTCGAGCCGACGAGCGACGTATGCCCATGGACCTGATGCCCCAATTCATGGTTGGTCGCGAAGAGGAACGTCAGTTCGAAGACATGGTCTTGAAATGCCTGCGCGACGGTCTGCTCCCCGTCCTGTCCGGTGAGATCGGAGGGGGAGGCATCGATCCTGAGGAGGCGATAGAATTCGGGATCTGCAGTGAGGCGGAGGACTGCCTCCCGCGTGCGAGACACCATGCCTTGCGTCGCGCCGATGAGGTACACGTCGCCGTCCGCCGCCTTGGAAGTGGCGTTCACCCGATTCGATTTGATGAAATCGAAATACAGAATTTTCGGCGGACCCACGATTCGCCCGGCCTGATCGCGCAGGGCCGAATTCACTTCCTGCTGCAGTCGCTGGCAAAGCCTCCTCGTCTCGTGTTCCTCAAACGCGAAATCGGCGCGGCCGTTATATTCGCCGTCCATGAACTCCTGGTCGAACAGTTCAGAGAGGGAAATTTCCATATCGATCTAGTTTCGCACCGGGGCCCGGACGCAAATTCCGCTCGGCAAATCGCCGCGATTCGCGACGGATTGAACCGTGTGATTCGCTCGATGGAGATCTCGAAGGAAAACCAGAAAATCCGCGCCGTCTACAAAATCGTCTACAGTCGGGATTCTCTGGATTTCTGAATAGCTGGAAGTGATTGAAAAGGTTGGTCGGGGCGAGTGGATTCGAACCACCGACCTCCTGGTCCCGAACCAGGCGCTCTAGCCAGGCTGAGCCACGCCCCGAAACCTCTAGTCTAATCTGTCACCCCTGCCAAACACAAGCGCCCGGGGCGCCGCTTCGGGGAACCTCCTCGCTTGGAGTACCATCGAAGCGTGGCGGATACCAATCGGCTGAGCGAGTTGCCGGCCGTCTACGAGTTGCTGGACAGCTTGGCGGATGTCCTGGAACGTTACCCGCGCCCGCTCGTCGTCGCCGAGATCCGCAAGGCGCTCGACGCCGCCCGGCGCGAGCTGCGCGGAGGCGCGGAGCCCGCCGCGATCGAACCCCGCATCCGCGCGGCCCTGGCGGAGATCGGCCGGCCCTCCCTGCGGCGCGTCATCAATGCCACCGGCGTCGTGCTCCATACCAACCTCGGACGCGCGCCGCTCGGGCCCGCCGCCATTCCTCCCGGCTACTGCAACCTCGAGTACGACCTCGCCCAGGGCCGCCGCGGCAAGCGGGATGTCCACGCGGCGGCGCTGCTCGAACGGCTGCTCGGCGCCCGCGGTATCGTCGTGAATAACAATGCCGCGGCCGTCTTTCTGGCCCTGCATGAGCTCGCGGCGGGCGGCGAAGTGGTGGTCTCGCGCGGCGAGCTGATCGAGATCGGCGACGGCTTCCGCATCCCGGATATCATGGCCCGCTCCGGCGCGATCCTGCGCGAGGTCGGCACGACCAACCGCACGCATCTCGACGATTACCGCTCCGCTATCAACGAGCGCACGCGGCTGCTGCTCCGCGTCCATCCCAGCAATTTCCGGATCACGGGCTTCACCTCCCGCCCCGAGCTGCGCGAGCTAGCCGCGCTGGGCCGCGAGCGCGGCATTCCCGTCTACGAAGACCTGGGCAGCGGATGCATGGCGGACCTCCGGCCGTTCGGCATCGATGAGCCGCTGGCCGCCGCCAGCCTCTCCGCCGGCGCGAACCTCGTCTCCTTCAGCGGCGATAAGCTCCTGGGCGGTCCCCAGGTGGG
>Ga0070739_10003934_pt1 | contig 18063 bp, 12 predicted proteins | sample Coa_R1_7_FD_66445 | JGI IMG/M metagenome (GOLD analysis project Ga0070739, IMG submission 66445) | Surface soil microbial communities from Centralia Pennsylvania, which are recovering from an underground coalmine fire - Coalmine... | ecosystem: Environmental > Terrestrial > Soil > Unclassified ... | reverse complement strand
AAGAACACCGATGCAGACCTTCCTAGACAGCCTGCATCTGGCCCTGGGAAAGAAGATCGCCTAAAATTCCAAAGCGGGAGGAACCTGTCCACTCAAGTATCGTTCAGGACACTTAATAAGAGTACCCGTGCTAGTCGCATATCCGGTTAAGACATCGAGAAGTCCATCCCCATTGATATCCAAGAAGCGGGTCCAGGTGTCTTCCGGCTGGACAGTGGTACCAAATCCGTAATAGGGGTCACACTGGTGAGGAATGCCCTGGCTATCGATCTGTGAAGGGGTACAATTAGAAACGGACTCCGTGATTAGTATTCTCATTAGCGGATCGGATGGCAGCCGACTTCCCCAACTTGATGATGGGGTCCAGCCACTACCGGTATTGATCCAGACTCCTTTTGTAACAGTCGCGCTTTGAAAGGCGGGGGGACCCGCATTCGGACCTGTGCAGATTTGATTAACGATCTGACACAAGCCGACCTGCCACGTCTCAACCGAAAGATTTTGAACGATATCGGGAAGGCCGTCTCCGTTGATGTCCACCACCTGCACTCCCTGATCATAGAATGTCGTATTCCCGGCAACAGGTCGACCCAAAAAATTCACCGGAAAAGCGGACCAGGTCGGATCGGCGCTGGCACTCCAACCGCTCCCGTTATTGAGCCACACGGCGGTCGCAAGCCCGCTTTTCGCCTGGATGAAGTCGGGTTTCCCATCTCCATTGACGTCGACGAGGCGCACCCCATTATCGTTTCCATTTGCATCAATGAAAGACACCGGGATGGTGGCCGCCCAGCTACTGGAGGAAACCCATGTTTGTCCGTTGTTTAGCCACACCTCATGATCCGGCGTTCCGCTGGCGGAGGTGCTCTTTATAAAGTCCGGAAGTCCGTCACCATTGATATCGACGATTTGAACCCCATTGAATCCGCCGCTCTTCAAGATGAAATCCGGAATCGAGTTTCCCCATGGCGTATTTTTCGTCCAGCCCGCGGTATTCTCCTGATAGGTAAAATTTGTCGCAGGCAGCTTCGAGGTGGAGTCCGCACCGATCTCTTGGACTGCTTGAAGCAGCGATCGAGAGGAAATGCGGCTCATCCGATAGGTAATCGAGTACTCCTTTACCAGAGTGCCGTTCAATTTCACGTCGATGGTCTTCAATCGCTGATTGATGCTGACCAGAGCACCCGATCTAAAATCGGGGACGATGTCGGTTCGGCTCTCATAGCCCAATTCAACGGTGCGAAAGAGGCTCAAAGGACTGGCGCTGTTCTTTGTGTAGGTGATCTTACTCGGATAGACCGCCCCCAAGGTGGCATCTTGCGTGTAAGTAATCTCCATGTAATTGCCGTGTGTATCGGTCACCTTGTCTAAATACCAGGCGCGCGTCTCATTCTTGGTGGTGCTGTCTGCATTGAGGGCGATGGCGTTGGAGTCCCCGTTATATCCGAATCGATACTGCATCCCCTTTTTATCGGTGACCGTCCAATAGACGGTTGAGAAATTGCCGGTGGGATGGGTCATAGAGGTGTAGGCGATCCGCAGAAAAGTTTCGGTCTTAGTGTGGTAGGGGCTGTTGGTGTCCCCGGATACAGTGACCAGATCATAGGTGCTCCCTAAATTTAGGATGTAGCTATCGCTCCCATTCGGCGGAAAGCCATCATACGAAGGGATCCCTTTCTTCGTGCTCCTCTCAATGGAACCTAACCCCGTGAGGGACCAACCAGCGCCGAGAATCGTCGGCGAATTGATGGAGCCGCTATCATAGCTGAGTGCGAGGCTCGGCTGCATTCCACCTGTCCCTGGAGGAACGACGATGGGAATGCTCTTCGAGAAGCTTCCTGTGAAGAGGTTGGTCTGGAAGGATTCATTGCTGGCCCCTCCGGAGCGATCACTGTTCGGAGGGGTTTCATCACCAGACGCAAAAGAATAGGATATAAAAGAAAAAAATAGAAAAATGGAAAAAGAAAACCTGAAGAAGTTAATCATTAATAAAGATTTCACCCGGTGCAGCCGGTTTAACATGGAATTTATCCCTACCCTTGAGCGATCATCACGATTATTGAATATTCTTCATCAAAACTCGCCTGGAGTGGACTGTAGGTATGAGCACAGTGTCCATACTCACGTAAAAGTCCATCACTTTAATTTCTTCTTGAGGCTCAAAACTATAGGGACGGGAGATTTCATCATTAAATAATACGTTTTCTTCTGCATCTAATAATTGAAAGATGATCATGGCTTGGCAATTTGTGGAAGCCGTATTCTTAAGCACAGCTTCCCATTTAATTTCGGTAAGCGTGTTTCGAAAGCCAGTTCTACCTCCTTCGCTCCAATTAAGATCAATCGCCCGGATATCGCCCTCTTTGCATCGAGGACTGGAAAGGGGCAGGGAACTGGGTTCCACCACTTGAATTGAAATAAGACTCTTCTCGATTTCTTGCTTATATTTTTCATTATGATGCTGCTGGAACAATAAATTGAATGCGGATTCTGGCATCAGGAGTAAAGGTTCAGTTACATAATGTACAATTTGACAACCGTGCATACTCTCGTCGCCCTCGTAGACGGTACACACTTCAACCTGAACCGTAGGTTGGCCGGAATCTGTTAACCCACCAACCTTATAGATCCGATTATTGTCGCGGCCAGCAAAGCGCGATTTCATGTCGTCCAGTAATCGTCCGCCCTGCGCGACTTTTCGTTCACGACGGGCCTGCTTTTTAAGCTCAGGTGAAATTGCGTGATCCAATTTTCAGCCCCGAGGTGGAGTGAATCTAAAACCATATTTTTCGTTACGATAGTCCAAAGATTTACTCAATAGAACTATCGTCATCCCGGTACAACTCTGTATAAAATGAGAAGAAAGGTTGTGAATCGAATAACGTGCACTACGTATCTAAACAATCGAAACCTTCGCAGAACGACCTTTAATTGGTAAATAGAAGCGGGATATTCTCACAATCCCTTCCAAAAGATCATCTCCTCTGGTTTTATCCGGTCTCCTACTAATTCCTCTGCTAAAAGACACAACGATTGCTTAATTCAGAACCATCTGGCTATACGCTCGCGCAAATCCGGCTCTTCCTCCCGAATTTGGGGCAGACGTCTCCTGATTTGCGCTATGATTTCATCAAAACCAATTAGAAGGTCCGTCAAAACGATTTTCTGTTGTTGGTCAATAGAGATGATTAGGACCAATTTAATTCTCTTCAATCCATCCTTCATATAAGACCGTTGAAGCGCTCCAATCTGATTCCATTTCAAATAAATATGTTTTCCTCCATAATTCCACGCTTCAATCCCTTGATCAGACATCGCTATGCGCTGTGCTAGCTGTCGATGTCGCCATACAACGAACCAGAACATTGGGCCAAAGAAAATTAGAGTGATTAAACCATCTCTAATTTGATGGTGATAGAATAGGTGTCCTACTGCTCCCCCTATTATTACTCCCCAAAATAAAATAGGTATCCACCAATAATGAAATATACGTCGATTCTCAAATATGCTTTGTTCCATCTCAAAACCCCGTGTCCTGACCTACGGCATTTCCCAGCAGACCAACTGCTGCGCTTGTAGGCATTGGTGCAATTGTTTGTATGAGAGCTTGAGAGGCTTCATCCGCGACTGGAGCCACACCCGCCGCAAGGCTATTTCCAAAAACAGTACCCGCGCCTGCACCTAGGCCAGCTCCTATTGCGGAACTAAAATTAAATTTGAAATCAGGATTGTCTAAACCTGTAATCGCCTGACCTAACAGATCGCTCCCACCAGCGAGCAAAGCTGTGCCAGAAGGTCCGAGACTAAACGCCGATGATAATGCGCCTGCCGCGGCGCCAGCTACAACCGATGTAGCAATACTCCCAGGATCTCCTCCCTGTGCCAAAGCTCCAGCTGCTCCTCCTATAGCGCCCACTCCAGCGCCTCCGAAAGCCTTTGCGGCTAGTGCTGGTGTGATACTAGAAATGAGGGAGCTCGGTACCCCCGATGTTAGAACTCCAGCTAACCCGACTCCTGCAAGAGCAGTAGGATCGAGTAATGGATCTTGTAAGCTCTCCGCTTGCGCTGATGGTATCACCCTTGTATTTCCACCACCGGGTTGATTAGCAATAACATTATTTGATACTCCCGAGATACTCCCTGTACCACCTCCCCCCGAAGAGACAGCCGTGTTGCAAGAGGAACAGTTATTTGGATCGGATGGAGTGGGAGGTGGGATATCGAGGGAATTCGAACCGCAATTTGTACACCTAAATTGTTGCGACCCACCTAGTAGAGTAGTAATGTTGTCAAAAGGTACATGTCCCGTTGGATCAATGTTGCGCACGGGATTGTTAACCGCATAAGAATATCGATTCAGAAACTGCGGGTTCCTGGGAGACGGCACCAGGGTGTCCGCTGAAATGAACCGCCCTATCCCCGCATCATAGTACCGAGCACGGTAATAATACAATCCGACCTGGCTGTCGAATTCCTGTGATGTGTATTTATGATTGACATTAATACCACCCGTGACTCCGGGGTCTGAGAGCGTACTTCCATATGGGTTATACTTAATCTCCTCCGCAACACTACCTCCGGTATCGGTCATCAGGTGCGTGCTGCTGATATGATTGGGGTGATAAAAGTAGACTGTACCATCTGAGCTCTTCAGCGCAACGCGGGTCGGGCCAGCAAAGATATATTTCGTGGTCACTGTCCCTTTCTTCTCATAAAGCTTGCCGACATAATAAATAGTGGAAAGGCCATCAGCCTTCTTAACCCGGTCCCCATTATAGTCATAGGCCATCGTCAGGGTCGTGCTTCCTTGGGTGATGCTGATCGGGCGGTTCTCCGTATCATAAGTGAGGGCTCGATTGGTACCGGAGACAAGGTTTCCATTCCCATCGTAAGATCCGCTGGAGATCATGTTGCCATTCGTGTCATAGGAATAGACATAGCTTCCCGCACTCACGACCGCATGCGGTCGAACACTACTCAGACCGCTATCCAGATATTTGTAGCTGCCCATTTGAGGGTTGTAGGTCATATTTCCCATCGGATCGTAAGTATATGGAGTCGAGGAGAGGTCCCCATAAGGACCTATGGCCGTTTTGAGTCGATTGAGTTCATCGTAGGTAAACGTCTGACTATTGACTGCGTTGAGACTATCGGCCATGGCCGTCACATTCCCCGACGCGTCATAGGTATAACTGACCTTTTCTAGAAGGGCAGGGGTGGTGGCGGGATCGGTGCAATCAAGATTCTTCCGGCTACAAATCTGGCTCAGCCGAAAGCTGCTCGGATCATAAGAATAGGCGGTTGAGACACTATTTCCAAAAGTAACTTTGGTTCTTTGATTGAAGGCATTGTATTGGATATTAGAAACATACGGATAGGCGGTCGGAGGAGTGACCGTGATATTTTGGCCGGTCACCGTTTGAATGTTGCCTGCGGCATCATATCCGTAGGTCACCACCTCGTTGTCGGGATAGGTGGTGGTTTTCGTCCGATTCAGCGAGTCATAGTTGCTCTGAACGGTGAAAGAGTTTCCCTCGATGACCTTGATTGTTTTTGTGATGTTGCCGCGAGCATCGTAGAAAAAGGTGGTGGTCCCGGTGGGATCGGTCACCGAGGTCAAACGGCCTTTGGCATTGGGTGTACCGGCATAATTCGCATCGGTATAAGTGTCGTAAGTATAGGTTGTTTGGGCATTGGATGTAGTGCAAATGCTGAAGACCGCAAATGAGGAGAAGATCAGCAGAAGAAGATAGAAGTAGTTCGAATCGAGTGTACTCCTCCACACAACCATCGCCACTCTCCGAATCCCACGTCGAACGCAACAGAACGAAACGAGAACTCAAACGCTGAAGCAATGACCGCGACGACCGGGACGAGGAGGCAATCTCAATCGGCTGAGTCGGTATTCTTTATTGATCTATTATTATGCTGCGGTATAACAAGATGGCGGGATACTAACAGATCTTAAAAAAAGAAGTCAAGAAGAAAATACTAATGAAGAGTCGCTTGCGGCGAATACCCAACATTATGTATCACAACAAATTGCTTAATGGGGAAAGGAGATTTTATTTTCCATTCGCTTTTTCATGAAGCGTTCAACTCTCTCCGAGCCAGAAACAGTTCATCGCATTGTCCGATATTCTTTCATATCGATATCGCTTGCCGCGACGGCAACGGCTCTCTTCGCCTGTTCCCTTTCACCTTGCTTTGAATTCTCATATCACGCGCTTGGTTTAAGTCCAGATCGATTTTTCCGAGCAACTGAGCCAGTTGTTCCAAGGCCTTGTGATGGACCACTTCTTTGAAACTTTTTTCAATCGTCTACCCAAGCGTTTCCGTCCCTAAATACGCTTGACTTGTGCCAGCAATTTTTCATTAATTTTAAGCGACGTTTTTATGTTCGACCCTGGAGTTTATATCTTTAAACGGCAACTTAGATTTCTTTCAGCAGAGTAAAGGTATCATCCTCCAGCATCGCTTTGTATTTATTGCGTGTTCCACCCTTTTATGTTATTTTTTAAATATATTCTCTTTCAATCAGGAGTTTCCGGATGAACCCACGCATTATCTCCGACCCTCAGATCTGCGGGGGAGAGCCCTGCATTCGAGGAACACGTATTCCGGTACAGGTCATCCTCAGCCACCTTGCAGCAGGAGAAGATCATCAAGCCCTTCTTAAGCAGTTTCCTCGCCTGACCCAAGAGGATATCCTCGCCTGCCTTCAATACGCCGCCTTCCTGGCAACCGAGAAGGTGGCGCCGGCTTGAGATTTGTCGTCGATGAAAATGTCAGCTACGAGTTGGTTTCGGTTTTAAGAGAAGCCGGCTCTGAGGTGATCGCCATCGCCGAAACATCCACCACCGGGCTTCATGACGAAGGGGTGTTCAATATCGCGGAAGAAAGCGGGTCTGTCCTGATCACCCGAGATTATCACTTTACAAATCCCATTCGATTTCCCGCCGAGAGAACGGGAGGCATTTTCTACATCCGGCGAGGAAACCTGACTTCCGAAGAAGAAATCCGGTTGGTTCAAAACTTTCTATCAAGGTACTCTAAAGACGCTTACTCCGGAAAACTTGTAACACTCTACAAAAACCGAGTTCAGATTCGATAGCCAACGCATTCCGCAATCCCTTCAAAACCACCCCTCCTGTCTTCGCCGCCGCTGCTTTCTTTTAAAAGGATAAACCAATACCATCCCCGCTAAAAAACCGCCGATGTGGGCGAACCAGGCGATGCCGCCGACTTGGCCGAAGCCGAGAATCCCGCTGAAGAACTGAATCAGAAACCAAAGCCCCAACACCAACACCGCCGGGATCTGAATGATCTGAATGAAGAAGCCGATCGGAACCAGCGTCAACACCTTCGCGTGAGGGAAGAGAAGAAGATAGGCGCCGAGCACCCCGGAGATTGCGCCGCTGGCGCCGATCATCGGGACATGCGATTGGGGATCGGTGAGGGCGTGGCTGTAGGCGGCGATCACCCCGCAGATCAGATAGAAGAAGATGAAGCGGAGATGCCCCATCACATCTTCGATGTTGTTCCCGAAGATCCAAAGATAGAGCATGTTCCCCGCCAAATGCATGAAGCCGCCATGGAGGAACATCGAGGTCAAAACACTGGAGGCCGCCAGGATCGACGGCGCTCCCCCTTTTAGTCCATGGACCAAGTTCGACGGGATGGCGCCGAAGGAGAAGACAAAATTCTCGGCCGCCGGACCGAGCGAGACTTCATACATGAACACAAGAATATTCACGGCAATCAGGCCGACCGTGACCACCGGCGCGGTGCGGGTCGGGAGATCATCCTTCAACGGGATCATGCGCGATTCCTTTGTGAGACGAGAGGGTCAGCGATCTGATTTCAGCATCAGCCTATTCCCTTCCTCTCCCCCTTGGGTGGTCGAGGTCAGGTGAGGGGGCTGATGGCTTCGGTGCACTGGAGCAGAAGCTGATCGCTTATTAAATCACGAATCGGGGTGTGTCGTCACTATCTTAAGGAGGGAGATCCTTCGCCGGCCCGCTTGGCGAGGAGAAGATGGGTCTCGGTTCCGAAGAGGCCGTCTTCCTCCAGCCCCTCTTTCTGCTGGAAGAAACGGAGCGCCCGCGCCGTTTGCGGTCCCCAAACGCCGTCGGTCGGACCGAGGTAAAGCCCCTCTTTTGTGAGGACCTCTTGGATCTTTTGAACGGAAGGATCGGGCCCGACCCGGCGGAAGGGAAGGGTCAATCCGTCCAGCTCCCGCCAAAGGACGATGCCGCTCCCTTTCCAGGCGGCGGCCAGCTCTCGGAGGGGAACCCGCTTTCTCCCCTCCAGCGGATCGAGAAGAAGCGCTTCTTCACCTTCGATCTTGGCGAGAACCTGGTAGTGAAGTCCCGCTTCTTCCCGAAACGAAAAGAGAAGGGGCGAATTAAAGGAGAGAACCTTCTTCATATTCAGCGGAAGGGGATACGATTGAATTCCATTCTCCCGCATCCAGACCAAAACCCCCTCGACCCCTTTCTCCCGCCATCCTTCCTGAGGAGAGATTGGAGAGAGAAGATTAATTAAGGTGAGATAAGCCCCCTTCTCGGTTTCGGAGACCGTCTCGACCCGGAAGATGCCGTCCTCATCCAAAAGCGGTTTTAATTTCTCCGGCCGTGAAGGCGGCGCGATCGAAGCAACCGCTGCGGGAGGGGTCGCATTGGAGGGCGAAATCGCCTCGATCTGCTTTCTCAGATCGACCGACGGGCTCAACGTCTCGGCCGGCGGCGGAGCGGTCCGGGCGCTCTCCATCCGCATCGGCTCGCGGGATAAAAAGCCCTCCTTCCAAATCACTCCCAGCAACAAGAACGGTATCAAGAAGGCCGCGCTCCAGACAAGCGCTTTCTTTCGCGCTTCCATCGGCTTGGACCGCGCCGAGGAGAGGGAAAGCGCATCGGCCTTCTTCAGCTCCTGCACCGCTTGCTGGACGATCGCTTCGGAGATAAAAGTAGTGTTCGCGACATAGGCGGCCAAAAGGGCTTGATCGGTCACGATGTTGATCAATCTCGGAAAACCTTTGCTGAAGGTATAAATCCGATCGATCGCCTTCGGAGCGAAAGCAACCTTCTCTTTCCCTCCGGCCACCTCGATTCGCGATTGAATATAGGCGGTGACCTCCTCGCGCTCGAGCGGTTCGATCTCGTAGAGGATTGAGATCCGCTGCCGAAGCTGGCGCAGTTCATGGCGCCCCAGCTTTTCCTTTAACTCCGGCTGGCCGATCAGGAGAATCTGGATCAGCTTCGATTGATCGGTCTCCAGATTCGAGAGAAGACGGATCTCTTCCAGACACTCGGTGGTGAGAAGCTGCGCCTCGTCGATGATCAGCAGCGCATTCCCCCCCTGGGCCAGCAGATCGAGAAGAAACCGGTTCAGCTCATCGAGAAGCGCTTTCTTCGTCTGCCCGTCCCCTTTTAATCCGAAATCTTGGTTGATGCTTTGAAGCAACTCCACCGTGGTCAGTTGCGGATTAAAGAGGAGCGCGGTCCGGACGGTTGAATCGAGCTTGGCGAGCAGAAGTCGGCAGAGGGTCGTCTTGCCGGTGCCGACCTCGCCGGTGATGACGATGAATCCCTTCCGCTCCTTCAGCCCATAGAGAATATGCGAGAACGCCTCTTGGTGCTTCTTGCTGGAGAAGAAGAAGCGCGGATCGGGAGAGAGCTTGAAAGGGGGCTCCTTAAAACCAAAGAAGGGAAGATACATCAGTCCGTCTTCATCTCACGATTTTAGCCTGAAGAAGTTCAATATCTTTAATCCGTCATTCCCGAATGTTTAATCGGGAGTCCAGCAATACTAGAACCTAAACCACTTCTGGATTCCCGCTTTCGCGGGAATGACGTTTAGGCAACCACTAAGGATAATGATTGCCGTGGAGATCTTGGTACTCCGTCTCGGTCTGCTTCTGGACCACGGTTCCGGCCGGAAGCCCTTTGCGAATTCGGACAGTGACGGCGAAGGTCCGCTTTTGCTGCGGTCCCAGCTCGTTTATTCTCCAGGTCCACCGCCGGCCCTCTTTTTCGGTCGGCTCCGGGTCGGCGTGGACAAACTCCAACTCCGCCGGCACCACTTCCGAAATAATCACATTGCGCGCAAGACCCGAACCGCTGTTGGTCACCGTCGCCTGATAAGAAATGACTCCGCCGGGGAGGCCGTCGCGCGACTGCATCTGCGTCTGGACCACCACCATCGGCAGACTCAGCACGAGCGAGCGCGATGCGGTCGCCACCGCTTTGGCGTCCTGTTTCGATTGCGCTTCGAGCCGAACATCGATCCGCTCCCCATCCCGACCGGTCGGGACCTTCACCCCGACCAAGACCGCAAAGTTCTCCCGCGTTCCCAACGGCGGCGTCTCCGTGATCGCCGGCTCCCCCGGCTGGTAGAGGCCGTCCTGGTTTTTGTCGAAGTAGAGGGTCACCCGATCGGAGGAGACTCCGCCCGCCTTGAGCGCAAATTGATCGGGGCCGTTCCCCAAATTGGTGAGGGTGAAGGGGAAGAAGATCTGATCTCCTGAAACGACCCGCTGCTCTTCTTTCGCCCCTTCGAGACGGAGCGAGGCAACCTGCATCACCGACGTGGGAGGCGACAGAAACGGCACCTCTCCACCGACCGAGGCCGCATAAACGCCGCGATTGAGAATCTGCTGGCCGGCGGCCGTCTCATCCCCGACTTTGAACGCAACCTCGATCTTCTCGTTCCCTTTCGATTTGATGCCGGAGAGATTCCAGTAGATCGCCCGTCCCGCCGACTCCACCCGCTCCGGCGGCGGACTGGCGGAGAGGAAGACCAGCGCGGGATGATAGGCGTAGCGGACGCGGACGTCGCGCGCCTCGGCGCTGCCGTTGTTGAGCAGGATGATCGTGTAATGGATCTCCTCGCCGGGCCGAGCCCGCTCCTTGTCGGTATGATATTCCCCGAGGAGCAAGGGGGACGATGCGGTCACCGTCTTTCGGATCCACTGAAAGCTGTTCCGATCGAACCGCGACGCGACTTTGATCTCGAACGTCTTGCTTTGATTGTCGGTCATGTTCGAAGGGAGATGCACCCGAAGCCGCGCGCGGAACGACTGCTCAGGCTGAAGCGCCGGCGTCGTCTGAATCGGCTCTTTTACCCCTTCCTCGGGGTAAAAGGTCGGACGGAATTCGATCGGAAAGGTCGAGTCGAGCGTAAACGAATCTTCGCCGTTCCCCCGGTTCGCGATGACGATCGGAAACTCCACATCCTCGCCGGGATATCCCCGCTTCTCATCCGCCGCCGGCTCGACCTTGAGATCAGCCACCTGCGGGATCACCAGCAAAAAGCCTTCCGGCTGCCGCGTGGAGGCGGAGCGGGGTGAGGGAGGAATCTTCTCCTCCGGAATATCCCCTTTCGCCTCGACGGAGCTTCCTCCTTTGGAAGAGGCGGACGGTTTCGATGAAGCGGCCGCCTTCGCCGCCGCCTTCTTTTTTTCCTTTTTCTCCGCCCGCGCGATCGCCGACTCTTTCGCGGCAATCAGCTTTGAGAGCTTCGGTCGGAGCGGACTCTGCGGAAATGCTTTCTCCAACTCGGCGAGCATCCCACGGCTCTTCTCGATCTGGCTGGTCTCGACATAGGCCCGGCCGAGCCAGAAGAGGGTCAGGTCGCGAACCTTGCTCTCCGGATATTTTTGAAGCGCTTCTTCGAAGATCGGAATCGCTTTTTCGGGCTGATGCTTTTCCATCCAGTCATGCCCCTCGAAAAAGAGCGCACTGTCATCTTTCTCGGCGGCGGATACCGATACGGCAACAGAAAGAAAGGAAAGGAGAAGAAAGGCAACCGATAAAAAGGACCTCGATCTTTTCCAAGAAGACCTGGATAAGAGCTGAAATTCCTTCACCCCGAGGCCGCTCCTTAATGATATGGCGAGGAAAATTTTGAAGTGACGGAAAACGTATAAAATGTTGCACACTTTCCAATTTTTGTCAACTTCATGATCAATCCCGGACAAACCTTAATTAGACGAATTTGGAATAATGAACGCTTCATTCTAAGAAAAGCTTCGTACGATGAATTGAACTTCCCCCTTCCGCGCCTCCGCGCTTTTCTCTCCCTTACTGGACCTTCTTGATCCTTCCCCCTAATCTTGCTAAGATGGGCCGTTTAGTGAGGACCTTGTGACCGTCAAAACCGAATCCAATCCTACTCAACCCTCCTCCGTGAAGAGCGCCGAGGAGCGATCCGGCTCCCCGGTGATCGACGTCCCGCCGACCCCTGTCGGCGAGCAAATCTATTTGAAGCGGCGGGCGCTGCGCATCCTCTGGGTCGCCTTCCGCATTTTTTTCAGCTACTTCATTTATTGGATTGCCTCCCCCTTTATTCCTCGGATTAAAGCGGTGGAGTGGAAGGAAGCGCTCCATCGGAGAAATGCGCTCCGAATGCAGGAGGCGGCCCTCACCCTGAAAGGGTTGCTGATCAAGGTTGGTCAATTCATGAGCGCGCGGGTCGATCTCCTCCCGGACGCCTACACGCAAACCCTCTCCCTGCTGCAGGACCAAGTTCCTCCAGCCCCATATGCCGCCATCCGCACCCGCTTCATCCAGGAGTTCGGCGTCCCGCCGGAGTCGCTCTTCGAAACATTCAATGAGATTCCATTGGCCGCCGCGTCTCTCGGGCAGGTCCATGAGGCGACCCTTCGGGAGAGTGGAGCGCGGGTGGCGGTGAAGGTACAATATCCTGAGATCGAACAGATCGTCGAAACCGATCTTCGCGCGCTGCATTGGATCGTCTGGGCCCTTCAGAAGGTGATGACCAATATTCGGTTCGACATCCTCTACGCCGAGTTCTCCAAGATTGTTCACAAGGAGCTCGATTACTTCATCGAGGCGCGACAGGCGGAGCTGTTCCAAAAAAACTTTGCGGACGACCCTCGCATCGTCGTCCCGAAGGTGCTCTGGACCTACACGACCGACCGAATCCTTACGCTTGAATTTGTCGAGGGGATCAAAATCAGCCGGGTCGCAGAAATCCGTCGGGCGGGGATCGACACCAAGGCGGTCGCCACCCTTCTCGTCGAATCATACATGAAGCAGATCCTCCAACATCGCTTCTTCCATGGCGATCCCCATCCGGGAAATCTCTTCATCCAGCCGGGCCCGCGGCTGGTCTACGTCGATTTCGGCCTGATGCAGCAGATCGACACCGCCGTCCACCGCGGGATGGAGAAGATGATGATCTCCATCATCGACCGGGATATCTCCGGGATCGCCCGCTCCCTTCTCGACCTTGGATTTATCGCCCGGACGGAGCGGATGGAGGATATCGAAAATGTGGTCCGCTTTTTCATGGACCGCTATCGCGACATCTCCCCGCGCGCCTTCAAGCGGATCACCCTGACGCAGATCGCGCAGGACCTGGAGACCCTTTTTCATGTCTACCCGTCGCTTCAGGTGCCGAACCACTTTATTCTGGTCGGGCGGACCGCGGGGATGCTCAACGGCCTCTGCTCGCAACTCTATCCCGATATGAACATCATCGAAATCGCCGAGCCGTATGCCAAAAAATTCATCGGCGCGCCGAACTGGACCGCCGAGATCTTATCGCGGGGGAAAGAAATCGCCTTCGCGTTGATCGAGCTGCCGGTGGTGCTTCGGAACTTTCTGCTGCTCGCCAACAACGGACAGTTTCGAACCCGGATGAACTCGGAAGATCTTACCGCCATTCTGACCAAAATTTACAAGCTCGGCTACCGAACGGTTCTGGCCGGATTTATCGTGACAATGACGCTGCTTTATAGTAATCTGGTCCGCAATTTTGAGAGCCCCGCGGGGATCGCGCTCAGCACGCTGATTGTTTTTCCGGCGCTTGCCCTTCTCTTCTCATTCGTGAGGAGAAGATAACGTTTCTCCGAAATTCAATATGTCGGGACATCATCCCAAAAAATAAAAGGAGTTCCAAATGAGCAACAAACGATGGTATATGATGACCGCGTCGATTCTGTGCGGAATCGGGTTGATCCACGCCGGCTGCAGCGGCGCTTCGGACAAAGAAATCGCCAAGGCCGAAGCGGCCTATCAGAAGAAAGATTTCAACCAGGCGCTCGCGTTGAGCGAATCGGTCCTTCAGAAAGAGCCGACCTCGCTGCCGGCCCATCGCCTCAAGGTCTTGGCTTCGATCGGAGAGGGGGAACTCGAAGGGGCGTTCAACGATTATGAACAGGTCGAGAAAAAATATCCGAACATGGCGCCGGCCCTTCTCAAGGAAATCTCGATCGGGATGATCAAAAACGCGCTCGCAAACGAAAACTATTTTGTCCGGAGCGCCGCGGTCAAGGCGATCGGCGAGATGGGCGATCCCTCTCAGATCCCGCTGATCACCGTCGGTCTGAAAGACCCGGCCCCCTTCGTCCGCTTCTTCACGGTGGAAGCGCTCGGTCAGCTCGGCGGGCCGGAGGCGTTGAAGTTGCTCCTGGCGGTGGGGAAAGATCCCGACGGCATGGTCCGCGTCGCGGTGGTAAAATCGCTCGACGATATGGCCGCTTCAAAAAGCGGCGTCCCGGCCGGGGTCGATATGAACAACATCCTCTCCACCTTCGCGGGCGATTCCGATCCGACGGTGAAGCTCTTCGCCCTCGCCGCCATGACCCGGCTCGGCGACCCGAAAGCGTTCTCTCAGATGATGGAGATGATCCCGCAACTGCAAGGCCCGGCGCGCTCGGCCGGGGCCGCCGCTCTCGGGAGAACCAAAAAGCGCGAAGCGGCTCCCCTTTTGGCAAAGATGTTGGCCGACTCCGACGCCACCCTCCGGATGTATGCCGCCGAGTCGATGGGAGACGCCGTCGCTCCGGAAAACTTTGATCCGCTCGCGAAAGCGATCGCCGATTCCGACCCGGCCGTCCGCGGCGCGGCGGCGACTTCCTTGGGGAAGCTCGGCGATCCCAAAGCGATCCCTCTGCTGGAAAAAGCGTTGAACGATCCCGATCCGATCGTCCGGGTCTCCGCGGCGGAGGGGCTCCAACGCCTAGGGAAAAATGAAATCCCGGTCTATGAAGCGGCGCTGAAAGAAAACGACTATGCAATCCGGCATTTCACGGTCGGCTCGTTGCGGAAGGTCGGCGGAAAGCAAGCGATGCCGCTTTTGACCAAAGCGCTGACGGACGATGCGCAGCGGGTCCGTATCGCCGTGGTCCGCGCCATCGGTGAGATCGGCGGACCCGAGGCGATTCCCATCTTGAAAGAAAGCCTGAAAGACCCCGACAGCTCGGTTCGAACCTATGCCGCGGGAAATGTCAGCCGGCTCCTGAACAAGACCGAGGGGAAGAAAGGGATTTGACCATGATCAGAGCGCTCTTCCTCCTCCTTCTCCTCACCGGCGCTTTCGGGGCGGGCTATCTCCTCGGCGCCGCCGGCACCACCGAGGTGAAGAAAAATTATACCTCCTTCAAAGATGAGATGGTCGCCAAGACCCGCGGTTTGGAGTCGGAGGTCTCGACAATGCGGGTTCGGATGAATTTAATCGAAGCCCGCGAATTTTTATCCGCCGCCCGCGATGAAGTGAAGCAAAAAAACTTCGGCGATGCCGATGCCCAGGCGAGCAAGGCCAAAGAGCGGATCGCCAAAGCCCTCTCCCTCGCCTCGGATCATCAGAAAAAAAACCTCACCCCGATTCAATCGGAGATCGATGCCATCCAAGAGGCCATCCGCAAACTTGATCCCAAAGTCATGGGCAAGATCGAAGCGCTGGAGAAGGAATTGGAGAAGACGACCGGCTAAACGGTCCTGCATGAGGCAGACGCTCTATTCTCGGCTTCAAGAGCGATGACTTGCAGGCGTTCGGGCTTCTTGCCGGTTCTGCTGAATTTCGTCGGAGTGAGTCCCCACTGATCGGAGAGAATGTGTGATGAAATCGATGATCGTTTTTATTTTCTTTGCACTCTTTTTTCCCCTCATGCCCCTTCAGGTTCACGCCAACGAGGATGAACTGCGTGGGTTGATGGCGGAGGCCTCCGATTTCCAAGCGGAATATGCGAAAGCAATTAGAACACAGGGCCAAATCGAGGCGGCCGAGCAGAATATTTCGGGAAGCGAGCTCGCTTTGAGAACCGCAGTTGCACCTCTCCAAAACAGACGCGATCCTCAAAAACAGCCACCCGCCCTCTGCCCGCAGCAGCCGGTGGACCCGCGGGCGGCGGCCGCCTGCGAGGCGGAAGCGGCAAAACTGAACGCCTGGCGGGCTGAACTCGGGTCGTCGGACGACCGCTCCAAATATGCGGAGAAGCTGCAGCAGGAGCAGGAGCGGCTCAACCAAATGAAGATGAGATGGGCCGATAAAAAGAAAAGCAACCGTGCCCTGATCGACGTGCTCGATATCGCTTTCCAATCATGGCAACGACGCTACACCGCGCTTGTCTTCCAATCTTCCCCCTACAACCGTTTGGTTTCAACCAAGGAGGGCTCGGTCCAGTGCAAAAACCCCGCGGCTCCCGGCAAGGACGCGACCCTGGAAGCGGCACAGAGTTGTTTGCAATGGCTTTGGGTGAGTGCGAAGCAAAACTCTTGATCCGTGAGAGAACAGTCATCCCACTTCGTACATATCCTGGGTGAGATCTTTGAAGAGGGTCGAGCGGTTTCGGCCCGATCGCTTGGAGTGATAAAGGGCTTTGTCGGCGCAGGCGATCAGCTCTTCGCGCTTGGTGGCATCCTCCGGTTGGGAGGCGATGCCGATGCTGACGGTGACCTCAATTTTCTGTCCCTGCCAATCGATCGGGGCCCCCTCGATCGTTTTGCGAATCCGCTCCGCCATCTGCCACGCCTGCATCGAATCGGACTTCAACAGAAGAACGACAAACTCCTCCCCGCCGTAGCGGGCGACCATGTCGAGCTTCCGGACCATTTTCACCACGAGCTTCGCGATGATTTTCAGAACCGCGTCGCCGGCGGGGTGCCCATAGCCGTCGTTGATCTTCTTGAAGAAATCGATGTCGATCATCAAAATCGAAAAGGGCTCCGGATGGCGGGAGCTGCGATGGAATTCCTCTTGGAGCCGCTCCTGAAAGCGCCGATGATTGTAGACCCCGGTGAGGCCGTCGGTGATCGCCAGCCGTTCGACCTGCGCGTGGGCCTGCGCCTCGGCGATGGAGATCGCGACATGGTTGCAGAGGATCGAGAGGACGTGCCGATCGTAGGTGGTGAAGGCGTTCTTCTGCTCGGAGAGGAAGAGGACCACGCCGAGCACCCGGTCCTCGATGATCAGCGGCAGCCCAAGGAAGGATTGGCAGTCGATGTTGATTTTGCAGCTATCCGGAAAAATCTTGTGCTTCGCCCGCTCCGAGGTCATCTGAGAGAAGAGCAATACCTGGCGGTTTTTCACGATAATGCTGAGCAACCCGTTCGTGAGGGGGAAGCTGTAATCGACGATCGTCGGGTCATATCCCTTCACCGCCTTCACCACCATCCGCCGCTCCCCCCGCTCGACCAGAAAGATAAAGCAGCGATCGTAATCGATGATCTCTTTGGCCGACGCCGCCGTGATCTCAAGGCGATGGTCGAGATCAAGCCGCGATCCTAAATTCTTGCTGATCTCCAGAAGGGCCGAGTAGACCCGCGTCCGTTGACTCATCCGCTGCTGGTCCCGGTAGTAGGTCAACACCGTGATGATCTCCTCGGCGATCAACCGGACCATCTCTTCATCATAGGTCGAGAACGCATGATCGGCGAGACTGTCGACGCAGAGAAGGCCTTCAAACAGATCATGATCCAAAACCGGCATGGCGAGAAGGGATTGCGGCGCAACCGAGCCGTCGTCGTAATCCAACGGCCCCTTCTGATTTTGCAAATCGGCAATCGAAATGACCCTTCGCTCTCGTGCGATCCAGCCGATGATCCCTTCCCCCAACGGGATGATTTTTTCACGATCGACGCCGAGCGGCACCTCCCTTCCCCTGGCCGCTTGAATTCGGAGCGATTCCCTTTCCCGGTCATAAGCGAGAAAGACGGCGCGATTCGCCTGCATTCGGCCTGCCAAAATCACCCCGAGCAGATGCTCCAGGTGAAGCTGCATCTTGGCGGCCAGGGCGTGCGCTTCATCTAATTCTTC
>Ga0070739_10003932_pt1 | contig 18067 bp, 12 predicted proteins | sample Coa_R1_7_FD_66445 | JGI IMG/M metagenome (GOLD analysis project Ga0070739, IMG submission 66445) | Surface soil microbial communities from Centralia Pennsylvania, which are recovering from an underground coalmine fire - Coalmine... | ecosystem: Environmental > Terrestrial > Soil > Unclassified ... | reverse complement strand
CACGCCCCGGATGTTCCCGGCCTTCCCGCACACGCCGATCTCATGCTCCACGACATCGTAATACGGCTCGATGTCCTCCCAGCCGATCGGCCAGTCCTCTACAGTCGAGCCCTTCGGGATGTAGCTCGCGCCATAGCGCTTGGTGACTTCGCTGACGGTTTTGAAATCCCAGGGCTTCAATCGCCAGCTCTGCGCGTGGTAGTGGATGCTGGTGCCACCGATGGCGTTCATCATGGGGCTGGGCGCGGCCTGACGCGCGGCTTGGTCGGGCGACGTGCGAAACGTCGGCGCTTCGCGGCGGATCTTGTTGCCCGTGGTGATCATGCCTCGAACGTTATTGTGAATCTCGTCGGCCTTGAAATCCTTCGCCGGATTCATCCACGTGCCGGCCTCGATCCCCACCACCTTTAACCCCGCGCGCGCCAGCGGCAGCACCGCCGTGCCGCCGGCCGCGCCGAGCCCCACCACGGCGACGTCGCACGGCTTGAGATTAGTGGCCATTGTGTTCGGGGCCCCAGGCCGAGCGGTGGAAGGGCGGAATTTCCACCCCCATCTTTTGTTGCTCCGGCGTCGTCGCCAGCCGCGGGCCTGGATACTTGATCAGATCCCACCCAGCGAAATTCTTGTTGCCGCCGTAATGTGGATCGCCGAACATACCTTCGAGCATCAACCGCCGCGCCCGGTTGAAAAACGCGCGAGTCTCCTGGGGGGCCCGGCCGTTGTCGATATCGTTGAGCACCTCATCTTGCTGGTCTGGGGAAAGCTCGGCCAGCCCGCTGCCCTGGCTGGAGCGCGCGTACGCGTCGACCGCGGCCAAGCCCCGCAGAAACGTGTCCTTCTCCGGCGCGAGATAATCGCCGAGCTGCACTTCGATGTAATCCTGCGCGCCGATTTCGACGGCCCCCGGCCCGAGTTCGTCCTTCGGGCATAGCCGGCCGAGAAACGCCTCCAGCGTGCGCTTCTGCTCGGGCGTGAAAATGCGCTGCGGCGCGGGCGCGGTCTGCGCCGCGGAACGGATCGCGGTGACGGGTACGAATCCTGCGGCGGCGGCCGCCGTGGCGGCTCCAGTCAGCACCGCCCGCCGAGTGATCCGGCCCTCGAGTGTTTCTTCCGGCATGGCGATCAGTATACTCCAAAAGATAATTCACGAATATTCTGTTTAAAGTTGCGTAATTCCGCGCGCTTGCTGTATTCTAAGCGCATTCCCCGGACAGACGATCGAGCGGTTTTCCAAGAGGAACCATAGCCCCGGCGGCGGCGCCATCATCTCCCTACGCCACCACGGCGGCGGGCTGCTGAACCTGCTGGTTGCATTTAAGAACCAGTGAGAAAATTTCGACTCCGTCATCTGCCGCCACGAGACCGGCGCGGCCTACATCGCCGGCGGATACAACCCCGCCACCGTTTTACGGCACCCTAGTCATGCGCGGCGATTCCATGGCGCCGGCGGAAGCGTGGGGGTAGCGGCACGATATTGCGCTGGCCCAGGAACTCGCCGCATGTACCATCGCGCGGCGGGCGATGCGGAATTCGCTAAACGCCATGCCGGGCGCGCGTAGGAAGCTTAGACCCGCTGGGGCCGCCCACGCCAAGGCGGCTGACAGGAAAAGCTGCGCGCGCCTTTCGTCTGCCAGCCCTTTGGCGGGCCGGGCCCGCCCGGAGGCCATCAGCCGCGCGCGGCCTGCTTACGATGCTGGTATTCCAAAAAGGAGATTTTCCCGGCCGCGTAGAGCTGATCGTCGCTCGGCGCGACAGGCTTCGAGAACGCCGGAAGAGACTTGCGCGCCCGCACCAGCGCCGCCATCCCGATGCCCACCACCAGAACTGTGGCGAGTTCCACCAGCCACACTATCCAATTGGCCGTTACCGCTGCGTCAAAAGCCATCCCGTCTACCATGTCCATCCCCCGATTCGTACTAAGGCAGTTTCGAGGCCACTCCTGGAAACACCTTAAGTGCTTACCAGGATTAGGTTGGGCGACAAGGCGCGCCGGCCGCCGGCAAACGTGGGGGTTTATGGATCATCCAAACGGTTAGGGAGGCCTCTGTTTATTCGGGCGCGCTGGTGGGCGGCACGATACCTTTCAACCGGAGATATACCGCCATGTAGCCGTACATTTCGTTGGAGTGGCGCACCAGGTTGTAGAGGGTCGCCAGACGGGTGCGCGTTGGCTCCGGCGGGAACGGACCGCCCAGGCGCGAACTGACCCGGTCCATCGCGTTCGCGTCCGTCAGTGAGTCGAACACTGCATCGCAAGCCGCGAAGGATTGTTTCAGAGCGGCGGCCAAGTCGGCCTTGGAAGTCCTGGGCCCGCCCAACGATTGGCGCTTGCCCTGGAGCGCGGTGCAGATACTGTAGTTGGCCCCCGCGATGTGAGCGACGCGCTCGGCGAACGTCTCCACGTCGGGCGTGGGCCGGAAGCCGTAATCCTCGGCGGGCATCTTGTCGGCGAGCTTCGTCAGGTTGTTCTTAATGGTCTCGTACATCCACTTGACCTCGGCGCTGAGCGGATTGGAGGGTTGGGCGCCAGCGGCGGCGGCGAACACGGCGAGCGAGACCAGCGCGGCGTAGCGATACATTCGGAAGCCCGGCTACGCCAGTATAGCGCTGCTCCCGAACTCCGGCGCGCTGACTGCGTTGATCGCCCCGATTCAGGAAACATCTGCGCTCATGAAGCGGCGCAGGTGCGTGTAGGCACGGAAGCAGTTCCGGAGCTTCTCGGGATCCACCGGCTTGGTGATGCAGTTCAGTTTCCGGATGTGGAACAGCCGCTTCAGCCGGCTGCTGTCAATTGGCGTGCCGGTGACCAGACAAACCGGCAGACGCTCGAAATCCGGGACGTCATGCAGGACTTGCAAGCCGGACAGCCTGGGGAGATGGACATCGAGCAGGACCAGATCGAAGCCGGAGCCGGAAGTGAGCAGGTACTCCCGGGCCGTTTCGCCATTGTCGGCAATCGTGAGTTCGTGCGGCAGATGTAGACCTTCGAGCGCAGCTTTCATGCACTCAACGTCGACGGAGTTGTCTTCGGCCAGCAAAATCTTGAGATGACTCTGATGACCGGCAGTCTGACTGGACGGTCCTTGGGGACCCCCTTTGCGACGACGCTGGAAGAACCTCATTGGGCCACGCTTTCCCGGGTCCGTTCTCCGGGAATCAAGCGTGTTAGAGAAATGAGAGACGCGTTTCGTTTCAGCGCAAGGTTCTACGAACGCGCCGAGACAATCTTTCCGCCCAGCACGGTAGCCGCCGGGAACAGCCTCTGCCGCCCGCTTCGTTTTTTCTCGTAGTTGTCCACGAACTCAAAACTTCCCTCGCGCAGATCCAGCACCGCTACATCGGCGGGCGCGCCCGGCTTCAGTGTGCCGCGTTCGTGGAACACCGGAAACGCCCGCGCTGGGTTGGAGGTGGCGCAGGCGATGACCTGGTCAAGCGGCATGCCGAGCATCAGGAATTTCGACATGACATTGGGAAAATCGATCACTCCGGAGGCGCGGCCCTCGGGAGTCCAGTCCGTAGAGAAGGTATCGGGCAAGAAGCCGGCGTTGAGGATCTGATCCGCCATATCCCAGCGCAGGTGGCCGGTGCGGCCGTTCCCGACGTCGAAACGCACGCCGCGCCGCCGGGCCGCGGTAACCTCGGCGAGAATGCGTCCGTTGGCGTCAACGATACTGTTGGGCGGCGGCGCAAACATGTGCGTCACGATATCCCCTGGCTTGAGGAGCCCCATCAGCTTGCCGATCGGCGAAACGGTTTGCCCCATGTGGATCATCACCGGAATGTTGAAAGACGTTGCGACGTCCTGGGCCCGCTTCAGCACCTCATAGTCGTTCTGGCCCGCCACATCGCGTGAAAGACGAGCCTTGATTCCCGCAATGATGTCGCGGTTCCGGCCGATTGCGTCCCGCGCCGCTCCCGTGTCGGCGCGCTTGAGATCCATGGTGTCGCCTTCGGGAATGATCCCCGCCCGGCCGATGTTGATCAGGACGCGGCAGGTTTGCGGGGCGGAGCGGGCGATGGCGATCGTGTCGGCGATGTGGTCGGCCCCTGCCGATCCGGCGTCGATCCAGCCGGTGACGCCGTCGGCCAGGCACAATTCCGGACCTTCCTTGGTCCGGGCCGCATGGGTATGGATATCGATCAGACCTGGAACCACCAGCTTGCCGCGCGCGTCGAACATGGCCAGGGCGTCCCCGGAGATATTCGCGGCGACAGCGGCGATGCGGCCGTTCGCGATCGCCACGTCGCGCACGGCGTCCAGTTTCCGGGCCGGATCGATCACGCGGCCGCCCCGGAGGATGAGGTCGTACTTCGCCGGCGCGCCGAACGCGGATCGCGCGCGAAACAGGGGAGCCGCGGCGGCGGCCCGGATAAAGTTGCGGCGGTTGAGCATGGCGAAGTGCCTCCCGATGGCCGGATGTCCGCGCGTCTGAGCCCGGGGAATCGGGGACGCGGCGTCAAGGCATCATTGTATCTCCGCGGCCTGCGCCCGGCGCGGCGCTGCCAAAATAATGAAGGGAGGATGGGCAATGGCTAAGGCGAGACTCCTATGCGTGACCCTGTTGGCCGCGGGCTTGTTCGCGGCGGACCGGGTCCCCTTCGCTTTCTTGCGTCTGCACCGGGAACTGAGCGGCCGTGTCGCCGCGTTCGACCGGTTGGTCAGCGCGCACTGGGACGGCTCGCGCGCGCCGGTAATTTTCAGCGCGGAGCTTCTCACCGCCAACTCGCACCGCGGCATGCAGTTGCTCACGCCGCAGGCGAAGGCCGGCGCCGAACTGGAGTTGACCCGCTCCTCGGATCTTGGCAACCAGGCCGTGACCATTGCCGTGGCGTTTCCGATTCTCACGGAGTCCTTTCATCGATGGCGCGGCGCGCCGGAGGATTACGAGAGATTTCTGGAATTCTACCGTGGAATCGCGGCGTCGGCCCGCAAGCACGGAATGAAGCTGATCATCGAAACCGGAATTATATTTCCGGGACCGTACTCGGCCCAATCCGGGTTCGATGTCGCCGGATATTACAAGACCCTCAGCGACGAGCAATTTCGCGAGGCGAAGTCGCAATTCGTAGGCCTGGTGGTGCGCGAACTGGCGCCGGATTTCGTCAACCTGGGCGCCGAGCCGGACACCGAAGCGCAGATCACCAACAAGAACATTACCGGCTCGCCCTCCGGGTTCGCTTCCCTTATCGACGGCTACGTTCGCGATGCCCGCCGAAAGGGGGCGGGAAAAACCAGGTTCGGCGCAGGCGTCGGAAGCTGGCAGCGCAACGGCGCGGAATACGTCTCGGCCCTGGCGAGAACCGGCGTGGATTACATCGATATTCATGTCTATCCCGTAAACGGACGGATGCTGGACAACCTAGTGGCGCTTACCGAGGAGGCGCAGTCCTTAGGCAAGCCCACCGCCATCAGCGAAGCATGGATTCTGAAAGAGGGTAGCGGCGAGTACTTGCGGATCAATGCGGTGAATAATCCGTCGATTTTCGCGCGTGACGCGTACAGCTTCTGGGCGCCTCTGGATCAGCAGTTCCTGGGCGCGCTGGTGAAGTTCGCCGCGTGGAAGCACCTGCTGTTCCTCAGCCCATACTGGAGCACCTACTTCTACAGCTACGTGGATTACGACGATGTGCGCCGCCTCAAGCCTGAGGAGGCGCAAAAGAAATCGCAGGAAGCAATCGTCCAGGCCCTGGTCACGGGCAAACTCAGCTCCACGGGCGAGTTCTGGAAGTGCGCCGTGAAGTTCGGGCCTTGCCTGCGGTGAGCCGCGCTCAGGGCGTGACCGTAAGCTGAGCGCTGGCTTGGCCGCCATTCCACGTCGCGGTGATCGTCACCGGAGTGCTCGACGTTACGGCGCGGGTGGTAATCGTAAATGGGAGCGAATAGGCGGCGCCCGCCGGAATAAACGCGGCCGCCGGTACGCTGGCGGCCAGGGGATTAGAGCTGGCGAGCTGCACAATCGCGCCGCCCGCGGGCGCGACTCCGTTGAGGGCCACCAGATTATTCGAGACCGGCGTGCCGCCTTTCACCGAAGTCGCGCTCAGTCCGATCGCATAGAGCGCGGCTGGATTCACAGTCAGCGTGGCCGTCTTATTTACGCCAGCATACGATGCGGTGATCGTTACGGCGGTCGGCGTGGTTACGCCGGCCGTATTGATCGTGAACACAGGGGAGACCGAGGAGCCGCCCGCAACCGTGACCGAAGCCGGTACCGAGGCCGCAGTCGGGTTCGAGCTCGAGAGCGAAACCGGGACGCCGCCCGCCGGGGCCGTGCCAATCAGCGAAACGGCATTCGACTTCGTCGGGAGCCCGCCGCCGATAGCGGACGGTGAGAGCGCGAGCATGTACAGCGCCGCGGGAAGCACCTGGAGCGTCGCGGTTTTCGAAACGGAACCGTAGGTGGCGGTAATGGTCACCGGCGTGGGGGTCGCCACAGCCGAGGTCGTAATGGGGAACGAAGGTGAGACGCTCGCGCCCCCGGGGATGGTGACTGAGGCCGGTACCGAAGCCGCCTGCGGATTCGAGCTGGAGAGCGAAATGACTACGCCATTCGACGGCGCGGGCCCGTTGAGGGAAACGGTATTGGCCGGCGTGCTCAACCCGCCGTAGGTCGTGGCCGGTGACAGACTCACGCCACTCAAGGCCGCCGGAAGGACAGTGAGGGTGGAACTCTGGGCCGAGGTGCCGCAGGTCGCGGTGATGGTCGGTCCCGCGGGCACCAGCACCGGAACCGTCGAGATCGTGAACGGTGGCGACACGGTGGCCCCGCCTGCAATGGTGACGTTCGCGGGCACGGTCGCGACCGAAGTGTTGGAACTCGCCAGGGTGCAGGTCAGGCCACCCGCCGGCGCTGCGTTGAACAGCGTGATGGTGTTGGCCGTGGTGCTGCCTCCCCCGGTCACGGAATTGGGCGACAGGTTGAGGCTGAACGTCGGAGCCTGGGCGTTGCCCCGGAGCGTGACGAAGTGCGGCGAAAATTGCGAAGTGTCAGTGATGGTCAAAGTGCCGGTTTTGATGCCGGTGGAAGAGGGCGCGAAGCTGACGTTGACGGTGCAGCTCGCGTTTAGATTGAGAGGGCTCGTGCAGTTATTCGTCTGAGGGAAATCGGGGCTGGAGGTAATTCCGGTAATATTCAACTGGTTGAAAAAGATTTGAATATTAGTCAGAGTAACCGCCGCCGGCGCGCTGCTGCTGCCGGCGGTCTGGTCAGGAAACACAATTTGATGGGGAGAAATCAGCGCCGAGTTCTGGAACAGCAAAAATCCATTGCCAGCGATATCCGGCCGGCCGTCGCCATCAAAATCCGCCGTCACAACCGAGGAACCTCCGTTGCCCACGTAGAGCTGCAAAAGCTGGAATGTGCCATCGCCGTTGCCGAGGAAGATCTCGGCGCCGCCGAACACCACGTCGGGTTTTCCGTCGCCGTTAATATCCGCCGTAGCCACGGCGCCGCCAGGAACGAGGCCATAGTCAACGTGGCTTTGAAAGCCGCCGTCCCCGGTGCCGAGCAACACCGAAAAACTGGCGGTATTTCCGACGACCAGATCGAGCTTTCCATCGTGATTGAAGTCCGCAGCCGCGACGTAGTTGGAAATGGATGTTGAGGATCCGGTGGGAAAGGCCGCACGATTCGAGAAGGTCCCCCTCCCGGAACCCAAGAGGATCGATACGGACGAGGAGGCCACGCTGTTCACGACGGCTACATCCAAATGAGAATCGCCGTTGAAATCGCCGAGCAGAATGCCGTGAGGAGCCGGCCCGGCGGCGTAGGCGGTTTGTGGCCTGAGCGTGCCATCGCCGTTGCCCAGCAGCACGGAAAGCGTGCCGTCGTTATTGTTCGAGACCACCACGTCCAGCTTGCCGTCCTCGTTTACATCGCCCAGAGCGATTCCTTCTGAGCCTGAGCCGGCCGGATAGTCCACGTGCGGCTGATATTGCCCGTTACCGGCGCCTAATAGGACAGATACTCCTGGGCCCTGAAAGTTCGCCGTGATCAAGTCCGCGATGCCGTCGCCATTCAGGTCGCCAATGGCGATCGCGTTGGGGCTGGCCCCTGTCGGCATGATCACGGCCGGCCTGAAGGTGCCGTCTCCGTTGCCGAGCGCGACGGCGGCTTGGGGAGACCCACCCGCCGCCAGCGGTTGAAAGTTTACGCCCGCCAGATCGGGAAACCCATCCCCGTTCAAATCCGCGGCGGCCAAACCTGCGCTGCTCATCCCGGCCGGAAGCGGCGTCAAGCCGAAGATCGCATCCCGGGGAGCCGCCACGCTAAGCTGCATCGGATTCGACGCTAACGCCGGAGGCCACACCACATTCACCATCGAGATCCACTTGGCTGTCCCGGGCGTCTCCTCATCGATGAGCCCCATCGTGCCCGAGGGACTCAGCGTGATCCCGTTCGCCGCTTTTGGGAGTCCGGCGAAATAATCGGGCGCGCCGGGAATATTGAAGCCCGTCAGCGGGACGGACCGCGATCCGTCCAGGTTTGTGAAATTAAGATCGTTCAGCGGGAACAGCGGCTGTGGACAGCCGGCAATGGTGCACTCGGCGGGCGAATGGCGCGTGCTGCTGAAGAAGATTCCCGAATTGTTCTTGGCGATGGTTGGAAACTCGTTCCACGTGTTGCCGTTTCCGGGAGTCAGCACGGTTACGGAGTTGTCGGCCAGGCGCAGGCTGTTTACGCTGAGCGAGGGATACGGATGGATTGGATCGTGGCCGGAGTAATAGATGAGAGTGCCGTCCGCGCTCCAGGTCCACGGCTCGACGGTGCCGGGATTCGCGCCGTTCACGTCCACGTAATTGGTCGGGCCAATGGATGGCACGCCTCCCGGAAAACTCACGCTGGTGAGGGCCATCTTCATGGGACAATCCGGCGGGCCTGGGTTGATGCACAGGCTCTGGCGGTTTCCGTAGGCAATCTGCGTTTGCTGCGGATTCCAGATGGGAATCAGGTTCCCGCACCGTGAAAGTACGCAGGCTGCCGAAACTCGAGCCTGATTCTGAAGTGTGGGATACGACGCGAGCCAAATCTCCTGGTTGCTGCCGCTCCCCGGGCCGCCATCAATCGTCGGGCAGCCACCGCTTCCGGCGACCGTGACCTGCATTACGATCCACTGCCCGTCCGGGCTGATTTTTCCGTTATGGAACGCGATACCGCCGTTAAAGCCGGACTGGCCACAGGTGAGGCAGCGGTCGTTCGTGCCATCATGCCGGATCGCGTGAATCTGCATGCACTTGTTGGCGTCCTCGCGGTTGTAGAGAATGTCGTCGGGTTGCGACCAGTCCGAAACCGTCACGCCACGGCCCGTGCCTGTCAGGAACAGTTGGTGATTTGCGAGGGTCGGGCCGAACTGCGCGGCGTTGGTGACCGTGATGATCGCGGTGCCGGCCTGGGCGATATCCGCGGCGGAGATATTCGCCGTCAATTGAGTGGCGCTGACGAAAGTGGTTGGCCGGGCGGAACCGTTCCAGTTCACCACAGCTCCGGAGATAAAGCCGGAGCCGTTGATCGTAACGGTAAAGCCAGGACCTCCGGGGGCCACGCTCACCGGAGAGATCGAGCCGATCTGCGGGATCGCCGCGGTGCCCGTGCCGCTGAGCGGAACGATTCTCAACCCGCCCGGGATCGTGGCGGGAATCGAAATCGCGCCGTTGCGAAGCCCGGCAAACGCCGGCTTGAACGTGACGAACGCCGCGCAACTTGCGTTGGGCGCGAGTGTCGTGCCGCAGTTGGACGTCACCAGATAGTCTCCGCTGGCGGAAATCGTGCCGAGTCCAGCCACCACGTTGCCAGTATTGGTGATCGTGACGGGCATGGCGGAGCTGGAACTGCCCACCGCCTGCGCCGCAAAACTAAGCGAAGCAGGAGCCACGCTCAGCACCGGACCGTTCTGGAAAAACCGGGCGGCGAAGGCGTCCTGCCCGCCCGCCAGGTAGGGCTGAAGGGCGTTATTCAAAGGAAAATTCGCCGACGAAGTCGAGCCGGCGGCGACCGCATTTCCCGGGACATCCGAACCGATGCCCGTGATGCTGTCGGCAGCCGAGCCTCCCAAGTAAGTCGAGTAAATTAGCGACGCGCCGTTGGCCGCGATCGCGGTAACAAAGCCGTCCAATGCGCCGCCTGGGACGTTCTGCACCGCCTGGACCACGGGAAAGTTGGTGGAGGTGGTGTCGCCCGCGGCATAAATATTGCCGGCGGCGTCCGTGGCGATCGCCCGCGCTATGTCGTCGCCGGTGCCGCCGAGATAGGTTGAGAAGAGAATGCTCGCACCGCTGGCGGCGAGCTTCGTCACGAAGGAATCGATGCCGCCCACCGGCGTCGCGCGCAGGGCGTTCTTGGTGGGGAAGGCCGCCGAATTGGTGTAGCCCGCGATCACCGGATTGCCGAACGAATCCAGGGCCACGCCGTAGGCGCCATCCGAACCCGAGCCCCCCAGGTAGGTGGCGAACACCAGCGCCGCCCCCGGCGCGTTGATCTTGACCGCGAAGGCGTCGCTCGGGCCGGACAGCGCCGGATCCAGGGCATTCTTCACCGGGAAATTCGGCGATGCCGTTTCGCCCGCCACGTAGATGTTGCCAGTGGCGTCCACTGCCACGCTTCGCGCGGTCTCGACCGCGGAGCCGCCGAGATAGGTCGCAAACAGGAGGGCCGCGCCGGTCGGATCGAAGCGAGCCAGGAATCCGTCGCTTGCGCCGCCCAGCGTAGTTTGGGTCGCGTTTTTGAGCGGAAAATTTGTGGACGTCGTATCGCCCGCAATGTAAATGCCCCCCGGATTCACCGCGATGCTGTTGGCGGCCTCGCTGCCCGCGCCGCCCAGATAGCTCGAATAGAGAAGCCCGGAGCCGGACGAGTTCAGCTTGGCGATCACGGCGTCCTGCGGGCCGGAGAGCACGCCCTGATACGGATTCATCACCGGGAAGTCGGCCGAGGCGCTCAGGCCAGCGACGTAGGCGTTGCCGGAGGAATCGACGGCGATGGCCCGGCCGGAGTCGGTTCCTGAGCCGCCAATGTAGGTCGAGTATACCCAGGCGGTTCCGGCGGCGTTGATTTTCGAGACGACGATGTCTTTCTGCCCGGCGTTCTGGGGCTGTTCGGGCGAAGAGAGCGGAAAATCGGCGGACGGCGTGTCTCCGGCGAGATAAGCGTTTCCCGCGGCGTCGACCGCGATGGAAGCCGGGTTCTCATTCGCCACGCCGCCGAGATAAGACGAGTAGCTCAGCACGGGGTCGATGGTCAAGGGAAGGGAAGCGTCGCGGGGTCCAATTGCGAAGCCGATTGTGTTGTCGGCCTCAATCGTAAAACTCGCTCTCACGGTTCGGTTTCGCGCAGCGCCCTCGTAGGCGCGCGGCCGGGAGATCCGGAGTTCGGACGATTCCAGGGCGGCGATCAGATTGCCATCAGAGTCTAGCGAAAGCTTGCGCGCGCCGGAGATCGAAACGCGAATCTGCGAAGGGTTGCTGTGCGGCGCCACCTCGAAATCGTACTCCAGGCTCGAATCACCGCGATACAGGCGCAGATCCACGCCGGGATAGAGTTGGCGGTATCGGACGGCATCGAACGTCGGGATGCCGCGTAGCCACTTTGCCGGATCTCTCCCGGTCAGGTAGTTGACGCGGCCCTCCAGCGAATCGACGCCGTCGATCTCCGCCGCTGCGTTCGCCTCCGCAAAACGGAGACGCACGGCAGAGGCCCGGCCATCGCCGGCCAGGGACAGGACGATCTCGCCCGGCGTCAGGAAGACGCCGTACCCTCGGCCGCGAAGGAGGAAGCGCACACAGGGATCCGTTTGCCCCGCATTCGGCTCGAATCCTGCCGTTGTCGGCGACGCGTGGAAGCGAACCCGGGCCTGCCCGGGATGCTTCGGCAAGGTCAAAGCCAGCGCCGCGCAGACCGGCGCCCATCCGAACCGCAGCCAGGATAAACAACGCATGGCGGCTACTGTGGGATCACGGAGACGTTATTACTGTTCGAGTTGGCCGAGTACACCCGGCCTGTTACCGGATTCACGGCAATGCCGTCCGGCACCAGCCCCACGGGAAGGATGGCGACAACCGCATTGGTGTTGCCGTCGATCACGGTGACGTTGTTGCTGACGTAATTTCCCACGAAGATGCGATTTCTCGAGGCATCCACGGCGACTCCGGACGGTCCCCAACCCACCGGTATGGTGGCGATCACGGTGTTGGCGCTGCCATCGATCACGGAAACGGTGGCGCTCATGAAGTTGGCCACGTAGACGCGATTCGTCTGCGGATTTACATCTACGGCGTCCGCCAGCAGCCCCACCGGAATCACGGCGAGAGTTGTTAACGTCGCGGAATCGATCACAGAAACCGTGGCTGCGTAGGCATTGGCCGAGTACACGCGCCCTGTCACCTGGTTGGATCCCAGGCCGCCAGGAGTCCAGTTGTTTTGAATCGTGTTCAGAACCGTGTTGGTCGCGCCGTCGATCACCGTAATGGTATTGTCCCCGTAGTTTCCCACGAAGATGCGATTATTGGCGGGTGTGATCGTCACCGCGCAGGGTCCGCGCCCGGCGGAAACCGTCTGAATCACCTGGTTCGTGCTTCCGTCAATAACGCTGATGTTGTTGCTATTGACGTTGGCCACGTAAATCCGGTTGGTCTGCGAATTGGCCCCAACGGCGCAGGGAAGCTGGCCCACCGGCACGGTCGCCAGCGTAGCGCTGGTGGCGCCATCGATCACCGAAAGCGTGTTATCGCCTGAGTTCGGCACGTAAACCCGGTTCGTCACGCTGTTCACGGCCACCCCTACGGGATAAAATCCGACGGGCACCGCCGGCGCTGTGCTTCCCACTGTCATTGGACCGGTGGCACTGAAGGCGTTCGCCCCCGAATTGTCGCGAACCAGCACCGTGTAACCGCCGGAAGCCAGCGCCGGAAGCGTGAAGGTCTTGCTAAAGGCTCCGTTGGTCAATGCCGTGACGCCGGCCAGCGTAATCGTACCGGTGGAAGAAACGAGGGCCACTGCCGCTCCGGTGCTGGTCGATTTAAACCCGGAGGCGCTCACCGTGAACGTTTGCCCGGGCTGGAGCCCCGTGGGGGAAAAGGTGAACCAGGGGGTCGTGGGCCCGGCCAAAAACAGCGTCCCGGTGATGTTGATCGACGCTTCGCCCAGGTTGTCCACGACATTCACCGAGTAGAATCCCGGAGAGAGCGTGGAAGGTATGGTGAACTTTTTCGAGAACGACCCGGAGCGGAGCGCCGCGGCTCCCAGCGATGTCCTCCGCCCGGTGGCATTGGTGACTGAGACGTTAACCCCTGCCGCCGATGCGCTGAAGCTGTTCCCGGTCACCGTAATGGTCCCGCCCAGTACGGCGCCGTTCGGCGTATACGTGAAGTTCGGCGAGGCGGCTGCATGGGCCGGCAGGGATGCGCACACACACAGCAACCCGGCGATGGGCAATTCCAAAATCGGGTGTTTCACGGTTCTCCGGGTTAGCTGGCGAGAGCGTCGCTGACGGCGGGACCCGCAAAGTGCTGGTTATAGAACTCGCGCACCCATTGCTGGTTCAAGTCCTCGCCCGAGATGAGGGCTGTCTCCGCGCCACATTGTTTGCATTTCATGCGGAAGGCCACGGCTTTGTCCAACTCGCCTCCGCATTGCGGGCACGCCTGCGGGTTCTTTGCGATCAGCGTCTCGATCATCCGCACCCACGCGCTCACCCGCAGAAAATATTTCGTGAGGTCTTTCACCGGAACCTGTCCTTCGAGGCTTGCCGGGTCGATCTCCGGCATGCGGTGGAGCAGCAGCGCCTTGCCGGTGTCGGTGAGAAATCCATCCTGTTCCAGCACATTCGGCCCGAAGACCTCGGCCGCCGTCTGCAAAATGCTTTTCTCCGAAATCCAGACGTTAAAAACGTCTTCGGCCTCCATGGTGATCTCGATCAGATCCAGGGACTCCGCACCGAGATCGTCTAGCGAGACGTCCTCGGTGACCTTCGAGGCGTCGATATGCAGACTCTTTGCCACGATCTCAGAAAACTTCCGAAGTACTTCGCCGTGGCTTATTTCTGGCTTCATGTGTTTGAACCCTCCGAAAAAGTGACGAAACCGGACGCCGCACGCCTCCGGCTTTCGTTGAGTTTATGTGTTCAATTTACTGCACGGACTGCGAGGACCGCATTCTGGCCTCCAAACGCGAAGGAATTCACCAGAGCGGCTGAAATCCTGGCTCTCCTGGCCTGGTTGGGAACGAAGTCCAGGTCGCATTCTGGGTCGGGATTCCGCAGATGCACCGTGGGCGGAACCAGCCCATCCTCGATCGCCTTGACGGCCGCGATCAGGTTGCTGACGGAGGCGCCTGATAACGTGTGGCCGATCTGGCCTTTGTTCGAGGAAACCAGCACGTTTTTGGCGCGGGCTCCGAACAGCCCGCGGATCGCCTTGGATTCGGTGACGTCGTTCTTGGGCGTCGAAGTACCGTGAGCGGCGACGAAGCCGACCTCCTCGGGCGCGATCGCCCCATCGGTGAGCGCGGCTTGCATGGCCTGCTGTTCAATGCTGCCGTCCGCCGAAGGGTCGGTGAGATTCACCGCGCACGTGTTGGACCCGAACCCCGCCAGTTCGGCGTAGATCCGTGCGCCCCGCGCGCGCGCGTGTTCGTAATCTTCCAGCACCACTGCGCCGCCGCCTTCGCCCATCACGAATCCATCGCGGTGGCGGTCGAACGGCCTGGAAGCGCTGTCGGGATCCTCATTCTGGCTCAGCGCGCCTAGAATGGCGAAATACACGATCGCTGTCGGACAGACCGTGGCGCACGCTCCCCCCGCCACCATGGCTTTCACCCGCCCTTGCCGCACCAGCCGGAACGCCTCTCCGATCGCATGGCCCGAGGCCGCGCACGCCGTATCCATCACCAGCGTGGGGCCGCGCAGGCCGAGAACCTTGGCTGGCAGACAGCCGATCACCTCTCCCGTGCGCCGGACGAAAAAATGCGCCGGCTGCGAGCCTTCGCGGGCAAAGCGCTCCAGATCCACATCGCATCCGTCCGCACGTCTTAACTGGTAGTGCTCCGCGGCGGCCTCCAGGTCCAAATAGGCTGCGCTCGCGCCCGCCGAGACGCCGACCGCCGCCGGATCGAATCCGCTTTTCGCCAGGCCGCTATCGGCGAATGCTTCTTTCGCGCACGCCAGAAAAATGGAGACGCCGCGGCGTAAATTCTGGTGAGAAACCCTGCGCAGTCCCGAGGGCGATGCGTAGCAGTCGCGCCCCTCGATTCCGAATCCGTCGACCTCCCGCGCTTCCGCCGCGACTTTGCAACGAAACTCTTTGGCGTCGAACAGGGTGATTCGTCCGATTCCGTTCTCACCGGAGACCAGCCGCCGCCATACGGTAGGCACACCCTGTCCCAGCGAGTTCAGGATTCCCATTCCGGTGATGGCGACGCGCCGCATGGTGAATCCGCTTAGCAGCCCGGAATGGGAGGAATTGTCACGGGATCCTTCACGTTGATCAGCGGCTTCACAGGGACGCCGTCGCTCCACAAGCCGCGGTCCAGCTCGTTGGGGCCTCCCCCAAATGCGTAATCGCAATTCGTTCCGTAGTTGACGCAATTGGCGGCCGCCACCGACAGCTTCCAGGTGATGAAGAAGTCGCGCGCGTCTACGCCCGGCGTGCCCGTCGTATCGTTATACCCATCCGTGTTGGGATAGAAGTGAATCGCCAGTTGATAGGGATTCGCCGGATTCACGGGATTCCCGTTGGGATACTGAGCGGTGGGCGGTCCCAGAGCGCCGCCGTGCAGGTCGGTGCGGACCACCAAAAAATCTTTCGTGGTGACCTGAGGCGTGCCGTCCCAGATCTGAATCGCCTGCTGCGAGCATGCCAACGTATCCATATCTCCGATCAGGACTTCATATTTCGTGGTGGGCGGAATCAGGCTGAAATCCGCGCCGGGAATCAGTCCCTTGGTTCCGGGCGCGACCAGGGTGAGCGCCTGCGGAGCCGGAAGCACCGGAACCTGTGTCGAAGCCGTGGCCGCGAGCACCGCCGCAAGCCACGCGCCCGCCGAGTGGCCCACGAACGTGGTCTTGAGATTCCCGTTGGCATCCCTGGCCGGCTTCACGTGCGTCTCCCACCAGAAGTTTTGAAGCCGGTACAGAGCGTCATAATACGCGGCCCGCGCGTTCGCTGCGAAGCTCGATGGCGCCTGAATCGACTTCGCTTGATATTGCACCCAGATGACGATATAGCCGTTCTTGGCCATGTGTTGGAGCCACAGATCGTAGTTGCTGGTGGAAAACGCCGCGAAGCCGTGCAGGAACAGAATGACCGGCGCGCTGGCGGGCGTGGGATTCGACGGCTCGTAAATGTAGTATTTGAAATTGTCGTCGTTGGTGCGGTTGTTGGCCCAGTACGGGCCATTCACGATGAAACTGTTGGAATAAGTAGAGCCGCCGGGGCCGGAGGTGGGCTGAAGAGGAGGAGTCGGCTGGGCAAGCGCCGCCGCCGCCAAAACAAAAGGAATCAGGCCTGTTTTCATTTTTCGTTACTCTCCGAATAGCTTCCTTAGAGACTGCCGGCCGGCAGGGCCCCGCCCGCAATGAGCTGGCTTCGCAGCACCAGGCGTCTCAGCAGAAACGCCAGATCCTCTGCCGAATAGGAAGGCAGTAGCGTGCTTCCGGAACTCGCAATGGTCTTGTAGGCATTTACCAGCGGCGTGAAGTTCCCGGTGGATGCGCCTTGCTGCGCCTGGCTGATCAGCGAAAACACGAACCATTGCGCGTTGGCCGAAGTGAACTTGCCCTGCGTGGCGTCCGCCTGAACCATGCTCCACACGTCGGTGAACTTCACGGCCGGCATCTGTGACGGGAACAGAACAAAGTTCGAAGGTCCGGAAGTATTGCCCGCGCCGTCGTCGGCGTAAACCTGATACGCGTAACCGCTGCCCGCAACCGTCCCGGTATCCACAAAATAAGGGTTGCTGGTCACCCCCACCCACTGCCCGGCCGCCGGGATCTGAATGGTGGACGGCTGTACCGGTCCGGTTGGATAATCCGGCGCCAGAACCTGGAGCGGATCGTCGGGCGGCGGCGGAAGGGAGATCGGATTTACGTAGGTGGGGTTCATCACCCAGCGGTAAATAAAGTAGCGCCGCGCGTTAGCCGGAGGCGCCTGCCAGGAAAGCAGCACCTTGCCATCGCGGGTGCTTTCCACCTGGAGCGCGGCCGGCGGGTTGAGCTTGGTTGTGAGCTGCGGGGCGGTCGAAGAGAATGTGGTCAGCGAGCCAGCCCCGGCGGCCGTGAGCCCCGTTGGAGTCCCAAGCAGAATCTGCGTTCCATAGTAGAAATTCGCCGTGCCGACGAACAGGCCGTAGGGTGTCGCGATGATGCTGCGGTTTCCGAAGTTGAATCCGCAATTCACGGTCGGAGACTGGCAGGTGCTGGGCGGTGGATTATACTCTTCGTCCTCCCAGCCTTGTTGATCCACGGCCGAAAAGTAGATCCCGTCCGAGGTGACCCACAAGTCGCCGCCGAGTTGCGGAGCCAGCAGGCTCGCTTCCTGGGAATTCTGTCTGAGCACCGTGGAGGAATCGAACGTGCCGACGTAGAGCCGGTCGTCGTACACCTCCTGTCGCCACATGTGTTCGTTAAAGTTCCAGCCGAAACCGATCCCGAGCCCGCTCAGGGCGTTCTTCTGGCCTTGGGGAGTCGATCGGGACTGCCCCACGATCAGATCCCATGTGTCGTCCGGATTTATGCGGAATAGCTCTGCGCCGATCTCGCTTTGTGTCCCGGTCTGCTGCACGCCGTTGCCGCCAACATACAGCCTTCCGTGGTAAATCTTCATACTAAGCGCGTCGTGATTCGGAAGCGGCGACTTATAGCCTCCGTTGGGCAAAACCAGCGTATACGTATAGGGCAGGCTGGTGTTGGCGAATGTCTTGTAGACCGAAAAACCGTTCTTGCTGTTGGAAAACGATACGTACAGCGCGTTGTTGTAGGGCTGAAATTCGTAAACCGGCTGGCCGAAAGGCGATACGATGCGGAAGGAGTTGTTGCCCTGCTTCGGATCCGCGGATTCGATCAGCACGCCGGCGCCCTGGAA
>Ga0070739_10003929_pt1 | contig 18074 bp, 14 predicted proteins | sample Coa_R1_7_FD_66445 | JGI IMG/M metagenome (GOLD analysis project Ga0070739, IMG submission 66445) | Surface soil microbial communities from Centralia Pennsylvania, which are recovering from an underground coalmine fire - Coalmine... | ecosystem: Environmental > Terrestrial > Soil > Unclassified ... | reverse complement strand
CGAGGACCCCGTGCAGGTGTTCGCGGTCCAGCGCGTCGACGTGCGGCAGCAGGTCGACGACGCTGTGCTCGGAGGGCAGGTCCAGCAGGATGTTCGCGTCGCCGAACCGCAGGTCGAAGTCGAGCAGGGCCACGGCCTGGTCGGTCGTGGCGCGTAGGCTCACCGCCAGGTTGACCGCGATCGAGGTGGCGCCCTGGCCGCCCTTCGCCCGGAACAGGGCGACGCGCTTGCCGAGGCGTGGCGGGGGGAGCGGCTCGGCGCTCGGTGGCTCGGGCTGGGCCAGCAGCGCTCGCCGCGCGAGGAACCGCTGGCGAGCCAGGCGGATGGTCTGGGCCAGCTCGGCCGGGTCCCGCACAGGCTTGACCAGGTAGCCCTGCGCCCCCGCCAGCATCGCGCGCTGCATGAACTCCGGTCGCTCCTCGGACGTGACGATGGACACCGAGCTGTCGGGGTTCTTCGTCGCGATCAGCCAGGTGGCGTTGATGCCGTCGACGTCGGGTAGCTGGATGTCCATCAGGACCACGTCGGGGCGCAGCTCGCCGGCGCGGCGCACGCCCTCCTGGCCGGTCTCGGCGATCCCCACGACGGCGATGTCGGGCTGCGCCTCGAGCATCTCGCGCAGCATGCGCGCGGTCATCGCGCTGTCCTCGACGATGAGGGTCCGCAGTCTCGCGTCGGTCATGCCGTCACGTCGCCTCTTACGTCGTCATAGAGGGATGGCTGGGTGTTGGCTGTTGCCGACACACGCGAATCAGCTCTGGCGAACACCTTATGGTCGGAGCACGGCAGGCGGCGATGGTCGCGGCGGGTGGCGCGCCCTGTGTGCGGCCGCCCGGCGTGAGACCATTCTACACCGGGGGCAGCGCGACCCGGCGCGCAGGGCGCGCGGCCGCGCCGGCGCCGAAGGCGACCGCGGAGGCTCAGGAGGTCGACTGCGCCGTCCAGACGAAGTCCACGCTGATGTGCTGTCCCTGGTAAGCGTTGGGAGCCTGGCTGGGCAGCAGCACGCTCACCTTCAGGTCAACGTGGCCGCCGGGGTCGATCTCGCCCAGGGGGCCCGTCGGCTTCGCGATCGGCCCCTGGTGCAGCAGCGTATCGTCGGCGGCCTGGCGGATCTCTAGCTGGAGGCCGGCCGTCGCATCGCTCCAGAGCGGGCCAGAGCCGCCCTGGCACTGTAGCGAGTAGACCCAGGGCACGGTCCCGGGGTTGTCCAGGCGGACGGTGCCGCTGACGGATTGGCCGGGCGCTAGTACGCCGTTGGGCAGGGTGGGCTGGCCGGCATGGTCCATGGTCATCAGGAACGCCCCGCCGCCTCCGCCTCCACCGCTGCCCGTCTGGCTGAGCATCGGCAGTTGGAGCTGCACGATCGGCGTGGAGAACGGCGAGATGGCGACGACGACCGTGGCCTCCGGCGCCGGAGGTGGCGCCGGAAGATTGTCCGGTCCCGACGGCCCACCGGGCCCGCCGGTACCGGTGCCCGCGCCGGCGCCGGCCCCAGCGCCAGCGCCGCCCGCGGCCCCGGCGCCGCCAGCACCACCCGCGCCGCCGGCACCGGCCAGGCCCTGCTGCGTTGGGCCCGGCGTCGCTGCCTGGGCGACGCTGCTCGTCGGCGGGACCTCGGTCGGGCCGGCCGAGGCCGGACCCGGCGTGGCGGCGCCCGGCGCCACCGACGGCGTGCGGGTCGGCACCACCATGGTCGGGACGTCGACCCACTCAGGCGGCGCTGGGCCCGCCTGGTCGGTCGGGCGGACGCCGACCGGCCCCGTCCGGGTCGCCGGCGGAGTCGGCCCCACCGTAGTGGTCGCGATCGGGGTCGATCCCGTCGGGACCGCGCTAGCCAGGCTCGCGGCCGCCGCGCCGGGCGCCGGCGTGGCGGCCGCGAGCGCCGTGTCCGGGCTGGAGCCGCCCGGCAGGCGAGTGACGGCAGTGAGCGCGACGTCTGGCGCGGGCAGCCCGAGTGGTCCGCTGAACGGCGACTCCGCGACGGGGCCCTCGGCGGGGGACGGCAGTGTCAGCGCTTCCCCGGCCGGCGGCTGCGGCGTCTCGTCGAGGCCGAGGCCCGCGCCGGCCTGAGCCCGGCTCTGCTGTAGCATCCTGGAGTCGGCGAGCGTCGCGGCGATGACCTCCGGGCGGAGGGGCGAAAAGGGCCCCGGCGGCACTGTGATCGTAGTCACCTCGATCCCGCCGAGCTTGATAGCGATCAGCACGGTGCTGGGACGGTCCGGGTCCGGCGAGTAGTTGGCGCCGTACTGGGCGCCCGCGTCGACCTGGGGCGCGGCGACCCACTCGGCTGCGCCGCGCAGGCTCTGGACTGTCGGCGTGGCGCAGGCCGCTCCGACGATGAGCAGCAGCAGGAGCAGGTCGCCCGCGCTGCGCCCGCTATTGGCGCGGCCGAACCAGTCCAGTGCGCGGCCTAGCATCGGACGCGCCCCCCCTCGCCTGCCGGCCCGCACGCGGGCCCGGCCGGCGGGCGGGCGGCGCCGCGTGGCGCGCGCTCAGCCGCCATTGCTCTCGCTCCGGCCGGCGCCGCGGCCGGCCTCCGACGCCACCCGCCGGTTCATCTGGGCGGGCGGCGCGGCCGGCCCGCCGGCCCGGCGGGCCAGGAGGCGCAGCGCCACGGCGAGCGCCGCCGCCGCGGCGAAGATCAGCAGCATCCAGTTGCGGGCCTGCGCGGTGCTGCGCTCGAGGACGTCGGCCGGGCTGGCGATACCCAGCAGGAGGGCCGGCTGGCGGCGGATGGCCAGCGCGCCGACGGTCTCGACGAACGGCGTGCCGCCGGCGCTCACCTGGCGCAGCAGGAGCCGATCCCCCGCGGCGAGCCGCTCGACGTCGGCGGCGGGCAGGTGCCAGCCGCGTTGGAGCGCGTCAGGCGTGGCGCGTACGGTGCTCGCCACCACTGTGCCGTCGAGGCGATACAGCGTCACGGCCTGGGAGCCGGCGTCGTTGCTGAGCCGGGTGGCGACGTCCCCGATCGGCAGCCCCACGCCCAGCGCGCCGACGAGCTGGCCGTCCTGGCGAACGGGCGCTGCCGTGACGAACAGCGGGCCCCAGGGCGTGTCCACGACCCCGGCGTACTTATCGCCCTGGTCGTCGGAGTCGCCGCGGAGCACGGCCTGGAACGGCGCCCAGGTCCGCGCGTCGGGGTCGAGCCGCTGGCCGGCGTCGGCGCCCAGCTCGGGCGAGCGCAGCGCTAGCAGCTCGGGGCCGTCGGCGCGCAGCACGTCGACGTAGGGCACGTGAGAGTTGGCGGCGATGGGAGCGAGCAAGCTCTCCAGGCGATCGGCGTCGCCGCCGGCGATCGCCTCGACCACGCCTATGGTGAAGGTCATCTCGCGCAGCGTGCGCAGGTTGTCCTCCTCAAGGCGCACCATCGCCTTCCCCGCGGAGAGGCGGGAGGCGGCCAGGTCGTCGCGGAACTTCTCGGTCAGCGCGGCGCCGACGATGGTCACGGCGACGTAGGTCGCCAGCAACGCCAGCACGGCGAGCAGGACGAGCGCGGGCAGGAGGCCGGCCGGGTCGGCGCGCGCGGCGAGGAATCGTCCCAGCCGGCGGCCGGGCGCGGCCGGCGCCGCGCCCGGCGGCTCGACCTGCAGGTGCAGGCTGCCGCGCCCGCTATCGCTCATCGCGGACCTCCCCCGCCTCGGCGGTCGGCACCATACCTCACGGTCACAGCCCCACGGCGGCGCTAGAGCCCATCTTGGCGCGGGTCGGCGTCGGCGACGGGCCGGGCGTGGCGGTGCGAGTCGCCGTCGGCGACGGGCCGGGCGTCACAGTTGCCGTCGGTCCGGGCGTGGGCGTGGCCGGCGTGCCGGTCGCGGTGGGCGTCGGCGTGGTGGTCGGCGTGCCGATGGCGGTCGGCTGCTTGGCCGACGGGAAGAGTGCCGGGTCGCTGCCCGGCACGCTGCTGCTGGTCGACGGCTGGTTAGCCGATGGGAAGAGCGCGTTCGTGGCGCCGGGCATGCTGCTGCTCGTGGTCGGCTGGTTGGCCGAGGCGAAGAGCCGGGGTGCCGGCGCGCTGGCGGCGCTCACCGTCGGGGCGGCCGTCGGCGAGGCAAGGGCGATCACCAGCGGCGTGGCGGTCGGCGTGGCCGGGCGCGGCGTCGCGGTCGCGGTTGGCGCCGTCGGCGTGGCCGTGGGCCGCGTCGGGGTGGCCGTGGTCGTCGGCAGCAGGGTGGCGGTGCGACCTGGCGTGGTCGGCGCGGTTGGCGGTGTCGGCCTCGCGCCAACGCTGCTCGTCGGCGTCCCGCCCGGGGCGAGCAGGGGGATCGGTGTCGGCTGCAGCAGCACCACGATCGGAGTGGGCGTGGGGGCGCCGCCAGTGGTGGCTATCGCGGCCAGGCCGAACGGCGGCAGCAGCGGCACCGGCGTGGTGGTGGCGCCGGGCGTTGCCGTGGGGCGCGGCGTGGCCGTGAGCGTTGGGGCCTGCGTGGCGGTCAGCGTAGGGATCCGCGGGGCTGCTGTGACCACCACCGCGGCTGTGGGTGTCGTGAACAGCAGGCGAACGACGCCGGTCGCGGTTGGCGTCGCTGGCACGGCCAGGGCACTCGCCCGTAGCTCGATCGCGGTGGGGCTGAGCGGCAGTACGATCGGCGTAGGGGTGCTCGTCGGAGGCGGGGTCGCGGTCGGCGTGCCGAGGCCGCGTGTCGGCGTGCCCGATGGCCCGGCCGGCGGCGTCAGGCTGGTGGCGCTTGGCGTGCCCACCCGGCCGGTCGGCGCCGGCGACGGAGTGGTCGTGGCGTTCGGCGCCGTCGGCGTGGCCGTTGGCGTGGCCGCCGGCAGGACGAGGCTGACCTCGGCCGAGGGATTGCTCAGGCCGCCCGTAGCGGTGTAGGCGTACACGACGGCATAGTAGGTGTTGCCGCCCTTGGCCGCAGCGTAAGTGTAGCTCGTGCTCTTGCCCACGTCGGCGGTCACGTCGTACCTGGCCGCGCTCGTGCCCAGCGCGACGCGGTAGCCGCTAACCGAGTCGCTGGGCGACGCTTGCCAGGTGAGGGTCAGCCCGCCGGGGCCGCTGGCCAGTTTGAGGTTCGTCGGCGGCAGCGGCGGCGGGTCGACGATCACCAGGCTGTCGGTCGCCGTGCCTACCGTACCGGTCACGGTAATGTTCGAGAACGCGCCGCCGGCCGAGATCGACAGGGTGGTGGACACCTGGCCGGAGGCGTTCGTGACGCCGCTAGTGACCGAGAAGCTCCCACGGCCGCTGGGGTCGGTCTTGCTGAAGGTCACCAATGCGTTCGAGGCCGGCTGTCCGTTGTCGTAGACCGTGGCCGTGATCGTCGTGTTGGCCCCGGGAGCGATGTCGGTCTGGTTGGCGCTGAGGACCACGTTGGTCGGCTGGTGGACGGTGATCGGCGCCAGGACCGTGCCGCCGCTGGTGCGCGTGAACACCAGCGTGTGGTCGCCGGCCGAGGCGCTGCTCGGGATGTTGAAGGTGATCGTCACGTTGCCGCTGCTGGGCGCCGCGCTGCCGAGCGTCGAGTTGTCTTCCCACTTGGCGGTCACGTTGCCACTACCGAGGGTCCAGTTCGCCCCGGTCGCCGTCACCGCGGCGCCCGGATACAGGAGCGAGCTGTTCAGCGAGATGGTCGGCGCCGTTCCCGAGATCACGCTGAAGTAGCCCGTGAACGTCGAGGCGAGCACGTTACCGGCCGGGTCGCTGGCGCCGCCCGCGCCGCCGGTGACCGTCACGCGGTAGGTCGCGCCGCCGGTCAGGTTGGCCGAAGGGGCGAACAGCAGGCTAGTGGCACTGTTCCAGCTCGTCGTGCCGGCCACGGCGGCGGTGTTCGTGCAGCTCCCATTCGTGCAGCGGACCAGGGAGAAGGCGGCGGCAGTCGTCGCCGGATTCATCGCCTTGCTGAAGTTGATCGTGACGGTCGTGGCGGGACTGACGTTCGGCGTGGCTGTGGCTACGGTGCCACCGAGTGCGGGCAGGGTGCTCGAAATCGTTGGCGCCGTTGTGTCCGAGCCGCTGCCCGCGGTGAAGCTGGCGTCGTAGTCGACGCTGACGCCGCAGCAGCTCTGGTGCTCGCCGTAGTCGTAGTTGGCGTTGGCGACGAGCGCGCTAGTCGGCGCGAACGTCATCGTGCTGCCGCTCCAGGTGAACGTGCCGCCGCTGCCGGTGCAGGCCGGCACGGCCGGCCCCGGCGGCGTGCCCTGCACCACGCACGGTCCGCCCGTGCCGTTGATTTGCTCGAGGTAGAACCCATTCTGGAGGGCAGTCTTGCGGGGCGGGTTCGGCGTCGCGCCGGTAAACGTCATCACGATCGTGGCGTTGGTGCCGACGCCAGTCGAGCCGTCGGCCGGCGAGGCGGCCGACACGCCGCCGGGGTTTGTGCTGTTCCCTGTCCGGAACGTCCAGTAGCAGGTGTTGCCGCTCAGGTGCGGGCAGCCGCTGGTGGATAACACGTTGCCCGCGGTATCGGCGGCGCCGCTGCTGCCGCTGGTCAGCCGAATGCCGTACCAGGTGGTCGCGCGCAAGGTCGCGCTCGGCGTGAAGTACAGCACGCTGGTCGACTGCCAGCTCGTGGTGCCGGCTAGGGCGGCGCTCGGCATCGCGCAGGCACTGGTCCCGTCGGTACACTGGACGAGCGCGAAGTTCGTCTCGGTGAGGGCCTGGTTCATCGCCTCGCTGAAGGTGACGGTGATGGACGTGCCTTGCAGAATCCCGGTTGATGCGTTGGCTGGATTGGTCGAGGAGACGGTCGGCGCGGTATTGTCCGAGATCGCGCTGGCCACGTTGCTGTCGAGGCCGTTGCCTCCGAGCGCGGATTTGCCCCGCACGATGTAGAAGTACTGGGTGCCGTCCACCAGGCCGTTGGCGAGCGTGTCGGTGAAGGTGAGCGTGTTCGCGTTGGTCGTGCCGATCTCGCTAAACGGACCGACCGAACTGGTGCTGCGCCGCACGGAGTAGCCGTTGGTGGCCCAGGAGATCTTGCTCCAGGAGACGACGATCTTGCCGCCGGCGCCAGCCACCGCGCTGATGTCGGTGGGGGCGAACAGCTTGGCCGACGCCAGGGTGTTGATCGGCAGGCTCTGCGCGCTGGTGAAGTAGGCGATCGTGTCGCCGACGGTGCGACCGGCGACGAACAGGAGCAGCGCCAGCAGGACGAGCCCGATCTCGCTGAAGCGGCCCAGGCGGCGCGGCGAGCCAGCCAGCCAGGTCGACGCTAGCCGGCCCGGCAGCGGCCGTGTCGGTGCCGCGGGGGCTGGCGCCGAATCGAGATGGGGACCGGCGGCGGGCTCCGACTCTCCGCTAGCGGCCACCGCCTGCCGCCGGGCCGCGTAGGCGTGCGGGACCTCCGCGTAGAGCCGCACGTCGTGATCGGCTCCGGCGGCGCGCGGCGCGCGCCTTGCTGCCTTAGCCAGCGGCGGTGTCCGCGGCAATCGTGATCTCCAGGGCCTTCTTGAGCTTCGCCGAGCCCGGATTGACGGTCAGGCCAGCCTGGAGCACGGCGAGGCGCTCGGGCCCGCGCGGGACGCAGTTCGCCTTGAGCAGCCAGGCTTCGTCAAGATGGGGGTCGGCAGCAATCGCCCGGTCGAACAGCTCCAGGGCGGCCCTGGTCGCGCCGTTGTGCAGGGCCAGGCGGCCGCGGGCGATCAAATCATCCGACTCGTTGCGCTCGGCCGGCGGCGCGCTCGCCCGCCGCTTGCGGGTGCCGAGCGCGTAGTCCAGGACCAACAGCAGGGCGGGGACGCCGATCAGGACGACCTTGCCCGCTGGCCGGCGGGCGAAGTCGACGACGTATCCGGCCAGGGGGACGCTGAAGGCGACCCGTCCGAGCACGGCGTTCGGGTCGACGGTCACCTGGTCGGTGGTGTTGTTCGCGTCGCCCTGCGTCGTGTAGCGCAGGCGGCCCTGGTCGTCGCGGCCGACGTCGACGAGGCGATGCGTGACGAGCTGGTCGGGCCGCTGCTGCTCTCGGTAAGTGATGATGTCGCCGATGGCCAGGTCCTGCGGCCGGGTGGGCTTGACGACGGCCAGGCTACCGACATGGATCGTCGGCTCCATGCTGCCGCTGAGGACGACCAGCGCCTCGTAGCCCAGGGCCGCCGGCAGCGCGCCCGCCACGAGCGCCGCGGCCAGCACCAACACCGCGAATAAGGCTGCCACTTCCAGACCCTCCCCTGGTCGCGGGACCACGGCACGCGGCGGGCAGGCGCCGCGGCCAGGTACGATACTGGGTACCGACCACGCTTACGACTGCTCCGCCTGGAAGGTGAATGTCGCGCCCACGCTCGTGGCCTGCACCGTCGTGGATGTGCCGCTCGGCAGGGAAACCGTGAAGCACAGGTCCTCGCTCGCTCCCGCCGCCAGCGTGCGGTCGCCCGTCTGCACGCCGTGTGTCGCATTGCCGATCGCGGCGGCGCTCAGGCTGCCCGGTCCGTAGACGACCGTGCCGTCCTGGCTCGAGCACGGATTGGCCGTCTTTGTCCGGATCGTCAACTGCAGCGTGCTTGCCAGCGTCGCGTCTCCGCTCGTCGTCGTCGTCATCGCGTAGATCAAATTCAGGTCGCCGCTGTTCTGGACAGTGAGCCGGGCGACGAAGCTATCGCCCGGCACTAGGTTACTCATCGTCAGCGTGTCCCCAGTTGCAACTCCGGCACCAATCTGCACGTTACCGGCAGTGAACTGGTTGCCAGCGCTGGTTACGGTACTGGTGAGATAGGCTCGCGTGCTTCCTTGCCCGAAGCTGCTCAGTACGCCTACTACGAGCAGCCCAGTGAGCAGGATTCGTCGCATGGTTGCTACCCGACATTGCGGATATGCAAACCGACCACCGCCGCGACTTGGTAGTCGGCTACCCCAGTTATTGCATTGCTTGCGTTATCGCGACCCTAAACGCATGTAAATAGCAAATTGGATGATGTAATCGGGGATCTCAACCCAGGCCAGGACCGACCAGTAACAAGGTCAACGGTTACCGGGCAAACTGTGCAATCATTCACATAGGCGAAGGACGTTAGCGGGGCTGGATGATACTCGAGCGCCACACAGCCGCGCGACTGACGAGCAGGGCGCAGGGCTGGCCGCCGCCAGCCCTGCGCCTAGCCGGCGGCGGCCGCGACAGCGATCTCCAGCGCCTTCTTCAGCTTCGTCGAGTCGGGATTGACCGTCAGCGCGGCGCGCAGACAGGCCAGCCGCTCGGGGCCGTTCGGGAGGCAGCTCGCCTTCAGCAGCCAGGCGTCGTCGAGGTGCGGGTCGGCGGCGATCGCCCGATCGAACAGCTCGATCGCAGCGTTGGTGCCGCCGTTGTTCATCGCCACGCGGCCGCGCGCGACCAGCTCACCCGCTCCGTTCTGCGCCGGCTGGATCTGGCCGACGCGTCGGCGGCGCGTCCCGAGCAGATAATCCGCGACCAGCAACAAGCCCGGAATCCCGATCAGCAGTATCTTTCCCTCGGGCCGGCGGGCGAAATCGACCAGGTAGCCGACTTTCGGGATGCTGTACACGACGCGGCCGAGCACGGCCCCGGGGGCGACGGCGACCTGGTCCGAGACCTCGTTCGCATCGCCTTTGGTCTCGAAGGTCAGGCGTCCCTGTTCGTCGGTGCCGGTGGCGATCAGGCGGTGCGTGACGAGCACGTCAGGCGCCTGCGTTGTGCGGTAGGTGATGATGTCACCGACCTGGAAGTCCTGCGGCTTCACCGGCACCACTACGGTGAGATCGCCGACGCTGATCGTCGGCTCCATGCTGCCGCTCAGGACGACGAACGACTCGGCGCCGAACAGCGAGGGCACGGTGCCAGCAAGCAGGGCGACGATCAACAGGAGCAGGCAGACCGCTGCCAACACCTGGACTACGGACAGCAATCGCTGAACTGGACGCGGAAGCGAGCTAGTCACGAGCGGTATTCTCCTGACGGCGCCGAATCCGACGAGATTACCGGCCGTCTGTCTTGCTGGCCGCTGCGTGTAACTATTACCGGAACGGCCAGAGTAGTTGCGAGATTGCACTTCGATACGAGGGTCGGCGCGCCCGGACGGAGCAGGGAAGGAGATCCTTGCCGTATTCCCTGTCCGTGGACGCGCCGACCGCTCATGACCTCACCGAGAGACGCCATCCGGCGCAGGCTGGTCGCGTTACGGCTTACGACGAGGCGCCGTTGAAGGTGATCACGTAGTTGTTGCTACCTTCCTTGGCCGGGTTGTCGAGCGCCGGAGTCCCATCGACCCAGGTGAACTGCGCGCAATACCCCTCGGTCGTGCCCGCGGTGATGGTGATGGCGTCCGTGATCCACGCCGTCGCCGTGCCACTCGTCAGCGCGGTGCGGCTAGCAGTATTCGTTGCGCCTGTAGTGCTGGCCGTGGTGAGAGTAACGTTGGTCCCCGCCGACCAGTTGGCGGGCACGGCGCAGGTGGCGGAGCTGTTGATCGCCGAAGTGGCCGTGACGTCCTTCACCACGATGTTGAGGCGGCCGTCCAGCGCCGAGGCACTCGCCAGCGTCGAGGGCGCGGTGGCGGAGCCGGTGCGGGTGATCTGGATGTTGCCGTTGCTGGTACCGTTGAATAGCACGTCGACCGCGTCGCCGTTGGTGTTGTCGTTAGCGATGGTCCAGTAGGCGTACAGGACCGAGCCCGGCTTGAGCTTCGAGGCGTTCTGCCCGCCGGTGCTGAGGGTGATGGTGCCAGTCGGATTGCTACCATTTAGCAGCAGCTTGAGCTGGCCCGCGGTAAGGATGTTGCCGGTGGAGCTCACGCTATCGGTGAAGTAGGCCAGCGTGCCGCGCCCGGACTGCATGCCGAGCACGCCCATGCTGAGCGCCATCACCAGCAGCGTCCGCCAACTGGCCAGGCGCACGAGATGCTTACCGATCCCTCTCATCGTGCCTCCTCTGACCGGTCCCGCCGGTCTCTGCTCCCGCCGCTCTGCGCCTAGGCGGCGCGGCGAAGTGCCTCCCCTGGGCACGCCGGTTCACGCCGGGCTGCCTACCTTGGGCAATCACCCGCTACTGCGCCGTCGTGGGCGTGCGGGACGGATCGCCTAGGTCGCCGGCAATGATGTGGACAAGACCGTGTAGAGCCGGATCCGGAGCTGGGCGCCGCCGCGCGAACCCACGTCCGCACTGACCTGACCGGGGCCTGGAGCCGCGTGATTCCCGGTACCCGAGTACTCCACCCACAAGTACCAAGGTACCTGGACGAGCATAGCATATGGTCGAATACTAGTCAACTACTTATTCCCATTTAGTACCCGGTGCGTTTCCGTTCAGTAAGCCTTCAGTTTGACTAAACCAACTGCTGCTTGCACTACGACCAGCATGGCCTCATTCTCGACCACCGAGCGGGCGGCGCCTAGCGCACTCCATCGACTTTCAGGCGGACGATCCTCTTTACTGTCGAGTGGACCATTCGACGGCGCGATGAGCGGCCCCTGTCACTACCGAGGGCCGATTAGCGGCCATGCGTCGCCGTAGTATGCGTTTGCGCTGTCAGCGGTGAACGTCCTCGCCATCGGGCCAGCGAGAGTGGCGGGAAGGTTAGCGCACGACGGCGGGGGAGTAACCTTGCGGGAGAAAGACCTGGGGCGGGCCGCTGCCGTCGACGGGCAGGACCCACACGGCGGTGGCGGACGTGCGGGCAGGGCCGCTCTCGGCGAGCGCATACAGGATATGCCCGTCGTCCAGCCACTCGACCTGGTCGTCGACGCTGCGCGACTCGGCGGCCAGCGGCTGCTCCTGACCCGTGGCGAGGTCGCGCAGGTAGAGCTGCCAGGCCGGCCGCGTGGCGTCGCCCACCTGGCGCTTGAAGGCGATCCGCGTGTTGTCCGGGGACAGCGACGGGCACTCGACGTTCTCCCCGACCACGCGCATGCTGCGCTGGGCGACGTCGCCCTCGACCAGGTAGTGCTGGCCGCTGGTGCGGAGCGTCGCGTAGAAGCGGCTGCCGTCGCGGGCGAACGTGACGCCCCAGAAGTTGAAGTCCGGCGCCTGGAACGGCGCGCCGTCGCGGGTGACGCTGAATTCCTCGAGGTTGCCGATCGCCTGGCCGGCGTCGAGGTCGACCAGCGTCGTCGCCGTCGAGAAGCCGGTGTCGGCGTAGGAGTGCCCCGTGATGAACACGGTCATCGCCCCGTAGCGCCCGTCGGGGGAGATGCGCACGCGGCTGGGGATGCCCGGCTGCTGGAAGGTGGTCTTCGGGGTGAAGGACTCGTCGAACGAGTAGGCGCTGTAGGTCGACAGGAAGCCGCCGACCGTGTTGTTGCCCAGGCACAGGCCGCGCCCGGCGGCGAAGTAGACCCGCTCGCATTCGAGTGCCGTGCCGGCGCGCCCGGCGGCGGGGCCGGCCAGCGGTGCCAGGCTGACCTTGCCGTAGGTGTCGCCCACCGCCGTGCTCAGGAAGACCAGGTGCGGCTGCGCCGCGATAGCGCCGAGCGCCGTCGCGTCCACCGCGGCTGACCCCCCGGCGCGGGCCGAGCCGGCGCGCCGCGCCGCGAGCGCGGCGTAGCCTACGGCCAGGGCCAGGCAGGCCACGCACAATCCGGCGAATACCAGCCCGCGCAAGGGGACGCGCGGGCGCGCGGACAGCTTGCCGTCCGGCGACGGCGGGCCCGGGGCGGCCCCCGGGCGCGCGTCAACCGGCCACGGTGCAGGCATGGTCCGCCTCGACCTGCGCGCGAGCGAGGATGATGGCGGCGAGGACGATCGCCAGCAGTAGGCCCGTGCCGAAAGCCAGGGTGGCGCTCTGCAGTCCCGCCCAGGTCCACAGGCTCCCGTAGGCGACCGCACCGACGAGGCGACCGACCGCCGTGCCGGTCGTCAGCAGCGCCAGGCCGCTGCTGCGCACTGCCGCCGGCACGACGCCGCTGGCCAGCGCCATCAGCACGCCGTCGGTGGCGGCATAGTGCGCGCCGAGCAGCAGCAGACAGCCTAGCAGCGCGGGCAGGCCGGCCGGCGCGAGCAGGCTCGCCAGATAGACCGCCAGCAGCAGGACGTAGCCGCCGAGCAGCACGCGCGCCCGCCCGAGCCGGTCGGCCAGTCGTCCGGCGGGCACGGCGAGGGTCAGGTAGAATAGCGCGGTGACGACGTACAGGAGCGGCAGGAAGCCGGCGTTGAACCCTAGGCGCCGCTGCAGGCCGAGGTAGACGAACCCGTCGCCCATCGTCGCCAGGCTGAGCCCGACGCCGGCCACGAGCAGGACGCGGAAGCGAGGGGCGCGCAGCAGGTCGAGGCCGAGGGCGACCGTCGCGGACGCAGCCGGCTCGGGCGGCGCCGCGACGGACCGGTTCTCCACGAACAGCACGAGCACGCCCAGGCCCAGCACCGCGGCGCAGAGACTGGCAACGAACACCACGTCGAAGGCGTTGGGGATCAGCGTGAGCAGGCCAAACGCCAGCAGCGGGCCGGCCATCGCGCCGGTCGTGTCCAGCGCGCGGTGCACGCCGAAGGCCAGGCCCAGCGCCGCGGGCGCGCTGCTAAGCGAGATCAGCGCGTCGCGCGGCGCCGTGCGCAGCCCCTTGCCGACGCGGTCCACGACCACCGTCGCCGCCAGCCCTGTCCAGGCGCTGCCCACCGCCAGCAGGCCAACCCGACAGAGGGCCGACAGGCCGTAGCCGACGCCGGCGACGTTCTTCGGCCGCCGCCAGCGGTCGGCCCAGATGGCAGCGGCCACGGCGACGAGCGCGGTCACGCCCTGGTACAGCCCGTCGACGATGCCGAACTGGAGCGGGGTGAGTCCCAGGTAGAAGACCAGGTAGAGGGGCAGGACGGCGCTGACCATCTCCGACGAAACGTCGGTGAACAGGCTGGTCAGGCCGAGCAGGACGACGTTACGGCTGACGCCCTCCCAGCGGGCGCGCCCGAGGTCGACCAGTAGCGCGCGGGGAAGCTGGACTGGATACACGCCGGCCTGCCTCTCGGTGTCCGCCCGCGCCGCCCCGGCCGATCCGCGGCGGGCTGCCGCGCGGTGGCGGCGAGACCCCGCGATCCGTGGCCCGGCCGGCGAGCCGGGGATCGAGCCGACGGACGGGCGCGGCGGCTTCCTGGGTTCGGGTATGATGCGCTGTAATGCTCGACTAGCTTGACTTGAATGGTACCATCATGGAGCCGACGCCCGCTGAAATATGCCCCGCCGGTCCGCCCTGGCACGTGACCGAGGTGCGCGTGCGCTGGAACGAATGCGATCCGGCCGGCATCGTCTACTTCCCGAACTACTTCACCTACTTCGAGCTCGGGAGCATGGACTACCTGCGCAGCCGCCGCGCCGAGTGGCAGGCGCTGCGGCAGCGTTTCGGCTTCGCCTCCTTTCCCCGCGTCGAGGCGAGCGCCCGCTACCGCGTCTCGGCGCGCTTCGACGACCTGCTGGCGGTGCACACCCGCGTGCGCGAGGTGGCCCGCAAGGTCGTCACCTTCGAGTTCCACCTCTACCGCCAGGCCGACGACGTGCTGCTGGCGGAGGGGCAGGTGAAGGCGGCGTTCACCAGCGCCGAGGGCCGCGCCATGGTCATCCCGCCGGCGGTGGCGGCGTGGTTCCGCGGGGAGCCGCTGCCGGACGACGGCTCTGCGGGCTGATGGACGCGGCGCTCGTGCCCTTCGAGGCCCGGCCGGCTGGCGTGCTGGTCCGTGGGCGCCGTGGCGGGACCGGCCCCACGGCGCTGCTGCTCCACGGCACGGCCGGCTCCTGGCGCAACTTCCGCGACTGGCTGCCTGCCCTGCTGCCCCGCGGCCACCTGGTCATCCCGAACCTGCCCGGGTTCGGGGAGTCGCCGGCGCCGCCGCTGCGTCCGCGGCTGCTGACCTGGGCGCGCCTAGTCCACGCCCTGACGGCCGAGCTGCGGGCGCCGCCGCGCATCCTCGTCGGCCTCGGGCTGGGCGCGAGCGTGGCCATGGCCTACCTGGCCGTGGCCGGCCGCGCCGACCCGCCGCTCACCCACCTCGTGCTGCACACGCCGCCGTACTATCCGGGCGCCATCCGGCCCGTCTTTCGCCACGCTGCGCGCCTGCTCACCACCCCGCCGCTGTTCGCCGTCGTCCGCGGCCTCCACGCCCAGCCGCGCTTCCGCGACTGGTACCTGCGCCGCCTCGTCGAGGGGCCGGACGTGCCGGCGGAGGCCGCGCGGCTGCTGCGCGAGGACTTCGAGCGTACTTCGTTGGCCGTGCTGCGCGGGCTCGTCCGCGACCAGGTGCGCGCCGACTTCCGCCGCCTGCTGCGCGGCTGCCGGGCGCCGACCCTGGCCATCGTCGCCGAGAATGACCCGTTCGTCTACCCGGCCGAGGTCGAGCGCCTGGCGGCGCTGATGCCCCGCGCCACCGTGGTGGTGCAGCGCCACGTCGGCCACGGCTGGACGCCTGAGGCGGTCGCCGAGCAGAACGCGCTGCTCGCCACGTTCCTCGATCAGGGATCGACCGCTTCCGCGGCCAAGGCGTAGGGCCCGCGCAGGGCGGGCGGCAGCAGGCGGGCGATCCGGCCCATCACGGCGTCGCGCAGGGCGGCGTCGCGCGCCTCCTTGCCGCCCGCCGGCCGCGACAGCTCGAACGGCGGCCCGAAGCGGGCGGTGAGCGTGTCGTCCTGTTCGTAAATGCCCACGGGCACCAGGGGCGCGCCGTGGCGGGTGAGCCAGGCGAGAAAGGCTCCCACGCCGGGCCGCGCCTCCTGGAGGGCAATGCTCGCCGTGCCCTCGGGGAGCACCCCTACCGGCTCCCCCTCCGCCAGGTAGCGCGCCGCGACGCGCAGGCCCGTCGCGCCGCCAACCAGCCCCGTCTCGCGCGCCGACACCTGTCCGAAGCGGTACACTCGCGCCATACGGGCGAGGACCGCGCGCACGCCGCGGCGCGGCAGCGGCAGCGGGCCCAGCCGGACGTCGAGCAGCTCGGCGGTCATCAGCCAATGCAGCTCGCGGCGCCGGCCGGCCGCTTCCCAGACCGCGGCGCTGACGACCATCGCGCCCCACCCCGCCCACAGCCCCTCGCGCTGGTAGTGGTTGCCCACGACGACGTAGGGCCCCGCGTGCGGCAGGCAATGGGTGTCGAGGGCGCGCGGCGGCGGGGCGGCGCCGCGCAGGCCGCCGGCGGCGTCGGCGCCCAGGCTGCGCTGCTCGCCCGTCGCCAGGGCCCAGGCGATCCGCAGCAGGAGCGGTCGCGGGAAGCGGTAGACGCTCAAGCCGGACGCCCACGGCGCGGACGCGCGACGGCGAGGACGATGCTGGCGACCATCAGCCAGTGGGCGACGATGCTGCCTGCCAAGTGGCCGCTGACCTGGCGTAGCAGCCCGAACAGCAGGCCGCCGGCGAACAGGCCGGCCAGGGCGCCGGCGTAGAGCAGGGGGAACAGCCCCCCCGGCAGGTTCGAGCGCCGCAGGTTGTGCCAGGTAATCACCAGGTGCCAGGCGGCGAAGACGCCGCTCCCGGCGAGCAGGGCCGGCCCCACGCCCAGCAGGCGGGTCAGCTTGGCCTGGAGCAGGCCGCGGAAGGCCAGCTCCTCGAACAGCGCCGACCCGACCAGGAACTGGCCGGCGACCAGCCAGAGCAGCCGCCTGCGGCTGATGCCCTCGTACTCGGGCTGGGCGATCGCCTCGCGGCTGACGAGGGGAAAGGCGAAGAAGAGGCGGATCGCCAGCGCCCCAAGCAGCCCGACCAGCGTGCCCCAGGCCAGCCCGCGCCCCAGCCCCCGCCGGCCGAGGCCCAGCTCAGCCGGCCCGAGGCCTTCCGCCGCGGCCCAGGCCAGGGTGGCGCCGAGCGGCAGCAGGTGCGGGGCGCGGGCCGCCCGCGCGGCGGGCCCGCCGCAGCGCGTGGTCCGCCAGGCGTCGGCATTGGCATAGGCGACCAGCAGGCCGGCTAACGCCAGCGTGCTCGCCCACTCCCGCCACCCGGCGTCCTCGCCGCCCGGCCGGGGGGCACGCCTGCGGGGCGCGGGCGCCATGCCTGGCGCCCCTACAGCGATTAGCCGTGGCTGCGCGAGTCGCCACGCCGATCGCATCATCCCTCCTGCACCGCCTCGCTCGTCCGGGCGGCGCCGGTGCCATTATAGGACCGCCCCGGTGGGCCAGTTGTCCCGTGCGCCCGACGGGCGTACAATCGGCGGCAACGGGCCCTGAGCGCGGATGGCACAAGTACTCTGCCGCCCTGAAGGGCGTGCCCGAGACTCGTCTCCTGGTCCGACCTTCGGGCCGGCTCGATGCTCGGGCACGTTGATATAGAAGGAGCATGCCATGCAGCGGCTACGCGCGATCGACGCCGACGGCCACGTCACGGAGAGCCACGTCGACTGGGCGCAGCGGATGCCCGCCGCCTACCGCGACCGCGCGCCGGTCGTCGTCCAGGACGAGCACGGCCAGCCGGTGATGATGTTCGACGGCTACCGCTTCCCGAACCCGATCAGCGAGGGGAAGGGCCGCTGGGTGAGCAACCAGGTGCCCGTGAAGGCGAATCCGGCTGGGATGCGCGACCCCGCGGCGCGGCTGCCAGACATGGACCTCGAGGGGATCGACGTGGCGGTGCTGTACGGCACGACGATCGCCTTCCACGCCAACTCGACCGACGACTGGCGCTACGCCGACGCCCTCTGCCGCGCCTGGAACGACTGGGCGGCCGAGTACTGCGCCGCCGCCCCGGAGCGCCTCAAGTTCGCGGCGCTGGTGGCGATGGGCGAGGCGCGCGCGGCGGCCGAAGAGGCCGAGCGCGCCGTGCGCGAGCGCGGCGCCGTCGGCGTGACCGTGATGCCGAACCACCTCGGCCGCTCGCTGGACCAGACCTTCTTCGATCCGTTGTACAGCGCGCTGCAGCGGCTCGACGTCCCGCTTTGCGTCCACGGTATGACCGGCTCGAGCCCCTACTTCACCTGCCTCGGCCGCCACGATAACTGGCTGATCACCCACGCCATGTCCTTCCCGATGGGCCTCATCCACGCCCTGGCCTCGGTCGTCTGCGGCGGGGTGCTCGAGCGCTTCCCGACCTTGCGGGTGGCCTTCCTTGAGGGGGGCTGCGGCTGGCTGCCGTTCTTCATGGACCGCCTCGACGAGCACGTCGAGAAGCTGCCGTCGCTCGTGCCCTGGCTGACCAAGTCTCCGAGCGAGCATATCCGTGGCGGCCGGGTGTACATCACCTGCGAGCCCGAAGAAGACCTCGCCTACCCGATCAGCCG
>Ga0070739_10003927_pt1 | contig 18076 bp, 14 predicted proteins | sample Coa_R1_7_FD_66445 | JGI IMG/M metagenome (GOLD analysis project Ga0070739, IMG submission 66445) | Surface soil microbial communities from Centralia Pennsylvania, which are recovering from an underground coalmine fire - Coalmine... | ecosystem: Environmental > Terrestrial > Soil > Unclassified ... | reverse complement strand
ATTCCCTGCCCTCCGCCCGGCAGGCCGACGTTTCCATAAAAAAGCCTCGCTGCAACTTGTTGTTACAGCGAGGCTTGCATTGTCGGGGCGACTGGATTCGAACCAGCGACCTCCTGAACCCCATTCAGGCGCGCTAGCCAAACTGCGCCACGCCCCGGATTGTTTAAACTTCTGCTCGGTCGCTCATGGCGTCTCGTGGGGTGAGCTTTTCGGCTCCGAGACATCAACTCCGATTCTACGCCTTTTGCGGCGATTTACAACACCAGCTTCGACGGACAATGCGTGGGGATTGTCGGTCCCAGACGGCAAAGGTTCGGACCTGGGTCCGGCTTGCGACCATTACTCCCCGATGATCTTGACCAGCACCCGCTTGGGGCGGTGACCATCGAACTCGCCGTAGAAGATTTGCTCCCACGAGCCAAAGTCGAGCTTGCCCTTGGTGATCGCCACGACCACCTCCCTACCCATAATCTGTCGCTTCAAGTGGGCGTCGGCGTTGTCCTCGCCCGTGCGGTTGTGATGGTAGTGGTTCGGGTCGGGATTGAAGGGAGCGAGTTGTTCCAGCCAGACGCCGAAATCGTGGTGCAAGCCGCGCTCGTCATCGTTGATGAATACCGAGCTGGTTATGTGCATCGTGTTGACGAGCACCAGCCCCTCGCTCACACCGCTCTTCGTCACCGCGTCGCGCACCTGCGGCGTAATGTTCACGAAGGCCATTTTGCTGGGAATGTTGAGCGTCAGATACTCTGTGTGCGATTTCATCGCGGAAACCTCCGATTCAATCGCGTGCCTCAAGGCGATACAGGTGCGTTAAAGTACGGACAAAGAGCGCCTTGCCGGATACGGCGGGTGAGGCGCGGCAACCATCGTCCAGTTTATTTGTGGCCAATTTCTTCCACGTTCGTTCAGCGGCGAGAACGTGTCCGAGTCCATCCTCGTCGAAAAGATAGAGTCGGCCGTTCGCGTACAGCGGCGAGGCCCAGAACTTGCCGCCGAGGCGTTCTTGCCAGACCAACTCGCCCGTCTTGGCCTCCAGGCAGGAAGCCATTCCCGCTTCGTTGACCATGTACAGTAAATCATCCACCAGGACAGGCGACGACCGCGAGGGCACGCTATTTTTGTTCTTTGCCTTCCAAGCGATGTGGGTGGCGGTCACGTCGCCGCGGCCATCCGGACGCACCGCCAGCAGGCGCAAGCCGCCGTCGCCGGTACACAAAAACACTTTGCCCTGACCGGCCAGCGGCGGCGCTGTCACGTTCATGCCGCCGTGATAGACTTTCCATAACTCCGCGCCCGTTCGCGGATCATAGGCGATGGTTGCAACCGCTGCCGAGCTGATAAGCTGTGGTTTTCCATTCACAATACGGATCGCAGGAGTGCCAAATGCCTTCTTGGCATCGCCGTCGTCCGTTTTGTAGTCGATGGCGCGGTCCTTTAGCCACACCGTCTCGCCGTTCTGTTTGTTCAAGGCGACGACGTATTGTTTGTCATAGCCGTCGAAGGTGAGAAACAGCAGATCCTCATAGAGAATCGGAGAGGAAGCTGCTCCGCGCCAGTGATCGCAGTGCAGATCGCGTCGTTGCCAAAGCATCGTGCCACTGCGGGTATCCAGGCAAGCCGTGCCGTAGGTGCCGTAGTGGACATAGACGCGCCCTTCCTCGATGGCCGGCGTCGGCGAGGCGAAGCTGTTGAACCGTGCCGACACTTCGCTTGGCTCTTCCACGTCGAACACTTTGAGGTTATGCCGCACCTTACCACTGGCGCGATCGATGCAGAGCGCGTACAACTGTTTGCCGTCTGCTTTGGCCGTTGTCAGCCAGACTTGATCGCCCCAGATGACCGGCGACGACCAGCCTTTATCGTGAATGGCGGTCTTCCAGACGATGTTCTTGCGTTCGCTCCAGGTCAGGGGGAGTTGGGCGTCGTCGGCATGATTGTCGCCGTGCGGCCCACGGAACTGCGGCCAATTCTCGCTCGCAGCGGAAAAGCCGGCCAACGACAGGATCAGAAACAACATCAGGAAGCGACGCATGGGAAACTCGGCGTTGGTGAGAAACTCGCGGGGCATCTACGAGGTTTATAGCAAAGAATGCTGCCGCTGCCAGCCGCTTCATCTTGTCCGCCGTCGCCTTCCGGACAATAATACACCGCCTCGATCAAGAAGGAGGACTTAATGCCTCGTACGCGCTCGCTATTTCCGAAGGATGCCACTTTGGCTGATGTGCTAAAACAGCTAGGCGGCATCTCGCCGCGCCGCATTCGCATGAACCCTCCGCCGGGCAAAGCCACCGAACGCGATGTCCTCCACATCCTGGACCATGGAAACCGGCTGTGTGAGCTGGTCGATGGAACTCTGGTAGAGAAACCGATGGGCGTTCTGGAATCTTGTTTGGCAGGAGACATTATCCGAGAGATGGGCGGTTTCGTCGCAGAAAAAGATCTCGGCATCGTAACCGCGCCGGATGGCACCTTGCGTCTAATGCCAGGTCTGGTCCGAATGCCGGATGTAGCATTCATTTCCTGGAAGCAGTTGCCTACTCGGAAGTACCCGAACGAGCCGATTGCCTCGCTCATCCCGGAATTGGCCGTGGAAGTTCTGAGCGAAAGTAACACCCGCGGCGAGATGAAGCGCAAGCTGAAAGAGTATTTTTTGACTGGAACGCAACTCGTCTGGATCGTGGACCCGGTCCAGCGGGCCGTGGACGTGCACACAGCCCCGGATCAGTTCATCCGTCTCAAGGAAGGCGATGCTCTTGATGGAGGAACCCTCTTGCCCGGTTTCCGTCTGCCGCTTGATCGCCTCTTCGCGCGGGTCGAAAAACCGGCACGGAAGAAGACAAGACGGAGAAAGACGTAACCAACTAACCTAAAGCCCCCTGCTTGCCGGAAGTATAGGCTACCCGCCAGGTCATCGTGTCATTTAGCCCTCGTTTTGCTACAATTATTCTTCTGCGAACGTGTCGCATACAGGAGCCAACGATACATGACGCCGATGACTTTGACCGAAAAAATCCTCGCCCGCCATGCGGGACGCGATGCCGTGCAGCCCGGCGATAACATCTGGGTGGATGTCGATGTTCTCATGACCCATGATGTGTGCGGGCCGGGCACCATCGGCATTTTCAAGCAGCACTTCGGCAAAGACGCCAAGGTTTGGGACCGTCACAAAGTCGTTGTCGTCCCCGATCACTACATCTTCACCGCCGACAAGATGGCCAACCGCAACGTGGACGTGCTGCGCCAATTCGTCCGCGAACAGAATCTGCCCTATTACTACGATGTTGGCACCGACAAGTACAAAGGTGTCTGCCACATCGCTCTGCCGGAAGAAGGACACACACGGCCCGGTGAAGTGTTGTTCGGCACCGACAGCCACACCTGTACGGCGGGAGCGTTTGGCGAGTTCGCCACCGGCATCGGCAACACCGACGCCGGCTTCATCCTGGGCGCCGGCAAGCTCTGGGTCAAAGTGCCGCCGACCATGCGGTTCGTCTTCCATGGCCAACTGCCGCCGTACCTGATGGCCAAGGATCTCATCCTGGCGGTAATCGGCGACATCGGCTGTGATGGGGCCACCTATCGCGCCATGGAGTTCGACGGCGACGGCGTGTATGCGTTGAACATCGAGGAGCGCATGACGCTGTGCAACATGGTCATCGAGGCCGGTGGCAAGAACGGCGTCATTGCTCCGGACAAGATAACGCTGGATTACGTCAATTCCCGCAACACGCGCGGCGTCCCCTACACGCCGGTCTACACCGATTCGGGAGCGAAGTTCATTTTCGAGAAGGTCTACGATGTGAGCAAGTTGCAGCCGATTGTGGCCAAGCCGCACAGTCCGGACAATCGCGCCGCTGTCGCCGAAGTGCGCGGCACGAAGTTGGATCGCGCCTACATCGGCTCCTGTACCGGTGGCAAGCTGACCGACTTCCGCGCCGCCGCCCAGATTCTCAAGGACAAAAGCGTCCGCATCGATACGTTCGTCGTCCCGGCCACCAGCGAAGTGGCGGCCGGGTTGAAAACGGAAAAGATCGGCGGCAAAACGCTGGAAGAAGTGTTTCTGTCGGCCGGAGCCAAGGTAGGCCCGCCGTCCTGCGCCGCTTGCCTGGGCGGGCCCAGCGATACCTTTGGCCGGCTCAATCAACCGCTCAGCTGCATTAGCACGACCAACCGCAATTTCCCTGGCCGTATGGGCCACAAGGAGGCGCGTGTCTATCTCGCCAGTCCGCTGACCGTCGCCGCGAGCGCGGTCACCGGCGTCATCACCGATCCCCGCGAGTACATGGAATGACCATGCAAACGACCATCACCGGCAAAGCCTACGTCCTAGGCGACAACATCGATACCGACCAGATCATCCCGGCCCAATATCTGACGTTCAATCCGGCCATCCCGGAGGAGTACAAGCAGTTCGGCAAATACGCTCTTAGCAGTGTGCCGCCGTCGCAAGCGGGGTTGCCCAAGGGGCATGTGCCGTTCCACACCGATGACGAGTTCGTCTCGCCGTACAAATTCATCGTAGCCGGCAAGAACTTCGGCTGCGGCTCCTCGCGCGAGCACGCCCCCATCGCTCTCGATGCCGCCGGCATCGAGGCGGTCATCGCCGAGTTTTACGCGCGCATCTTTTATCGCAACGCCGTCAACGGCGGCTATTTGATTCCCTTCGAGAGCGTCGAGCGGTTGTGCGAGCGTGTGTGTACAGGGGACGAATTGCGGCTGGACGCGGCCCAGCACCGACTGCACAATCAAACGACCGGCGAGAGCTATGAATTGAAACCGCTGGGAGAAGTAGCGCCGATCCTCGAAGCGGGCGGCATTTTTCCCTTCGCACGCAAAAGCGGGATGTTGAAAAGCTGAGAATCCGGCGAGCGGGGTCGCGTCAGCGCCCCGAGTGCTTGCACACTCGGGGCGCTGACACGACCCCGCTCGCCGAAATCAATCCGCGATGTACTCGAATCCGTCAATAACTTTCTGGTTCAGTAAGGTTTGCAGCGATATTACACCGGTGTACACGGACGCAAGGTAGGGCGCGGCAGCACCGACGATCATGTAGAACTGGGTCACATCTCCCAGAAACCCAGTCATATCCTCCAGGAAGTGGAAGCCCAGGGCGAATAAGCAGCTGAGACCGCCGGCGCTCGGTGGCAGGAGCATCAGAATGCTGGAGGCGATGCCCCAGCGGCGCGACTCCAGGTTTTGCGTCTTCACCGCGCCGATGATGGCAAAGGCGTTGTAGATGAGCACAAAGATAAACACTCCCATCAGCCACAGCCGCCCCAGCCAAGGAAATCCATCGACTTGAAAACTATACACTGCCTTCTCATTGGCATCTTGCACGATCTCCAGGTCTTTGTCTTTGACATCCTTGAATTCCTTATAGCCCTGGATTCGCTGGAGGGCGGCCTTGTCTTGGCCGTAGTGTTTTGCAAGGACTTTGTAATAATCGACGACGGAGTCGCTGAAGATCATCGGCCAAAAGGACCAGCAGATGAGGAAAATGTTGCTGAGCGCGCTTAGTCCGCCGATCAACATGATATAGTTGGTCGGCTTGACCACCATTTCCTGAGCCGGGCCGCGCAGGTCCTTGATCGACATATCCGGCGCATATTCAATGTGCGGCTTGCTTTCCTCCTCTTCCTCCTTCTTCTCGCCCGCATCGACGAAGGAGTAGATGCCGCCGCTCTCCTCATCCTCGTCTTCGTCATGGAAGGTGGCTTTCTTGGGAGACGGCTTGGGTGCGCCGGCTTTCTTGAGAGGAGCCTTCCCCTTCTTCATTGGCATCTTTTTGGCTGGCCCTTTGGTGCGTGGCCGCTCCTCTTCCGCGTCAACGAGTCCGGGTGTGGTGAACAGGTTGCCGCACTTGGGGCATTTGACTTTCTTGCCGTCCGGAACCGGCTTGGCCGGCCGTAATACGGATTTGCAATCGGGACAGGTAATTCGCGCCGCCATGGTCGTTCGCCCTGAGAGGATTTGCGAGGGATCATTCCACCCCTCGCTTGCGCTGTGTTCTGCTAGTTCATGTTATTCTAAGAGTCCGGCTTTCGCCAGACCGCAATGATGGCGGATTGGCCCAGAACGCGGATGGACAGCTGCCGCTGGGCTTTCCAGCCGACAGCACGAGTTGCCGAACGCAGGGCCGCGGCGGCGCTGACGATCAGCACGGCCACGCCTCCCGGACGCAAGACCCGGTCGTGCTCGCGCAGCATGGCGTGGTAGAGGGGACCGACGGCGTCGGGACTGCTCAATTGCTTGCCGAACGGCGGATTAGACACGATGCGATCCACGGAGGCAGAGGGCAGCGGCAAACGAGTGGCGTCCCATTGGGCCAAGAGAGCGGGACCGAGACGGCGCAAATTGACGAAGGCGGCGCGAACGGCGCTGAAATCGACATCGCCGCCCCACACCGGTGCGGCGCGACCCCCCACCCCAGCCCTCCCCCACAAGGGGGGAGGGAGAACCATGCCCCCTCCCCCCTTGTGGGGGAGGGCTGGGGTGGGGGGGGAGGCCAATCGCTCGGCCAACAGCGTGCCGGCGCCGCACATTGGATCGAGGAGAACGTGCCGCGGACCAATCTTGGCCAGGCGGATCATGGCTGCGGCGATGGTCGGCCGCAGCGATGCCGGCCGATGCTCCAGTTTGTACGTGCGGTGGCGCATGGTGCGATCCGACAGACGCAGTCCACAAACGGCCGTCGCTCCGTGGATGGTCAACCAAAACTCGACGGCGGCGTTCTCCTCGACGGGCCGCCAGCTTTCCGGCACCGTGCTGGCCAACCCTTGCGCCAACGCCTTGCGCGCGTCCTTGCGGAGATAGCCGTGCCGGCCCTCCATCTGTGCTACGAGGTGATACGTCGGCCGCCCCTTCGGCTTGGGCCGCAACGCATGATGAATGCGCAGCAGGGCCGGCCAATCCGCCTCCCGTGCTGTCCAGCGGCGGATGCTGTCGAGATCTTCAGCGCGGTGCGTGAGTTGATCGCTGCCCCAGGCTAGCAGAAACACGTCCTCCGTGGTCCGCAGTTGCAGCACGCGCTCGTCGATTTCCGGCAGACGGAAGACGACGATGCCGGAGCCGGTCTTTTTGACCTCGCCGCCGAGATCGGTTTCGATCTCCTCCGCAGCGATGGTTTCCAGACCTGGATGGACCAAGGCATAGCAGGGCGGCGGGGGTGCGGAAGTCTGCGAGCGCGAACGTGACATGAGTCACTCGACAAGCCGTGCCTCTGGGCCAGCGGGGCGTGTCAACGCCCCGGTTAGCGTCAACCGGGGCGTTGACACGCCCCGCTGGCCCAGAGGTCCTCTCTTGCACGAACCACTGATGCCGTTATACTAACAATTTCCATAAATAGGGATTCTCCACGACAGGGGCGCGGAAGATATTACACGAGCGAGGGTGGCATGGCTGAGCCGATTTTGATTGACTTGAAAGCCTTACTGGTTGAGCGCGAGGATTGTGATGCGGGAACGGTATCGAAGCTGCGCGAGGGGCTGGCCCAGGGCGGCAGCCAGTTCCGCACTCTCCGCGACGTAACGGAAGTCCTCAAGAAGAAGATCGAATCCTCCAGCGGGGCCGCTGCCAAGCGCTGGCACCTCAAGCTCGGCATCGCTTCGTTCTTTCTCGGTTACGTCAAGCAGGCCGTCGAGCACCTGCGCCAGGCCGAGGGAGCGCTGGCCAATTTCTACCTGGGACGCGCGTTAATTTCCCTGCGTGAGTTCGACGAGGCCCTCAAAGCCTACGATAAGGCGGAGAAAGCCGGCTACAACTCCAGCCAAGTGCAATTGCAGCGCGCCGGCATCTATCGTCAAAAAGGCGACCTGCACCAGGCCCACTCTATCCTCAACAAACTCGCCGACCTGTCCAGCCACAGCGCCGAATATCACTACCAGACCGCCTGCTGCCTGCTCGCCGAGGGCGAGCGCAACCGTGCCGTCGATCACCTGGAAAAAGCCGTCAACTTCGATCCCAATCACACCGGCGTTCTATTCCAGCTGGCTCACGCCAACGATTTGGCCGGCAACGATGACGAGGCCATCGGTTTCTACGAACGCTGCCTCAAGCATCCGCCGATTCACGTCGGCGTTTTGAAAAACCTCGGGGTCCTCTATGAGGATCATGAGAAGTACGATAAGGCCATCGACTGCTATCGCCGGGTACTGTCCGGCGATCCAATGGATGAGCAAGCCCGGTTGTTCCTCAAAGACGCGCAAGCATCCAAGACGATGTACTACAGTCCCGAGGAGGAACACGCCTTCAGCCGCTTCAGTCAAGTGCTGGAAACGCCCGTCACCGATTTCGAGCTATCGGTGCGGAGCCGCAACTGCCTGAAGAAAATGAACATCAAAACGCTGGGTGATCTAACGCGTATCGACGAACAGGCGCTGCTCAGCAGCAAAAACTTCGGCGAAACGTCGCTGGAAGAGATCAAGGAGATGATGGCGAGCAAGGGCCTGCGGTTGGGCCAATCGCTGGAGGAAGGAGCGCAGCAGGACATGCGTTTCCGTCCGCAGCAGCAACTCAGCGAGCAAGAGCAGGCCGTCCTGAGCAAGCCGGTAAGCGATTTGAACCTCTCCGTTCGTGCCCGCAAGTGCATGAATCGCCTCGGCATCAATACGCTGGGCGAACTTGTCAGCCGCACGGCGGATGAACTCTTGGAGTCGAAAAACTTCGGCATGACCTCGCTGAGCGAAGTCCGCGAAAAACTAGCGCAGTTGGGCCTGACCCTCCGCGGAGATTGATTCAAAACATTCACCACGGAAAACACGGAAAACACGGAAAAAAGACAAAAGAAGAGGGAAGACCAGAGAAGGTAATCTTCCAGTTGGATTCCAATCCTCTTTTTATTCTTTGTCTTTTTTCCGTGTTTTCCGTGTTTTCCGTGGTGAAATTGTTTGGTTTGTTATGGGCATTCGTTTTGAGGTTTTGGGAGTCAGTGGTCTGGCACGTCGCGGACGGTTGCAGACGGCGCATGGCGTTGTCGAGACGCCGGTCTTTATGCCGGTCGGCACGCAAGCCACGGTCAAGGGATTGACACCGGATCAGGTTCGAGACGCCGGAGCCCAGATAATTCTGGGCAACACCTATCACCTCACGTTGCGGCCCGGCGACGATGTGATTGCTGAACTGGGCGGCCTGCATCACTTCATGGGCTGGGACCGTCCCATTCTCACCGACAGCGGCGGTTTTCAGATCTACAGCCTGGCGCCGACGCGCAAGATCGACGATCATTCCGCCGTGTTTCGTTCGCACATCGATGGTACGTTGGTGGAGCTGACACCCGAACGCGCTGTTGCCATCCAGGAAAACCTCGGCTCTGACATCGCCATGTGCCTGGATGAGTGTCCGTCTCACGGCACATCGCCGGATTATCTGCGCGTCGCCGTCGAACGCACGATTCGCTGGGCCGAGCGCTGCCGTGCGGCGCACAGAAGGGCCGATCAGGCGTTGTTCGCCATTGTGCAGGGCGGCACCGATTTGGAGCTGCGCGGCCGTTGTGCCCATGAATTAACGGCGCTGGACTTTCCCGGCTACGCCCTGGGCGGCTTCTCGGTTGGTGAGACGGCGGCACAGATGCACGCCGCGCTTGCGCCGACGGCGGCGCTGCTGCCGGCGGATCGACCGCGCTACCTCATGGGCGTCGGTACGCCGCAAGATCTCCTGGCTGGCATCCGTGCCGGCATCGATATGTTCGATTGCGTGCTGCCGACGCGCAATGGCCGCAATGCCTCGGCATTTACCGATATGGGCGAAGTTCGGTTGCGGAACGCTTGCCACAAGCGAGATCCGCGCCCGTTGGAGTCCGGTTGTCCATGCTATGTCTGCCGGCATTTCAGCCGGGCGTATTTGCATCATTTGTTCTTGGCCAAGGAGATGTTGGGACCGACGCTGTTGTCGCTGCATAATGTGGCGTATTACTGCCGCTTGATGGCGGAAGCGCGACAAGCAATCGAGGAGCGGCGCTTCGACGACTTCGCCGCACTCCGTCTTGTCCGCTGGGAACAATCATCTTAAGATGAACTTTTTGAAAAGCGATCCCTGGGGTGGAAAGACGGCCATGATGCACACATTGATATTGCTCGCTGAGGATCCCCCGCCGCAAGGGCCGGGAATCATCCAGTTCCTGCCTTTGATCGCCATTGCCGCCGTCTTTTACCTGTTGCTCATCCGTCCCATGAGGCGACAGGAACAGGAACGTCAGGCGTTGGCCAGCAACCTCAAGAAGAACGATGAAGTGCTGACCAACGCGGGCATTTACGGCACGATCGTGGATGTCAGCGACAGCGACGACAAGATCACCGTCAAGATAGCCGACAATGTCCGCATCAAGATGACCAAGGGGAGCGTTCTTCGCAACTTGACCAATGAGGAGGCGGCCAAGCAAGCCAAGGCCGCCAAGGAAGCCAAGGTGTGAAATCCGGTAACCACTTTCCTTGTGTCCTTTGTGTCCCTTGAGTCTCTTCAAATGACCCAAGGGACACAAAGGACACAAGGAAAGTGGATAGCGGTGGAAAGGCACGAAGTCCAAACATGAAATCGTATCTCGGTAGGATTCTGATTTGCGTGGTGCCGGTGCTGTTGGGCATCTACGTCTGCGCGTGGGCTTACTATAACGACAAGTTCCGCCTCGGTGTCGATCTGGTGGGCGGCACCATCCTCGTCTACGAAGTGGACACGAGCAAGCAGCAGGGCGAGGTCAAGCCGGATGAATTGGCCGCAGCCCTGAAACGGCGCATCGATCCCGCTGATTTGTACAACGTCACCATTCGCCCCATCCCCAGCGAGACGCCGCGCGTCGAGATCATTCTGCCGACAGGCGGCTATGCTTCCGGTAAGCAAACGCTGAACCCGGAACAAGTCGAAAACATCAAGAACCTCATTCAGCAACAAGGCCGTTTGGAGTTCCGCATCCTCGCCAATGGCACCGACGATAAAGAGGCCATCGACCGAGCCGCCGAGTACGTTCGTAATGCGGACAATCAAGAGAAACTCGCGGATCTGGAGAAAAAAGGCTTGCCGCCGTCGGACCCGACTGCCCAAGACGGCAGTCTTACGTTTTCCGTCACTCTTAGCGGCGAAACCGTCAATTACGCCTATCAATGGGTCCAAATTGGCAAGGAATACCTGTATCAACTCGGCTTGAACAATGCCGCCGCGGATTCGCCCGCTACGGCGGGTCTATGGAAAATGGTCGCCGCCGCGCGCGACAAGGAAGCGGTCCACTGGCCGCCGCCGGGAGGCAACCAATTCCTGCTGTACAGCCGAACCATCAGCGATCCCAATAATCCCGCCCGGCTGACGCCCAAGGACCGCGACCTGGGCAAAAAATACGAGTATTTCATCCTGACGCGCCGGCCGGAGCCGGGCAAGGAGATCAACGGCGGCTATCTGGCGCAAGCACGCTCCGGCGCCGACGAGCGCGGCCAGCCGGCCGTTCACTTCACCTTCGACACCGAAGGCGGTAACCTCTTCGGCGAACTGACCAGCCTCAATCGTCCGGCTTCCACGAGCGATCTTGGCTTCAAACGCCAATTGGCCATCATCCTCGATAGCCAGATTCAGTCCGCGCCGGTCATCAACGCAGTCATTCACAGTCAGGGCATCATCTCCGGCGGCTTCACGGTCAAGAAAGTCGAGGAACTGGTCACCATCCTCCGTGCCGGCGCGCTGCCCGCAACCTTGAAGTTCCCGGCCGTCAGCGAGAACAGCATGGGACCGACGCTGGGCAGCGACACGATCTTCAAGGGCACGCTATCGGTCGGCCTGGCCTTCTTGGCGGTCTTGATTTTCATGCTCTTCTACTATCGCTTCGCCGGCACCGTCGCCTGCGTCGCCCTATTGGCCAACCTGGTGCTGACCGTCGCTTTCATGGTGCTGGTCAACGCCACCTTCACCCTGCCGGGTCTGGCCGGACTCGTCCTCATGCTCGGCATGGCCGTCGATGCCAACGTGCTGATTTACGAACGTCTGCGTGAGGAGCGCGAACGCGGAGCCAGTCTCTCCCTGGCCATCCGCAACGGCTACGATCGTGCTTTTCCGACCATTATCGATACCCACCTGTCGAGCATCTTCACTGCCATCGTGCTGTATGTGGTCGGCAACGATCAGCTCAAAGGCTTCGGCATCAGCTTGACGGTCGGCCTCATCATCAGCTTGTTCACGTCGCTGTACATGACGCGGACCATGTTCGATTTCTGGCTGTCGCGGGGTTGGCTACACAAGCTGAGCTTCTACCAGGGCCTTGTGCGGATGCTGCACCGCCACCATTGGGATTTCATGGGCATCCGCTATTACTGGTTCACGGCCACCCTCGTCCTGACTCTGTTGGGCGCCGGCTTGTTCTTCTGGCGGCTCAATCCCGACGAGAAGGGCCGCAGCGTCATGAACATCGATTTCGTCGGCGGCACCGCCTACACCGGCAAGCTCGCTCAGCCGATGACCATCGAAGAGCTGCGCGACAAGTTGGAGAAGAATGTGCAGGTGCCCGGCCTGACGCCCCAAGAGAGCGACTTGCCTGACATCTCCGTCGAACAGGTTTTTGCACGCGGCGATACCGGCGGGCGCAGCAGCTTCTTCACCGTGCGAACCTCGGTGAAAGATCCCCGCAAAGTGCAGAGGATCATTAACACACGCCTGGGTGACGCCCTGGCCTACATCGAGCTGCACAAGTACACCATCGACCCAGACAGCAAGAGCGCGACGCTGGAATTCACCAACCCGAAATCGGAGGAGCCGGACTTCGCCTCCCCCGCTCAGGTAGCGCGAATGCTCAATGAGGAAAAGGGCAACCTGCTTCCGGAGGACAAGCAACTGAGCATCCACGTCGAGCCGGTTGGCACAGCGGACGAGAAGGGACGCTACCATGTGATGAAGGCTTCGCCATCGGAGAAATTGAGCCGCGAGCAATTCGACAAAATCCTGGCGCAGACCAAAGCGGCGTTTGACAGCAGCCCGCAGCCGGAGCGCTTGGAGAACTTCGACGCTCAGTTGGCGGCCAATACGCAAGAAAGGGCCATGTACGCCATCCTGGCCAGCTGGGCTGCGATTCTGCTCTACCTGTGGTTCCGCTTCGGCAACTGGACGTTCGGTGCGGCGACCGTGCTGTGCCTGATCCACGACCTGTTCTTCACGCTGGGTTTCATCGCCGCCGCCCATTACCTCCACGGGACTTGGCTGGGCAACTTGCTGGGCATCAGCGATTTCAAGATTGACCTGCCCGCCATCGCCGCGTTGCTCACTCTGGTCGGTTACTCGGTCAACGACACCATCGTCGTCTTCGACCGCATCCGCGAGGTGCGCGGCAAAAATCCGCTGCTGACGCCGGCGATGATTAACGACAGCGTCAACCAAACGCTGACGCGAACCATCCTGGCGTCGATGACCGTTTGGCTGGTTGTGATCGTGCTGTATGCGTTCGGCGGCGAAGGCGTTCATCTGTTCGCTTTCGTCATGATTATCGGCGTGATTGTCGGTACGTACAGCTCGATCTACATTGCCAGTCCGTTGCTGTTGATCTTCGGCGAAGGCACGCCCACCTCCCGCGATCGCGCCCGAGCGCAGCAGGTCGCCGCAACGACGGAGGCGTAATCGAAGAAAGAGCTAACCACAGAGTCACAGAGACACAGAGAAGAAAAACACAGAGGAAAGAAAGAATTAAAAGAATCAAAGTCAGCTTAAATTGCTTGTTGCTTCTTTTTTTCTCTCACTTTTCTTCTCGGTGTCTCTGTGTCTCTGTGGTTCGTTTTTCTTTCAAATCACCGTTCCATCCGGGATCGCCACGCCGCGCGGAATTGTGACAATTCCCTCGCGGATGGCCCATAGATCTGTCTCCGCCTCCTCCAATCCCCGCGAATTAGTGATGCGGACGTTGCGGCCAATGCGGCAATCCTTATCGATAATCGCATTCTCGATGACGCTGTCCTCGCCGATGCCTAGGTCCGGCAGTCCACGCTGCCGATTGCCCCAGCGCTCCTGCTCGTTCTCGAAGCGATCCGCACCGATCAGCACCGTATTGCGGATGACGGCATTGCGTCCGATGCGGCTGCGGACGCCGACGATACAGCGCTCCAGGGTCGTTCCTTCCTGGACGATGCAGCCGTCGCTGATAAGGCAATCCTTGACCGACGCTCCAATGATGCGTGAGGCCGGCAAGAAACGCATGCGCGTGTAGATGACGCCTTCGGGACTGTGGAAATCAAAGGGAGGATGGTCGCCGACCAGGGCCAGGCTGGTTTCGTGATACGCCTTGATCGTCCCCAAATCTTCCCAGTAGCCGTCGAAAACGTGGGCCTGAACGTGATGCGAGCGGATGCTGCGTGGAAACACCTCCTTGCCAAAGTCGATGGCCAACGGCTTGTCGTTGAGCAAATCCAAGAGGGCTTGCCGATTGAAAACATAAATGCCCATGCTGGCCAAGTAGGGCCGGCCGGTGCCATGCACGCCGTGTTGAGCCAGCCATTCCTCCGACATGCGCACCGGCTCCAGCTGCTCCTCAGACTTGGGTTTCTCGACGAAGCCGACTACCTTTCCGCTGGGATCAACGCGGACAATGCCGAACCCTTCTACCTGACTGCGCGCCACGGGCAGCACCGCGATGGTAACATCGGCCTTGGCTCCGCGGTGTGTCGCCAAGAGCTGGCGAAAGTCCATGCGATACAGTTGATCGCCGGACAGAATCAGTATTTCCTTGCAGGGATCTTCGGTGACGTAGCGAATTTGTTGGCGAACGGCGTCGGCGGTGCCCTGATACCAGCCGGCGGCCTCGTAGGTTTGCTGGGCGGCCAACACTTCCACGAAACCCCGGCTGAACGGATCGAACTTGTAGGTGTTGGCGATGTGGCGGTGTAGGCTGACGCTGAGGAATTGTGTGAGGACGTAAACGCGATTGAGTCCGCTGTTGATGCAGTTGCTGATGGGAATGTCGATGAGGCGATATTTGCCGGCCACGGGCACGGCCGGCTTGCTGCGCAGTTTGGTAAGGGGATAGAGCCGGGTGCCTCGACCGCCGCCGAGGATCAGGCTGAGAACTTCTTGCATGAGCTGCCTCACTAGAGAAAACAGGGCTAGGAAACATCATGGCGAGGAGCCGTCCGGGCCGCGAGTCTCTATCATGCTACCACACGATTGGTTCGTAGACCAATTTTCGTTCTGGCTTGGCGAGCGGGGCGTGTCAATGCCCCGGTTTGTTGCTTGCACCGGGGCGTTGACACGCCCCGCTCGCCAGTTCTGAAACGGAGGTGCATCCCTCATGCCGGATTTTGTAGTCATCGCCACCTGGCCATTTGGACAAACCGCGGTGAAGACCGCCGCGCCGCTGTTGCAGGCCGGCAAGCCCGCCCTGGACGCCGCGCTCGCCGGAGCGCAAGCGGTCGAGGACGATCCCAAGGTCCACTCCGTCGGCTTCGCCGGGCTGGGCAATGCCATCGGTACGGTGCAGCTAGATGCCTGCGTCATGGACGGTCAGACGCTCAGCTGCGGCGCGGTGGCGGGACTGGAAAACATCCGGCACCCCGCCGCCGTGGCCCGGCGCGTCATGGAGAAGACGCCGCATGTCCTCCTCGTCGGCCAAGGAGCGCAGCAATTCGCCATCCAGCAGGGTTTTCCCCTGGAGACGCTGCTCACACCTGAGAGCGTCGCCGAGTGGGAAAAGAAGCGGCCTCGGCCGAAGCAAGAGCCGATGAAGGACGATCATGACACGGTAACAGTGCTGGCTCTGGACCGCAAAGGATCGCTCGGTGGAGTCTGCACAACCTCGGGCCTGGCCCATAAACTGCCGGGCCGCGTCGGCGATTCGCCGCTTATCGGATCGGGATTGTATGTCGATAACACAGCGGGCGCGGCCGGCGCTACCGGCGTTGGCGAGGAGGTCATCCGCATCGGCGGGAGTCTGCTGATGGTGGAAGCGATGCGAGCCGGCAAGACTCCGCAGGAGGCGTGCGAACTAGCAGTGCGCAGGCTCAACGTCTTGGCGGTGCGCCGCGGCGTCCATCCGGCCCAAGTGGCTTTTCTGGCCCTCGATCCGCGCGGCCGCATCGGCGCCGCTTGCACGGAACGATACAACTTTCAATACGCCGTCGCTCGTCCCGGATCGACGGAGCTACTTAAGGCGAAAGAGATTGGTACCTAATAGTTCCTTGTCCTTGGTTTATGTTGTAGGTCCGGCGAGCCGAGCCGGACGGGGTGCCGCTCAGCTCGCGGCACCTACCCAGATAGGTCCGGCGAGCCGCGCCATCATTCTCTGGCAGGCTTCTTCACGGCGTAGGTTCGGCCCAGATAAGCGACGATGGCCCGTTTGAGCGCTAGCGCGTCAATCGCGCCGGTCTTGCGGTAAAGAACCTTGCCGCCCGGCGCGATCAGCAGCGTGTGCGGCAGCGGGCCGGTCCAGTCCTTGTCCAGCAAGTCGGCGAACTTATCGCGATCCTTGATAGTGACGATGTAGTTCTCGGCGGCGACGTGTTTCTCGCGCAATATCTTCAGCGCCGCATCCTTCTTCTCCGGCTCGTCCATGCTCAGCGTGACCAGCCGGAATGAGCGGTGACGATACATGCGATTCATGGTGACGAACTCGGGAAGTTCTTGGACGCAAGGGCCGCACCACGACGCCCAGACGTTGACCAGCAGCAGCTTGTCGCCCTCGTTCTTGGCCAACTTGGCGACGCCGGCCTCGTCGAGCGGCTCCAACGCAACTGGCTCTCGGTCCCATTTCTCCAGCGACTTCTTGGCGTCTTCCTGCTTGTCGGCCCACTTGATCGAGCAGCCGAAGACGCGCGTGCGTTCAACCCGGACGGGTTGATCCGCCAGCAGAGCGTCGATGGCATTGCGCGTGTCGTGCGATTTGACCTCCTTAACCTCGGAGTCGTCGATGCGTCCGGTGTAGCGGAGCCGGCGCTCGCGGTCGAAAATGAACACATGCGGAGTGGCCAGAGCCCCATAGGCCAGCGCTGTCTTCTGGGTATCGCCATCGTAAAGATAGGGGAATGCGAACTTCTTCTCCTTGGCCCGTAGCTTCATCTCCTCGAAGGAGTCGCTAAGGTCAGTGTACCCCAATTCGTCGAGCCGGACGGCCTTGGGATCGTTGGGGGAGATGGCGACCAGGGCGACGCCCTCGTCTTTGTAGTCAGCATGCAGCCGAATGATGCGATCCTCGTAGGCTTGGGCGGTCGGACAGTGGTTGCAAGTGAACACGATCACCAGGATGCGAGCGTCGGCGAAGTCCTTCAGGGCATACTCGCGGCCATCGACGCCGGGCAGTTTGAAGTCCGGGGCAGCCGCGCCAATCGGCAGCGTCCGCAGATTGGGTGGATCGGCCAGAGCCACGCCGGCCCCTGCCAGGAGCGCCAGAGTGACAGCAAGTGGAGCGTAACGAGTCATGTGCAAACCTCCGGGGCGAGTCTCATTTCACCGATGCGATTCTCGGTCGGTTTTTTTGCGTAGAAGCTCATGCTTGGAGAGCGTGAAACGCCGCACGGATAGGCCGGCGTCCGTCGCCGTTGTCACTTCGTGGTCAGCCGGCAGATCCCACGAGCCGACGCGCTGCCAGCGGTCGCGCACCGTCTCGGTCCGCAACAGCCGGCCCGTCCCCGACTCCCAGTAATGCACGACGTAGCCGCGCGGCAGGAACAGACCATCGGCGTTGCGCTCATTCTCCAACGCGGTGATGGTCAGGTTCTCTTTGCCGAGGTGGCGGTTGACGACCATGATCTGTTTGTCTCGGATGCGATAGCTGGATGCGAAGCGACCGCCCTCGAAGATCAGCAGCCGGCCCAGCGGATGGTCGTCGCGCGGCGGGGCGAAGCGCAGCACCGGCTTGGGCCGGTCGGGCGCTGAGGGTCGCGAAAGACGGTGCAAAACGAGGGAATCAAGCTGTGCCTCGACCCAGTCCGATACCGACTCCGTGCGGCTGGAATCGTCATCGGCAAAAGTCACCTCGCCCTTGTCGTCAATCGTTACGGTGCCGGCGAAGCGGCGGCCGTCCAGATCGCCGCTGATGCGGGCAGTGAAGCCAGGGAAGTCGCGCCACTGCGCCCGCGCGGCGAGCGCTTCCTCGAAGAGCGCGACGGCAGCCGGGTCGGCGTCCTTGCGCTGT
>Ga0070739_10003925_pt1 | contig 18081 bp, 15 predicted proteins | sample Coa_R1_7_FD_66445 | JGI IMG/M metagenome (GOLD analysis project Ga0070739, IMG submission 66445) | Surface soil microbial communities from Centralia Pennsylvania, which are recovering from an underground coalmine fire - Coalmine... | ecosystem: Environmental > Terrestrial > Soil > Unclassified ... | reverse complement strand
TGAACTGCTGTGTGGCGAACGGGCCGCGTGGCGTCATGCTGATCCCGGAGATCGCGGTTATGGCGGGAGCCGACGGGCCGTACGTCAATCTTTATTCCGAGGGCGCGTGGAAACTGACGCTGCCATCCGGCGATCAATGCCGCCTGGAGATGACCACCACCTACCCGGCAGCCGACAGCGTGGACCTTCTCGTGCGGCCTGATCGCGTTGAAGCCTTTCCCCTGCGCCTGCGCATACCCGCGTGGAGCGAGCAGACCTCGGTGAACGTCAACGGCGCGGCGGTGCGCGATGTGCGGCCAGGCGCGTGGGCGAGTATCGAGCGGAAGTGGTCGCCCGGCGATCGAGTCCGCATTCGGCTGGATCTTCGCGCCCGCGTGTTGCGGCAGCAGGACCAAGCCGCCATCGTGCGCGGGCCGATTGCTGTGGCGCGGGACGTGCGTCTCGGCGGGGACATCGACTCCCGTGTCGCAATGAAGCCCGACGCGGCGAATCGTCTCCAGCTGACGCCGGTCCGGCCGCCCGACGGAATCGCGATGTCGTTTTCGACCGGCGGCGCCGTTTTCTGCGACTACGCCTCGGCCGGAAACACCTGGGACGCACGCTCGCGCTATCGCACCTGGCTCCCTGCATGAGCGCGCACGAGCAGCGTGGCTCTGCTCTGCTCTGGATTCTCCTGTTCGCGGTCGTCGGCCGTCTGTGGCTGATGCCGCTGCCGTCGAGCTTCTGGGTGGATGAAACGGCAACGGCGTTCATCGCCCGCTACGGCGCAGCTCATCCGTCCGTGTCGGCTTCACCGGAGTTCGCGCAGTCGATCTATTACCCCGTCGCGCATGCAGTCGATTCCATAGCGGGTTTTTCGGAGGTGGCCTATCGGCTTCCTTCGGTGCTTCTGCTGGGCGCGGCACTGGCTCTGACTGCGCTTATCGCGGCCCGCCTTACCGATGCCGATTCAGCCTGGCTGGCGGCGTTCGCCTGCCTGGCGATCGGAGGCTTCAACTTCCAGGCCGCGGACGCACGTCCTTACGCGCTGGGAACCGCGGTGATGGCAGCGGCCATGTGGTTCCTGATCCGCTGGCTGGACAACAACCGATGGCGAGATGCCGTGGGATTCGTCATTTTCGCCGCGCTGCTGTGGCCCGTGCACCCGGTGTACTGGCCATTCTACGCAGTGTTCGCCGCTTACGCCTGCGCCCGGCTGGCGTGGCGCGAAACGCCGGCTTCGTGGATGCGCGCCGGGGCCGTGTTCGCCGTGCTCGGCGCCGTGCTCGTTCCCGAGGCGCTGCGCGTCCTGGCGCTGCGGCAGGACGCGCTGAAGCATGTGATCGCGGCGCCGCCGCGCTGGCGCGATCTGTTCTACTCGTTGATCCCCGCTCTGATTCTGGCCTGCCTCGCAGGTTCCTGGCTGCTGCGAATCCTGCGGCGCGCAACTCCCGATGCACCGCGGATGACCAGGTCTTCCCTGCTGCTCATTGTTCTCTGGTGGTGCTGGACGCCAGTGTGCCTCTTCGCGTTCTCGCACCTAACTCGCGTCAGCCTGTTCGTGCCTCGCTACTACAGCCTCGCGCTGCCCGGGGCCGCAATGCTGGCCGCAACGCTGGTCACGCGCTGCCTTCCGCGACGGCTCTGGCGGCCGGCGGCGGCGGTCATCGGCATCGCCGCCCTGGCTCTTTCAGGCCAGTGGACACGCATCTGGCCGGAACACACGCACCAGGACTGGCGCGGCGCCGCGCACACGCTGAATCAACTGGCGCCCGACTCCGCCACACCGATCATCTTTCCCAGTCCATTTATTGAAGGCCGCTGGCCGACTTGGCATCCCGGGTATCGGCTCCCATCGGTGCTGTACGCGCCCGCTGCCGTTTACCCGCTGCGTGGAAAGGTGTGGCCGTTCCCGCGCGACCTCTCCACGGCTGCCGAGCAGTTCGCGGCCGAGACTACCCGAGCCACGCTCGCGCCATCGGGCCGATTTTATGTTTACGCGCACAGCAATGACGCGCAGGTATGGGACCGCTGGTTCCGGAGCCGGCCGGAACTCGCCGGCTGGTCGATGCAGCAGCGCGGAGATTTCGGTGACGTTGTGATCGAGGAGTTCGCGCCGAACTCCTCCGCGCCCCAAAAGATCAGCGGTTCACGCTGAGCGTTCCGGGTTGCACGCGCGCTGCCTGTGGTCCCTGATTGGCGAGTGACAGCAGGTGCGAGGTCTCCCACATCGAGAAGCCGAGAGAGCCCAGATTTTCAAAGGTGTACGTCAGATCCAGACCCCGCGTTTCCCGAGGGGCAAATACGTGCTTTTCCTGAAGGAACGTGGACAGCGCGCACGAGCCTCCCAGAATCCCAATCAATTCGCCATACTGTGGTTTGCCGTTGCTGATGAACATGCCACTGAGCTGCAGGTTCGGATTTGCTGCCACGCGATGCAGCGCCCACGTGTCGATTACGGTCCCCGCGACGCACGAAGCGGCAAGCGTCGCCCGGCGCACCCAGCGATAACCGAGCAGGTAATCCTGATGCTTCTGCGGCGCCGCCTGCACCAGACCGGATGTGCCTGCGCTGTCCGCCTGCACAGTCAAAGGCAGCGCAGCCAGCGCGGCGACGGTGAGGATTTTTCTGAATTTCATGAATTAAACCTCCGGCGGAAATGATCCCTACAACCAGCTATCGACAACCCGAGTTAACTTCTGTACCGGTACGGCTAAGGTTCGGGCCGCACGCGGAAACCGCCGGATTCACCGGTGCAAACGCGGCTTTCGTCGGCGAAACCGCGTGTCTTGTCGGTCCCCTGAAGCGCTGAGTGGTGGATAAGCCTTAACATATAGTGCGTAGAGGCAGAATGTTCTCTTACTTACCGTTGATCTTTCGCAACGGGGTCCGAAATCGCCGGCGCAGCATTTTGACCGTGCTCAGCATCGCAGCGTCGTTCTGCATGCTGGGTGTGCTGATGGCCATGTACACCCTGTTCTTTCTCACTCCCGCGACGCCCGACCAGGCGCTGCGGCTGATCACGCGTAACAGAATCTCGTTCACGAATACGATGCCCATGGCCTATGAGCAGCGCATTCGCCGAATACCCGGCGTGCGAGAGGTCATGGTTTATGACTTTTTCGGCGGGACTTATAAAGACTCCCGCGACGCGAAAAACACATTCGCGCGTTTCGCGGTCGAACCTTCAAAGCTGTTCATCATTCACCCCGAGTACAGCCTGCCCGAATCGCAGAAGGAGGAGTTCATCAAAAGGCGCGACGCCTGCATTATCGGCCGCCCTCTGGCGGAGCGTCTGGGACTGAAGATCGGCGATCGCGTTGCGCTGATCGGCGATATCTTCCGCACCGATCTGGACCTGCTGCTGGTTGGCATCTATGACAGCGAGATCGATAACCAGGCCCTGTTCTTCAGCTACGACTACCTGAACGAGTCCTTCCACGGCCGGCTCGATCAGGCCATCATGTTCATGCTGATGGCCGACAACGCCGCCTCAGTCGGCCCGGTCGCCCACGCCATCGATGACATGTTCCGCAACGCCCCGGTGCAGACGAAGACGGAAACCGAAAAGGGCATGCAGCTCAGCTTCCTCTCGTACATCGGAAACGTGCAGCTGTTCCTGATCGCCGTGTGCGCATCGCTCACCGGCACGGTGCTGCTGGTCTCAGCCAACACCATGGCCATGTCGGTGCGCGAACGGGTTGCCGAGGTGGGCATTTTGAAAACTCTCGGCTTCACTCCCGACGTCATCTTGGGGATGATCGTCGGCGAGTCGATGCTCATCGCCATGTGCGGCGGCGTGTTCGGATTCGCCATCGCCCAGGCCGTAATCGGCGTTCTCCGCAGACTGCCGGTCCTGTTCGTTAATCTGACGCATCTTTCGATTTCGCCCGGCGTGGCGCTCATGGGCGTTCTGCTGGCCGCCCTCGTTGGCCTGCTCAGTTCCGCGCTTCCGGCGTGGGGCGCTTCGCGGCGCGGCATTATCGAATGCCTGCGCCTGGCGGATTAGGAGGCCGCCGATGAAGATTCCAATCACCTACAACGTGCGCAATCTTCGCGTACGGCGAGTCACCACGGTGATGACCGCACTGGGCGCCGCGCTGACGGTTGCCGTGATGGTCTCGGTTCTCGCACTCGTGCAGGGCCTCCGGACCTCGTTCGAGGTAACCGGCAACCCCAGCCATCTGCTGGTGCTGCGCAAGGGCGCCACGTCGGAACTGGTGAGCGTCATCAGCCGCGAAAATTTTCAGGACATTCTCTCCCACGAGGGCATCGCCCGGGACCGCGAAGGCCATCCGCTGGCCTCGCTGGAAATGATCACCGTCGTCAACCTCGAACTGCCCGGCGGCAAGGACATGAACGTCAACCTCCGTGGCATCGAGCCTGTTGGCTGGCGCATGCGTGACCAGGTTCATCTCTACATGGGCCGCATGTTCCAGCCGGGCAGGCGTGAAGTTGTGGTGGGCCGCTCGGTCGCGCAGAAGAGTCCTGCCGCGCGCCTCGGCGGGCATCTCCAGTTCGGCCGTGGCGCCTGGGAGGTGGTGGGCATCATGGATGGCGGCCGATCGACGTTCAACAGCGAGATCTTCGCCGACCTGAACCAGGTCAGCTCCGATTACCAGCGCCACGATTTCCTCAGCTCCGCGCTGGTTGTCGCCCAGCCCGGCCGCATGAGCGCTCTGGCGCGCGACATCGAGGACGACCGCCGGCTGAACGTGCTCGTCAAGCCGGAACAGGAGTATTACGCCGAGCAGATGGGCAACGCGAAGCCGGTCCAGTTCATGGGCACCTTCGTAGCCATCATCATGGCCATAGGCAGCGCTTTCGCGGCCATGAACACCATGTACGCCGCCGTCGCCCGGCGCTCGGCCGAGATCGGCACCCTGCGCGTCCTCGGCTTCTCCCGCTCCTCCGTGCTGGCCAGTTTTCTGCTGGAATCTGTGCTCATCAGCCTCATCGGCGGCGCCATCGGCTGCCTCCTCACACTGCCGCTGAACAACATCGAAACGGGAATCGGCAGCTTCACCACCTGGAGCCAGCTCTCTTTCAATTTCCACGTCACCCCACAAATCATGGCCTTAGGCGTGGTCTTCGCATCACTGATCGGAGCAATCGGCGGCTTCCTGCCCGCGCGCAACGCCGCCAACCGGCAGATTATCGCGGCGCTGAAGGCGAGATAATGAGAGCGGCATGAGTGCAACGGCACTACATACGTTCGCCGAGTTCGAGCAGTTACCCGACGCGCCGGGCAAGCGTGAGTTGATCGACGGCGAACTGATCGTGCGTTAGCGGGAGCCTACGCCGGCCGCAGCGCCTGATCGAGATCCGCGATCAAATCATCCACCGCTTCGATGCCCGCGCACAGCCGCAGCGTGCCGTCGGTGATGCCCATCCGCTCGCGCTGCTTCGGCGCGAGATCGCGATGGGACGCGATCGCCGGATACAGCATCAGGCTGTGCACATCGCCGAGCGACGTCCCCTTGACGATCAGCTTCAGCCGGTCCATGAAGCCGAAGACCTCGGCTTTACCTGCATCCTTCAGGTCGAAGGTGACAATGGCCCCATGCAGTCCCTTCGGTAGCAGGCGGCCGATGGTTTCGCTGTCGGGGTGCCCCGGATCCGCGGGATAGTAAACTCGCGCGATCCCCGGATGCCCACCCAGCCAGCTGGCGATGCGGCAGGCATTGGCGCACTGGCGCTCCATACGCAGCACGAAAGTCTTGATCCCGCGCATCGTCAGATACGCCTCGAACGGACCGAGGCCCACGCCGCTGGTGCGGTTCAAGGTTCGCAGAATCGGGAAATGATCGGCGTCGGCGGTCACCACGCCGCCGAGCACGTCGCCGTGGCCGGCCAGGAACTTCGTCACGCTGTGCACCACCAGATTCGCGCCCAGCTGCAGCGGCCGAACCAGCAGCGGCGTCGCGAAAGTGTTATCCACCACCAGCGCAGCCTTCGCCGACCGGCACAGGGCGGCGATGCGGTCAATAGGCCCCACGCGAAGCAGCGGATTCGAGATGGTCTCCATGATCACGCAGCCGGGGCGCATGGCGGCCAGCTTCTGCTCCACCGCCGCGACATCGCACACGTCCACGAACTCCGCGTCCACGCCAAGCGGCTCCAGCACCTTCGTCAGCATACTGACCGTGGCCCCATACAGCGCGTTCGATGCCAGCACACGCTTCGGCCGGTCGGTCAGCGCAGTCAGCAGAGCGGTCTGAATGGCCAGCATTCCGGAGGCGCACGCCAGCGACCCGGCGCCGCCTTCCAGCTCCGTGATCAGCTCCTCCAGAGCTGCCAGCGTGGGGTTGTCGTAGCGGCCATAGCAGTATCCGGGCTCCTCCTGGCCCATGACGCGGTCCAGCTTGTCCGTGCTCTCGTAGACATAGCTCGATGCCGTGAAAATCGGCGTGGTGACCGGCACAAATGACCCTCGCCGCGCCGGATCGGCCTTGCGATCTCCGGCGTGCACGGCCTTGGTTTCGATCTTCATTTCTGTTTCCAGCGCACTCCCTCGCGCGTATCTTCCAGGATAACGCCCGCCTGCAGCAGTTCCTCGCGAATCTCGTCCGCCCGCTTGAAATCGCGCTTTTTCTTCGCCTGCGTGCGCTCCTGCACCCGGGCTTCGATCTCTTCCTCCGAAAGCCCGCTCTCTTTCTTCGACGGCCGCAGCACGTCCACCACCGAATCGAAGCGCGCCAGCAGATCGTTTGCCGCCGCCACATTGCCGCTTCGAAACTCCCCCGAATCGATGGCGCTGTTGGCCTCCCGCACGAACTCGAATATCGCGCCCAGAGCCTCGGCCGTGTTGAGATCGTCATCGAGGCTGTCCTCGAACCGCTTCAGCGCCCGCTCTCCGGCAACACGGATCTGCTCGTCCGTGCCCTCGCCGAACTTCCCGGTATCGACGCGCAGCTTGAAATCGCGCAGCCGCTGGACCGCCGCCTGGGCCCCTTTCAGACCCTCGAAGGTGAAGTTCAGCTTGCGCCGGTACGGCACCGAAACCAGCAAATACCGGATCGCCTCCGGTTCGTAGCCCTGGGCCAGAAGATCGCGCAGGGTGTAGAAGTTCCCCGCCGACTTGGACATCTTCTCCCATTCGATCAGCAGGTGTTCCGAGTGCAGCCAGAAGCGCGCGAAGGGCTTGTGCGTGATCGCCTCCGCCTGGGCGATTTCGTTCTCATGGTGCGGAAAGATCAGATCCACGCCGCCGGCGTGAATATCCAGCGTCTGGCCCAGATACTTCATCGCCATGGCCGAGCATTCGATGTGCCAGCCCGGACGGCCTGGGCCGATCGGCGTGTCCCACGACACCTCGCCTTCCTTCGGCGCCTTCCACAGCACGAAGTCCCGCGCGTCCGCCTTGTCATACTCGTCCACATCCACCCGCGCGCCGGCCTTGATGCCCTCGAAATCGTTGTGCGACAGCTTGCCGTAGTCCGGGAATTTCGAGATGCGGTAGTAAACCGAGCCTTCGCTGCGATACGTGTAGCCGCCCTTTTCGAGCTCCTCGATGTCGTGCACCATGGCGTCGATATTGTCCGTGGCCTTCGCCAGGCGCTCGGGCCGCTGTAGCCGAAGAGCCGCTGTGTCTTCAAGAAACGCTTCGGTGTACTGCGCCGTGTAGTCGTAAATGCTCATGCCGTGCGCCGTGGCGTTGCGGATGATCTTGTCCTCCACGTCGGTGATGTTCATGACGTGGTCCATGGTGTAGCCGCGATACTGAAGCCAGCGCCGCAGCACGTCCTGAAAGGTGAAGGTCCGCAGGTTTCCGATGTGGATGTAGTTGTACACCGTAGGGCCGCACGTATACATGCGGACGGTCCTGCCGTCCGCGGGCGTAAAGTCCTCCACCTGCTGGGTCAGCGTGTTGTAAAAGCGCAGGGCCATGGAACTTACATCGTAGCGCCCGTCCGCAATCCAGCCGCCGGTTCCCCACCGTATATAATCTGACGATCATGAGTGCTCAGCCCACCTTCCAGCCATCCATGCCGCCCACGGCGCGCATCCTCGAAATGGCCTTTGGCTACGTCCTGTCCCGGGCCATCGGCGCGACAGCCGCGCTCGGAGTCCCCGACCTGCTCAAAGACGGCCCGCGCACCACCGAGGACCTTGCTGCCGCTACTCAGACCGATCCCGGAGCACTCTACCGGACCCTTCGGGCGCTGGCCGGCGCCGGCGTGTTCGTCGAGGTCAGTCCCCGCACTTTCGCCAACACCGAACTGTCCGACATCCTGCGCTCGGACGCGCCGCATTCGGCGCGGGCCATGACCCTCTTCATCACCGACGAAATGCACTGCAACGTCTACAAGGAGTTCCCGTATTCGCTGCGTACGGGAAAGCCGTCCTTCGACCACGTGTACGGGAAGAAGCCGTGGGAGTGGCTCGCGGAGAATCCCGAGGCCTCCGACGCGTTCGACAACGCCATGTCGTCGCACTCATCCCTGGATGCCGAGGCCGTCGCCGCGGCATACGAGTTTCGGCCCGGCGCCACCCTCATGGATATCGCCGGCGGCAACGGACTGCTGCTGCGAAGTATCCTCGCCCGTCACACCGAGGTCCGGGGCTTGCTCTTCGACCTGCCGCACGTCATTCATCACGCCCGCAGCGCCGGCGTGCTTCCCGAAGACCGCTGCGATTTGCTGGGCGGCAATTTCTTCGAAAGTATTCCCTCCGGCGCCGACTACTACATGCTCAAGCACATCATCCACGATTGGGATGACGAGCACGCGCGCGCCATTCTAATGAACGTCCGCAGCGCCATCGCGCCTGCCGCGAAACTGCTGGTGGTCGAAATGCCCGTCCCTCCCGCGAATGACCCCGGCTTCGCCAAGCTTCTCGATCTGGAGATGCTGGTGATCCCCGGTGGGCGGGAGAGGACAACCGAGGAGTACCGCGATCTGTTCCGGAAAGCCGGTTTCGAGCTGGCCCGCGTGATTCCCGCCGGCCCGCGCCTGTGCATTTTCGAAGGCGAACCGATTTAGTCCTCGCTGGCGGCGTCCCGGATTCGGACGCTTCGCTCCAATGGCGATAGACTGAGGGCGTCAGCCTTTAACAGAATCACGCATTTACAGCCGACCCTGAATTGCACTTCAACAAGGCAAACTCATGCGAGGCGTGCTTGAAGATGTCCGGTATGCGACGCGTGTGCTCCGCCGGACCCCGACCCTGACAGCGGTCGCAGTGCTTACTCTCGCGCTCGGTATTGCCGTAGCCACAACCGTTTTTGGCTGGATCGACGGCATGGTGCTGCATCCCTTCCATGGCGCCGCCAACGACGGACGACTTGCTGTCCTCGAAGCGGTGCGCTCCAGCGGCATCGACGACGATAACGTCTCGTATGCCGACTGCCGGGACTTCCAGGCCAGCCTGCGAACCATCTCCGGACTGGTGCTCCACCAAACCGCTCCGGCGGCAATCGGCGAGGGTGAGAAGGCCTATTCCGCATGGTTCGAGCTGGTCTCCGGAGATTACTTCGACGTCATGGGAGTAAAGCCTATCCTGGGCAGGAAGTTCGCTCGCGAGGAGTACGGCGACCGGGCCAAAGCCTTCACCGCGGTGATCGGTTATCGGCTGTGGAAGAGCTATTTTCATGGCGACCCCTCCGTTCTCGGCCGCACCGTGCGCATCAATCGCTTTCCGGTGACCATCATCGGAGTCGCGCCTCCGGAGTTTCGCGGCTCGGTCCCGGGAATTGCCTTCGATGGCTGGGCTCCGGCCCCGCTGGCCCAGGAACGGGATCGCGACGATCGTCATTTCAAGGCTCTGGTCAGGCTGAAAGCGGGCGTCAGCGTTTCCGAGGCAAATGCCGAAGTGGCGGCCGTTGCCTCGCGCCTCGCCCGTGCTTATCCAAAAACCAATCAGGGCGTCGGAGCCCGCGTCGTACCGGTCTGGAAAGCTCTGGCCGGGGCCTCCGGCATCCTCGCGCGGCCGATGGCCATTCTTGGCGCAGCCTGCGGGCTCGTGCTGCTGATTGCGTGCGCTAACGTCGCCAATCTCCTGCTGGCGCGCGCCGCCGCGCGGCAGACAGAGTTCGGCATCCGCGCCGCCCTGGGAGCCGGTCCCGGACGCCTGGGTAGGCAGTTGATTTCCGAAAGCCTGCTTCTGGCCGTGCTTGCCACGCTGGTGGCGGCGCCCATTGCCTTATGGGTTCAGAACATCCTCACGTATTTCGTGCCGCCCACCGGCCTGCCGGTTTATCTCGACGCGCACCCGAGCACCCGTGTGTTCCTGTTTGCTGCTCTGGTCTGCCTGGCTTCGGCGCTCATCTCCGGTCTGCCGCCCGCGTTTCAATCGGCGCGATCCAGCCTCATGCATGCGGTAAAGCGGGGAGGAAGAGGGGGCACGCCGAGCGCGCAGACGCGCCACATCTCCGGCGTACTGGTTGTCGCCGAGGTGGCCCTGGCGCTCGCCGCTCTGGTCACCCTCGGATTGTTTCTCCGCAGCCTCTATGGATTGCAGGCCACCCCGGCCGGTTTCGATCACCGCAACGTGACCGTGTGCCGCCTCTTTCTCGTGACCAACAACTACACGCCGCAGCAGGAGCAGCAGTTCTCGCGCCGGCTCCGCGAACGCCTGCTCACCGCCCCTGGCGTGACCGGCGCCGCTTATTCTGACTCCATCCCGCTCGGCTTCGGCCTGGCGAAATGGACCGACGTTCAGGTGGAAGGATACGCGCCCCGGCCCGGCGAGAACCTCGACGTGCATCACGCCTCGGTATCGCCCGGCTACTTCGACCTGCTGCGGATTCCGCTGATCGCGGGACGCGATTTCCGTCCTGAGGACAACGAAAAAGCGCCGCGCGCCATGATCGTGAACGAGTCGTTTGCACGCCGCTTTTTCAGCGGCCGCGACCCGGTCGGCGGCACGGTGCGCATTTACGGCAAACCATTCACCATCGTGGGCATGGTGAAGGACAGCAGGTATTTGACCCTTTCCGAAGCGCCGCAGCCGTACTTCTATATGTCCTTCGATCAGGTCCATTACGGCAGCGGCGAGGCCGGCGTGGCCCTGTATGCCCGGACCGCTGGCGACGCGCGAGGTTTCGTGCCCATCCTGCGCCGCGCTATGTCCGCCGTCGATCCCAACTCGGCCGGCCTCACCGCCATGCCTCTGTCCGATTACATCTCGGCTGCCTGGTTCGGACCGCGGCTGGCCTCGCTCTTCCTCGGAGTTCTGGGCTTCATTTCGCTGTCGCTCGCGGGCGTCGGACTTTACGGAGTCATGGCGTATTCGGTGAGCCAGCGGACAAGGGAAATCGGCATCCGCCTGGCGCTGGGCGCCGAGCCTGCGGTTGTGCTGCGCATGGTCATGCGCGGAGGCTTGTCGCTGGCGGTGTTGGGCATCTCCGCGGGCTTGCTTATGGCCCTCGCCGCGGCCCCGCGGATCGCGCCTTTGCTGTACAGGGTCAGTCCGGCGGACCCGCTCACCATCCTCGGTGCAGCGCTGTTCCTGATTGCGGTTGCCGTCCCTGCAAGCCTCATCCCCGCGCTGCGGGCGACCAGGGTGGACCCGATCGTCGCCCTGCGGCAGGAGTAGCAGCCGGCGGCACACGAGGCGAGCGCGGTTCGACAAAGAACCGCCGAATGATTACTTGCCCAGCGGCACTTCGAAGAAGAATAGTTCTTTGCCGGTCGCCGCTTCGCGCATTCCAGAGAGCACCAGGCGCGAGCCTTCAATGTGCTCGGTTTCGAAGTAGAAGAATCCGTTCGCCGCCTGGTGCGCCGGCAGCATGCGTGCGTTGAACGCGCGGCCTTCGATCTCCCATTCCGCCAGCGGATTCTTGTTCTTCTTCAGGCCGCCGCCAATGCGCGGAATCGGCGATCCGACATTGATGGGCACTTCCTTCGGCCGTTTCTGGATGGTGTACTGAAGGTCGGATGCGGCCGTGGCGTCGATCTGCCGGTCGTCACCACGCTCGTACTTCGCCTGGATCGAGCTCAGATTCAGGGCCTTGTCCGTGTCATTCTGAATGATGACCAGAACCGGAAGGATACCGTATTTGTTCGGATTCACCTTGCCGAACGCCGTTTGCGCCAGGTCTTCGGTATTGTAAGGAACAGCGGCGACGCTGACGCCTTCGATGGTTTGTTTCGTCTGATATGAAGAAGCCGGACCGGGCGAAAACCGCTCGTCATTCTTTTTCTTGTCTCCCGCCTGGGCGCAGGCCAGCGCGACGGCTGCCATGACCGCGAGGCGATTGACAACTGAGCTCATATTTCTCCTGTACTGGCTGCTTCGAGGTTTCGCATTTCCGCTGCTCATACTATATCTGCTGGTTCGCGGTCTCCGTGACCGGCGATATTTTCACCGCCTTGCCGAGCGTTTTGGCCGCTTGCCTGAGTCTTTTTCCAGGACGGCTCCCGGAGGCGTGTGGTTGCATGCCGTCTCCGTAGGCGAGGTGCTCTCCGCGTTGCAGCTCATCCATCAGCTCCGGCTCGCCGATCCGGCCCTCCCTGTTTTCGTTTCCACCACGACCCTTGCCGGCCGGGCGGTGGCCGATGAAAAACTTCGCGGCCTTGCGACGGGTGTGTTCTACGCGCCGTTCGATTACGATTTCGCGATCGGCCGCGTGCTGCGCCGCATCCGGCCCGCCGCGCTGGTCATTCTCGAGACGGAGATCTGGCCGCTCCTCTTTCGGCGCGCGAAGCTTGCCGGCTGCGGACTCTTGGTCATCGGCGGCCGCATCTCTGATCGCGCCCTGCCGCGCTACCGCCGCTGGAGCTGGTTCTTTCGCCATGCCCTCGCCTGTCCCGATGCCATATTCGTCCAGACCGAGCGCGACCGGGAGCGTTACATCGACGCCGGCGCCCCTCCGGAAAAGGTGCAGGTCGGCGGCAATCTGAAGTACGACGCGCCGTTGCCGCCCGATCCGCCTCAGTCTGTATCGGCGGTCCTCGATGCCGCCAGGTCGTCGGCCGTTTGGATCGCGGCGAGCACGATGGGGCCGGCGCGAGCGGGCGATATCGACGAAGACGATGCGGTCATCGCCGCCTTTCTCGAACTGGCCGCCCGGTTCCCCGATCTGCTGCTCATCCTTGCGCCGCGCAAACCGGAACGCTTCGATGTCGCCGCCCAAAAACTGCGTGCTGCCGGCATCCCGACGCTGCGCCGCTCCGGCCTTGCGCCCCGCGCGAAGTTGAAAACGCCCGGCGTTCTGCTTCTCGATTCCATGGGCGAGCTGGCCAGCCTTTTCCGCTTCGCCGACATCGTCTTCATGGCCGGCACGCTCGCCGACCGCGGCGGGCACAACATCCTCGAGCCCGCGGCGGCAGGCTGTGCGACCATCATCGGCCCGCACATGGAGAACTTCGCCGCCATCGCGGACGAGTTTCGCCGGGCGGGCGCCGTACGGGTTATTGAGGGCGCTGCCGAGCTTGCCGGCGCCGCGGCGGAACTGCTGTCCGATAGTGTCCGCCGAAGCCGCATGGGTGCGATCGCGCGCGAGCTTGCGCTGGCGAAACGCGGCGCCACGGCGCGCGCGGTCCGGGAAATTCTGCGAGTGCGCGATGAAGCGATCCCGCAATGGCGCGGTCGCGGTCCCGCCTGGCCGGTCATGTCGCTCCTCGCCCGCCTATGGCTGGCCGGCAACGCCGTCGTGCAGAGACAACGCAGCACCGCCGCTCGAGCCCTGGACGCTCCGGTGATCAGCATCGGCGGAATCGGCCTGGGCGGCGCAGGCAAAACTCCTTTCGCCGTCTTCACGGCGGCGATGCTGCGCAAACAAGGGCTGCGGCCCGCCATTCTGACCCGCGGATACCGCCGCCGGTCTGTAGCCCGAAGCGTGATCGTGCCCGCGGGTGCGCAAGCCTCCGTGGACATGACCGGAGATGAAGCCCAGATCCTCATCCAGAGCGGAGTGGCCGATGTCGGAATCGGGGCCGATCGCTACCGCACAGGATGCGCGCTCGAGGCCCGCCGCGCCCCGGACGTTTTTATTCTGGACGATGGCTTCCAGCACCGGCAGCTGCGCCGCGAAGCCGACATCGTGCTCATCGATTCCATGGACCCGTTCTGCGGTGGTGAGGTATTCCCCGCCGGACGTTTACGCCAGCCGCTGTCCGCGCTGGCTCGCGCCAGCGCTTTCGTAATCACGCGAGCCGAGCCGGCGCGCCAGTATTCGGGGATTCGATCCGTCCTCGCGCACTTCAATCCTGCCGCCCCGGTGTTCCGGTCGCGGGTGAATCCGCGCGAATGGGTGGACTGGGAAACGGGCCAACCAGTCCAGTTGCCTTCCCGGCCAACGGTCGCCTTCTGCGGTCTGGGAAACCCGGGCAGCTTTTGGCGCACCCTCGCCGCCATGGAAGTGGACGTTCGCTGGCGGTGGGCCTTCGACGACCATCACTCCTACAAGGCGAGCGAGTTGCGCCGCCTCGGCGCTCGCGCCCGCCGGCTGGGATCGGGACTGCTGCTGACCACCCAGAAGGACGCGGCCAACCTGCGCCCCGATGCCGCGAGACTGGTGGCGCCGGCCCGCATTCTCTGGCTGCGCATCGAAGCCGAGGTGATCGAAGCGGACGAGTTCCTGGAATTTGTGCGCGCCTCAGCGCTGCATCCAGCCGCGCGTCCGCGCTGACACCTTATTGAATTCGTACTACCGCCGCCGCCTGGGCGCTCGCCGGATACGGAATGCCCGGATGCGGCGTTACCGCCTGGAATGGCACACGGAACGCTACCCTCACGTACGTGCGCTGGCCCGGGCACGACTGCGGCGATGCGTATTGCCTGCTGCCGGAATCGTCGCCCTTCGGGTTTGGGCAGGTGTAGAAACGCGATGAGTCGCCGCCGGTCCCCGCCTGTACATCGTGAGAGCCGATCAGGACATGCTCGGCCTGGCTCGCGCTCGCGATGGCCGCGTTCGTATGGTGAAAGATGCGGCCAAAATCGGCGATGCCGAGAAACAGCAGCAGCAGCAGAGGGATGGCGAAGCCAGCCTCCACCAGCACCGAACCTCGCTCGCCGCGTTTCATTGCGCCAGCACCACAGCTTTTCCGTTTTTCGCGACCGCGCCGGTGGCCGCCACCTCCACGGGCATAGACCGCACGCCGAGAATACTGAGAAATGCCGTCGAGACGTTTCGCACGATTTGCACGCGGACTCTCTTCTCCCCTGCATCCGGCGTCGCCGTGACCGCCGTCCTGCGGTCATTCTGAAAACCGTTCCAGCGGGCAGCGTCGACCGCCGCATTCACCGCCCATGACTCGTTTTGGCCGGACAGCATCTGCATCGCCCCGGCCGCCGCAGCGGCGTCCGCGGCAATCTGCGCCTGACCGCGCTGCTGCTGGAGCATCCCGGCGTCGATGACCAGCCCCGCGAACAGGCACAAAGCGACGATGGCCAGGGCTGATGCGATCAGCACTACGCCTCTCTCCGAACGCCCGCGCCAGGTCACACTCATCCCCGCACGTAATCGGCGCTAAGCGGCCAGTACTTTAGCCGTGAATCGAATTCCACAGCATCATCGCCGTCAGGACGATCATCAACACGCTCGTGCCGCCGGCGATCGCATTGGCCAGCAAAGAGTTCCGCATGTCGCCCATCAGCTTGCTCCGATTCACCAGCAGGAGCATGAACACCAGCACGAACGGGATCAGTATGCCGTTGGCCACCTGCGACCAGAGAATCATCTGAAACAGCGGTATACCCGGGATCAGCACGCTGCCCGCGCCCAGAATGATCAGCACCGTATACAACGAGTAGAAGATGCGCGCCTCGCCGAAGCGCTTGTCCACACCGGAATCGAACCCCAGGCCCTCGCAAATGTTGTATGCGGTGGCGAGCGGCAGGATCGCCGCCGACAACAGCGACGCGTTCACCAGGCCGATGCCGAACAATGCCGCCGCAAAGCGGCCGGCGAAAGGCCGCAGCGCGACGGCTGCTTCGGATGCGTCGCCGAGTTCCCGGTGGCCCGAAACGTACAGGGTGGCGGCGCAGGCCACCACGATGAAAAACGCGATCACGTCAGTTACGATGCAGCCGATGATCACGTCCCATTTCGCCGTGCGGTAGTCCCGCCGCGAGACCCCTTTCTCCACGATCGAAGCCTGAAGGTAGAACTGCATCCACGGTGTCACCGTGGTGCCGATCAGACCCACGATCATGGTCAGGTACGAAGGATCGGCTCGCCACTGCGGCACGATCGTTTTGATCAGCGCGGCATGCCAGTCCGGCTTTGCCAGGAATGCGGAAACCGGATACGCGAAGTAGATCATCGAAAACAGGATCAGGATTCGCTCCACGGGACGGTATGACCCCTTGACGATCACCGCCCAGACCAGCAGCGCGCCGAGCGGCACGGCAATATACTTCGAGACCCCGAAAATGCCCATGCCCGACGCGATGCCCGCGAATTCGGCGAAGATGTTGCCCAGATCCGCGACGCTCAGGACGAACATCGTGAAAAACGTGATGCGCATCCCGAATTCTTCGCGGATCAGATCGGACAGCCCTTTCCCGGTTGCCGCGCCCATCCGCGCCGCCATCTCCTGCACCACGATCAGCGCGACGGTGGTGGGAACCAGCGTCCACAGCAGCGAGTAGCCGAACTTCGCCCCTGCCTGCGAGTAGGTGAGAATTCCACCCGGATCGTTGTCCACATTGGCCGTCACAAATCCCGGCCCCAGAATGGACAACACCGCCAGCAGCCGGAACCGAAGAAGGCTCATCGCCGCGGGGCGGCGGCGGGGTCGCTTTACAGAGATGTCGTGGCCGGCGCCGGACATAGGAAAAGGATCAGCGCGTCAATGCGCGGCGGCGATGTATTGCTGCGGCGATTTCTCGAAGCGATCCTTGTCCTCGCGGCTGCAGAAATAATAGGTCTTCCCCTTGTAGTCGGCCTTCGCGGGAGCGGTCTTCGGATCGACAATCATCCCGCATACCGGATCCTGCACGCCGTGAGCGGGCGCTTCCGCGACAGCCGGCGGCGCGTGGTCTTCGTGTGAGCAGGAGATGCAGCACGCCAGCATGGCCGCGGCTGCGAGCGCAGGGAGAACGGACCGCATTCTCCTCTACTTTCCCACGATGGCCTGAATCGCTTCCAGTTCCTTCCCGGCTTCGGCCCAGCGCCCCTGAGCGGCGAGATCGCGGTAGCGCTGCAGGTGCTGCCGGATCTGCACGATGCGCTGATCGCCGCCAGATCCGGCAGGCGCAGCAGCTACGGAGGGCGCCGTTCCAGTAGCCGCGGCACCCGTGGTCGACGGAGTTACCGCCCCGGGATTGCGCATGTCCGCAGCCAGCTCATCGAGCGCGTCCTGCCAGGTGTCTCTATAGATCAGAGCATTGCCCCAAACCAGCGCGATCTTCTTCAGCTGCGGCATGCGCGCTTCGGCGGAGGTGATGTAGATGGGCTCCACGTAGATAAACGTGTTCTCCACCGGGAGCACCAGCATCTGCCCGCGCAACACCTGCGAGCCCTGCTGGTTCCACAGGGTCAGGTCCTTGGAGATGTTCTGGTCCTGGTTGATCCGCGCCTCCACCTGCATGGGACCGTAGATGATCTCCTGCTTGGCCAGCAGCAGCACCATCTTCTCGCCTATATGCCCGCCATCGCAGCGCGCCATCATCAGGCCGATCAGGTTGTTGCGATTGCGCGGCGTGAACGGCAGCATCAGCAGGAACTCCGGCTGCGTCTCGCCGGGCAGGGTCGCCACCACGTAGGTGGGCGCGACCGGGGCCGGCTGCTCTCCCTGCGTCCCCGTGAACTTCGCCACATCCCACGCGTCGGACTTGTTGTAGAAGGTCTCCGGATCGCGCATGTGGAACAGGCGATACGTCTCCGCCTCCGCCGCAAACATCATTTCCGGATAGCGCACATGGCGCCGCAGATCGGCCGGCATTGCCGATTCGGGGGTAAAAAGCTTCGGGAACAAGCGCCGGTACGCGCTTACCAGCGGATCCTCGGGATCGAAGACGTACAGCGTGGTCGTCCCGTCGTACGCATCGATGGTCGCCTTTACCGAATTCCGAATGTAGTTGAAATCGCCGAGGCTCTCCATGCTGATGGTCCGCGAATACGGGTGCGCCGTGGTGGTCATGTACCCATCCACGATCCAGACAAGGCGGCCGTCATTGGTGAGGACAATATACGGATCGCTGTCCCACGCC
>Ga0070739_10003923_pt1 | contig 18083 bp, 19 predicted proteins | sample Coa_R1_7_FD_66445 | JGI IMG/M metagenome (GOLD analysis project Ga0070739, IMG submission 66445) | Surface soil microbial communities from Centralia Pennsylvania, which are recovering from an underground coalmine fire - Coalmine... | ecosystem: Environmental > Terrestrial > Soil > Unclassified ... | reverse complement strand
CCGACCCGCGGGTCGATGCCGAGATCCTGCAGCACCTGCCTGGTTCGCAGAAAATACACATCCGCCGTCTCGCCGTTGAGAACCTGCGGGAGAAAGGGGAACGCCTGCTTGGCCTTGGTGAGCGTCACGTAGTCCTCCGCGCGCTGCGAGAGGCGGCCACGAGCCGCCTCCCGTTCCAGCTTGCGCTTGTTATTCGTCTTGCGTTTACGATTTTCCTTCAGCCCGCGTGCGCAGGCGGCGGGGAGGCGGGACACCGCGCTCTCGCGCGGTCCCGCCCTACACGCTCCGTGCGATCCCGCCCTACAAGTTTTGAATTGCTTTCTATGCGGAGTACGATGCGGCCGCCTGAGCGATGCCCATGATCTCGTCGAACGCCGGACCCTCGATCGTTTCTTCGATCATCAGACGCTCGGAGACTGTGATGAGCTTGTCCTTGTTCTTGATCAGAATCTCGCGGGCCACGTTGTAGCCGTGGTTGATGAGATTGCGGACCTCATTGTCGATCTCCTGGGCGACTGCCTCGCTGTAATTGCGCTGCTCGCCGATCTCGCGGCCCAGGAAGACCAGCTCCTCTTTCTTGCCCAGAGACACCGGGCCAAGCCGCTCGCTCATGCCGTACTGTGTGACCATCTGACGGGCCAGCGCGGTGGCGCGTTCGATGTCGTTCGAGGCGCCGGTTGTTACCTCGCCGAAGATCAACTGCTCGGCGGCGTGTCCGCCGAGACTGAACGCCAGCGTCTCCTCGAACTGTGACTTCGTGTAGAGATAGCGATCGTCCTGTGGCAGCAGGCGCGTGTAGCCGCCTGCCAGGCCGCGGGCGACAATCGTGATCTTGTGCACCGGGTCGAGGTTAGGCAGCATCCGCGCCACCAGCGCGTGGCCGACTTCGTGGTAGGCCGTGATGGCCTTCTCGCGTTCGCTGATGATGCGACTCTTGCGCTCGGGGCCGGAGATGACGCGATCAATCGCCTCCTCCAGCTCCGGCATGCCGATCGCTTTCTTATTCCGCCGGGCGGCGAGAATTGCCGCCTCGTTGAGCAGGTTGTTGAGGTCGGCGCCGCTGAAGCCGGGTGTCTGCTTGGCCAGCACGTTCAGATTGACGCTGCGCTCGAAGGGCTTGCCACGGGCATGCACTTCGAGAACTGCCTTGCGGCCCTTGATGTCTGGATTGTCCAGGACGACCTGCCGGTCGAAGCGCCCCGGCCGCAGCAGGGCGGGATCGAGGACATCGGGCCGGTTGGTGGCGGCGATGACGATGACATTGGTGTTGGTGTCGAAGCCGTCCATCTCGACCAGGATCTGATTCAGGGTTTGCTCGCGCTCGTCGTGGCTCCCGCCAAGACCGGCGCCACGCTGGCGACCGACGGCGTCGATCTCGTCGACGAAGACGATACAGGGTGCGTTGCGCTTGGCCTGGTCGAACAGGTCGCGGACGCGGCTGGCGCCGACGCCGACGAACATCTCGACGAATTCGGAGCCGCTGATCGAGAAGAACGGTACGCCCGCCTCGCCGGCGACTGCCCGCGAGAGCAGCGTCTTACCGGTGCCGGGAGGGCCGACAAGCAGGACACCGCGCGGAATCCGCGCACCGAGCGCAGCGAATTTATCGGGATACTTGAGGAACTCGACGACCTCCGCCAGCTCCTGCTTCGCCTCCTCAACACCCGCGACATCGGCGAAGGTGATGGTCGGCCGGTTGCCGGCGAACATCCGCGCCCGGCTCTTGCCGAACGAGAGCGCCTGGTTGTTGCTGCCCTGCGCCTGACGCATCATGAACAGGATCAGCGCGCCGAAGAAGATCAGCGGCAGGAAGCCGATCAGGCCGGTAATCCAGTTACCCCACTGGCTCGGCGCTTGCTCGTTGTACACGACATAGTTCGCGAACGCCTGGCTTCCGGTTTTGACACCGTTTGACTGTAGGAACTGGATGACCCCGGTCGATTCGGTGAAGCTCGTCTGATAGTGAGTCTGGTCACCCGCCTGGGTGATGGTCAGCGTATCGCCGGACTGCGAGATGTTGATCTTTATGCCGCGAGCGACGTCTCGTTTGACCATCGAGACAAGGCTGTGCTTGCCGGTCAGATTGAGCGGTTTGCTGGTCGGGTTGTTCTGGTGAAACACCTGGAAGGCGATCGCCAGGAGGAAGACCATGACGATCAGCCAGATAAAGCTGTTGCGGAACCAACGTGCGTCCATGGGGATTCAATACTCCAGGCCGGCGGGCGCCGGCCCAACTACGAACATCGAAGGAGGAAACCGCCAGATTTTACCACCTATGCGCCGGTTTTGGGCGTCATGACAAGGTGTGCGATCGGTCTGGTCGCGTCGGTGGCGGCGAATCGCTCGTCGATCGCGACACCCGGAATCCAGACGATCCGGCCGGCCGAAAGCACGATCGGGATCGTGGCTCGCGCGGCGCGCGGAATCCGCCGGTCGACAAAGAGATCCTGAACACTTCGTGAACCGCTCCCGTGCTGGGGCCGCGTCCGGTCGCCGGGGCGGCGTGACCGGACGGTCAGAGCCGATCCGATCGCGGCGGCGTCGAGAAGAGCGTGCATCGGACCGGCGACGACGATCGCCCGTCTCTGTAGCTCGTCCGGATCTTCCCAGACCTCGGCGACGATCTCACCGCCCGGCACAGCCAGCCGCCCGGGAACCTGCAGCGTCGACTCGGGGAACTCTTGCGAAGAGTCTCGAGATTCGTTCACATCCTCCCGGTTGGGCACGGTCCCCGCGGGGCGACGAGGGCGGCCGGATATTGCTTCGCGGTCCGGCCCTACTGGATTGAAAGGCTCTCTTACATTTCCGACCCAGAGGCGGAATGTCTTGCCGTCTGCCTGCGCGTGTAGTTCGCGCGGAAGCTGGTCCAGGGGACTCGGGCCCGGGTCAAGGAGGTAGCTCCGCAGCCGCTCGATATGATCCTCGGTTAGATCCCGGGTATCGCCCAGTACAGTCGCGGCAAGGTGTCGGAGCGTCCCGCGCTGCAGCGACGGATGCAGATTGCGCCAGGCGCCGATTCTCGCGCGTACGGAGCCTACGTCCTGGCCGATCACAATAATCCCAGCAATGTGTGCTGCTTCGCTTTCAAGGTAATCGGCGTCATCCCGGAGTAGCGCGGCAGCCCGCGCGATTGATCGGGAGGCGCCGGGGAGACGTTCTTGAATGGAGGGTATGACGTGCGCGCGCAACCAGTTCCGTCGGTAGGCGGTGTCCAGATTTGACCGGTCGATCCGGTAGCTCTGCCCGATCTCCTCCAGCGCACGGAGGATCGTCGACCGTTCGATCGAGAGGAAGGGACGGACAAGCAGCCCGGAGCGCGGCTCCATTCCGCCCAGACCGCGTACTCCCGCGCCGCGGAATAGGTTGAGCAGGACGGTCTCAGCCTGGTCGTCCAGCGTGTGACCGAGGAGGATGCCGGTGGAGTTGCTCTGGGAGCGGAGGCGTTCGAGCGCGTCGTAGCGCAGATCCCGTGCGTCTGTCTCAGATCGCGGGGAGCGATCGAGCCGCGCTGTCTGCAGCGGCAGTGCCAGCTGTTCGGCAAGCGCGCGGACAAACTCCTCGTCTTCGTCGGCCTCGGTGCCACGCCAGCCGTGATTGACATGGGCGAGTGTGACACGGGTCAGAGTGGCGTGCGCGGCACATGCCAGGGCAACTGAGTCGGGCCCGCCCGAGACGGCAATCAGCAGCGCATCTTCGGCCGGGACTGCCGCTCGGACCGCGACCCTTAATCGTTCAAACGCGGAATCGCTCGCCATTTCCCCCCTCTATACTCGATTCATGAGGCAGCGCGATGGTCGTTGAGCTGGCAATGAACCGCCCCCATATCTTCCTCTGCACGGCCGACGGCGAGGAATTCGAGCCGGACGCGCTCGACGCCAAGACGGAGATCGTCTCGCTGGATGCGGGCGCGGTCGTTCGCATCTGTCGCGAGCACGGGGCGCCCATTGCCGCCGTCGAGCAGTCGAGCAGGAGCGACGCGTGAGGGCATCGGACGCGCTGGTCGGGCAGGATGGGATCGTGCTGGCCCTCGGACCGGAAGCGCGCGTCGAGGAAGATCGCTCGGCGGCGCCCTCAGGATTGGGCGAGGTATTGCAGGCGGCGGCGGTCGATTCGGCTTACCGGCGATTTTCCGGTCGCTTCGGACCGGACGCGACCCCGTTTGCCGTCGCCGAGTTGGCGCTCGTATTCGACTCACCCGATACCGCCGCGAAAACCTTTGTCCATGTGGCCGAAGCGGCGCACATGCGAACGCAGATCGAGGGGGCCGATGTTGCGGTGGAGACGGTCACAGCAGCAAACGGCATGGTCAGTTACTGGGGCTACGTGCATCTGGGCGCGATCATTACGGTTCTGACCGTCGATTCCCTCAATCCGCAGCAGGTGTCGATTGCGGCTCTTCGCGCTCTGGTGACGCAGGTCGCGGGGAGACTCGAAGCAGCCAAGGGATGAATCTTACCCGGGGCTTTTGCTCGGTAGCCCAGGGCTCCGCCACGTGTCTCTTGCCGACATTAGGCGGAAACAGTAGACTTGGACGTCGGCACGCATCCCCGAAGGTGGCGACAACGCGCGCCCGTAGCTCAGTTGGATAGAGCGTTAGGTTGCGGACCTAAAGGTCGGGGGTTCGAATCCCTCCGGGCGTACCATTTTCACGCCTTGCGTTCCGCCATGGGATGACCAGCACGGGCAAGAATGTCGCGGATTGAATCCGCGTCGCTCACGGCGACGGGGGGCAGGGACTCCGGCTTCACCGCGAGGTCGAGACCGGTCTGGATCGTCACCAGCCGTTCGAAGAGGAGAGCGTCGGCGCGATTGTCCTCGAGTGAGCGACGCGCACGCGGACTTATCGCGTCGAGATGCTCGTAGATACCGTCCAGCGTGCCGTAGTCGTTGACCAGTTGCGCGGCCGTCTTGGACCCGATTCCGGGAAGCCCCGGGATGTTGTCGGATGAATCGCCGGCCAGCGCCTTGAACGGAACGATCCCCTCGGGACGGACGCCCATCCGCGCGACCACATCGTCGACGGACGCCAGCTCGCGTGCCTCCTTTCCCGGTACGAGGATCGCCACATGCGGCCGGACAAGCTGAAGCGCGTCGCGATCGGTTGTAACGATCGTCGCGTCTTTCCCCGCTTCCGCCATCCGGATCGCGAGCGTACCCATGATGTCGTCGGCTTCAAAGCCGGGGGCGGTTAGGGCCGGGATGCCGAAATGCGGTAGCACCTCCCGCGCGACTTGCACCTGATTGGCAAAGTCGTCGGCGCGATCGCCGCCGAGGGGGCCACGCTGAGCCTGGTAGTTGGGGAAGAGCTTGTGACGGAAGGTCGGGATCTCGGGGATGTCGAACGCGGCGACGATGTGTTCCGGTTCGCGCTCGCGCACATAACGGATGATGGTCGCGACGAGACCGTACACGGCGTTGATTGGCCGGCCGCTCGCGTCGATGATCGAGTCTGGGAGCGTGGTGAATGATCGGAACAGCAGGTTGTGGCCGTCGAGGAGTAGGATTGTCAAAGGCGGCACTCCGCAAGAAAGGATCGAACAATCAAGTTTCTCCTGATTGTGGCGCTTCTTGTGCCGCGCGCGAGTCACGCGATCATCGTCTCGGGCGGGACCGGGTCCGCCCGGGTTGTCGTGCTGAGCTTTGACGCCGGAGCGGACCGGGGATACGCGGCGCGCATCCTCTCGACGCTCGAGCGCAATCACATTCACGGCAGCTTCGGGATGACGGGACTATGGGCAAAGGCCAACCCCGATCTGGTGCGACGGATGGCGCGCGACCGGGATGTCTTGATCAACCACACTTACGACCACCGGTCCTTTACCGGCTATTCGACCCATACCCCGCCGCTCACGACGAGCGAGCGGACCTGGGAAATTACCATGGCGGCCGGTATCATCCGGCGGATCACCGGCCACAGTCCCAAGCCGTACTTCCGACCGCCCTACGGTGACTACGATACGGCAACGTTGACCTTGATTCGGCGGCTCGGCTACCGCTACATGGTGATGTGGACGATCGACTCACTGGGCTGGGATCACCTGCCAAAGGCAGGGATCATTCACCGCTGCCTGAGCCTTGTCCATCCGGGCGCGATCATCCTGATGCATGTTGGGGCGCAATCGCAGGACGCGCTGGCGTTACCGGTAGTCATCAAGCAACTGCGCGAGCGCGGTTATCGTTTCGTTACCATCGCACAACTTATTCGTGGGTAAGCAAGAACCAGAGATGTGGATTTATCTCAAGCGCGGTCCTATAGTTCTGGCTACGTTTACCCGGTTAACTCTTTCGTCAATTCGGAGAACGTCTGCGTCGCAGCCGGAGAGAGCTCCGCTCGGTCGAGCTGCCGGCTTGCGGCGCTCCGGTGTCTATTCACCGCGACTTCAGCCTCCTGACGCGCTCCAGTTTCTTGCAAGACCTGGAGCACCGCGCTAACATCGTCGTTCCGGCGGCTGTAAAAGTCGGATAGGATCGCATGTTGTTCCGAGCCGGCTCGCTCAAAGGCGATGAGCACTGGAAGTGTTTTCTTGCGGTTCAGGAGGTCGGTGTGGGGCTCCTTACCGGTTTCCTGCGGCGTGCCCCAGATGCCCATGATGTCGTCGTGGATCTGGAACGCGAGCCCGAGGTCGCGTCCGAAACAGTTGAGCGCGGCGCGCGGCTCGTCACCGGCGCCGGCCGCGGTCGCGCCGGACCAGACGGAGAAGGCGATCAGCGCGCTCGTTTTGAGCTCGATCATTCGAAGATACGTGTCGATCGCGACATCGGTGGCGGTTTCGAATCGCAGATCGAGGAACTGTCCCTCGGTCAGTTTGAGAACCGTGTCCTGGAAGCGGCGCGCGATCTCGAGCGTGCTTAGGGAATCGCCGGCGGCCAGCGCCGCGCGACCGGCGAGGGCGAACATGCCGTCGCCGGCGTTGATCGCCTGCGCCTCCCCCCACACCTTCCAGACCGTCGGCCGGTGGCGCCGGAACGCGTCCTGGTCCTCAATGTCGTCGTGAATGAGGGAGAAATTGTGCACGAGCTCGATGGCCGCCGCCAGCGGCAGAACATTGGTCCACTCCCCGCTGACGGCTTCCGCTGCTAAAAGGCAAAGGATCGGGCGGAAGCGTTTTCCCCCGCCAGGGCCGGGTTGCAGGTCCTGGTCTACGTAGCCGAGCTGGTAGCGCAGCATGTTGCGCATCGACGGCTCACCCTCTTCAAACGAGAGCCAGCCCTTGATCTCGCGATCGATATTCGCGGTAAAACGCTCGCTCAAATGGCGGAGGACTGACGTCACGTTTCCCTTCCTTCGCCCGATGATAGATTGTCGTGCATGTCGAGAATCGTGCGGGTGGGAACTCGCGGCAGCGCGCTGGCAATGCGCCAGACCGACATTATGATCGACCGCCTGCGTCGAGTTGCGCCCGCGCGCGAGTTCGAGGTCGTGACTCTGGAAACGCGCGCCGACCGTGACCAGACGCGATCGATCGCCGCGTTCGGGGATAAGGGCGTGTTTGTCCGCCGCTTCGAGGCGGCGCTTCGTGGCGGTGAGATCGATCTTGCGGTCCACAGCCTGAAAGACGTGCCGGGTGATGATGAACCGGAGGACCTCGACCTTGTTGCGTTCTCGCCCCGCGCCGATCCGCGAGACGTGCTGGTTTCAGGTGGACCGGACCTCGCGGGCTTGCCGGCGGGGTCCGTTGTCGGGACGAGCAGTCCGCGGCGGCGGGTACAACTCCTGGCAGCGCGGCCGGACCTCGTGCCGCGTGAGATTCGTGGCAACGTCGACACCCGCGTCCGCAAGGTCGCCAGCGGTGAGTACGATGCCGCGATCCTGGCGGCTGCCGGGTTGGAACGGCTCGGCCTCCTCGGGCACGTCGCCGAGTTTCTGCCGCCGAGCCGCTTCGTACCCGATGCCGGGCAGGGAATCATCGCCCTTCAGGCACGCCGCGACGACGCGATTGCCGATCTGGCACGTCAGGCGAGCGATCCGGCGAGCACCATCGCGGCCAGAGGCGAGCGAGCGGTTGTTCGGGCGCTGGGGGCGGGGTGTCGTAGTCCGGTTGGCGCGTACGCTTTGGTGAGCGGGGACGTGGTGCGGGTCCTGGGGATGGCCGCAAGCGAGGACGGGCGGATTGTCAGGCACGCAGAGGTCGGCGGACACGCGGAGGACGCGGCAGCACTCGGCGTCGAGCTGGCTGCAGAGCTGGCCCGGCTACTGGCAGCGTAGCTCTTTATACTGAACAGTGACCGATTGCCTCTTTTGCTGCATCGTGGCGGGCGAGATCCCGGCAGACATCGTCTACCAGGATGAGGATGTTATCGCCATTCGCGACATCCAGCCCCAAGCTCCGACGCACGTCCTGGTCATTCCGCGCCGCCACATTCCGACGCTGAGCGATCTCACTGCCGACGACCTGGACCTCGCGGGGCATTTGACACTTGTCGCCGCGCGGGTTGCCGCGGACGAAGGGGTTGCGGAATCGGGCTACCGGACGGTTGTGAACAATCGCCGCGACGCAAATCAAACCGTCAATCACATTCACGTCCACGTCCTCGGCGGGCGGGCGATGGGCTGGCCGCCCGGCTGAGTCATTGGGGCGTTTATACGTCGTCGCGACGCCGATCGGAAACCTCGGCGATATAACGATTCGGGCTCTGGAAACGCTCCGGTCTTGCGATCTCATCTTAGCAGAGGATACGCGACGCACGCGCGCGTTGCTCGCGCGCTATGACATCACGACGCCGCTCAAGAGCTACCACCAACACAACAAGCGGCGGCTGGACGATGTACTATCGAGGCTCGACGCAGCCGATGTGGCACTGGTCTCCGATGCCGGAATGCCGGCAGTCTCCGATCCCGGTTTCGAGCTGATTACTGTGGCGGTGGAGAAGGGCATCGAGGTCGACGTCATCCCGGGACCGAGCGCGGTCGTCACCGCGGTGGTGGGCGCGGCACTGCCCGCGCCCGGCTTTCTCTTTGCCGGCTTCCTGCCACGCGGCGACCGGGATCGCGTAAAGCGGCTCGAATCACTGGCCGGCCTGCCGTATGCCCTCGTCTTCTACGAGGCGCCCCATCGCCTGCGCGCGACCGTTGACGACATGATCGCGGTCCTCGGAAATCGAGCCGCCGTCGCGGCACGCGAGTTGACGAAGGTCCATCAGGAGTACGTGCGAGGGACGCTGGCGTCCCTGGCCGAGCGGTACACGTCGCAGGAGCCGCGGGGTGAGTTTACGTTAGTCGTTGCGGGCGCGACGGCGCGCGAGGAAGATCGCGCGGACGAGGCGCGAGAAGCGATGCGCGTCCTGCGGGAGCGTGGGGAATCAGCGCGTGACGCCGTCGACGCAGTGATGGCACGGTTCGGCATGACGCGGAATGACGCGTACAAGCTTTGGGTCGAAACCAGTCATAAATAGCGGCAATCCGGTGTTCCGATATGTCAGCCGTGGGGACCGAAGCTTCGTTGGCCGGGCACCCTCTGGGTGCCGTTCCGTCCCTGTCCTCCCGCGCGGCACACCCCCCGGTCTGACCTTGGCAGGCCGGGCGTCCCTGCCCGGCAGTCCCCGTCGTAGCGGTTCAATTCGTGTAGGCCGGGCGTCCCTGCCCGGCAATCTCGATCGTCGTGGCGGCTACCTCTGCAAGAAAACGCTCGTTGCGCCCCCGCGCAAGAGACATCGACGCCCACAAGGACTGCCGGCCACGGAGGGCCGGCCTACAGTTGGGAGGCGCAGTCTCTCCGGGGAGATGGTCATGTCGTGGCGATCCGCACAGAGGGAGCGGATCCGTCAGGAGAGATTGCCGGCCAGAGACGGCCGGCCTACAGCGGGATGCACGGTGAGAAAGCTGCCTGGCTCAGCCAGTACCGATGACTGAAAGAGATGGGGCCGCAGTGTCTACGATCTCCGGATTCGTCCAGAGGAGTTGTTGCTCGGATGCTAGTATCCAGCAGAGACGCGAGTGAGGCGAGAAGGGGACCGGAAGGTCCGGTGCCAGGGGATTCTGCTTCCGGATACGCACGCTCATCTCGACGATCCATCACTCAGGGGAGATATCGAAGCCGTTCTGAGGCGAGCCCTGGAGGTAGGCGTGGATCGCGTGCTGGCAGTTGGGTCAGACGCCGAGACAAGTGAGATCGCGGTCGAGCTGGCCCACCGGCACGAGATAATCTGGGCTGCCGTTGGGATCCACCCGCACGAGGCCGAAAAGTTTGAGGATGAGTGGGAGCGAGTGAAGGCCTTGGTGACTGAGCCCAAGGTTGTGGCGATCGGCGAGATCGGTCTCGATTTCTACCGTGATGTGCCGGGTGCCGTCCAGGAACAGGCGTTCCGCGCGCAAGCCGAGTGGGCCCAGGAGCGCGGCCTCCCTATGAGCGTGCACAACCGCGGGGCAGACCGCGAGGTTCTGGAGGTTATCCGCGAGACGGCTGCCCGCGCAATCCTTCACTGCTTTTCAGGTGATGAAACGTTTGCTCGCGATGCCGTCGATGCCGGCTGTTACCTATCGTTTGCCGGCAACGTGACCTTTCCGAAGGCGGAGGAGTTACGGGAGGTCGCGGCGCGCGTTCCTCTCGACCGCCTACTCGTCGAGACCGACTCGCCCGTTCTGGCGCCGCAGCCGGTCAGGGGTCGCCGCAATGAGCCGGCACATGTCGTGATGATCGCGGAGCGGGTGGCCGACACACGGGGACAGGAACCGGGGGTCCTGGCAGCGGCCGTCTCCAAAAATGCCGAACAACTTTTTGGGTGGGATTCGCGGTGACCGAGCTCGCCGAACTGTACGGTCCCGTCGCGGATGACATTCCTCTGGTCGGCGACCTTCTCGCGACGCTTGGCCAGGATCAGCAGCCACTTCTGGGCGAGATCCTTGCCTATGTATTTCGAACCGGCGGGAAACGACTGCGGCCGGCGCTGGTCTTGCTGTCCGGTAAGTTGGGCGCCTACCATCGCGACCGGTTAGTAACGCTAGCTGCATCGCTCGAGGTTGTGCACACGGCCACCCTTGTTCACGACGATACGATCGATCAGGCTCTGACACGCCGCGGGCTGAAGACGGTTTCGGCGGTCTGGGACAGCAAGGTTGCCATCCTCACCGGCGACTTCCTTTTCGCTCAATCGGCCGAACTTGCGGCACGGCTCGACAGCGTCCGGATCATGTCGTTACTGAGCGAAACGGTCATGGCGATGAGCACCGGTGAGCTGCGCCAGTACGTGTCGACGAAGGAGCGCGAGATCGACGAGAGCGACTATTTCCTCCGCATCACGGGGAAAACCGCGGCGCTCTTCGCCATGTGCTGCGAAGGGGGCGCGATCGCCAGCGAGCAGCCCGACGAGCAGGTAGCCGCGCTACGCCAGTTCGGGGTCAATCTGGGTCTTGCTTTCCAGATTGCCGATGATGTGCTGGACTTTATCGGAACCGAGGAAGAGCTCGGCAAACCGGCCGGCAGCGACTTCCGGCAAGGGACGATGACCCTTCCGCTGATCTTGCTTGCCGAGGAGCTGGAACCGGGTGACCCGCTCAAAACAGATATTGCCACCGGACGCAACCTCGAAAGAGTCGTGCGCCGCGTGCGAGAATCTGGTGCCGTCGATACGGCCCTCAGACGAGCGGATGAGTACGCGGCGGCCGCGCGCGAGGCCCTGACGGTCTTCCCCGATCATCCGGCGAAGGGCGCGTTACTCGGGCTCACCGATCAGGTTGTGCGTCGTAGTTATTGAAGCCTGTTGCGAAAGATGCTCGTCGTTCGTCTAACCAGATAAGATTGGCGCTGGTGCGCGGCCAATCCGGTTCGCTATGGTAATCTGCAGTCAAGAAGTATGCGGGACGCGGGTGGACTAGGAGGAGAGGAGCGGGGCGCCGTCCCCGAACAATGCCATGGGCACATATATCCTTAGGCGCGTCATTCAGGCGATTGTCATTCTGTTCGGACTCTCGATCGTCTTCTTCATCATCCTTCACCTCACACCCGGCGGGCCGTGCGCCGGAAGCGAGTTCGGCCAGGGCTTCGCGGCGGTTGCCAGAGAGAAAGCCTGTATCCAGCGCCTAGGGATCAATCAGCCGCTTTACGTGCAGTATGTGAAGCAGATGGGTCCGTATCTGCATGGTGACTTCGGTTTCTCGAATTCAGGCGACAACATAGGCAGCGTGATTCTCGAAAAGCTGCCACCGACGATTCTTCTCCTCGGCGTTTCGTACCTGGTGCAGCAGCTCATCGCGTTGCCGCTCGGCATTTTCGCCGCGCTGCGTCAGTATTCTCTTTTCGATCAGGTCTTCACGTTTCTGAGCTACGTCGGCTTCTCGTTGCCGACGTTCTGGTTCGGCCTGATCTTGATCTTCACCTTCGCGGTCCAGATTCGTTGGTTCCCAATCGGCCAGGTTCAGAGCGTGAACCTGCCCATTTTCTGGACATCGGGCTGGTTCCATGCACTCGCGCACCACCCGGGACTTGTTCTTGGGGATCTTGCCCTGCATCTGACGCTGCCGGCGCTGACGCTCATGGTCATCGGTATCGCGGGTGACAGCCGGTTTATGCGCGCGTCGATGCTGGATGTTCTGCATCAGGATTACATCCGGACGGCGAAGGCGAAGGGCCTGAGCCCGGCACGTGTCGTGTTCAAGCATGCGTTCCGGAATGCGGTCCTGCCCATCGTCACGAACATTGCACTGTTCCTGCCGGCGCTGGTCGGCGGCGCGGTTATCACCGAGACGATTTTCAGCTGGGGTGGTCTCGGATTCCTCTTTATCCAGTCGATCCAGGCCAGCGATTACCCGACGCTCCAGGCGCTGTTGATGATTGGTGCGCTGGCGGTCCTCATTGCGAATCTCCTGGCCGATATCACCTACGCGCTAGTTGATCCACGGATCAGGTACGACTGAGGAGGCTGACATGTTGACGCCGAGCGAGGACGAACGGTTCGTACTTTCGCAGGAGGTGCCGACTCCCATTGGCGCCCCACACAGCGCCGCCGGTCTTGAGCAGGACACGGAGATCGCGGCGCGTCAGCTTGGTCAACTGGAACTCATCTGGATCCGGTTCAGGCGCCATAAGTTTGCGCTGATCGGCGCAACGGTCATTGGCCTGTTGATTCTGATGGCGGTTTTCGCGCCGATCATCTCGCCGGAAAGCCCTCTTGGCTACAACTACATGGCCAGCAATGTTCCGCCGCGCTGGACCTGGCCGTGGAACCACGACTGGCGCTACGTCATGGGGTCCGATACGAACGGGCACGCGCTTCTGATGTGGATTGCTTATGGAGCGAGAGTGTCCCTGGCGGTCGGCATGTTCTCGGCGCTCCTGACGAGCGTTATCGGGATCATACTTGGTGGAATCGCGGGGTACTATGGCGGCTGGACCGACACGATTATCATGCGTGCCACCGACGTTGTCCTGACCCTTCCCTTCCTACCTCTCATCATTCTGCTGAGCTATTACGTGACAGGCGGGAACTGGGTCTTGATCGTCCTCATCTTCGGACTGCTCGGCTGGCCGGGAGTTGCGCGTCTGATCCGAAGCTACTATTTGAGTTTCACGCGCCAGGAATTTACAGAGGCGGCCCGCGCCGTCGGCGTATCTGACGCGCGGATCATCTTCCGCCACATCCTGCCGAACGCCCTCAGTCCGGTCATCGTGTCGACGACCCTGGCGGTGGCCGGTTTCATCGTCGCGGAAGCGGCGATCGACTTCCTGGGCGTCGGCATTCGCTGGCCGTCAGTGAGTTGGGGCCTTGCGCTTTCGAACTCTCAGAACTATTTTGGCGTCGGTAACTGGTGGTGGACGGTGTTCCCCGGTCTATTCATTCTGATCACGGTTCTGGCAATCAATTTCATGGGCGACGGTCTGCGCGACGCCCTGGATGTACGCAGCCGGGCCGGCGAGTAAGATAAGCCTGAATCTAAACAGTGAACGGCGCCTGGGCGCCGGAGAAGGACGAAAGAGGAGCTAGTGGAGACATCAACCGGAACGGGCACCCAGCCCGCCCCTCAAACGCCGTCAAATGGCGCCATGCTCGAAGTACGTGACCTTCGGACGTACTTCAAAACCATGGATGGAGTCGTCAAGGCGGTCGACGATGTCAGCTTCGAGGTCCAACCGGGCGCCAGCGTCGGCATCGTCGGCGAGTCGGGAAGCGGCAAGAGTGTGACCTCGCTCTCGATCATGCGCCTGATCGAGCCACCGGGCTGGATTGCCGGTGGTCACATCTACTTCCGGGGGAAGGATCTGGCGACGATCTCCGAGGAGCAGATGCGACGGGTTCGCGGTGATGATATATCGATGGTTTTCCAGGAGCCAATGACGGCCCTGAACCCCGTCTATACGGTCGGCAACCAGGTTGAGGAGATCATCCGCGCTCATCGGAAGGTCAGCGCCAGCGAGGCCCGCAACCGAACGGTCGAGCTGTTCCGCATGGTGGGGATCCCAGCTGCTGAGCGGCGGGTAAAAGATTACCCCCACAACCTCAGCGGTGGTATGCGGCAGAGAGTCATGATTGCCATGGCGCTCGCCAATGAACCTGATCTGCTTATCCTGGACGAGCCGACGACGGCACTCGATGTGACGATTCAGGCCCAGATTCTGGAACTGGTGCGCGAGCTTCGCGAGCGCGTCAACACCGCGGTTCTGCTCATTACCCACGACCTCGGCGTTATCGCCGAAATGTCGGAAGACGTCATCGTGATGTACGGCGGCAAAATCATGGAGCATGGCACCGTGCTGCAGTTGATCCAGGATCCCAAGCACCCGTACACGAAGGGCCTTTTGTCTTCGATCCCGCAGCTTGGAATGAAGGGGCAGCGGCTGAACGTGATTGCCGGCTCGGTCGTCAACCCGCTGGCGATGCCGCCCGGCTGCCCCTTCGCACCGCGATGTCCCTACGTCATGGATGTCTGCACTCGCATGCCCGAATTGAAAACCCTGGACGACGGGCGCCAGGTATTCTGCTGGCTGTATTGAGCCGGTATCAATCGACACCAGATTAGAGAGAGATAGAAGTGGTAAACGAACAGGTCACCGAGGAAGAACAGCCGGCCGCGCAGCCGAACGGCGACGTGCTGCTCGACGTGCGCAACCTGAAGACGTACTACCCGGTTATGGGCGGCCTCTTGCGCCGACGGGTGGCGTGGGTCAAAGCCGTCGACGACGTTTCATTTGCCGTGAAAGCGGGCGAAACGCTCGGGTTGGTCGGCGAGTCGGGCTGTGGGAAGACGACGATCGGCCGATCGATCATCCGCCTGCTCAAGCCGCTAAGCGGTCAGGTCATCTTCCAGGGCAAGGACATTCTCTCTCTGCCTCGGGATGAGATGAAGCGGACCCGGAAAGACCTCCAGATTATCTTTCAGGATCCGTATGCCTCGCTGAATCCCCGCATGCCGGTCGGCGACATCGTGGGCGAGGGGCTGATGGTGCACGGGATGAAGAATCGCAAGGAACGCGAGCAGACCGTGCAGCACTATCTTTCGGTTGTCGGGCTCCGTCGCGAGTACGTCCGCCGGTATCCCCATGAGTTCAGCGGTGGCCAGCGGCAGCGTATCGGCATCGCCCGCGCCCTCGCTCTTCGACCGAAATTCGTGGTTGCCGACGAGCCTGTTTCCGCCCTCGACGTGTCGATCCAGTCGCAGGTGCTGAATCTGCTCAAGGATCTTCAGAAGGAGTTCGGGCTCACCTACCTGTTCATCGCGCACGACCTCAGTGTGGTCGAGTACATTAGCGACCGTGTCGGCGTTATGTACCTTGGCAAGATGGTCGAGTTGGGCACGGCGCAAGAGCTGTACGCCAACCCTCGCATGCCGTACACCCAGGCGCTTCTCTCGGCGATCCCGATGGCTGATCCGACCGTGAAGCGGCAGCGGATCGTTCTGCAAGGTGACGTGCCGAGCCCGATCAACCCGCCGTCGGGCTGTCCGTTCCGCACGCGATGCTGGCTGGCTCAGGACATCTGCGCGGAAAAGACGCCGCCGTTGCGAGAGGTAAGCCCCAACCACTGGGCCGCCTGCCACTTCGCCTGATACAGTTCGCCGCCGGGCGCGATCATGGCACGACGATTCCTGGCTCTCATTCCCGTCTTACTTCTTCTGGGCGCGGCCACGATTGTCGTCTTGCTGGTTCGAGCGCCTCGATCCTGGAATACGACGTGGAGCACGCCGCACTCGATCGTCGCGGCGGGTGATCAGGAAGAGTACGGCGCTGTAGCCGACTCACCCGCGGACATCCTCTGGGTCGACGACGCCAATCACCGTCTTGTCTGGACCCGCGGCTCTCGGAGCGTCATCCTCCAACACGGCGATGTGCAGCAACCGACACTCTTGCGCCTGGGTCATCGCCTGGTTGGCATGTGGGTGCTCAACTACAACAACGGCTTTGCGCTCATGGGCGCCCGGTTGGGAGCCGCCAAGCCGGTTGTGAGGCGGTTGCTGTCCGGCCGCTGGCCGCTCGAGCACCCGTATCTCTTCGCCGGTCGGCATGGGATTGCCGACGCTGTTTTCTCCTGGCAGCGCCCCAACAATTACAACGTCTTTCTCCTCTCGCTTGCGCCGGGCCGCATGAGGATCACAAATCTGCGCCGCTTGACGAACGCTCCGATTTATAGCTTCTACCCGCGTGCGGTGGTCGACTCAGGAGGGCACGTCGACCTCCTCCGGCTGGAAAACTGTTGCCAGGGTCGTATCTGGAACGTTCTGTACGCGCGATACAGCGGGACCGGCCGCCCAATCGGAAAACCACGGCTGCTCAATCAGATCGAGAATCAGGGGTCGGGCGCGCTCGACCAGTGGGCTGAGGATCTGGAAGTGGACCGGCAGGGACACGTGTGGGGAGCCTTCGGAACCGACTATGGTGCGGACGTGTTCGCCGTGGGGAGCGACGGACGGTGGCTTGTCCGTCCCCACGCGGTTGACACTACTGGTACGCCTGGTTCCATTGCTCTGGCACAGGGACCGTCGAAACGCTGGCTCGCGTGGTCTCAGCCGGGAAGCGAGGCTGACTACGCCGTCGTTCAGTTCGTTTCGCCGACCCTGCGGCGTATCGGGCAACCGGCGCGGGTTGACTATCAGGCAGGGTCGGAGGAAAACGTTCGTACGTTCCCGCGTGGCAACGAGCCGTCGGTCTTGTGGGAGTCAGTACTCCAGGGAAATACCGTTTTTCAGTTTTCGGACCGCCATCCCGGTACCCAGCCAACTGTTGCCGAGCGCTTTGGTCTGAATCTCGGCAATCCCTGGGTGGAGGCTGTCATGCTTGTCGTGGCGGCAATCGGATTCGCGCTGCTGGCGACGATCCTCAATATCGTTATCGTCGGGGTGCTGGTCATCGTCGGGTTCGCCAGCATGTTTGCGTTCCGTGCCGTGAAATTGCGCTGGCTGTTGTCGTTGCTGATCATGTCGGTGGTGCTGGCGCTGGCGTTCGTCGCCCCGGGTGGCGCGACGATCGTCCTATCGACGCTGCCGCAGATCGGTATCGCCGCCTGGCCGCTCGGCTGGCTCATCGCGCTGGCCGTGGCCGCGACCCTCCTCTGGATGGGCCTGGTCCTTACGAAGCGGGTCGAGGACGTCTTTCGGGTGATGATCCTCGCCGTGCTCGGGGTGTATTGCTACGCCTTTATCGAGTCGTCGATCCTGGTCCAGCAGCACCTCGGTAATCTATAACCCGTCAGCTGAACGACAAATTTAGGCTGCCGACAATGGTCTCGTAACCGTTGATGGTCGACTGCTTGAATGGAGGCTCGCCGGTGATCATGCGAACCTGATAGGTTCGCGTCCGGGTGGCAACCAACGTAAACAGGCCATCCATGATCTTGCCGCCGAAACGGCCGATTTCCATAGCCGGGTAACCGGACACGCGGAGATGCCGGTAGTGCAACATCTCGGGACCGTTGGGATCTTTGGCTATCTTGCCGTTCGGAAAATCGGGGATGTGGGTGACGACGGTGTCGACGGTGATCTCCAGTTGCGAGGTGGGATCGTTCGTGGGCTTAATCTTGAGGACCGCGGCCGGCATCGGGATATTAGCCTCGTACGGATTCTTTGCCACCTTCCATGAGGCCGGGTAGTTAAACGAGAGTTTCAATATCTTGCTGTGATACGTCGCCGTGGAGACGGGGGTGCTCGTCGGCGGCGGACT
>Ga0070739_10003921_pt1 | contig 18086 bp, 11 predicted proteins | sample Coa_R1_7_FD_66445 | JGI IMG/M metagenome (GOLD analysis project Ga0070739, IMG submission 66445) | Surface soil microbial communities from Centralia Pennsylvania, which are recovering from an underground coalmine fire - Coalmine... | ecosystem: Environmental > Terrestrial > Soil > Unclassified ... | reverse complement strand
AAGGACCAGTCGAACAGCGCGAAACGAGACATCCACCGCGTCAAAAATACTTCGTCAATGTTGCTATCGAGCCAGGCTTCAACGTCGGCCAAGCGCGCTGCTATCGGCGCACGCGCGGGAGGACCGGTTCTCCCTTCCTCATTCTCCCAATCAAGTAAACGGCGCTGAAGGACCGCACCGAGATTTTGGGTGAGCGAACCGATGCGCCAGACCCACCGTGCCGGCGCGGTTTTAGAATGTATGTAGGGAGAGTACGTTCTTGGTCGCCCGTCGGGAGTCTTGTTCCGCCACTCGACTCCAAAGCGGTAGAGGGCGAAGGGATACTCGGCGGGGAAGGCCGACACCAACGACAAGGCGAGACGCGCCTCGCGCGCAGGCACATCGCCGCTGAATAACGCCGGCAGCCAATCGATCGGCAGAGGCTGCCACGTCACGCCCCTCTCGCGGAACGATTTGTTCATATCCACCCGGTCAAGCGCCCGAACCGCAGCGCCCAGCAGAGCGGCAGCCGCTTCGGGATCATCCGGCCCGCTGGCCGCATCGACGAGAGCGCTTTCGACGGGCCCGCGCAGACCGATGAAGCGCCAGCGCTGCCCTTCCTTACGGTCCGCAGGCAAGGTCTCGATTAGGCCGAGCAGTCTTTCAAGAGCGTCGGCGCGGGCGCCCGGAGAGCCGGACGGAACCGGCGCGGCGCCGAGATAACGGGGCTCAAAGGTGTTTCCGCTCGTGGTCTTGCCTAGCGCAAAGCGGCGGAACTCGCCGATTCCCGCATCCACCCCGGTTCGCGTAATAGCTGCAGCGAAGGCGGCCGGCGTGACTGCACCACGCCCGCCAATCTCGGCGCGGCCCCGCGCGAACAGCGCGGCGACTTCGGGCGCTGTCATGGGGCGGGACCACAGGGGAGCCCAAACCTCGCCGCGGTCGCGGCCGGCTTCTCCCGCCGTTTCAGGCGCTGCTGCCGCGACGACGAACGGGAAGGCGCCGACCGGACGGGTCCGCGCGCCTAGTCGACGTGAGGCGGTTCCGGCGAAGAAAGCGAGCCCCTCGCAAGCGAGCGCCATGGCCCAAGGCGAGATCACGCCCTCGCTGAAGCGGCTCTGCCCGCTGTTGTAGAGCTTGTTCGCCTCGCTAAACCAGGAAGCGGCATTCAGCTTCTCGGCCTGCCATGCTGGCGCTTCACCATCGAGGAACGCGCTCAGGGCCTCGCGCCGCTCATCGATATTGTTTTTCGAGCGCGTCCTCGTCAAAGCAGGCTTGAGCGCCTCAGTTGCCTTCTTCCAGCCGTCAGCGAATGCGCGCTTACCTGCATTGCCGCCGCTGCCAAGCAGCGGGTTAAAAAACACGCGTGACGCGGGAGCAGCATGCGCAGCGAAGAGTTCAAGTTCGTCTTCCTTGGCTTCGGACTGCCAGAGCGCCAGCTTCGCGCTTGACTTCGCTTTCGTGCTCGCCTTCTGAGCTTGCGCCCAGTCTCGTCCGTAGACCGTCCACGACGCTTGATCTGCAACACTCATGAGTGTATCGGCCAGTGCGTCGCGATCTGGCGGACCACCGACCAAGAAAAACACGCCGTCGCGCCACGCTGCGCGCACCTTGGGCCAGGCCGGCGGTTGGTCGGGAGAGCGGCGCCAACGGGAGAGCACCTTCAGCAAACCGAGGGCGGCGAGGTACGCTCCGAGGCTGGTCGGCTGGAGCCCCGGAACCGGAATGGCGGATAAGGTCGGCCGGGTTATGCTCATATGCCATCTCCGGGCCGGATCATGTGGGATGGATTCGCACTCGCGCGCCAGTCCGCAACACGCACAAGCGCCTCAAGCCAAGCCAGCGCGAACGGGCCGAGCGCCCGCGGCTCGTCCTTGGGCACCGCGCCCATCCATGCAGCGTCTGCTTCGCCGCGCCATGGCCCGAGCAGATCGGCCACGATGCCGGTCCAGCCGGGACCCGCGAACACAAAGCCGTCGTCGGTCCATTCACCTTCGGCGCCATCGAAGGCCACTGAAAAATCCATTGGCCAGTTGTTACCGTCGAACTGCAAAGCTTCCGGCGTTCGAGGGATGCCAAATACATCCCCACCTTTCCTGGAGATGGCCCTCAGCACAGTGCGAACCTTTCCATGATGTGCGGCGGCGAGATAGACGGTGAGTGCCGGATATGGAGGCTGGTTTGCGATGATGTACTGCCGCCACATAGCAATCGCCGATGCTGCCTCGTGCCGCATTCCTTTGTCATCTGAGCCCGGTCGGAAGGCCCGGTGCCGCGCCCACCGAACGTCGCTCAACTGGCGCAAATCTTTGAGCTGCGCGTAACCTAAATTGCAGGTGAGAGCCCAGCGCAGGAGGACGACCTTGCCATCTTTCGGGGTTTCATTTGGCAAGGCGCTGAAGCTCAAACAGCGATCGCAACTACGGAAGCCTTTGAGTGTGCTTTCTACAGTCGTTCGCACCACGTTCGCGTGTGAAGCCAAGGTTTCCACGCGCAAGACGGGGGGAAATTTTGCCAAAATCTCGTGCAGCGGACCGCCCCTTGGCAGCGCGTTCTGCCAGTCAGGATGAGCTTTACCCAGATCGTCGAGGACGGCAGCTTGAACCACCGCTATTCGAAACTGGTCTTGGACATCCAGCGCATCGCAAATATTCTCCGCCTCGCGCCGAGAGTCGGCCATATGCGAGCCCAAAGTAGACCAGTAGCCCGCCTCGGCGCGTCGGTCGTCACGCAAGGTGCGTCCCGGCCCCGGCGGCGGCAAGTCGCTCAGTCGGTGTCGGCCTTCACCGGTCCACCCAAGTTCCTGGCTGTAACCGCCGAGATTGGCACGGAGCATTACCGTCATTCCGGGTTTCAAGTCCCGAGCTGCTATCGGCTCCCACCGCTCCTCTTCATCGTTCCAGAGCCACGCGGGCGCATGCGTGGTCTTGAGGAATTCCTGCAATCGCCACTGTGCGACCGCACAGGTTTCGGTATTCGGATCGAGTGGGGGGCCATCGAGGGCATCGCCTGAGGGAGGCGCGCCGCCCTGCCAATCTCGCCAGAATACGGTGACGTCTGCGTCGGGGTCGGCGTTTCGAATGAATCTGCTCACATCCGTGAAGCCCCCGTGCAAGTCCGGCTCAGTCGAGAACAGGCCATGGACGTCAAGCGCGCGTGGGCAGGGCTCAGGCGGAATCGCAAGCGCCTTGGCAAGCTCCTTGGACGTATGTGTCTGAAGCTCGGCAAGTGCTTCCACCGCGGTCTTTTGTTCCGATAGCGGTACGAACGATTTGAGGAGAGACGACGCTCGATCCAACGCAACTTTTTGATAAGGCCCGATCCAGTCTTGCCCTTCGCGCTTACGTTTATTTTCGGGCGTCAGCTTCCATACGATTGCGCGAGCTTCATTGTCCTTACCGTCGCGATTAAGACGACCGAGGCGCTGGATCAGCGAGGGCCAAGGCGCGAGTTCCGTCCAGAGATGATGCGCCGAGATGTCGAGACCTGCTTCGATAACCTGCGTACTAACGCAGATCAGTCCCGGATTTCCTTCGACACGGCCCGTTGAGCTCGCGCTGCGGCACGCTTCAAACTGTTGCAGGGCCTCTTCGGCCAAGTGGCGGTCGCTTGCACGAAAGCGCGACGTGATCAGAATCTTCGGCGTCCCGCCCGCTTCAAGCTTCTGAAAGATACCTTGCGCTGTCTTTACTGTGTTGCAGACGATCAGCGTCAGCGTACCAGCTAGGTGAGCGGTTTGGGCTTCGGATGCAACCTGCTCTGGGACAGGTTTGGCCTGATTGCCTTTTGCGGGTTCGTGCAGTCCGGTCCGCCGCCGGGCCATCCGACGCCGCTTGAGCTCCTCGTTCGAGTCGCCGTCGAAGTCCGGATTGAAAGGCTCGACTTTGTCGCACCCATCGCGCTTTCGGTCGGTTGTTTGGAGGAAATCGACGCCCATGGTCGCGCTCATCCAGGTTGAGCGACAATCCTTCAATGCGGGAAACCGCTTTCGCCGCATCCAATCCAGTTGAGCCGTCGTCCAAAGGCCCGGCCCCATCAGCTGCACTTCGTCGATGATCCAGTAACAGTCCTGGTTCAGAATGCCGAAATGAACGGGCCAATCGAAACGGCTCATGCCATAGCCTCGATTCAGCGCCCTGGATAAAAGCATGTCCTGCGTCCCGACCAGCACCCACGGACGATCCGGTGCCGCGGCCCAGGTCTCGTCGGCATCGCCGCCAATAAGCTGATGGACGCAAATATCGATTAATTCGTTCCATTCTTTGAGCTTTCCAAAATAGCCCCGTAACCGCCCGATCGTTTGCCGGACAAGGCTGCGCATCGGCAGGCAATAAACAAGGTGAAGCGGTTCGTACCCCTTGTGCGCAAAGCGTCGCCACGCCCACGCGAGCACGCTGCCTTCTGTCTTTCCCAACCCTGTTGGGACCGGGAGTAACTCAGGAAGACCTTCTATGGCGACTTTGGTCTGCCAAGCATACGGATCGAACGAGGTTGCTGCGCGGAAAAACTGCCGGAATCGTTCCTCTTCAACGGCCATGATTGATTACACCGAAATTACAAGCTGGAATTCAACAAATACACAAAGACGCACTTCCAGCGCCAACAACCAGATCGCCATCACCGAGGTCTTGCCGAGACCGGTTGGAAGATCCAGCGCGCGCGGAACAGCGCCGCGCAAAAAATGCTCCAGGAACAGGCGCCGCTGCCAACTCATCGGCGCATAGCCAGTCAGGGCGCAAAAGGCCTTATCGAAGAACGCGCGCTCGTCCATGTCGCTCGAGCTCAGAAACCAGCCTCATGCCCGTCTGCGACAACAACTCTGGGCGGCGGCGCCCGCTCGTATGTTCGTGGAAGCGCTGTCACTGGTCTCCCCCTCCCCTGGCACGCTCGACCCATGGTTGCACCATAGTCGCATTGGAGCAAGCGGCCCGAATGAAGCTAAGTCTGATTTCCACGGCCATAGCCGAAGCCCTGCAGAACTGCGCCGATCCGTATAGAAAATTGGCGTGCTCTATGATTCCGTGCGTAAGCCGGATGAGCCCGCCAAAGCTCAGCTCGCCGGCGTACCCGAAATCCAATGATGCCGCGTCTTGAGCTCCGCCACATAGACCGCCTGCTCGGCCGCGCTGCGCATGCCGGCCATGCGGCTGATCAAGCTTACAGCCCCCGCATAGGCGTGATCGCCGCCGGCGACTCAAAGCCGACACACACGAAAAAACCCGCTTTGGGCTAAGCCTAACCTACGCGTTCGCAGCCCGCGGCTGCGGCCGGCGCTGCGCTACCGCAGTGAGCTCCTGGCGCAGCCGCCCGAGCGGTCCATCCCACGCACCGATTGCCGTTTGCCGAAAGAGACGCATGGTCGGATACCAAGGGCTATCGGCGCGGTCGAGCAGCCAGCGGAAGTCGGGCGAGTATGGCAGCAGCAACGCGACAGCCTTGCCAAGCGCGCCGGCAAGGTGCGCAACCGAGGTGTCGACGCAAATCAAAAGACCCAAGAGGGCGAGCGCGGCGGCCGTATCGGCGAAATCGGTGAACTCGCAGCCTAGATGCATGACGCCATAATGCTTAAGGAGCGCCGCCTCGGCGGCGCTGACCTGTTTCTGCACGCTGACGAAGTCGAGATTCGAAACGGTCAGAAGCTCCTCGGCAAAGCGCTGCAGCGGGATGGACCGGTTGTGGTCGTTCAGGTGCAGGGGGCTGCCCGCCCAGCAAATGCCGACGCGCAGTCGGCCGCCGGACGGCAGGCGCGCGCGCCAGTGGGCGAGCCGCTGCGGCTCGGGCCGGACGTAGGGAATATTGGCCGGCACGGTGTCGAGCTCGGTGCCGAAGGCAAGCGGCAGGCTGAACAGCGGACAATAGAAGTCGACCTGCGGCACGGGCTCGCCCTCCCCCAACACCAGTGTTACGCCCGAAATGGTTGCGGCGAGTCGCTTCAGCGGCGCTTGCACGCCAAGGATGACGGTGGCACCGCGCGCGGCAACCAGCGGCGCGTAGCGCACGGTCTGGATGGTATCGCCGTAGCCCTGTTCGCCGACCAGAAAGATGGTCTTGCCGGCGATCGGCTCCTCGCCGAGCCACAATGGCGCGCCGAAATCCCGCTGGCTTGCGGCCGCCTCGGGCTTGCGCCGGCGCCATTCGTATTGTCGCCAGCCGGTCTTGAAATCGCCTCGACGCAAGTGCACCAGCGCCGCGTTGTAGTGCGCCTCGGCGCGCTCGGGGTCGACAGCCAGCGCGGCCGCAAAGCTGTTCAAGGCATCGTCAAAGCGCCGCAACGCCACGAGCGCCGTGCCTTTGTTGATGTGCAGCTCGGCAACATGCGGCGCTACCGCGAGCGCACGGTCGTAGCAGGCGACCGCCGCGGCAGGATGGCCAAGCCGGGCCTGCAGGCCGCCGCATTCATTCAGGGAATCGAGGTCGTCAGGCCGCGACGCAAGCACGGCCTCATAAGCGGCCAGTGCCTCGGCGGGACGGCCGAGCCGCTTCAGCGAGGCGGCACGGTTTTTCAGGGCATAAACATGATCCGGCCGCAGCGCCAGCGCCGCGTCGAAACAAGCCAACGCGTCCTGGTGCTTGGCCAGCGCCGCCAGAATGAGACCATGATCGTTGAGAATGTCGGCGGAGCGCGGCGCGCGCTTGAGCACCGCTTCGACGAGTTGCAGCGCTTCGAGGTTGCGGCCCTGCTGGTGGCGGATGAGGCCGAGCAGATGCAGGGCATCGGTTCGATTCGGATTTGCCGTTTGGATGGCGGTACAGATGTCCGCGGCTTCTTCGAGTTGCCCGTGCCGCTGGAGGGCGAGCGCTTGCGCGATGGACGCCGCCGGTGAACCTGGCAGCGCCTGCGCCGCCATCACCGCACTCTCCGTCCGCGGTTGGCTACGACAACGAGCTCCTGGCGCAGCCGCTCGACCGGATCGGTCCAATCGCGCAGCTTGCTCTGCCGGAATAGCCGCATGGTCGGATACCACGGGCTGTCGGCGCGCTGCAGCAGCCAGCGATAATCCGGCGAGAACGGCACCAGCAGCGCCACGGCCTTGCCCATGGCGCCGGCGAGATGCGCCACCGAAGTATCGACCGCGATCACGAGGTCGAGCATTGCGATCACGGCCGCGGTGTCGGCAAAATCACCGAACTCCTGACCAAGTTGAACGACACCATGAGCGCGCAGCGCCTCCGCGTCGGCGGCGGTCACATCCTTTTGCAAGCTCACGATATCGAGGCCAGGAATCGAAAATACCGGAACGAGGCGCTCCAGCGGCATGGAGCGATTGCGGTCGTTCTGGTGCGCGCTGTTGCCCGCCCAGCAGATGCCGATGCGCACGCCCCCGGGTCGCGGCAGCCGATCCCGCCATTTGACGAGGCGCTCCTCGTAAGGCCGTACATAGGGAATCGGCGCCGGAATGGTCTCAACCTCGGTGCCAAACGCAGCCGGCAGGCTCAGCATCGGGCAATACAGGTCGAAATGCGGCAGCACCTCGCCGTCGCCGAAAACTGGAAATCGGCCGGGCATGCTCAACGCCACGCCCTTGAGCGGCGGCTGTACGCCGAGGATGACGTTGGCGCCGAGCTCGGCCAGCAGCGGCGCGTAACGCATGAACTGGATGGTGTCGCCGAGACCCTGCTCGTGCACCAGCAACACCGTCTTGCCGACAATGTCGCGTTCGCCGCGCCAGATCGGCTGCGGATAATCGCGCCGCTGGATGCCAAAATCCTTTTTCTTCCAGCGATACTCGTACTGCTTCCAGCCTTCGCGGTAGTCGCCAAGGCACAGTCGGGTCAGCGAGGCATTAAAGTTGGCGTCGACCTGTTTGGGATCAAGCGCGAGAGCTTTCTTGTAGCTCTCCAGCGCGTCCTCCATGCGCGCGAGCTTGACCAGCGCGTTGCCGCGATTGACGTGGGCAGCGACCACGTGCGGCTCGATGCGAATGGCCTCGTCGATCGCATCGAGCGCCTCTTCGAAGCGATCGAGCTCGGCGAGCGCGACGCCGCGGTCGGCGAGCGCACCGGCCTGCCGCGGATCGAGCGCCAGGGCGCGATCGTAATCGTGCAGCGCCTCGGCAAAGCGCTTACTCTTGAAGCAGGCGTTGCCGCGATTGAGCAGAGCGGCGACGTTGCCGGGATCGCTGGTCAACGCCTTATCGAAATCAGCGAGCGCCTCGTCGAAGCGGTCGAGCTCCAGCAAAGCGGTGCCACGGTTGACTTCGATGTCGATGCGGTGCGGCGCGACCGCGAGCGCCGCGTCGTAGCTCGCCAAGGCCTCCTCGAATCGACGCAGCTTCGCCAGCACGACGCCGCGCGTGTTCAGCGCGTCGACGTGCGCCGGATCGTGCGTAAGCACCTCGTCGCAGGGAACCAGCGCCGCCTCGTACGAGCCAAGCTCGGCGAGCGCATTGGCGCGGTTGTGCAGGATGCCGATGTCGTTGGCGTCGATGGCCAGGGCGGCGTCGAATTTGGCCAGCGCCTCGGCGGGACGCGAAAGCGCCATTAGAGTCAAGCCCAGATTGTTAAGCGCGCCGGCACGCCGCGGCTCGATCGCCAGCGCCGCCTCGTAGCTAGCCATGGCCTCCTCGTGCCGGCCGAGCAGCCGCAGGGCATTGCCGCGGTTATAGAGCGCATCCGGGTATTCGGGCCGCGCCGCGAGGGCGCGTTCGCAGTGCCTCACGGCCTCGTCGAGACGGCCCAGCTCGATCAGCGCGACGGCGTAGTTGTTGAGCACCTCGGCATTGGTCGGCTCGATCGACAAGGCCGCCTCATAGGCCGCGACGGCGTCATCGAAGCGACGCAACGCCGCCAGCGCATTGCCCCGGCGATTGATCGCCTGCACGTAGCGTGGCCGCAGCGCCAGCACCTTGTCGTAGTCGGCAAGCGCATCCTGGTGCCGGCCCAAGGCCGTCAGCGTATTGGCGCGATTGTAGAGAGCGTCGACGTGCTCGGGAGCCAGCCCCAACGCCCGTTCATAGCTCAGCAACGCATCGGCATAGCGGCCGAGATTTTTCAGGGCGTTGCCGCGATTGTAGTGAACGCTGGCGTTACCCCCGCACAGCGCCAGCACCTTGTCGAAGCTCGCCAGCGCTTCCTCGTGGCGCTTGAGCGCATCCAAGATCACGCCGTGGTTGGTCAGCGCGTCGGCCGAGCCGGGTCGCGCCTGCAGCGCCGCCGCGACCAGGCGGAGCGCCTCAGCCGACCGGCCTTGCTGGTGGCGCAAGACCCCGCTCAGATGCAGCGCATCGAAATGGTGCGGGTCGGCGGCCACAATGGCGGCGTAAATCTCATCGGCGGCGGCGAACGCGCCCTGCCGGTGCAGCGCCAATGCCCGTTCAATGGAGGGAATTGCCTGCGGGGATTGCGAGAGTGCGTGCTTCGCCATGCCGTGCGCCACCCGAAGCGCGCTGGACGCCGATAACCTTCAACCTCGGACAAGATGGTTAAGCGAGCGTAAATATGCCGCGCCGTTACGCCGCGTTAACTCCACCGCACTAGCTATTTGGCAGGAAAGTTCGGTCCGGCGGCGGCATGACGATCGGCAGCATCTCGTTTTGGCAGCAGGACCAGGCGTTCTGGAGCCGGTCGGCGCAGCGCAGCCAAGCCCAGGAGCAAAGCGCGGCGCTGATCAACGTCATCGGCAATGCCATGACGACGCTGTCGAGCGGTCTCGCGAGCATCGCCAATCAAACCGCGCTCAATCGCGTCAACAGTCAGCTCAGCGCCGCGGTGCAAAGCGCGCTGGCCTCGATCACCGGCGGATCAAGTAGCTCGCCGAGCTCGACCGCCGGGGCGAGCACTTCCTCGTCCACGTCCTCCTCGGCGTCGGGGTCATCCACCGCGCCACCTGCGCCGCCACCAAAACCGCTTCCCGCCACCGGCACGGGGACAGCCTCGCTTGCCGCCAATACGCCTCTGCTCACGTTGGGAATTCTCGCCGGCGGCTCAATCAGCATCACCGCCGGCACGAACACCACGACTTACAAATCCACTGGCCATGATGCCGTCGGTGACCTCATCAACGCCATCAACACCAGCGCGGCAACCAAAGCAAACGTTACCGCCTCGCTCGACCCCAACGGCCGCCTGGTCATCACCAGCAACAACACGACCGATAGCATCACGATCTCCGGCATCTACGCGGGCAATATCGGCTTCGGTCCGGGCAACACCACTTTCACGCCGACGAAACCGCCCGCGAGCGCACCAGCGGCGCCATCAACTTCGACGACATCGTCTGCAACGTCTAGCTCTGGCTCGTCCTCGACCGGCACGAGCACTTCGGGCACCGCGCGGCGGACGCCCTCCTCCGGCATTCCGACCAATTCGTCGACCGCGCTTTTGACCGGCGGCACCGCCGAAATCCTGTTGGCCAGCAACGGCCTGAGCGGCAATATCGTAAATCTTTTAGCTTAACGCGCCTAAGCCGCGGCACCGGCGAATTGCGATGTGAAATCGCCGCAATATGTCATTGGCCCGACGTGGTTCAAGCGGCTGTTGAGGTCGGCCCAAATCTCGCCGCCAATATCGCACCAGCGCTTGCAGAACGCGAAGTCCTCGCTGAGATAGGTGCCGTCTTCGCCAATCATGCAATCGAACAGCGCAAAGCGGTTGTCGCTTGCGGCAGCGGCGTCAAGCGTGTGGTCGCGCTGGAATTTCAAACGTGGATAGGCTGCGCACATTTTCTCAACCGCCGCACGTCTGATCATGAGAAAGCCGGTGCCGGCGTAGCGCACCTTCACGAATCCGGCCCTGGCGGTCACCGCGTTCGGGTCCTCAACCTCGAAAACGTATTTGAGCGCAGCGGCGGCCGGGTTCGGCCGTGCCGCCTCGATGGTTCTCTTCACCCGATCCCAGTCGATGCGCTTTATCGGATAGATCGCCGCGCAAATTTCGGCGCCGCACTGAATAAGCCGAAAAACCTGCTCGGGTTCGAAGCCGATATCGGAATCGACGAACAGCAGGTGCGTCGCCCCCGGATCGTCTAGGAACTGCGCGATCAAGCTTGCGCGCGCGCGGGTGATGAGCGCATCGCCATCCTTGAACAGCACCTTAAGATTGAGATCGCGATAGCGGTGGACCTCTTTCTGCAGCTTGAACAGGGAGGCGGCATAGTGCACCGAAATCTGACCGCCGAAGCACGGCGTGGCAAGGACGAGATTGATCGGCTGTCCGGCCGCGTCGTCGCCGGCTAGCGGCACTGGAATTGCTGAACCTGCTCCAGCAGGGTCTATCAAGGATTGCGGCGTGAGGCTGTCGGCTTCGGACGGGACCATGATGGAGTTGCCGGTGTGGGTGCGATTGCGGAGTGGCGTGGGCCGCCTGTCGCCGTGGACGGCAACGGCTTACCCGAAAGTTTAGTTAGCCATTAGCTAACAAAACTGGTTAAGGCCGCGTTAAGCCAAAAGACCGCACTCGGCGAACGGTCGAAAACCACTGTGACATCGGCGTGGCGACAGGCTGAGCGCGTTCGGCCGGCGCCGTGGCACTATCGCGTCCGACGAGCGCGGAAAATCGCAGATTTACGCGTCTTTAAAACGATTAAGGCAAAGCATGGGCAGCCGATCGTACCGATCGGGAAGCGCACTCGCCAGTACGGCACGTACAGCAAGTGCAAGCCAGTACGGCCTGTAACCAGAAGGGTAACGAGTACCATGTCTGACATCACCTTAAGCGCGGGCATCCGGCAGAACCTGCTGTCGCTGCAGAACACCTCGGCAAACCTCACCACGACCCAGGAGCACCTGGCGACGGGCAAGAAGGTCAACACCGCGTTCGATAACCCGACCTCGTTCTTCACCTCCCAGTCCTTGACCAACCGCGCCAGCGATCTCAGCTCGCTGCTCGACCAGATCGGTCAGGCGCAACAGACCCTCGATGCCGCCAACAACGGCCTCACCGGCTTGACCAGCCTGCTCGAACAAGCTCTCTCCACGGTGCAGCAGGCCGAGCAAGCTTCGAACGACACGGCGGGTTCAACCACCGGCACGGTCAATCTTACCGGCAACACGCTGGCAGCCGGCACCTTGTTGGTCGCGACCGGCGGCACGACCTACACGGTCTCCATCACCTCGAGCGCCGCGGTGAGCACAATCGAAGCTGACATCAACGGTACCAGTGGGTTGGGCAGCTCCGGGGCCGTCACCGCCACCGACGATGGCAGCGGCCACCTGATCCTGACCGCGAATTCACCGAACACCTCATTCACGCTCTCCGGCTCCGAGCAGAGCGCGTTCGGCCTGTCCGGCAGCGCCATAACTGGCACAAGCAGCACTCGCACCACGCTGCAAAGCAACTACAACGGCCTGTTGACCCAGATTACGCAACTCGCCGGCGACGCCTCCTACAACGGCGTCAACCTGCTCAATGGCAACAACCTGACAGTCAACTTCAACCCGACCGGCACCAGCTCGCTGACCATCTCCGGCGTGACGTTCAATGCAACCGGTCTCGGTCTGTCCAACCAGACTGGCAGCGCGTTCCAGTCCAACAGCACATTGCAATCGGCCGTTACTACCATCAACACGGCGATCACCACGGTGCGCGCGCAGACCGAAACCTTCGGTACCAATTCGGGCACCATCCAGACCCGTCAGGCGTTCGAACAGAATATGATCAACACGCTGCAGACCGGCGCGAGTGACCTCGTCCTGGCCGATCAAAACCAGGAGAGCGCAAACCTGCTCACCCTGCAGACGCAACAGCAGTTGGAAATCTCGGCACTGTCGATTGCCAACCAGGCGAATCAATCGGTGCTCAAGCTGTTCCCGTAAGCGCTTCCGGAACAGAGCTGGACTGGCGACGGCGGGGCTTGGCTCCGCCGTTTGCTTTTGTGCGCCGGGGTGGACCGCAATGATCATCAATGACCGAGAACTGGCGCGGCGAACGCGCAGCTCGGCGGCAAAGACCCCGCGTCGGCAATTTACGGCTCGTTAGGGATAACAAAGTACTATCGCGAACATCCGGTCCATTTTGACCGGACTGCGCACTCGCCTCGTACGTCTCGTACAGCAAGTGCACGCCAGTGGCCTGGAACAGAGGGTCCTTCATACCATGTCTAACATCACTTTGACCGCAGGCATCCGGCAGAACTTGCTGTCCCTGCAGAATACGTCCGCCGAATTGACCACCACCCAGGAGCACTTGGCGACCGGCAAGAAGGTCAATACCGCCTTCGACAATCCGACCGAATATTTCATGTCGCAATCGTTGGACAACCGCGCCAACGATTTGAGCGCACTACTCGACCAGATCGGCCAGGCGCAGCAGACCCTCGATGCCGCCAACAACGGCCTCACCGGTCTGACCAGCCTGCTTGAGCAGGCACTTTCTACGGCTCAGCAAGCCCAGCAAGCCTCGCCAGACACCGCGGGCTCCGCCACCGGCACCGTCAACCTGACAGGCAACACGTTGGCGGCGGGCACCCTATTGATCGCGACCGGCGGCACGACCTACACGGTCTCCATCACCTCAAGCGCCGCGGTGAGCACGATCGAGGCGGACATCAACGGCACCAGCGGATTGGGCAGCTCCGGCGCCGTCACCGCCACCGACGATGGCAGCGGCCACCTGATCCTGACCGCGAATTCGCCGAACACCACGTTCACGTTGTCCGGCTCCGAGCAGGCGGCCTTCGGGCTTCCCAGCGCGGCAATCAGTGGCACCAGCACCACGCGCACCACGCTGCAGACCAACTACAACGCGTTGTTGAAGCAGATCGACCAACTCGCCGGCGACGCCTCATACAACGGAATTAACCTGCTCAACGGCAACAATCTCACGGTCAATTTCAATGAGACCGGCACCAGCGCGCTGACGATCACGGCTGTGACCTTCAATTCGACGGGCCTCGGGCTGTCTGCGGTCGCCCCCGGCGGTTTCCAGTCTAGCGCAACCGTGACCAATGTGGAGGCGGCCATCAATACCGCAATCGCCACGGTCCGCGCCCAGACCGAAACGTTCGGCACGAACTCATCGACCATTGAGACGCGCCAGACGTTTGAGAAGAATATGATCAACACGCTGCAGACTGGCTCGAGCAACCTGGTGCTCGCGGATCAGAACCAGGAGAGCGCCAACCTGCTTACCCTGCAGACCCAGCAGCAACTTGAGATCTCGGCTCTATCGATCGCCAACCAGGCGAATCAGTCGGTGCTCAAGCTGTTCCCGTAGTCTCGCAAAAGCGCGAGCGGCAGCGGCGGCGGGGCCAGGCTCCGCCGCTTTGCTTTTGCAGCGAGCCCGATTGCTGCCAAGGCATCGGGCGAAACCAACTGTGCCGCCAACGCGCGATTAATGAGACTTTAACCATACTCGCCAAGCATGGCAGCGGACCCGTTGGGGATTGCACGGTGGCTTTAAAGATCGAGCTCAAGCCCGGCGAGCGCATTATCATTGGCGACTGCGTGGTCACCAATGCGGACCAGCGCGCCCGGCTGTTGATCGACGGCGCCGTGCCGATCTTGCGCGAGAAGCATGTGATGACGCTGAGCAAGGCCAACAGCCCGGCGAAGCGCATCTACCTGGCCGTGCAGCTGATGTACACGTCGAAGCAGCCGGAAGAGCACCACGCGCTTTATCTGCGGCTAGTAAAGCAGATCCTCAAAGCCGCGCCCAGCACGGGCCGTTTCATCCAAAACATCAACAATCGAATCTTAACAGGCGACCTGTATAAGGCGCTGCAAGAAACCAGAAAACTCATCGCCTACGAAAAGGACCTGCTCGATCATGCACTACGCCAGCAAAGCCTACGCGAAGACCGTCAAGGAAACGGCAGCGCCGCGTGAGCTCGAAGCGCACCTGTTGCTGAAGGCGGCCGCCCAGCTCCAAGCGGTTCACGATTCCTGGCGTGACCAGCCGAAGCCCCCGGGACTGGCCGATGCGCTTCTGTATAATCGCCGGCTTTGGACCGTGTTCATCGATGCGGTCATTCGCGATGACAACAAGCTGCCGGTGCAGGTGCGGCAGAACATTGCCAACCTGGGCATTTTCGTGATGGGCGAGACATTCTCGCTGATGACCAAGCCGAATCCCTCGCACCTTAAATCCTTGATCAAGATCAATCGCGGCATCGCCGCCGGTTTGCGCGGCAAGCCGAAGAGCACCAGCTAAGCGGCGATAAATTCACCCGCATTGCACGCCAACGGGTCTGCGCGAAGTGGGGCGAAAAACAGCTTGACGAAAGCAGTCGCGCCAGTCCTCAAGAAGGCCGGATTGTTCCGTCGCCAATGCTCTTCGCAACGTCCGCACGAGCTGCCGATCGCCTGGCCTTGTCAGCTCGGATTTGCGACCGCTAGCCGACCGGGCCGAGATAATTGACCAGGCTCAGCTGCGCGAGACGCGCCGTCACCGAGAGCGACGCCGACAGCGCGTTCTGCAGCGTCAGGATCTGCTCGCCGACCTTGTTCTGGTCGACACCGTCGATATTTTGCAGCATGTCCTGCAGCGTGGTCTGCGTCTGCGTGTTGAGCTTGGTGGCATTGCTGATGTTGGTTTGCGCATTCGCGAGGTCGGACTCGATATCGGCCACCGACTGGGTGCCCGACTGCGGGTCGAGATTGGCCGCCACGCGCTGGCTGAGCGCCTGGTAGCTCGCTGGCGCATTCTGGTCGCTCGCCGAATAGGTCGTCGCCGCCAACACCGCCACATTGGCGACAAGCGTGCTGAGCGCCGGCTCGTTGGCGCGCATGCCGTAAGCGACGAAGCTCGATGGTCCGACCTGGGCAGTGGCGGTCTGCCGCGCCGGCAACGATCCGTTGTCCCCGGTGTACCAGGACACTGTGTTGGCCGCGGTACCGGCCACGAGCGACATCGCGGTGTTGTACGGCGGCCCGTTCACGCGCAGCGGCGGGTTGGCATTAAAGAAATTGTTGGCCGCCTCAACCGCGGAGGCGGCCGGCAACGTGGTCTGCGCCAGGCTCGTGATTGCGCCTCTCAGCGCAGTTTGCAAGTTGGCAGCCGTCGCCGCCGCATTGGCACCGATGCTGAACTGATTTGCGCCTGGCGGCGACGCCGAGGTAGCCTGCAGCGTGATGGTCTGGCTGGTGCCGTCGGGCAGCGTGAGATCGAATGCGATCGTATCGCCACTATTTGGATTGGACCCGAGGTTCACCGAGATCGTGGGCGGCGATCTAGTAGGTCCGCTCGCGCTCGCGCCGGTCAGGCTCGAATTGACGCTGGCAAGCTGAAAGCCGAACGGCGAGCCGTCCTGCGTTAGCGTCACCGTCGAACCGGAGCCGCCCACGGTCAGCCGGCCCGATCCGCTCCCGAAGTCGGCCTGCGCGCGTTGCTGGATGATCTGCGTCAGCCCGTCCTGCGAGCCGTTGCCGTAGAGGATGGCGCTTTCACTCGCCACAGCCGGCGTATTCAGCGCCGTGCCGGAGAAGATATAGTTGTCGCCAGCTTGGATATTGAGCAGCGACAGAATCTGGCCGAGTTGCGTGACGGCCGCTTCCTGCGTAGCCGTCTTGCCATTGTTGTCGATCGTAAAGGCCCCCTGCTGATTGATCGATTGCTGCACGGCCGTTCTGGTATCGTCCAGCTCCGTGAGCGCCGACTGCGCGACGCTCAGCGTGGTACCCACGATGGTCGCGGTGTTGCTGTAGCCCGTGATCGCTGCAAGCTGCGAATTGAGCCCCAGCACGACGCCGGCCTGAGGCCCAAGGTCGGAATAGGTTTGCGCCGCCTGCCCGGTGCTCAGCTCCTGGCTCAGCGTATCGAGCTGCTTCATCAGACTGCTGACCGCTTGCACGTTTGTGGCGGTCACCGAGCCGGGTCCGGTAATGCTCATTATGTCCCCGCTTGCAGCAGCGTGTTCATCATCTGCTGGATCGTGGTCATCACCCGCGCATTGGCGCTGTAGGCGTTTTGCAGCGTGATCAGGTTTGACATTTCGGTGTCGATGCTCACGCCGGATTGTTGATTGAATCGCTGTTGCAGCGCACTCACCACGGTGTCCTGGCCCTGCTGCAGATTGTTGGCCGCATTCGCGGCTTGACTCTGCTGGGTCACGATCGCGCTCATGAAGTTTCCGAGCGTACCGCTGTAGGGCTGCTGCGCGGTGCCGATGCCAGTTGATGGCGCGAAGCTCAGTTGTGCCATGGTCAATTGGTTGAGCACGAAATTCGGCCGAGTCGGGTCGCCGGCGGCAGTGTTGGCCGCGTAAACGACGAGGCTCGACGGCGTCGCCACCACGGCCGGGTTGACCGTGATCCGGCCGGCGAGCCCAGTGGTCTGCGAGCCAATACCGGTAATAGCGCCGGTGATTGGCGTCGAGCCGTCGAGGAAGAGTGGCAGTTGCGGGCTACCGCTGGTCAACGATGTAACGGTGGTGGTCGCCGACAGCGCATTGACCGTCGTGCCGGAGCCGCTGGCGTTGACCACCTGCAACGCGCCGGAGGCGTTGGAGAACTGCAAATTCGCACCGAACGCGGCGTTGAGTTGCGTCACTACCGCATTCAGCCCTGCGGAGAAATCAACCCCGATGATCTGATTATTCGGGTTGGAGGGCGAGGGTTGCAGCGGTAGCGAGCCGCTAGGCCCTAGCGCCACGATGGTGACGGTGTGCTGGGTGTTACCGCTGTCGGTGTAGGTGACTTGCAGGCTGTTTCCGGGCAGCACGCCGCCGACGCCAACGGCAAAGCCGGTCTGGCTGCCGGAACCGGCGGGCGTGCCCGCCGTAGTTTGGTTCGACAGCGCCTGCGCCATCTGATTGGCGAACTCATCGAGCTGATTTTGCGCCTGCGGCAGAATGGTGTCGCGCATCTGCACCAGCGCGCCGATGTCGCCCGACTGAATCGCCTTGTCCGCGAGCAAATCGACTTGGCTGCCACCCGGCATGGTGAGTGTAATGGTGCCGGCGCTGTCCTGGCCCGCATTGGCGCTCCACAGCGAGGTGGCCGATAGCGAGCCGGGACCACTGAAGCTAAGCTGCGAGGCCTGCGTGCCGCCGACGAGCTGCAGGCCGTTACCGGTGAACAGCGATATCTGATTGTTCGGGTTCTGCACCACGCGCACATTCATCAATTGCGCGATCTGGGTAATATCCTTGTCGCGCTGATCTTCGAGCGTCGCGGTGGCCGCGTCAGCGCCGCCGCCCTGCAGTTGTGCATTGATTTTCGCAATATCAGCGA
>Ga0070739_10003918_pt1 | contig 18100 bp, 26 predicted proteins | sample Coa_R1_7_FD_66445 | JGI IMG/M metagenome (GOLD analysis project Ga0070739, IMG submission 66445) | Surface soil microbial communities from Centralia Pennsylvania, which are recovering from an underground coalmine fire - Coalmine... | ecosystem: Environmental > Terrestrial > Soil > Unclassified ... | reverse complement strand
CCTCACCGGTCGGGCTTCGCCTGCAGATCAACCGGACCTGGGACAGCCGCTGGTTCGCGGAAGGCCAGGATTACGGGCGTCTGCTGCTCGAGGACCTGAAGATCCGCCGCTACATCCTCGAGAAGCTGCCGCAAGCCGCGATCTCGAAGGTGGTGATCGAGCGTCCTGCCAAGATCTGCCGCATCTCCATCTATGCGGCGCGTCCGGGCGTCATCATCGGCAAGAAGGGCGCGGACATCGAGAAGCTCAAGAAAGAGCTGGGCAAGATGACCAGCTCCGAGGTGAGCCTCAACATCGTTGAGATCCGCAAGCCTGAGATCGACGCCAAGCTCGTCGCCCAGGGGGTTGCCGACCAGCTCGAGCGGCGCATTGCCTTCCGTCGCGCCATGAAGCGCGCCGTTCAGTCGGCGCTGCGTCTCGGCGCCGAAGGCATCCGCATCACCTGCTCGGGCCGTCTCGGCGGAGCCGAGATCGCGCGGACCGAATGGTACCGCGAGGGCCGCGTTCCGCTGCACACGCTGCGCGGCAACGTCGATTACGCGGAAGCCGAAGCCCACACGGCCTACGGTGTTTGCGGCGTCAAGGTGTGGGTCTTCAAGGGCGAGATCTTCGCTCATGACCCGCTCGCCCAGGACCGGCTGATGATGGAGGCGCAGACCTCCGGAGTCCGCCCGGCGCGCGAAGAGCGCGGCAACCGGTAAGCGCGAAGGAAGAGTAAGAGATGCTGCAACCCAAGCGCACCAAGTTCCGCAAGGCCTTCAAGGGCCGCATCCACGGCAACGCCAAGGGCGGGACCGAGCTCAACTTCGGCGCCTTCGGCCTCAAGGCCATGGAGCCGGAGCGGATCACCGCGCGGCAGATCGAGGCGGCTCGCCGCGCGATCACCCGTCACATCAAGCGTACCGGACGCCTGTGGATCCGCGTGTTCCCGGACGTTCCGGTCAGCTCGAAACCCGCCGAAGTCCGCATGGGCTCAGGCAAGGGCTCGCCCGAATTCTGGGTCGCCCGCGTGAAGCCCGGCCGCATCCTGTTCGAGCTCGACGGCGTCCCTGGCTACCTCGCCAAGACGGCGTTCGAGCGTGCGGCCGAGAAGCTGCCGATCAAGACCAAGGTCGTGGCTCGCCTCGGCGAGACGCTGGCCGGAGAGGAAAAGTAAGATGGCCGGCAAGGACGATCTCAAGGTCAAGACCGACGACCAGCTGCAGACGCAGCTGGCGGAGCTGAAGCGCGAGCAGTTCAACCTGCGCTTCCAGTCGGCGACCAACCAGCTCGAGAAGCCATCGCGTGTCCGCGAGGTGCGTCGCACCATCGCGCGCATCAAGACGCTTCAGAACCAGCGCGCCCGCGCCGCCGAACCGGCGCAGGGTTGAGGAGACAATAGGAATGCCAAAGCGCGTCCTCACCGGCACCGTGGTGTCCGACAAGGGTGAAAAGACGGTGGTGGTCCGTGTCGAGCGGCGGGTGAAGCACCCGCTCTACGGCAAGATCATCAAGCTGTCGAAGAAGTATCACGCTCACGACGCGGCCAACGAGTTCCACGTCGGCGAGGTCGTGCGCATCGAGGAATGCGCGCCGATCTCCAAGCTGAAGACCTGGACGGTCGTCGACCGCATCGGCGTCGCCAAGGCCCAGAAGGCGGACATCGCCGAGCCGGAAGCGATCAGCCCCCAGGCCGAGCCTTCGCAGCCGGCCGAGGAAAAGGCCGAGAAGCCCGCCAAGATGTCGACGAAGAAGGCGAAGGCCGAAGACGTCGCTGAAGCGGACGCCTGAGCAGAGTTTGAGAGGATAAGGGTCGAACCATGATCCAGATGCAGTCCAACCTGGACGTTGCGGACAACAGCGGCGCGAAGCGCGTTCAGTGCATCAAGGTGCTGGGCGGCTCCAAGCGCCGTACCGCCGGCGTCGGCGACATCATCGTCGTCAGCGTCAAGGAAGCGGCGCCCCGCGGCCGCGTGAAGAAGGGCGACGTTCACCGCGCGGTGATCGTCCGCACCGCCAAGGACATCCGCCGTCCCGACGGCTCGGTGATCCGCTTCGATTCCAACGCTGCGGTGCTGGTCAACAAGAACGAGGAGCCGATCGGCACCCGTATCTTCGGCCCAGTCGTCCGTGAGCTTCGTGCGCGCAAGCACATGAAGATCATCAGCCTTGCGCCGGAGGTGCTGTAATGGCCGCGCAGAAGATCAAGAAAGGCGACACCGTCATCGTCCTGTCCGGCAAGGACAAGGGCCGCACGGGTGAAGTCGTCAAGGCGATGCCCAAGGAGGGCAAGGTGATTGTGTCGGGCGTCAATGTCCATGCGCGCCACCGCAAGCCGTCGCAGACCAATCCGCAGGGCGGCATCGATCGTAAGGAGGCGCCGCTGCACGTGTCGAAGGTCGCGATCGCGACTGCCGACGGCAAGCCGAGCCGCGTCCGCTTCGAGGAGCGCGACGGCAAGAAGGTCCGCGTCGCGGCCAAGACCGGAGAGCTGATCAATGGCTGACAAGGAAAAGAAGGTCGACGAGGCTGAGGCGACCGCGACCGAGCAGCAGGTAGAGGTGGAGCGCGTCGGCGACACGGCGAAGGCCGAAGCGCAGGCCGTCGAAGCGTTGCCGAAGGCCGAGAAGGCCGAAGCGCCGAAGCCCGAGAAGGTAGCTGAGAAGCCGTCCAAGAAGCCGGCGAACTACACGCCGCGGCTCAAGGCCGATTACGAGGATCGCATCGTCAAGGCGATGACCGAGCGGTTCGGCTACAAGAACCGTCTCGAGGTTCCGCGCCTCGAGAAGATCGTCATCAACATGGGTGTCGGCGAGGCGACCCAGGACAAGAAAAAGGTCGAGACTGCGGCTGCCGAAATGCAGTCGATTGCGGGCCAGAAGCCGGTGATCACCAAGGCGAAGAAGTCGATCGCGCAGTTCAAGCTGCGCGAGGGCATGCCGATCGGCTGCAAGGTCACGCTTCGCCGCGACCGCATGTTCGAGTTCCTCGACCGTCTTGTGACGATCGCCCTTCCGCGCGTCCGCGACTTCCGCGGGCTCAATCCGAAGTCGTTCGACGGCCGCGGCAATTACGCGCTGGGGCTCAAGGAGCAGATCATTTTCCCCGAGATCAATTACGACCAGATCGACAAGGTCCGGGGAATGGACGTCATCATCACCACGACCGCGAAGACAGACGAAGAGGCGCGCGAGCTGCTGCGCCTGTTCAACTTCCCCTTCCCGGCCGAGGAGCAGAAGCAGGCCGCCTGAGGGCGTGTCTGCTTCGATTAGGAGAAGAACTTAAGTCATGGCGAAACTGAGTTCGATCAACAAGAACGAACGGCGCAAGAAGCTGGTCGAGAAGCAGGCTGCGAAGTACGCGAAGCTCAAGGCGATCGCGAACGACGAGTCCAAGGACGAGACCGAGCGCCTCATCGCGCGGCTCAAGATGGCCGAGCTGCCGCGCAACGGGAACCCGACGCGGGTTCGCAACCGCTGCGAGCTGACCGGCCGTTCGCGCGCATATTACCGCAAGTTCCGTCTGTCGCGGATCATGCTCCGGGAGCTGGCCAACAAGGGCCTGATCCCCGGCGTGATCAAGTCGAGCTGGTAAGGGAGGCCCAGGAATGGCGATGACCGATCCTCTGGGTGATCTCCTCACCCGCATCCGCAACGGCCAGCAGGCGCGCAAGGACTCGATCCTGACGCCGGCGTCGAAGCTGCGCGCGCGTGTGCTCGATGTGCTCCAGCGCGAAGGCTATATCCGCGGCTATTCGGAAGAAGAGCTCGCCGGCCAGAAGGGCCTGCGCATCGAGCTCAAGTACTTTGAAGGCCAGCCCGCGATCCAGCATTTGGCCCGCGTGTCCAAACCCGGCCGCCGCGTCTATTCGGCGGCGCGCGAGCTTCCGCGCATCCGCAACGGCCTCGGCACGATCATCGTGTCCACCCCGCGCGGCGTGCTGTCGGATGCCGAGGCGCGCGACCAGAATGTCGGCGGCGAAGTGCTGGCGGAGGTGTTCTAATGTCCCGTATCGGCAAGAAACCCGTCGCGCTTCCGGCCGGAGTCACCGCAACGGTCGAGGGCCAGACCCTCACCGTCAAGGGGCCGAAGGGCACGCTCTCGATGCAGCTGCTCGACGATCTCGTGAAGTATGAGGTCGGCGACGGCGAGATCCGCGTGACTCCGCTCACCGACGCGCAGCGCAACCGCGCGGCATGGGGCATGACGCGCACCAACGTGCAGAACCTCATCACCGGTGTGACCGAGGGCTTCACCAAGGTGCTCGAGATCACCGGCGTCGGCTACCGCGCCCAGGCTCAGGGCAAGAACCTGCGGCTGCAGCTCGGTTACAGCCACGACGTCAACTACAAGCTGCCCGAAGGCATCGACGTGAAGACTCCCGATCAGAACACGGTCGAGATCAGCGGCATCGACAAGCAGAAGGTCGGCCAGGTCGCGGCAGAGATCCGCCGCTGGCGCAAGCCCGAGCCGTACAAGGGCAAGGGCATCAAGTACCGCGGCGAGTATATCTTCCGCAAAGAAGGCAAGAAGAAGTAAGCCATGGCGAAACTCTCTCTCTTCGAACGCCGCCGGCGCCGCGTGCGCACCGCGCTCCGCGATCATGCCTCGGGCAAGCCGCGGCTGTCGGTCCACCGCTCGGGCCGGCACATCTATGCCCAGGTCATCGACGATGCAGCCGGTGCGACGCTTGCCGCCGCCTCGACGCTCGACAAGGATCTCAAGGGCAAGACGGGTGCGACCAAGGACGGTGCCGCTCAGGTGGGCAAGGCCATTGCCGAGCGCGCCAAGAAAGCCGGCGTGTCCAAGGTGGTGTTCGACCGCGGCGGCTTCCTGTTCCACGGCCGGGTGAAGGCCCTCGCTGACGCTGCCCGCGAAGGCGGACTGGAGTTCTAAATGGTGCAAGAGACTGAAACCCCTGAGGTCACTCAGGAAGGCGTCGAGCAGGCGCAGACCGAAGTTCCGGCTCAGACCGAAGGCGAGGCGCCCCGCGGCCGTGGCGGCCGCGGCCGTGGGCCCGGCGGCGGACGCGGGCGCGGTGGCGATCGTGGCGGCCGTGGTCGACGCGACGACCGTCGCGGACGCCGTGATGACGAGGAGGGCGGCGAGGAGCTCATCGAGAAGCTCGTCCACATCAACCGCGTCTCCAAGACCGTGAAGGGCGGCAAGCGCTTCGGCTTTGCGGCGCTCGTGGTGGTCGGCGACGGCAAGGGCCGCGCCGGGTTCGGCCATGGCAAGGCGCGCGAGGTGCCGGAGGCGATCAGCAAGGCGACCGCAGCAGCCAAGAAGGCGATGATCCGCGTTCCGCTGCGCGACGGCCGTACGCTGCATCATGACGGGCTCGGCCATTTCGGCGCCGGCCGCGTCACGATCCGCACGGCTCCGGCCGGCACCGGCATCATCGCCGGCGGTCCGATGCGCGCGATCTTCGAGAGCCTCGGCGTTGCCGACGTCGTGACCAAGTCGGTCGGCACGTCCAACCCATACAACATGATCCGCGCGACCTTCGAGGCGCTGAAGGAGCAGACGAGCCCGCGCTCGGTTGCCCAGCGCCGCGGCAAGAAGGTCGCCGATCTGCTCGGTCGCGGCGGCGCTTCGAATGCCGAAGCCGAGGCTCAGGCCGAAGCGGTGGTGGAGTAAGCGTGATGGCCAAGATCAGGATCACCCAAACCGGATCGCCGATCCGCCGGGACAAGACCCAGCGCGCGACGCTCGTCGGCCTGGGGCTGAACAAGATGGGCCGCACCGTGGAAGTGGAGGGCACGCCCGACGTGCTCGGCCAGGTTCGCAAGGTGCAGCACCTGGTGAAGGTTGAAGAGGCGGCGTAACTTGCCTGTTCCCCGGCGAAGGCCGGGGCCCAGGAGCCGCCTCCCGGCGGCTGTTTTTCCTAGGACTGGACCCCGGCCTTCGCCGGGGAACTGTGCGACAAAAGCGAAAGCGAGTGCAGGAACATGAAGCTCAATCAGATCAAGGATAACAAGGGCGCGCGTCAGTCGCGGGTCCGCGTCGGCCGCGGTATCGGCTCGGGCCTCGGCAAGACCGCCGGGCGCGGCCAGAAGGGCGCGAAATCGCGCTCGGGCGTCAGCATCGCCGGCTTCGAAGGCGGCCAGATGCCGCTCCACATGCGGCTGCCGAAGCGCGGCTTCAACAACATCTTCGCCCGCGACTATGCCGAGGTGAACATCGGCGCGATCCAGAAGGCGATCGATGCCGGCAAGCTCGACATCAAGGGCACGCTCGATCACGACGCTTTGAAGACCGCTGGCCTCGCGCGCGGCGGGAAGGACGGCGTGCGTGTTCTCGGCAAGGGCGAGCTCAAGGCCAAGCTGGCGCTCAAGGTCGCCGGCGTGTCGAAGGGCGCGCGCGAGGCGGTCGAGAAGGCCGGCGGTTCGATCGAGCTGATCGAGCGCAAGAACCCGGCCGAGCTCGCCGCCGCCAAGAAGGGCTCGCGCAAGGCCGCAGCGAAAGCGAACGGGTAATCCGTCATTGCGAGGAGCGTGAGCGACGAAGCAATCCAGCAGGCGCCGACCTGGATTGCTTCGCTCCGCTCGCAATGACGACAAGCCCGCTTATATGTAGGCCCAGAGCCTAGGGGATTATCGAAGCACAATGGCATCCGCAGCCGAACATCTCGCCTCCAGCATCACGTTCGCCAATTTCCAGAAAGCGACCGAGCTCAAGAAAAGGCTGTGGTTCACCCTCGGCGCACTGATCCTGTTCCGGCTGCTCTCGTTCGTTCCCGTGCCGGGCATCGATCCGGTTGCGATGAACGCGCTCTATCAGACGCAGAGCGGCGGCATCCTCGATGTCTTCAACACTTTTTCGGGCGGCGCGCTGTCGCGCTTCTCGATCGTCGCGCTCGGCGTCATGCCCTACATTACGGCATCGATCGTCATCCAGCTCGGCGGCACGCTCTACGAGCCGTGGAAGGCCCTGAAGAAGGAAGGCGAGAGCGGGCGCAAGAAGCTCAATCAGTACACGCGCTACCTGACGGTCGCGATCACCCTGGTGCAAGGCTATCTCGCGATCCGCGGTCTCGAATCCCAAAGCATTCGGCAGAACATCCAGGCGGTTGTCGCACCCGGCTTGCTGTTCGAGATCGCCGGCACGGTCAGCCTTGTCGGCGGCACTCTGTTCCTGATGTGGATCGGCGAGCAGATCACCAGCCGGGGGATCGGCAATGGCGTCTCGCTGATCATCATGGCCGGCATCATCGCCCGGCTTCCCCAGGGGATCGGGCAGCTGCTCGAAGGCAGCCGCACCGGCTCGCTCAACCCGATCGTCGTGATCGGTGTGATCGTGCTTTCCGCGGTGCTGATCCTCTTCATCTGCTTCATGGAGCGGGCGCAGCGGCGCGTGCTGATCCAGTATCCGAAGCGGCAGACGGCGCGGGGCATGCAGCAGGAGCGCTCGCACCTGCCGATCAAGCTCAACACTGCGGGCGTGATCCCGCCGATCTTCGCGTCTTCGCTGCTGCTGATGCCGCTGACTGTGCTTCAGTGGGCCGGCAATCGTGCTAGCACGGAGGGTGGGGCAAGCGACTGGCTGATCACGATCAGCACGTGGCTGCAGCCGCACTCGCCGGTCTACGAGGCGCTCTATGGCATCGGCATCATCTTCTTCACGTTCTTCTACACCGCGGTGCAGTTCAACAGCGAGGAAACGGCCGAGAATTTGAAGCGTCACGGCGGCTTCATTCCCGGCATCCGCCCGGGCAAGGCGACCGAGCAATATTTCGATTACCTGCTCAACAGGATCACGGTCGTCGGCGCGGCGTACCTCGCGCTCATCTGCCTGATCCCCGATGTCGTGGCTGGATCGGCGGGCCTCACGAACCTGCGTCTCGGCGGCACCAGCCTGCTCATCGTCGTCAACGTGACGATGGACACGGTGAGCCAGATCCAGAGCCACTTGATCGCGCACCAATATGGCGATCTCATCAAGAAGGCGAAGCTCAAGACCACGCCTCGCCGGCGTTAAGCTTCCATCCGTTCGTCCCGAGCTTGTCGAGGGACTGTCCTTTCTTTCAGGAGGTTTGAGAGAAATGCAGCCCTCTTCGGCGAAGCTCAGGACAGGCTTCGGCAGGCTGAGGGGGGACGGGGGAGCGTTCGAATGATGAACATCATTCTTCTGGGCCCGCCCGGAGCCGGCAAAGGCACGCAGGCGGCGCGGCTCGAGGCGACGCGGGGCATGGTCCAGATGTCCACCGGCGACATGCTGCGCGAAGCGCGCGCGAGCGGCTCCCCGATCGGCCTCAAGGTCAAGGCCGTGATGGATGCAGGCGAGCTCGTCAGCGACGCTATCGTCACCGCCTTGATCGGGGAGCGCCTCGACGCGTCGGCGGACAAAGGTGCGATCTTCGATGGCTTTCCGCGGACCAAGCACCAGGCCGAAGCGCTCGACATCCTGCTTGCCGAGCGGGGTCGCACGCTCGACCACGTGATTCAGCTTGTCGTCGACGAGGATGCGCTCGTGCAGCGCATCACCGGCCGTTTCACCTGCGCTGCGTGCGGCACCGGCTATCATGACAGCTTCCGCCCGACGAAGGTGCCGGGCGTCTGCGACGTGTGCGGCTCGACCGAGTTCAAGCGGCGCCCGGACGACAATGAGCAGACGGTGCGTACGCGCATGGCGGAGTATCGCGCCAAGACCGAGCCCATCCTGCCTTATTACGAAGCCAAGGGCCTGGTCCGCCGCGTCGACGGGATGCAGCCGGTCGAGGAGGTCGCCGCCGAGGTCGACGCGATCCTCGACGGCAAGGCGTTCTAGGCGCGCTCCAGCGTCACGAAGCGGAACGGCGGACGGCCGTTCTCGCCCGCATGCATCTCGGTCGAGGCTTCGCGCCATTCGCCGGCCGATCGTGGATCGGGCATTTTTGTGTCACCAGGGACATCCTCGAGGACTTCCGTGAGCTCGATCCTGTCCGCGAGCGGCAGGAACACGGAGAAAATCTCCGCGCCGCCGATGACGGCGATGGGCTCAGCGCCTGCGAGTTGAAGCGCGTCATCCACGCTTTGCGCGGTCTCGACTCCGGGCGCCGACCAACGTTTGTCGCGCGTCAGGACGATGTGCCGCCGACCGGGAAGAATTCCGGGCAGGCTCTCGAATGTCTTACGCCCCATCACCATGACGCTGCCCATGGTGAGGGCCTTGAAACGCTTGAGATCCGCCGGGATGTGCCAAGGCAGCTTGCCGTCACGGCCGATCACGCCGTTCTGCGCACGGGCGACGACCAGGGTGATGGGCGGCTTCTCCATTGCCGTTCCTCTGGCGCTGTCGCGCACTCCTGCCAAGCGCGCTATTGCGCTTTGCCATGACGGACGCTGTCGCGCAGCTGATCGAACAGGCACGACGGAGCCTCGGTGCCAAGTCGGTGATCACCGAGCCTACCGAGATAGAACCGTGGGTCGTCGATTGGCGGGGCCGAGTGCACGGCTCCAGTCACGCAATCCTGACACCGTCCAGCACGGAGGAAGTCGCCGATATCGTAAAGTTGGCAGCCCGGCATCGGGTGCCGCTCGTGCCGCAGGGCGGCAATACCGGAATGAGCGCCGGAGCGACACCGCCGCCGGACGGCGGCGCCGTGCTGCTGTCGCTTCGGCGCATGAATCGGATTCGCTCAATCAACGGCGACGATCGCGTTGCCGTGGCCCAGGCGGGCGTGGTGCTCCAGACGCTCCACGACGCTGCGCACGAGGTCGGCATGCGCTTCCCGCTGACGCTGGGCGCGCGCGGCAGCTGCACGATCGGGGGCCTCACCTCGACCAACGCCGGTGGCACGCAGGTGCTGAAGTTCGGCACGATGCGCTCGCTCGTGGCGGGGGTCGAAGCAGTCCTTCCCGACGGCAGCATCCACAATGGGCTTTCAGGCCTCAAGAAGGACAATCGCGGCTACAGCCTCGATCAGCTGCTGATCGGCGCCGAAGGGACGCTGGGAATCGTCACGGCTGTCGCTCTGCGGCTTGTCCCGGCGGTCGCGGCGCGCGCGGTCGCCTGGGCCGGCGTCGAAAGCCCCATGCGCGCTCTCGAGCTGCTTCGCTTCCTGGAAGCCCGGACGAACAGCGTCGAGGGCTTCGAGCTGGTGCCGCAGGACTCGCTCCAGCTGGTGCTGAAGCACGTTCCGGGCACGCGTCCGCCGCTATCGGGCGAGCATCCGTGGCACGTGCTCGTGGAGGCGACCACCGCCGACGCATCGGCCAACATTTCCGCCGAGCTCGAGCTTCTGCTCGGAGCCGCGCTCGAACGCGGCATCATCGGCGACGCTGTGATCGCTTCGAACGAGGCACAAGCCGAGGCCTTCTGGAAGCTTCGCGATTCCATCTCCGAAGCGGAGCGCGCCGAGGGCCAGACATTGGCGCACGACATTTCGGTCGCCGTCGCCGATATGCCCCGCTTCATCCTGGAGGCGCAGCAACAGGTCGAGCGGGCGTTCCCGGGCGTGATTGCGAGCGGCTTCGGCCATCTCGGCGACGGCAACATCCACTTTCACGTTCGGGCGGGAAGCCATGCCGTGCCGAACTGGTACGATGCTGAGGGGGCGGAGATCACGCGCTTCGTCGACGACCTGGTCACCGCCGCCGGAGGCTCGATCTCCGCTGAGCACGGCATCGGACAACTCAAGCGCAGTGAATTCGCCCGGCTCGCCGACCCCAGTCGCGTTCATGCACTCCGCGCGATCAAGCAGGCGCTCGACCCGCTCGGCATCATGAATCCGGGCAAGCTCGTCCCTTAACTGAAATTCACTTCACCGCGGCTGCAAAGCGTGGAAGCGTCGCCGGATGGAAGTCGAACTGAACGCCGAGGCCAAAGACAAGCGCATCAACCGCCTCGTCGCCCTGACAGTCGTGGTGTTGTCGGTCTCGATGGGCCTGGGCAACATCAAGGATGGCAATATCGTCCAGGCGATGGCGCAGGCGCAGGCGAATTCGCTCGATCGCTGGAACGAATATCAGGCGACGAGGACGAAGCTGCACATCGTCGAAACGGCGCGGGCGCAGCTCGCCGCGGCGACGCCCAGTCCGTCGGTGCAGACCGCATTGAAGCAGTTCGACGCCCAAGCGGCGAAGTACAAAGAGGAAAGTCCAACACTCGCGAAGGAAGCGCAGGGCTTCTCGGATCAATATGACGCGTTGAACGTGCACGACGACCAGTTCGACGCGGCCGAGGCATCGCTCGCGACGGCGATCTCGATCGCTGCGGTGGCGGCGCTGACGGAAAGCTGGATTCCGCTGGTCGCCTCCTGGGTGATCGGCGCGTTCGGACTGTTCATGACGATCTGCGGCTTTGCCGGTTGGCCGTTCCACCCGGATGTGCTCAGCACCTGGCTCGGCTAGTGGCGCGCCCGGCAGGATTCGAACCTGCGACCCCAAGCTTAGAAGGCTGGTGCTCTGTCCAACTGAGCTACGGGCGCGTGCCGTCGACAAGTAACCGCAATTGACGCCAAGCGGAACCGCGCTACGCCTCTCCAAACCATGAGAGCCGAAGGGGAGGGGCTGCCACACGTCGAAGCGCGTACGCTGCGCGGCGCGCACTTTCGTTATTTCGATTTTGTGCTCGTCGCGTTCGTCGTCGTGCTGCTGTTGTCGAACGTCATCGGCGCGGAAAAACGATCGTTCGTCAATCTGCCGGGCATCGGTGCGTGGCCGTTCGGCGCCGGAATCCTCTTCTTTCCGATCTCCTATTTGATCGATGACGTGCTCACGGAAGTTTACGGTTACGCCCGCGCTCGCCGGGCGATCTGGACCGGCTTCGCTGCGCTCGCATTCATGGCGCTGATGGAGTGGACGGTCGTCCACTTGCCCGTTGCTCCGGGATGGAATGGGCAGGCTGCGTACGAGCGGGTGTTCGGCTCCGGCTGGCGGATTATCGTGGCATCGATGAGCGCCTTCTTCGTCGGCGACTTCGTCGAATCCGCCGTCATGGCCAAGATGAAGATCTGGAGCGGCGGCCGGCATTTGTGGATGCGGTTCTGGGGCAGCACGGTCGTCGGCGAGGGCATCGACAGCCTGATCTTCTATCCGCTCGCCTTCTACGGGATGGAGGACTGGCCGGTGAGCGCGCTGGGCGAAGTGATGCTCAGCCAGTTCATCCTCAAGGTCAGCTGGGAGGTGCTGCTGACGCCGGTCACCTATGCCGTGGTCGGATGGCTGAAGCGTAAGGAAGGAATGGACGTGTACGACATCGGCACCAACTTCACGCCCTTCACCACTGCAGTCTAGGCGTTCACGGTCTCGAGCAGGCCTTCGAACAGGCGGCGCCCGTCGGTGCAGCCATGCGCCGGCTCGAACGCGCGTTCGGGATGCGGCATCATGCCGAGGACATTGCCGTTGCGATTGAGGATTCCGGCGATCGACCGCGCCGAGCCGTTGCACTCCTCGGCATAGCGGAAGACGACGCGTCCCTCGCCCTCAAGCCGATCGAGCGTCTCCTCGTCGGCCTGGTAATTGCCGTCGTGGTGGGCGATCGGGATGAGAAGCTCTTCGCCCTGCTCGTAGCAGTTCGTGAAAAGTGTCTGGCTGTTCTCGACCGTCAAGGCGACCGGCCGGCAGATGTAGTGCAGCCCCGAGTTTCGCATGAGAGCGCCGGGCAGCAGAGCGGCTTCGGTGAGGACCTGGAAGCCGTTGCAGATGCCGATGACCGGAACGCCCCGATCGGCGGCGTCCTTCACCGCGCGCATGATCGGCGAGCGTGCGGCCATTGCGCCTGACCGCAGATAATCGCCGTAGGAAAACCCGCCCGGCAGGCCGATGAAGTCGGTTCCGTCCGGAAGCTCGCTCTCCTTGTGCCAGACCATCGCGGGCTTGCGGCCGGTGACCTGCTCCAGCGCGACAGCAAGGTCGCGGTCGCAGTTCGAGCCAGGGAAGACGACGACTGCGGTCTTCATGCCTGTACCGAGCCTAGTCGCGGTGCGGTCTCCATCCGCTCGATCCGGAAATTCTCGATGACGGTGTTGGCAAGCAGCTTGCGACACATCTCCTCGATCCGGTCGTCGCTCGTCCCGTCGGCGAGATCCAGTTCGATCAGCTTTCCGGCGCGGACATCGTTCACGCCAGAAAATCCAAGGCCCTCGAGCGCGTGGTGGATCGCCTTGCCCTGCGGGTCGAGGACACCGCTCTTGAGGGTGATGAAGACGCGGGCTTTCATGGTGAACCTGCTAATGTGCGAGTGTGGCAACGCTATGGCCGCAGGTACGCAAGCGGGCAAGTTCCAACGCTTGGATGCGAAAGGGGCGGCCCAGAGAGGGGCCGCCCGAAGGTGGCGAATAGCCAAATAGCAGGGAGGCTAATTCGCGATCGCGTTAACTCATTTCCGTCGTGTCGGGTTCCCGACTCTATCATAGGCGAGTGAGCACGATGCCGAACATCCACGCCTCTTTACCCGCCGTTTACCGTGATTGGAGACAATTCGCGCCACCGGCAGCTCGCCGGGAGGGGGAGAATCTGCGTGGCTGGCGCTCTTGCAATCGCGATGTTCGTCGCACTGGTTGGTTTTGGCGGAAAATATTTCGGCTGGAGCGATCCCGATGGGCATATCCAGCTCGCGCTCATCACCAGCTTCATCCTCGGCATCATCGGCGGCTATCGGGCCCGCGGCTGACGCTCAGTAGCCGCTGAGCTCGGCGACACGGGTACGGTGGTAATAGATATCCCCGAAAAGTTCGCCCAGAACCGCGTCTCGCTTCATGTAAAAACCGATGTCGTGCTCGTCGGTCATGCCGATTCCGCCGTGCATCTGCACGCCCTCCTGCACCGCGAGCTTGGAAACGGAAGCCGCTTTCGCCTTGGCGACGGCGACCAACAGCTCTGCCTTCGGGTCATTTGAATCGAGCAGCTCCGCCGCCTTGAGGGCGGCGGCGCGGGCGATCTCGATCTCACCGTAGAGATGCGCCGCACGGTGCTGCAGCGCCTGGAACTCGCCAAGGAACTTGCCGAACTGCTTGCGCTGCTTGAGGTAATGGACGGTCAGCGTCGATGCACCCGCCGCGACGCCGACTAGCTCCGCGGCGGCCCCGGCCCGGCCGGCGTTCAATGCGCGGTTCAGCACTACCCAAGCCGCGTCGACGTCACCCACGACTGCGTCGGCATCGAGCTCGACGTTGGAGAAGGTGAGACCTGCCGCATGGGAGCTGTCCGCCAGGATCACGTTTTCGACGTCCAGACCCGCCACATCCTTCGGCACCGCAAAGAGCGTGATTCCCGCGGGGTCACCCGGAGATCCGCTGGTCCGTGCCGCCGTCAGCACCATGCCGGCAGAAGCGCCGTGGACGACGAATTGCTTCGCGCCGTTGAGGACGAAGCCATTGCCCCGGCGCTCCGCCGTAAGCGCCGTGTGCTCCGGCGCATGGCGCCTGCTCTCGTCCACGGCGACTGCCAGCACCACTTCGCCCGACAAGATGCCGGGATACCAGCGTTCGGCATGAGCAGTGCCTTCGATCGCTCGCGCGGCCACGACAGCAGTGGTCAGGAACGGGGATGGCGTCAGGTTGCGGCCGATCTGCTCGAGCAGGAGCGCAGCTTCGACCGAGCCCAGCCCCAGGCCGCCTTGCTGCTCCGGAATGCAGATGCCGGTGAGCCCGAGCTCGGCGAACCGCCTCCATAGCCCGTGACCGAAGCCATCCTTGCAGCCGATGTCGCGCCAGTGCCGCAGCTGCGTCGCGATTGAGCCTTCGTCCGCGAGGAAGCTTGCTGCCGTCTCCTGCAGCATCTTCTGGTCGTCGGTCAGCAACGCCATGCAGTACCTTCCTCCCTCACCCCTTCAGGGGAGAGGGCCGGGGAGAGGGGGCTGTCGAGAGCTTCCGCAATGCTCGTCAGCACTGCCGAGAGGTTGGTCGCGACCTCATGGTTCGTGAAGCGCAGCACGCGATAGCCTTTGCTTTGGAGGAACGCCGTTCGTCGCTCATCATAATCTTGACGAAGCGCGTGCGTGTCGCCGTCGACCTCAATGACTAGCATACTCGGAATGCGGCAAGCGAAGTCGGCGATATACGTGCCGATTACCACCTGCCGCCGGAACTTCGCACAAGCGAACCGCTTCGCACGCAAGTGGTGCCAGAGCTTCGCCTCGAATGGACTCTGATGAGAGCGCATCTGTTTCGCTCGGTTGATTAACGTCTGATCACGCACTCACGACTCCCCCTCTCCCTGGCCTCTCCCCTGAAGGGGAGAGGGTAGTCCGTCAGGCTCCCGGAAGCCCGAGGATGTGCTTCGCGACTATGTTGAGCTGAATCTCGCTCGTGCCGCCCTCGATCGAGTTCGCTTTGGTGCGAAGCCAGTCGCGGGCGGCCTTGCCCTTCTTCGACCGGTTGCTGTCCCATTCGAGCGCGTCGGAACCGCCGGCGGCCATGATCAGCTCGTGGCGCCGTTTGTTGAGCTCGGTCCCGGCATATTTCATCATGGACGGGCTCGCCGGGTGCGCTTCGCCGGCCTTGAACATCTCGAAGAAGCGCTCGCTCATGGCCGCGAAGGCAAGGGCGTCGACGTCGAACGCCGCGATCTCGGCGCGGAGGAACGGATCTTCGGGCTTCAGCGTCGCCCCGAGCGTTCCTCCGGCGCCGCCGCCGAGCCCCATTCCGGCGATCATCTCGCGTTCGTGGCCGAGCAGATATTTGGCGACGTCCCAGCCGCGGTTCACTTCGCCGACGACCTGGTCCTTGGGCACCTTCACGTCGTCGAAGAAGGTCTCGCAAAACGGTGAGTTGCCGCTGATCAGCAGGATCGGCCTGGTCGAAACGCCCGGCGTCGTCATGTCGAACAGCAGGAAGCTAATCCCGCCGTGCTTCGATTCCGTCGAGGTGCGCACCAGGCAAAAGATCCAGTCGGCCTTGTCGGCGTAGCTGGTCCACACCTTCTGTCCGTTGACCAGCCAGTGATCGCCTTTGTCCTCGGCTTTCGTCTGCAATCCGGCGAGGTCGCTCCCCGCGCCCGGTTCCGAATAGCCCTGGCACCAGCGGATCTCGCCGCGCGCGATCTCGGGCAGGAAGCGCTTCTTCTGCTCCTCGGTGCCGAACTTGAGCAGCGCCGGGCCGAGCATCGAGATGCCGAAGCTGTAGAGCGGATTGCGCGCGCCGATCCGCGCCATTTCTTCCTTCAGCACCTTGGCCTCGACGGGAGAGAGGCCGGAGCCGCCATATTCCTGCGGCCAATGCGGGACGGTCCAGCCGCGCTCGACCATGCGCTCGAGCCAGACGCGCTGCGCGTCGGACGCGAAGGTCCAATTGCGCCCGCCCCAGCACGCATCGGCTTCGGAGCGCATCGGTTCTCGCATCTCCGGCGGACAGTTCGCCTCCAGCCAGTCGCGGGTCTCGGATCGGAAGGCATCGAGATCAGTCATCATCTGTCCCAATTCGGGCGAAAGGTCCCAAAAGTCGCAAGCCTACGCATGCGTGCGTGCGCGTACACGCCCAAGCCCACTGCGCGAAGATCGGGGAGCTTACTGGTCACCTCCATGCAGCCGAGCCAAGCACGGCAATTTCGAATAGGGAAGCGCAATCGGCGATTTCTCAGTCGCTCCAGATCCCGAACAGCGCCGCAACCACCACGAGCAGAAGCAACAGGTTGATCGGAAGCAGGAGCCAAACCGGAATGGCTCGCACGTCCGGATGGCGGACCTCTGTGATCCCGTGCAGCTCACGCCAGACGGCGGCGATCAAGCAGAATGCAGCGAAGAGGACGAGGATGGTGCCGCTCGCCCGCCCGACCCACATCGGAAGAACGCCCTTGACCAGCGCCCGCGCGCCGACGCCGCCGGCAAGCGCGGCGAGGGCGGTGCGCATCCAGGCGGCGTAGGTTCGCTCAGCCGAGAGCAGGGTGCGGTCACCGGCGAGCTCGGTGCGGCGGTCCGCGCTGTCGGCGAACCGGCCCATGCTGCGCTCGACCGCTCGCGTGCTGCGCTTGACCTCGCTCGTCTGGCGGCGGAGTTCGTTCTTGGCGTGGCTCGCTTCGTCCATGGGTCGCAGCTTTCGGCTCTAACTACGCGCGAACGACAGACGCGTTTCGCGCGTAGGTGAGGCCCTCGTCGATACGGCAGAAAGTGGTCGCCGCGAAGTCGGTCACATAATTCTGCCGAAGCACCCACGGGTGCCGGTCGCCCTGGCTCGGCAGCATCGCAAGCGCGCGCGGGATATAGCCTGACGAGAGCGCGGTGAACGGCCGCCGCTGCAGGCTAGGCGCCGGTTGCGGAGTGCACACGGTGAGGCCCTTTCGATCCATGTGATTCAGCAGGCGGCAGAAGGTGCGCGCGGTGAGGTCGCTGCGCAGAGTCCAGGAGGCGTTGGTGTAGCCGAAGGAGAATGCGAGGTTCGGTACGGAGCTGAGCATCATGCCCTTCCAGACGACGAGATCGGCGGCATTGATCGGCTTCCTGTCGACGGCGATCTCCATGCCGCCAAGCAACCGTGCGTTGAGGCCGGTGGCGGTGACGACGATGTCCGCCTCGACCTCCTCGCCCGTTGCGAGGCGCAGGCCAGCTGGAGTGAAGCGTTCGATGGCGCCGGTCGCGATCGACACCTTTCCGCTGTTCATCGCCGCGAACAGGTCGGCGTCGGGAATGAGGCAGAGACGCTGGTCCCACGGATTGTAGGGTGGCGAGAAGTCGCGCTCGACGGGATAATCTCTAGGGAGCTGTTCCCGGATCTGCTCGCGGATCCAATTGGAGACGCGCTGCGGCTTCCGCCGGGCGCGCGCGTAGAGCGTGACGGTGAGCAGGATATTCTTCCACCGGGTCGCTGCGTCGGCCGCTCGCTGGGGGAGCAGGCGCTGCAGCCAGCGAGCGACGCGGTCGTGCTCCGGAACCGCGACGATGTAGGTCGGCGTCCGCTGCACGAGCGTGACGTGGGCAGCTTTGTCTGCGAGCGCAGGCACGAGCGTGACCGCGGTGGCTCCGCTGCCGATGACCGCGATGCTTTTGTCGCTATAGTCGAAATCCTCGGGCCACGCCTGCGGATGGATGATGCGGCCCTGGTAATCGTCCTCGCCAGGCCAGGTGGGGCGGAAGCCCTGCGCGTAGTCGTAATAGCCACTCGCCAGGTACAGGAAGCTGCAGGTGATGGAGCCTTGGTCGGTCCCGACGGTCCATCGAGCCTCGTTCGATGACCAGCTTGCGCCGAGAACGCGGTGGCGGAAGC